>Ga0075418_10002666_pt1 | contig 20512 bp, 20 predicted proteins | sample SoiMetdeltSBSDD2_FD_81776 | JGI IMG/M metagenome (GOLD analysis project Ga0075418, IMG submission 81776) | Bulk soil microbial communities from a Populus tree surrounding site in Tennessee, USA - Soil MetaG P. deltoides SBSDD2 | ecosystem: Environmental > Terrestrial > Soil > Tree plantation...
CTTCGAGATCAACCAGGCGGCGGCAGAACGGGCGCAGCTCAAGGTCAGCTCGCGCCTGCTCCAGCTTGGCCGGGGCAACGATTCGCAGGGAGACTGATGCGGCACTGGTTCCGCGATCTGCCGATTCGCCGCAAGCTTGGGCTGATGACGCTGGCCTCGAGCGTCATCGCGCTGGTGTTCGCGGCCGTCGGCATCTTCACCTGGGACGTCATCCAGTACCGGCGGGAAATCACCCGCGACCTCACCGCCCAGGCGCGCACCATCGGCGAAAACAGCACGGCATCGATTACGTTCGAGGATCCCCGGGCGGCCGGCGAAACCCTGGCGGTGCTCGAAATCCACCCCAACGTCGAATATGCCTGCATGTTCAGGGCGGACGGATCGCTCTTCGCCACCTACTTCCGCGACGGTCGAGGCGCGTGCCCGGGGGCGGCCGGCGACATGCTCGATGTCGGATGGCGGGATGCGCAGATCATCGCGCCAATCAACTTGAACGGCCGCCGGATCGGATCCGTCCTCATTCACCGCGACATGACTGACGTGATCGAGCGGCTGAGCGTGCTGGGCGCAATCCTGACGGCGCTGCTCGCCTTCGCCGTGCTGCTGGCCGCGCTCGTCGGGCACCGCATGCAGAGGACGATTGCCGATCCTCTGCTTACTCTTGCCGCCACCGCGCGGGTCGTGTCGGACACCAAGAATTACTCGCTGCGCGGCGAAGTCAGGTCGAACGACGAGGTCGGCACCGTGGTCCAGGCGTTCAACGACATGCTCGACCGCGTCGAGGAGCGGAACGCCGAGCTGTCGCACGCCAACCGGCTGAAGGACGAGTTCCTTGCCACGCTCTCGCACGAGCTCCGCACGCCGCTCAATGCCATCCTCGGGTGGATCCGGATCGTGCGGTCCGCCGATCTGCCGCCGAAGACGCGGACGCGCGCGCTCGAGAGCATCGAGCGCAACGCCGGGCTGCAGGCGCGGCTGATCGAGGACCTCCTCGAGGTCTCCCGCATCGTCACCGGCAAGCTGCATCTGCAAACCACGCGCACCGACCTGGCCGCGATCGTCGACGCGGCGGTTGAAATTCTCCAGCCGGCGGCGACCGCGAAGAACATCGCCATCACGACCACGATCGATCAGCGTCCGGCGATGACCAATGCCGATCCCGATCGGCTCCAACAGGTGATCTGGAACCTGCTGTCGAATGCCGTGAAGTTCACGCCGCCGGGGGGAAGGATCGCGGTGCAGCTTGGACGCGATGACGGCTACGTGCTGACCGTGACCGACAACGGGCTCGGCATCGACCCGGCGATGCTGCCGCAGATGTTTCAGCCGTTCAGGCAGATCGACGCGTCGCCGACCCGCGAGCAAGGCGGGCTGGGCCTGGGCCTCGCCATCGTCCGCCAGCTCGTCGAGCTGCACGGCGGCACCGTATCGGCACGAAGCCAGGGCGTCGGGACCGGCGCGACGTTCGAAGTGCGTTTACCGTCGGTTCTTCCGGCTGAAGAACCAAAGCGCGTGGATCGGCGCCGCACACCGACGCCGATGGCGAGCGCCGCTGGCTCGCGACTGCTGTCGGGCGTCAATGTGCTGGTCGTGGATGACGAAGAAGATGCACGCGAACTGCTAAAGACGGTGTTAGAGAGCTACGGCGCGACGGTGACGATCGTGGCCTCGGCGCCGGAAGCGATGAGTGAATTCGAACGTTCCACTCCGCACGTGATCGTCAGCGACATCGGCATGCCGCTCGAAGACGGTTTCTCACTGATGCGCCGCGTCCGGGAGAAGCCCGTGCATGCGGGCGGCGACGTGCCCGCGATTGCGCTCACTGCCTACGCCTCGGCGTCAGACCGTGAAGCGGCGCTGACGGCCGGGTATCAGGCGCACGTCGCGAAGCCGTTTGAACCCGCTGATGTCGCCCGGCTGGTGCACGACCTGACGAGGCCGGCGCTGCACTCGCGATCCGGCTGACAAATCCGCGCAGATGATTGGGCTCGAAGTGTGCCGGACACTATTCGGGCGCGAACGCCAGCAGTACGTTCCCCGGCACGCCTCCATTGCGCGGATACCCGGAGGTGATGAACACCATCCCGTTCACCACGACCGCACCGGGACCGTCGATCGACCCTCCGCGCGCCTTCACGCCGTTGACCGCGTCGAACTCGCGCATCGTATCGAAGTCCCACAGCAGCGCGCCACTCTCCGCAGCGTGCGCGCGGATGTGCCCGTCCACTGAGGTGGCGAACACGACGCCGGGAATCCCTGTCACCGCGCCGGGTTGAGCAGGACTGCAGCCGAGTGGACGGCCCGCCGGGCAGGGCGTCGCCGCGACGTGCCACTCCTGCCGGCCGTCGGCGACGCGAAGCGCGGTGAGTCCGCCGCCTACCGCCGGGTCGAGCACGGCGCGGCGCGGATCCGTCTGGCTCCGGTTCGGCGAGCGCTTGACGTCGGAGACGGTCGCGAACACGCGCTGCCCGTCGGTCGCCATGCCCCACTGCACGCCGCCATTGGTGCCGCCGACCCCGACGCGCGTCTGCCACACGATTTCCCCCTGTTTCGCCGGGTCCAGCCCCCACACGATCCCCGACTTCTGACCGGCCAGCAGCAGCTCGCGGCCATCCGGCGCCTGGATCAGGATGGGCGAATCGCCGAAGTCGAAATCAGGTCCGCACCCCTCGGGAATTGCCGCGCACGATCCGTTGTAGACGTCGTTCTCCGTCAGCTGGCGCGACCAGACGACGCGGCCCGTCGCCCGGTCGAGCGCGATCACGGCGTCGCTCATCTCGGTCGCCGGCTCGGAGTAGTTGTCGCCGGTGGCGATGTAGAGCAGGTTGCGCTTGACGTCCAGCGTGGGCGTGGCCCAGACACCGACCCCCGAGGGGCCGTAGCGCATGATGCCGCGCGCATTCTTCCCGCGCTCGACCGGCGCGTCGGTCATCCATGTCTTCCACAGCTGGCTGCCGTCGCTGATGCGCAGCGCGACGACGCTGCCGCGAAAGGTGCAGCAGGGGTAGTTGAGATCGGCCGCGCGCGTTTCCTCCCACGACGCCACCGGCACGTACACCGTGCCCTCGTAGGCAATCGGTCCCGCGGTGAGGCGAGTTGAATCGTGCGTTTCGACCTGGATCTTCCAGAGCAGCTGCCCCGTCTCGGCTGCCACCGCGTAGAACCAGCCGGTCATGTCGCCGAACAGCAGCGCGTGCTGTTCGCCGCGCGGCACAACGACGATCGACGAGCGCACGGGCCCGTTCGCCTGGAACGTCCACTGCAGGCAGCCGGATTCGGCGCGCATCGCATGGATGACGCCGCCGGCGCTGCCGACGAAGATCTGTCCATCGATCACTGTCGGCGGCGCGAACGCTGACGTATCGCCGGCAAAGCCGAACGCCCACTTCAACTTCAGCCGCCGAACCTGATCGACGCTCAGGCGCGCCTGAGACGCAGGCTGAAATCGTGAGTTGCTATTGCCCGGACTCCATCCGGTCCACGACGTCGCTGGCGCCGCGGGTAGCCTGACGGCGCGATCGGCGCAGAAGGCCGACGGCGACGGACCCGACGGCGCGTCGGTGGTCCCGAGGTAGGTCGCCACTGCGACCCGGTCGTCGCGGCTCATCGTGAAGGCGACGGCCATCATGGCGCCGGCATCCAGGGCACGGAGGATGCTCGCCGCCGGCATTTTCTGCAGTGCGGCACGCGACGGAATGCGATCGTTCACCTGCTCGTGGCACACCGCGCAGCGTGTCTTGTACACCTCTTCGCCGGTCGCCGCGAAGGCTGCGCCCGCCCATGGCAGCGCCATCACGAACGCCAACACAAGCCTCATCCTGCTCATGCGAAATCCCTTCAGGCCGGGACGATACCACAGCGCATTTGAGTCGAGCAGCGCGCGTCCTCGCGCCACTGGCGGCGCCTGCTTCGGTCGAGACGTCACCGATTGCTGGCGCGAGGTCTCACTCACCGTTCGTCAGCGCGGCGATCTCCTTGTACAGGTAAGCGGATGCGATGATGCCGTTGTGAAAGTTGCCGAGATCGAGCTTCTCGTTCGGCGCGTGCGCGTTCTCGTCGGGCAATCCGATTCCGAACAGCACGCTCGGCAGGCCGAGTTCCTCCTGGAAGGTTGACACCACCGGAATCGATCCCCCTTCGCGGTTGAACACCGGCTTCTGGCCGAATCCCTGCTCGATGGCGCGACCCGCGGCCCGCACGTACTTGTTGTCGAACTCGGTCATCCACGGCTTGCCCCCGTGCATCCGTGTGACCTTGAGCTCCACGGTCGGCGGACAGATCTTCTTCGCGTAGGCCTCGAACAGATCGGCAATCTTGTCGGGGTTCTGATCCGGGACGAGGCGCATGCTGACTTTCGCCATCGACACGGCGGGGAGCACGGTCTTCGCACCTTCGCCGGTGAATCCTGACAGCAGGCCGTTGACTTCGAAGGTCGGCCGGGCCCAGACGCGTTCGAGCGTCGAGTACCCCTTTTCACCGAACAGCCGCGGGGCGCCGAGCTCCTTTTTGTACTTCGTCTCGTTGAACGGCAGCTTTTTCCATTCCGCCCGTTCGGCGTCGCTCAACGGCCTCACATCGTCATAGAAGCCTGGGATCTTCACCCGGCCGCCGCGATCCTTCATCTGGGCCAGCACCTGGGCCAGGACGAACGCGGGGTTTGCAACCGCTCCACCGAACGACCCGGAGTGGAGGTCCGATTTCGAACCGCGCAGATCGAGCTGGAAGTAGACCAGGCCGCGCAGGCCGTAACAGATCGACGGGATGCCGCGATCGAACATCGGCGAGTCGGAAATGACGACCACGTCGGCGGCGAGATCCTGCTTATGGCTCCGGATGAACTCGTCCAGGTGAACGCTGCCGACTTCTTCCTCTCCCTCGATGAAGAACTTGAGGTTGACGGGCAGACCGCCCGCCTTCTTGATGTACGCCTCGATCGCCTTGATGTGCATGAACACCTGGCCCTTGTCGTCGGCCGAGCCGCGGGCGTAGATCTCGCCGTCGCGAATGGTGGCCTCGAACGGAGGCGAGGTCCAGAGCTCGAGTGGATCGACCGGCTGCACGTCGTAGTGGCCGTAATAGAGGATGGTCGGCTTGCCTGGAGCGCCGAGCCAGTCGCCGTAGACGACCGGGTGGCCCGGTGTGTCGATCAGGGTGACGTTCTGCATGCCTGCAGAACGAACCGCGTCGGCGGTCCATTCGGCCGCGCGCCGTACGTCGGCCGAATGCTGCGGCAGCGCGCTGATGCTCGGGATCGCGAGGTACTGTTTCAGCTCGTCGACGTAGCGATCGCGATTGACGTTGATGAAGTCAAGGACCTCGTTCATGGCTCAATGATATTCCACGCGTCGCCGACTCGACGGGCGGTGCCGTCGCGCTCGAGCTTCTGGAGGTGAGCGAGAACCGTCTCTTCCGCGCGCGGCACAAGGCCTTTCGCCAGTTCCGGATAGACGCGCGCGACGATCGCCGCGGTGTGTGTGTCGCCATGGCGCAGCGCGTCGATGATCTGGAGCTCGCGCTCGCGCCGGTGCGCGATGTAGGCGCGAAGCAGCGCGACGGGCTTGATGATGATCGGGCCGTGGGCGGGAAGCAGCCACGAGGGATTCAGCGCAATGACACGGTCGAGCGATGAGAGATAGGCTGCCAGATCTCCGGCCGGCGATGACGGGATCCACACGCTGGTGCCTTCGATGGCCAGATCGCCCACAAAAAGCGTCCCGGTCTCCGCATGCCATACGCACATGTGATCGGGGGCATGACCGGGGGTGTGCACGACCGTCGCGGTCACATCTCCGACCTCCACGCGGTCACCGTCGGCAAGCGGCCTCCACTCGACCGGCCACGTTCGGTCGCGCTCGGGCCACGGCATCTTCAGAAACCTCACCGAGGGCATGCGCGATTCCAGTGCCATCACACCTTCTGCATGATCCGGGTGCGCGTGTGTCACCAGCACCTGCGCGAGCGCCGCACCATGCAGCGCCTTCTCGAGCTCTTCGAGGTGTTGGGGAATGCCCACTCCTGCGTCGATGAGCGTCGGCACGCGGCCGGTGATCAGCCACGTCCAGTTGCCGGCGCCGGTCATCGACCCGGGGTTGTAGGCGTGCAGCGGTACGGGCCTCATCATCTATCGATCGATGATCGATGATTTGAGTATCGACTGAACCATCGTGTCATTGGATCATTGGATCATCATTGACCAAGGGCGCATTGAATTGGTTCATTGATTCAAATGATGATGCGCTGCTTCGATCATTGATGAATCGATCGATGCTCAGAGCATCGATCATCGATCCGCAGATTCATCGTCCGCCCGTTCCTTCGACGCTGGTCGAGCACCAGCGACAACGCGGCGTAATACAACGGAAAGATCAGAGACATCCAGAAGACGATCGGAGGAATCGCCGGCATCAGCCAGAGCATCATGACCATGAGCACTCCCCAGACGATCCCCAATCCGATGGTCAGCGAGCGCAGCACCGGCGTACGAGATGGATAGACGTAACGAACCGGGACGAAGACAAGGATTGCCAGGGCGAGCAGCACAGCGGCATTCACGAACGCCGGCCAGGCTGCGACATACAGGTAGAACACGACGATGTTCCAGTACGACGGAAAGCCCGTGAAGAAGTGATCGGCGGTTTTGGCATCCTCGCGGCTGAAGCCGTACAGACTCGAGAGCAGCATCGCGCAGGGCACGACGATTCCCCATCCCGCGGGCACGAGCGGCGCATGCCACACGATAAACGCGGGAACAAAGACGTACGTCAGGTAATCGACGATGTTGTCGAGTGTGTCGCCGTCGAACCATGGCAGTCGAGCGGCCACGCCGACGCGCCGCGCCAGCACGCCGTCGGTGGCGTCGACGACCACGGACAGCGCGAGCCAGAAGAATGCTGCGCGGTTGCGAGCCTGGATGGCGAGGTCAAGCGAGAAGAACGCGAACAGCGCGCCGCTTGCCGTGTAGAGGTGGACAAGCCAGGCGCTGGCCACGTGACCTGATTAGAGCCTGCGTACTGCAGCCGGGAAGTCGCGCCACACCGGCACGCCGCAGAAGTGCGTGCCCTCGGTACAGCGGGGAGAGACCAGCCCGTTGCGGATGACGCAGGGCGGCCCGATGTAGCGGCCGAGACGCGGATGGACGGCGCGTACCTGCTCGATCTCGTCCATCGAGGCCAGGTAGATTTCCTCCTGTGCGTTGAAACAGGTGCGCAGCGTCCATTTGTGCAGCAGCGCGAGCAGCGAACCCGACTCCACGAACCGGAGCGTCTTGGCGTTCGGCAGCACGTAGAGCGCGAACTCAAGCGGGACGCCAAGCTCCAGCAGGCGATTCTTTGCGGTCCATGCCTCGCGCATCGCACAGTCGTATGCGGCGCGGGCCCTGGGATTCGCCGCAATCAGCCGCGGCGTGATGTAGTCCGGTTCCGACGTGTCGGCGAACGTCATGAGCGGACGCGACGCCGGCACCATGCGATGGCGCTGGTCCTGCGAATCGGCGGTGTGGCTGAGGCGCTTCTCGAACACGTAGTTCGCGTGATGCAGCGCCCGCATCAGCGGCGAATGGTAGGAAACGTTCAGGATGTCCAGGCGGTACCGGTTTGCCGCCGGGTTCATCACTCGCTCGAGCGCCTCCCCGTCTGTCATGTCATCTGCGTCGAGGCCGAAGACAGACCTGACGGAATCGGCGACGATTGCTTCGGCGTCGCTGGACGTGCTGCGCAGCCTCGACCAGCGCCCGTTCAAACGGGCATCAAAGGCCGCCGCGAAGCGATCGCCCGCGCCCTGGGGCGCCGGGAAATCACTCTCGGGCACCTCGTCGGCGGCGATCGGGCCGAGGCCAACTTTCTCGAAAAACAGCGGATCCCATTCCTTCACCAGCCGGACCATCTCGCCGATGACCGCGCGCGCCTCGTAGGGCGTGTCGCTCGTGTTGACCATGCGCTGGAGGCGGTGAAGCACGATGCCCGACACGGTGTGCACCATCGAGGTAAACGCGCCGATCGGGATGACGTAGCGGGCGGTTTCGATTGCGCGCTTCTCCGCGTCGCGCTCGATCTGTCTCAGCCGCTCGGGGTTCGTCTTCGGCGTGACGTAGCGGAGCTCTCTCAGAATCGCCAGCGCATCATCCTTGAGGAGCTCGGAGAGCTCGGCGTACCGGTCCCAGGCGCGGATGATCGCACGCTGATAGACGTCGAGCGCCTCGCCGCCGAGCGGCGGCACGAACGCCCGCGGCTCACGCAGCTTCACGTAGCGCTGGCTCGACTGCTCGGAGTTGTAAAACGGATAGGAGTGCAGGAACGTCCAGACGAAATGCCGCGACACGTTCTCGAGCCCGAACTCGAAGTGCGCGTGCTGGTAGACAGTGTGGTGTCCGGCGTCGAACGTGAGTGCGCCGATCGTGTCGCGCTGCTTCTCGGTGATCTCCGCGGTCGCGATCACGCGCGGCGAATAACAGGTACGCGCCGCGGCAATGGCGCCATCAAAAGGCGTCATCGGCGCGGTTCGGAGTGTGACGCTGGGTGGTGCTGTGGCGAGCACGGACGACGAATTATAGCGGAACTACTTCATCGCGCCTTCAGCGCGCCGATGAGCGCGCCGATCGCCGCGCCCGCGGCGGCGAAAACTGGAATGCCCTCGAGCCAGGTGTTGCGCGAGCTGCACTCTCCCGCTTCATTTGGTCCGATCGTGCAGTACCAGACGCCGATGGCCAGCCAGGTGCCCGCACCGGCAGCGCCGCCGATGATCGCGCCTTTCGCGGCAGGGTGCAGCTGCGCGGCCACCGGCGGCGCCGTCTGCTGAAGCACAAATTTCGTGGTGTCGATGCGGAAAGGCGAAGAGGGCTGTTGCGCGTGAGCGGGGACGAACGCCGCAATCAGCACGCAGATGATGAGGTGGCGAATAGTGCTCATGGCCGCTGCGGCTTTCCGGAATCGTGCCAATATCACCCGGTCAGGAGGACGCTATGGAGATCGTGGTATCCGAACTGTTGAAGAAATATGAGGACGGCAAGTTGAGCAGGCGGCAGCTCATTCAGAGCCTCGCGCTCGCGGCCGTTGCCGCGGCCGCTCCGGCGGGCGCGGCGGCCCAGGGCCAGCGTGGGTTCAGGACCACGAGGCTCGATCACTTGTCCTATCAGGTACGCGATTACAAACGGACCCGCGACTTTTACTCCGACCTCATGGGCATGTCGGTGGTCGGAGACGACGGCAAGGGGTACTGCCAGCTCCAGTATGGCGAGGCCCATGGCGTCGGCGCGCGGGCGCGTTCCTTCATTGGAGTCAACACGCGTACAGCGGACGCCCCGGCCGGGAGGTTCGATCACATCTCGTTCTCCATTGACGATTGGGACACTGACCGCGTGAAAGCCGAGCTCGAGCGCCGCGGCCTGAAGCCTCGCCTGCAGCAAGGGGGCGCCGGCGATACGCCGAACTACGTGAGCTTCCACGTCGAGGACCCGGACGGCGTCGGGGTGCAGATCAGCGGAATCGCGCGGCGGGGAGATTCACTTTACAAAGGTTAAGAACCACGACGGTCACGACGACCACGAACAAAATGGGATTCATGTCGTGAACGTCGTGCCGTCGTGGTTGAATCTCCGTCGGCTCAATCCATCGTCTGGCCGCCGCAGATGTTGTAGGTCTGCCCGGTGATGGCGGACGCGGCGGGTGAGGCAAGAAACCGCACGAGCTCGGCTACTTCCTCCGGCTGAATGATCCGCTTGAGCGGGACCGCGCCAAGGGCCCGCTCGCGGAACTTCTCGAAGGTCTGGCCGGTTGCGTCGGCGCCCTGCTGCATGCCCTGCGCGGCCATCTCCGTATCCACCCAACCGGGACACAACGCGTTCACGGTGATGCGCCGGGGCGCGAGCTCCAGGGCGAGCGCGCGAGTAAAGCCGATTACGCCGTGCTTCGAGGCGCAATACGCCGTGTAGCCTGCCACGCCGAATCGTCCAAGCACCGACGAGATGTTCACAATGCGGCCGCCATCCGGTACCAGGGCGACGGCTTCCCTCGTCACCAGATAGACGCCGGTGAGATTGGTGTCGATCGTGCGGCGCCAGCGCGCGACATCGGATCCGGCGACCGGTTCTCCGCCGCCGATCCCCGCGTTGTTGACGAGCACGTCCAGCTGCGGCGACGCGCTGCGCAGCATCAGCATGGCCTCGGCCACAGAGTCGTCGCTCGTGACATCCATCTCGATCGCCAGCGCCTTGCCGCCCAGACGCTCCAGATCAGCGGCGGTGGCCTGGAGCTGGCTTCGGGTCCGGCCGACGATCGCCACGAGCGTGTCGGGGCCGGCAAGCGCGCGGGCGATCGCACGGCCGATGCCGCGGCCGCCGCCGGTGACGAGCGCCGTCCGCATCAATCGACGTCTTTGGAATGGAAGCGCGAGAACTCTTCCAGGAAGGTCAGCGACTGCATCGAGGCCATCCGATCGAAGAAGAGCACGCCGTCGAGGTGATCGGTCTCGTGCTGCGCGACGCGCGCGGGAAAATCCTTGAGGCGGAGCTCGACCTCGCGGCCGTCTCTGTCGAGCGCACGGACTGTGATGTTGGTGTAGCGAGGCACCATGCCGCGAATATCGGGAATGCTGAGGCAGCCCTCCCACCCTTCCTCACGCGTCTCGGAGTTGGCGATGATCTCGGGATTGATCACGACGGTGGCGGCGCTCTTGCCGTCAGGCTCGTCTTCGAGCAGGGCGACAAACAGGCGCAGGCTCGCGTGGACCTGTGGCGCCGCCAGTCCGACGCCGTTGTATTCGTGCATCGTCTCGATCATGTCGTCGATCAGCTTCTGCACCAGCGGATTGCGGAAGTCGCTCTTTTCGATCAACCGGCCGCGCTGACGGAGCACGGGATGCCCCATCCGCGCGACTTTCAATATCGACATGAACGAAGATTATAAAGTGACGGTGCATCGGCACGATCACGGAGACGGATTCCGCTTCTGTCCCGTCTGCGGCGGCCCGCTCGAATCCCGGCTCCTGAAGGAAGGCGATCCCGCGCGGCTGGTGTGCATCTCCTGCGGCTTCGTGTTCTATCTCGACCCGAAGCTCGCCGTCGGGACGGTCATCACCGACGAGCACGGGCGCATCGTGCTGGTCAGGCGCGCGATCGAACCCGGGTATGGCAAATGGGTGTTCCCGGGCGGCTACGTCGATCGCGGAGAAGAAGTGCAGCGCGCCGCAGTTCGCGAGGCGCGCGAGGAAACCGGGCTCGACGTCCGCATCGACAACCTGATCAACATCTACTCGTATACCGGCCGGACCCCGGTGATCGTCGTGTATTCAGCGACGATGATCGGCGGCTGCCTCGGCTGTGATGAGGAAGGGCTCGAAGCGAAGTTCTTCGAGCCCGATGCAATTCCGTGGGACGAGCTCGCGTTCCGCAGCACGCAGGAAGGGCTGCGCGAATTTCTCAGGCTACCGTAATTTCTTTCGCGAGATAAACGTCCTGAATGGCGTTGAGCAGGCCGACGCCTTCCTTGAGCGGCCGCTGAAACGCCTTCCGGCCTGAAATCAACCCCATCCCGCCGGCGCGCTTGTTGATGACGGCGGTCTTGACCGCTTCCTTCATGTCGCTCTCGCCGGCCGACGCGCCGCCGGAGTTGATCAACCCGGCGCGCCCCATGTAACAGTTCGCCAGCTGGTAGCGCGTGAGGTCGATCGGATTGTTCGACGACAGCTTGCCGTAGACGTCCTTGTGCGTCTTGCCGAACTTCAGCGCCTCGAAGCCGCCGTTGGTTTCCGGCAGCTTCTGCTTGATGATGTCGGCCTCGATCGTCACGCCCAGGTGATTCGCCTGCCCCGTGAGGTCCGCGGCCAGGTGATAGTCGACATCCTTCGTCTTGAACGCGGAGTTGCGCAGGTAGCACCAGAGCACGGTGAACATCCCCAGCTCGTGCGCCTGCTGGAACATCTCGGTCGTTTCCTGGAGCTGCCGCTTTGATTCCTCGGATCCGAAATAAATGGTCGCGCCCACGCCGGCGGCGCCCATGTCGAACGCCTGCTTGACGCTGGCAAACCGGATCTGATCGAACGAATTGGGATAGGAGATGAACTCGTTGTGGTTGAACTTGAGGATGAACGGAATCTTGTGGGCGTAGCGCCGGGCGATGCTGCCAAGCACGCCGAGCGTCGACGCCACGCCGTTGCAACCGCCCTCGATAGCGAGCTTCACAATGTTCTCAGGGTCGAAGTACGCCGGATTCGGCGCGAATGAGGCGCCGGCGGAATGTTCGATGCCCTGGTCGACCGGAAGGATCGACACATAGCCGGTGCCCGCGAGCCGACCGGTGGAGAGCAGCGACTGCAGGCTGACCATCACGCGGGCCGGGCGGTCGGAGCCGCACAGCATGCGTTCCACGAAATCGGGCCCGGGCAGGTGCAGCGACTCCCTGGGAATCGTCCGGCACTGATGGGTGAGAAGACCCGTATCGTCGCCAAGGATGGATTCGATTTTCTCGAGGCTCGACACACCGTTCGCGACGCCAGCTACAGTTGCCACTGATGCACCTCCTGGTCCGGCTGAAGCCGGACACTACGTTGCGTCCTGCCGTACGTAGTGTCCGCCTTTAGGCGGACCTCCGGATCCTATCATCGGGAAATTGAAGTCTTCCACGACCGCTTCCGCGACGGCGCGGTCGACGAGCGTCTCGAGCGGCAGCGCGGTTTCCGCCGCTTCGATCTGCGCTAACCGGGCCCTGGTCAGAGGATTGCGCGGAGTGAACAGCGTGCAGCAATCCTGGTCGGGAATGATCGAAATCGGATAACTGCCAATCGCGACCGCTTCGGCCGTGATTTCTTCCTTGTCGAAGCCGATCAGGGGCCGGAAAATCGGCAGGGTCGCGACGCTCGACACGACGCCAAGATTCTCGAGGGTCTGAGAGGCAACCTGCCCCACCACGTCGCCGGTGACGAGCGCGTGCGCGCGCCGACCCACCGCGATCCGCTCGGCGATGCGCATCATCAACCGGCGGTAGACGACGACGCGCATCGGGCCGGGCACGGCGAGCACGACCTGCTGCTGAATTTCGCCGAATGCGATCAGATACAACCGCGAACGCTGCTGCCACTTCGTCAACAGCGTGACGAGCTCGCGAGCTTTCTCCTGCGAGGCACGCGAGAGAATCGGATAGCTGTGGAAGTGCACGAACGTCACCGCGCAGCCGCGCTTCATCATGCGGTGCGCCGCCACGGGCGAATCGATGCCTCCGGACAGCAGGCACACCACGGCGCCGGCGGTGCCCGTCGGCAGCCCGCCCGCGCCGCGTTCCTTGCCGAAGAAATAGAACGCCTGGTCCGAAAGCAGCTCGACGTGTACGACGAGGTCGGCATTCTCGAGGTCGACTCGCCAGCCGCGGGCTTCCTTGATACGGCCGCCGATTTCCCGTTCGACTTGAGGAGACGTCAAGGGAAATCGCTTGTCGGCGCGCCGGGCCGACACGCGGAAGCTGTGACAGGTTCTCGCCTCGAGGTCCCGGAGAATGGCCGCGGTCAGCACATCCAGATCGAGCGCGGTGCGGCCCGCATAGGAAAAGTTGGCGATCCCGAATGTGTGCCGGATCCGGTCGCCGACGTCCTCGCGGGTCGCGCCGGGTCCGAGCACGATCTCGATCCGGCCCATGAGCGAGCGAACCGCCGTGACGTCCAGGTCGGACACCGCGTGGCGCAGATTGCGGACGAGCCGACCCATGAACCATGGCCGGTTCTTCCCCTTCAGCGCGATCTCCTGGTAATGGACAACGATCGAGTTCATGGCTTCAGGACGGCCTCTGCAGCCCAGTGCCCGCTGATGACAGCCCCCTCGATGGTAGCGGGCAGGCCGGTGTCGATCCAGTCGCCCGCGAGAAGCAATCCGGGCACGCCGGTTCTGGTGAGCGGACGCCGCGGCTGTCCCGGCGCCACTGAGAACGAGGCCTTCTTCTCGCGAACCACGACGGCCCGCAGCAGCGACGCCGAACGTACCGCCGGGAGCGCCTCTGATAGTTCGGCCATCGCGAGGTCGATCAGTTCCTGGTTGCTGCGCGCGACCACCGCCTCCGCGCCGCTCGAAATGAGCGACAGGTGCGAGGCTTTCTCATCGAAGACAGTTCGCTTGTCGAACACCCACTGCAGCGTCCGGCCCGGAAGCCCGATCACCGCGCGATCGATGACGACGCGATCGAACCACAGATTCACGGTGACGATGGGCGAGGCGTCGGTCCGATCCGCGGCATCGAGGACGCGGCCGAGCGCGGCGGGACGCTCGGGCAGCAGGTCCGACAGCGCGTGCCACGGGACCGCACAGATGATGGCCGGCGCGGTCAGCCGCTCGTTGCGGATGAGCACGTGGTGCCCGCGAATCGTGGCGGGGCTGGACACGCGAACCAGGCCGCGGCGCTGCTCGATATACGTGCGCGCCGGAAGCGCATACATCTCGTCAAGCGGCCTTGCCGGCAGCGCGAGCGCGGCGTTGCGGGGGTTGCGACCGAACATCGGGCGGAGAATAGCGGCAAACGATGCGGCCGCCGCCTTATCGATCGGCTGATTCAGCGCAGCGACAGCCAGCGGTTCCCAGAGCATCTCGATGAGACGGGGTGTCTGACCGTTCTGAATAAGCCATTCTCGAACAGTAGCTGCGGGCCCGCCGGCGGACCCTAACGGGCCGCCCCGCACATCCGAGAGTGCCGCTCGCATTTTCATCGCTGACAGGCGATCGCGCCAGCCGAGCGCATTCCACGTCATGACGCCCGCCAGCAGGTGCAGCGGCGACGGCAGCGCCGGGCATGCGAGACGCGACCAGCGACCCGCGCGGTCGATCATGTCGACGGCCAGGCGGTGCTGAACGCGCACGTGTCCTTCCGCGCCGATGCGCCGGAGAAATCGAAACGTCTCGTGATAGCAGCCGAAGAGCACGTGCTGCCCGTTGTCCACGCGCTCGCCGGTTGCCGGATCGGTGAACGCGGTGGCGCGCCCGCCCAGTGCGGGCCGCGCTTCGACGACCAGCACCTGTGCGTCCCGCTCGGCGAGCGCGGTGGCGGCGCTCAGGCCCGCAAAGCCGCCGCCGATGACGATGACGTCGGGTGTCAACGGCGCAGGAGGGTCCGGGCCCAGATCCGCAAGGCAACGAGCGCGCGCTGGGGGCGTGGCACGCGGATTCGACGGCTGAAGACGTCGTAGCCGGACGCCTCGATGCGCCGGAGGATTCCGAAATAGATGCCGCCCATGATCTCAGCCGCCACGAGGTTCCGCGCATCGGCGCCCGGAAGCTCGTCGGCGGCGACGCGATAGTAGTACCTCGCCCGCTCGCACTCGAATCGCAGGAGGTCGCGCATCTTGTCCGTCACGGCTCCTGCGCGCAGATCGTCTTCGTTGACGCCAAAGCGGGCCATGTCCTCGGCGGGGAGGTACACCCGTCCCTGGGCGAGATCGGCGGCGATGTCGCGAATGATGTTGGTGAGCTGCAGCGCCATCCCGAGGTTCACGGCGTATGCGCGCGTGCGAGGATCGCTGTAGCCGAAGATCTCGATGCAGATCAGGCCGACAGTCGAGGCGACCCGACGGCAGTACTCCGCCAGCGCATGAAACGTCGGATAGCGCGACTGGGAGAGGTCCATCTCCACGCCATCGATCAAATCCTCGAAAGGCTGCCGCGGCAGGCTGAATTCACGGATGTGCGGCTTCAGGGCCTTTCCCTGCTTCGTCGCCGGCTCACGCCCGCCGTAGCAGGCGTTCACCTCATCGCGCCACATCGCCAGCGCCTCGGCAGCGGGTCCGCCCTGAGCGCCATCGACGAGCGGAACCCGCCCTACGTCGACCACATCCACCGCATCATCGACAGCGCGGCAAAAATCCCAGACCGCGACGATGGCGCGGCGCTTCCGCGGCGGCAGGACGAGAAATGAATAGTAGAAGCTGGTGTCGCGGCTCATGTGTTCCGGCCGCCCGCGCGCTCACTGGTTCTCCACGCAAGCAGGTTCCAGGCGAACCACGGCGCATCACCAGGTCCCAGCGTCGGCCTGCGGTTCGCGACGTCGAACCGGACGGCGACCAGCCGGTCGAGGATCCGCGTGCCGCCGAGCCAGGTGGCGCGCAGCTCGTATCGCAACCGGCCGTGAAACGCATCGCAGATTGGCCGGCCGGCGTTGAACAACGCCCGCGTTCGCAGCGCGGCAGCCGCAAGCGCCGCCTGCCAGGCAGCTGTCATCCGTCGAGCGGCGAGATCTTCTTCCCGCGCGCCGTGGGCAAGCTGCTCGTCGCGCGGGAGATAGAGACGGCCGCGGTCGTAATCGCGCTGCAGGTCCTGCCAGAAATTGGTCAGCTGCAACGCAGTACACACGTCGTCCGACCAGCCATCAAGCTGCGCGCTGTCACGTCCGGCAATCCGGAGCACGAGTCGGCCAACCGGATTGGCCGAGCGGCGGCAGTAGTCCAGCACGTCCGACCACGTCGAATAGCGGGTCACATCCACGTCCTGGCGGAAGGCGCTCAACAAATCGTCGAACAGCGCGACAGGCAGCGAGCAGGACCGAATGGTGGCGCCGACGGCGCGGAAAATCGCCACTGTGTGCGCCGGCTCACCCGGCTGCGGCGGTGGACCTGGTGCATCGGTGGACGCGGCGAGCCGCAGGCGTTCGCTCCAGGAGTCGAGGAGGCGATGCCTTTCGCCCGGCGTGCGGTCTCCTTCGTCAGCGAAGTCGTCGGCCGCCCGCGCAAAGGCATAGACCGCGGCGACGTGCGGGCGGGCGTCGCGCGGCAGCAGCCACGACGCGACCGGAAAATTTTCATAGTGGCGGTGGGCATCGGTGACGCAGGCAGCATAGGCCTCATCGATTGCGGCCTCTACCACTCGACCTCCGGCATCCCTGCGCGGTGATTTACCGCCCGCGCCATCACGAAGAGGAGATCCGAGAGTCTGTTCAGATACACGATCAGGACAGGGTCCACGGCGCCCGCCCCGAGCGCGATCACACGCCGCTCGGCGCGCCGGCACACGGTGCGCGCGACGTGCAGCAGCGCGCCCGCAAGCGATCCTCCCGGCAGGATGAACTTGCGCAGCGGCGGCACCTCCGAATCAAGACGATCGATCAGGTGCTCCAGACGCTCGACCGCATCCGCGGTGACGGCCGCCTTGGTGACGCGAGCGGCGACCCGGGCGGACGGGTCCGCGAGGCGCGAACCGAGCGCGAAGAGATCCTGCTGGATGGACTGGAGAGCCGCGGTGAGATCGTCGCCCGGACCGGCAGCGACGACGACGCCGAGGCAGGCATTGAGCTCGTCGACCTCGCCGTACGCGTCGACGCGAGGATCCGCTTTCGACACCCGGGTGTTGTCGAAGAACGACGTCTCGCCCGCATCGCCGGTCTTGGTATAGATCTTCACGCGTGAAATTATAGGTGCGGATGTCCGCGCCCTCCCTGCCTGCTCCCGCCTCGCGCCGGCGCTTCCGCCGCGCCCTGCTCGCCTGGTACCGCGAGCATGGACGGAAACTGCCATGGCGCCAGACATCCGACCCGTACCACATCCTCGTGTCGGAGATGATGCTGCAGCAGACGCAGGTCGATCGCGTCCTGCCGAAGTACCACGAGTGGCTGGAAAAGTACCCGTCGCTCGGCGCGCTTGCCGCCGCGGCGGATGACGAGGTGAACCAGACGTGGCGGCCGCTCGGCTACAACATCAGGCCGCGGCGCCTTCACGCGATCGCGCGTGAGTCAGTGGCGCGGTATGGCGGCTCGCTCCCGTCGGACGAAGAGACGCTGCTGTCGTTCAAAGGCATCGGCGCCTACACTGCGGGCGCCATCCGCAGCTTCGCCTTCGGCCAGCGCGCGGCCATCGTTGACACCAACGTGGCGCGCGTGCTCTTTCGTGTGTTCGTGGGGCGCGGCGACGCCAAGGCGCACGCCATGCGCAAGCACCTGTGGACCGTGTCAGAGACCCTCGTGCCCCGAAAGCACGTCTTCGACTTCAACCAGGCGCTGATGGATCTCGGGGCGATGGTCTGCGTCGCCCGGAAGCCCAAATGCCTGATTTGCCCGATGTTTAAGCTGTGTGCAACGGCTGAGCTTGCGAAAGGCCGAGGCCTGCTCTAGCGTAAAAGGCCTCCTCTGGACGAGCCCGCGGGGTTACCCCTCCTGCCGCCGGGTCATTAGACCGATGACTCAACCGACGGTGAAGACAACGGAAGAGCTCAAGTTCGCCGCCCCTCGCGGGAGTGACCTCCGCCATATCAACCTGCTCGTCGTCGACGACGATCCGCAGGCGTTGCCGCTGGTCGAGATGGCCCTCATGGACGCGCACTTCGAGCGCGACATCGAGATTGCGTGCACGGTAACGGCAGGGCTCGAACGCATCAAGGCCGACGAGCACGACCTCTACCTCATCGATCACAGGCTGCCCGACGGCACCGGCATCAACCTCATCCACGAAGCAAAAAAGGCGGGCATCACCAAGCCGTTCATCCTCATGACCGGCTATGGCAGCGGCGCGCTCGACGAGGCCGCGTTCCACGAAGGCGCGGCGGATTACGTCGAGAAACACCTGCTGGCTGCGCACCTCGAGCGCGCGATCCGGTACGCGGTGCGCGACTGGAACGCCAGCCGTACCCTTCGCGATCGGGAAGACCAGCTGCGGCACGCCCAGAAGATGGAAGGCATCGGGCGGCTGGCCGGCGGCGTCGCCCACGACTTCAACAACCTCCTTACCGCCATCGTCGGCTTTACCGATCTGATCCTCGAACGGATCCCGCAGACCGACCGGACTGCCGATGACGTACGCGAGATTCGGAAGGCCGCGGACCGCGCGACGGCGCTGACGCGGCAGCTGCTGGCGTTCAGCCGCAAGCAGTTTCTGAACCCGACCGTCCTCGACGTCAACGAGACCGTCTCGGGCCTGATTCACATGTTGCCGCGCGTCATCGGCGAGCACATCGAAACGACGACAAAGCTGGCGACGCAGCTGCCGCGCGTGTGGGCCGATTCGAGCCAGATGGACCAGGTGCTCGTGAATCTCGTCCTGAATGCCCGCGACGCGATGCCGGCAGGCGGGCAGCTGACGATTGAAACCGCAAACGTCAAGCTCGACGAGGAACGCCTGGCGGCGGAAAGACTCACCGTCCCGCCCGGCATGTACGTGATGCTTGCCGTGACCGACACCGGCACGGGCATGGACGACAACACGCGGGCGCGCGCGTTCGAGCCGTTCTTCACCACCAAGCCGAAAGGACAGGGTACCGGCCTGGGGCTGGCGACGGTGTACGGCATCATCGACCAGAGCGGCGGTGGAATCGCGCTCGATACAGCACCGGGCCGCGGGACTGCGGTGCGCATCTTTCTGCCGGTCACCTCGGCGACCAAAGATCGCAACGAACAGGGTGAGACGCCCACAGTGATCGTCAGGGGCGGCACCGAATCGCTGCTCCTGGTCGAGGACAACGATTCAGTGCGCCAGGTCACCGCGGAGGCGCTGCGCCGCCGCGGTTACACAGTCTACGAAGCGCGTCACGCGGAGGAGGCACTCGAATGGGCCGTGACGTCGCGGGCCAAGTTCGATCTCCTCGTCACGGACGTCGTCATGCCCGGGCTGAGCGGACCGAACCTCGCGGCGCGGCTGGTGCGCATGTATCCCAAGCTGAAGGTCCTCTACATCTCCGGCTACACGGAGGACGCCACCGCCGTGCATGGTAATTTCTGGGGCGGCGTCCCGCTTCTGCAGAAACCTTTTACGCCAACGCAGCTCGCAGACCGGGTTCGCATGGCGCTGAAATCAGTTCCCTCGCGAGCGTGATCATCGTCGTCGCCGCCGTTATCGAGGCCAACCACCGTTTTCTGGTCACGCGGCGGCAGCCCGGCGTCCACCTCGCGGGGCTGTGGGAGTTTCCCGGCGGCAAGATCCACCCTGACGAACCGCACGCCGATGCGCTCCGGCGCGAGCTGAAAGAGGAGCTCGACGTCGATGTCGCTGTTGGCGATCCGCTGTACACCACTGTCCACGCCTACGACGACCGGACCGTGGAGCTGCACTTTTACCGGTGCGCCCTCGAGGGCAAGCCGCGGCCAATGATGGGCCAGGAGATGCGCTGGGTGCCGCGCGACGAGCTCGGGCAGCTGGGCTTTCCGCCCGCCGACGCCGAGTTGATCGAGATGCTCAGGAAATCGGTCGGGGCGTCACCACCGCGTCGACCGGCCCCGCCGGCGCTTGAACGCTGACGCGCGAACCGGCCTCGGTGAAGTCGCGATGGACGTAGCCAAGGGCGATTGAACCGAACCGCGGTGACACGGCAGCGGACGTCACCGCGCCGACGTCGCGATCGCCCGCTCGAATCGTCGCGCCCCTGCGGGGTCCTTCCGCCGACAGACGAAGCGCCACCAGCTTCCTGGCCACGCGGCCGTGCCCGCGATGCAGGACCCGGATGATCACCTCCTGGCCGACATAGCACCCCTTGCTGAAAGAAATGGCGCGTTCCTCGATGCCCGCTTCGAGCGGAATCGTGTCGTCCGTCATATCGATCCCGAACAGCGGATATCCGGCTTCAACCCGCGCC
>Ga0075418_10002667_pt1 | contig 20502 bp, 16 predicted proteins | sample SoiMetdeltSBSDD2_FD_81776 | JGI IMG/M metagenome (GOLD analysis project Ga0075418, IMG submission 81776) | Bulk soil microbial communities from a Populus tree surrounding site in Tennessee, USA - Soil MetaG P. deltoides SBSDD2 | ecosystem: Environmental > Terrestrial > Soil > Tree plantation...
CCTGGACACGCCGCAGCTCAAAGAATTGTTCCGTCTCAGGCAGGATGAATTCACGGTTCACACGCAGCGAAACGGACGGCTTAAGGCACATAGAATCCCCAAGGTTGCTTTGACCCGTATAACGGCTGAAACAAGAAAGAACGCGCTTGAAAGCATTTGCTCGGAATCACATCGCCGCATCTTGGAACTTCGGCAGGTGGAGCCTACATACCAGAATGGAAGGCTTCATGGTTTTTGGGTTCAGCAACTGGCAAACGCTCACTTGGCCTTACAACAATTGAGTGGTTAGCGGCGCGTCCAAAATCGCCGTCGAACGGCCCACGTGCCGCGCTAAAGATCCACGGGATGCAATTTATAGCTTCGAAGGTCTCGTAGCATTCTTTGGAGCCGCACGTGGTTGAAGTTTTTGACTCCCAAGACGTTTTTCGTCTCATGAACCAGCGGTTCCTGAGTCATGCACCCTAGCACCACGCGCCTAATTGCGGTGGGAGAAAAAGGTAGTGTTCGCATCTTCTCGTCGCCCTTCACGGTGATCTCCTTCGTTGTATCCCAATCAACCAAAAGCCGGACCTCTTTTTCGTACGCCCAGTGATCCGACTTGCGCCTGGTCACACGAACAAGGTGCTCGAACCCGTGAATATCAAAAACGGGATTGTAGATTGGCCTTTCAGTTCCGTACTCAACAGGATCCAAGTTCTCGATGCCGAAGTAATTTGCGTCAAATTCAATCACCATTCCGCAGTGGTAATTGGCATAATGCGACCACATCAGAATGTCATCACACGTTTGCGAAAAACAGATCACACCAACATATCGTGCTGCGATTTCCGCAAACTTGTCCGGTGGAAATTTGTCTGCATCAGAAAACTTCTTTAGAAAGAATTCGACCCACCGGGTTTTGTCTTTCTCGATGCTGTTCAGGAACTCGGCAACGCTGGGGCACTTGTCCCGAATTTCACGATTCTTTTCGTAAACATTCGTCAGAAATCCAACATCTCCGAATTTCGCTTCGACATCCGCGGCTGTGATCGCCCGCGCAGCTTGGGGGCAAAACTCAAAGGGATCGTTAAAGGACCGTGGATCACAAACCTTGAGTTGGCAGCTCTCCAAAATCTTAATTCCGTGGGTGCCGGCGTATTTGAAAATTTCCATTACGAGTAAGCGTATGTGGTCTCACACTTTAAAAAAAGAAAACGGGTCGTCCTGAACAAAGTACACTTCACGCTGCCGGAGTCCGGAGGAGAAGTAAATCCGCCTACAACGGCCATCTTAAAATCCCCAACATTACGGCTCGGACAACTTCGCTACGGCGGTCTCACCTGGCATCGCCGCCGTCAGTGGATTTGGGAATGTAAGGCGGCGACATTCGTTCTTCCCTTCGTGACCTTTGCGATCTTCTGTAAAAACTCCGGCTCCGTTCTCTCTGTTTTCTCCTGTTAGTCTTAACCCGGCTTACCTTTGCGGCCTTTGCGATCTTCTGTAAAAAACTTTCCCCTTTTGTTTCAAGGGGTCGGCCCGGACAACTTCGCTATCGCGATCTCATCTGGCATCGCCGCCGTCAGTGGATTCGGAAATGTAAGTGATGGCATGGGCAATGAGCGCTCGTCGTTGCGGATCGGTTTCGCGCTCCAACATCTCCTTTAGCCTGGGAAGGCCGGCAGGATCAGTTCGTTTACCACGACCAAGACATTCGTTCTTCCCTTCGTGACCTTTGCGATCTTCTGTAAAAACTCCGGCTCGTTCTCTCTGTTTTCTCCTGTTAGTCATTAACCCGGCTTTCCTTTGCGGCCTTAGCGATCTTCTGTAAAACTTTCCTCTTTTGTTTCAAGGGGTCAGCTCGGACAACTTCGCTATAGCGATCTCATCTGGCATCGCCGCCGTCCGTGGATTCGGAAATGTAAGTGATGGCATGGGCAATGAGCGCTCGTCGTTGCGGATCGGTTTCGCGCTCCAACATCTCCTTTAGCCTGGGAAGGACGGGCCATGAGTTGCTTCCGAGGGTATTGAGGCCGTGCAATCCGGCTCTTAACGTGTCAAGGTTGGTGCTGCCGGTCACCTCCAGCAAATTGCTGACGGCCCATTTGCCGTGCGGCCCGAACCAGCGGAGGGTGCCGGCGGCGGTTGCTTGCACCCGACTGTCTGAGTCCCGTAAACCTCGCACGAGCCAGGGGCGGGCCAGATCATGGCCTGAAGTAATACCTTGCAACGCGATCAGGGCGCTAACTCGCTGGTCCGCATTGGTGGTTTGCAAGGCAGGTTCAATGAGCGGCACGAGCAACTCTCCCGGCGGTTTGATGTGGTTCGCCAGCAGATAGGCGGCGGTGCTGGCCTGAGATGTGGGCAACGTCACAAACCGTTTGAGGAGTTGCGGGAGACGCCAGCGCACCTTGATACGCCACAAATCCATTCTCGAGTAACTACTGTCTCGAGTAATGTGGCTGGCCAGGAAGGGAACGGCGTTCGTACCGATGACCTTGAAAACTGCCTCAGCCAGCGCCAACTCGTTGGAGTTTACCGGCCGTCGCTTTTCCGGCGGAACAGCTCTTACAGCGTCATAAAAGCCTTTGTTGCGCATCTCGTCGTAGCGCTCAAGCCACTCCTCCACCGTCGCGCCTGCATAGCGGGGGCCACTCGGCCGCAGCCAGGAGATAACAGCGATAACTGCAAACGTGGCGCAGGCCGCCAAAATGAGGCGTCTCCGGCGGGACATGACAGGACTATAGGTAGGAGGCAATTGCCGGACAAGACGCGTCGGACTCTTCCCTTCGCGACCTTTGCGATCTCCTGTAAAAACTCCGGCTCCGTTCTCTCTGTTTTCTCCTGTTAGTCATTAACCCGGCTTTCCTTTGCGGCCTTAGCGATCTTCTGTAAAAACTTTCCCAATGTTTCAAAAAATCTGCACTTTGCACTCGCCTCCCTTCATGTCCTGCCCCGATTTAACCATTTAACTATTTAACTGATTTAACCTATTTAACTCTTGCTCCTTCAGCGTGAGTATGCTATACATATCAGGTGTAAATCAGCCTGCGCTGACCATCGGCCAGACAGCCCTTGACCAGCCGAGCAAAGGGTAACCCTATGAAGGACCATGCCCGCCACGTTCCAGGCTCCATCCGGAGCCGCCGCACTCCTTTGTCCTCATCCTTTCCTTTCTTCCTGGCTTCCTTATTAGTCCCCGCTCCGGCCGCAAAATGCAGCCATTATGCGACCAAAATGCTACCAAATTTCAAAACGCAAATTTTAATCTATTCAGCATCAACAACTTACAACTTTGACCCCCGAAACTGGTCGCATTTTCTAGGTCGCGGTTTGTCCCCTCTCCCTCGGGGAGAGGGTAGGGGTGAGGGACAGACTGGTTTCGGGTTGTTCTGCTGCTCTCGTCCCTCGCGGCTGATGGTCGACTGCTATTCCTTCTCCCTCGGGGAGAAGGTCAGGATGAGGAACAAACTGGGTACCGTCTGTCCCCCCAGCTACGCGGCAACCAATTTGCCTACTACTATACAGAATCGTCAAAATCGGCGAACTCGCCGATTTTCGACCGATTCGACCACGCTGTACCAACCACTTACGCAAAATCAAAATCGGCGTACGCCGATTTTCCGCCGGTGCGCCGGATTGGCGTCAATTCCTGTTAATTCGTGGTCGATTTCCATTTCCGGAAAAAATCGGAATTTTCCGGAATCGGCCGAGCCACTGCTCGTCCGATCGCTCTTTGACAATTGAATCTAACTGCCGAAGGCGGTAGGGACGGCGCTCCGCCGCCGTCTGCATCCGTATCTTTGCGTTCCTTTGCGGCCTTTTTTTCAGTTGCCGGCAGATTCCGCTCACCTTGGCCATTGAAAACGCGCCAGTCCTGCCGCAGATTACTCCGAACACGTGAAGGTAGCCCTTGCACAGATCAACACCACCATCGGCGATTTTGCCGGCAACGAAGTGAAAATTCTTCGAGCCTACGAGAACGCGGGCGCAGCGGGCGCGGAAATCGTAGTTTTTCCTGAGTTGGCCACCTGCGGATACCCTCCGCGCGATCTGCTTCTAAAGCCAAGCTTTGTCGAGGCGAATCTCGAACTGCTCGATCGCCTCGCGAAAGCCAGCACGAAAACAGCGATGCTCGTGGGCTACGTGGGCAGGAACGCGCTTCGGCCCGGCCGTGACACGACGAATTCAGCCGCGTTATTGCAGCACGGAAGAATCCTGGCCAACCGATCCAAGACTCTGCTGCCAACGTATGACGTCTTCGACGAGGATCGTTACTTCGAACCCGCTACGGAAAACGATCCCTGCGAATTGAATGGGCGGAAAATTGGCATCACCATTTGTGAGGACGCCTGGAACGATGAGGATTTCTGGCAGGACCGCCGCTATCGGATCAACCCCGTTGCGGAACTGGCCAACGCCGGCGCCGAAGTGATCTTCAACCTGTCGGCTTCGCCATGGCACCTGGGCAAAAACCGCATTCGTCACACCATGCTCGCCAGCCTGACAAAGAAAGTTCAGCGCCCGGTTTTTTACTCCAACCTCATCGGCGGCAACGACGAGCTCGTTTTTGACGGAGCGAGCCTGGCGTTTGACGCAAGCGGAGGATTGATCGCGCGCGGCAAAATGTTTGAAGAAGATTTTGTGGTCGTCGATTCGAACGCTACAGGTTCGTTAGGGCCGCTCGAAATGGTTCCCGAAGAAAAAGTTTACCGCGGCCTCGTCCTCGGCCTGCGGGATTATCTGCACAAGTGCGGCTTCAAATCGGCCCTGCTCGGGTTGAGTGGCGGCATCGACTCGGCGTTGACGGCGGCGCTGGCCGTGGAAGCCCTCGGCGCGGAGAACGTGCGCGGAGTTTCCCTGCCATCGCAGTTTTCCTCGCAAGGCAGCCTGGACGACGCGCGCATCCTGGCGAAGCACCTGGGCATTCGGCATGACGTGGTGCCCATCCAACCGATGTTTGTGGCGGCGAAGGAACAATTGCGCGACGTGTTTCGCGGGTGCGCCGAAGATACGACGGAGGAAAACATTCAGGCGCGATTGCGTGGAGTCGTGTTGATGGCGATGTCGAACAAGTTCGGCTCACTGCTGTTGACCACTGGCAACAAAAGCGAACTGGCGGTGGGCTACTGCACGCTTTACGGAGACATGTGTGGCGGTCTGGCGGTGATCAGTGACGTGCCGAAAACGATGGTTTACAGGATCGCGAAGTGGATCAATCGCGAGCGCGAAATTATTCCGGAGGCGTCCATCACGAAACCGCCCTCGGCAGAACTACGGCCCAACCAGACCGACCAGGATTCGCTGCCGCCGTACGACGTGTTGGATGCGATCCTTGAAGCCTACGTTGTCCAATTGAAGTCCACTTCGGAGATCGTGGAGTTGGGCTTTGAGGAAGCGACGGTCAAACGCGTGATTCGGCTGATCGATTTTGCCGAATACAAACGCCGCCAGGCCGCGCCTGGACTGAAAGTCACTACGAAAGCTTTCGGGGTTGGACGGCGGGTGCCGATCGCGCGGAAATCGACCGAGTAGTTCAGTCCGCAATGTCTGCGTAAGAGCGACGCAGCTTAAAAACATTTTCGCCACGAAGGGAGCTGACTTCAAAATCTTTCGTCGCGGCGTGAAAGCTTTGCGTGCAGCCTGGCTTGAGGTGGTCGTGGAGTTCTGCGATAACGACGCCTACGGAATCAATCCATTTCGAACAGGAATCAAACACTTCCTTTTCTCCTCCCTCTATGTCGATCTTCAGAATATCAACGTAGCGCAGCCCGTATTCGGCGCAAAGGGAATCGAGGGTTCGGCCGGGTATTGTCGCCACAACATTTCCCGAAGGCTGACCCGCCGTCTGCGTGCGATATCCCCACGGCCCGTCGCCCGGATCCACGACTGCTACTTGAACGTCGCTATTCCAGAGAGCGCACCGTACCGGGACAATGTTGGCGTACGCCGCGGCGTTCTGCCGCAACAATTCGTAATTTGCCGCTTCGGGTTCAATGGCGAGAATGCGCGCCCGCGGAAACGCTTCGGCAAAGAACACGGCGGCAAAGCCAACGTTCGCTCCGGCGTCAACTATCACCGAAGGCTGCTTGCGCAGGGCAACCGAGTATTCCCGATCCACAAAAATTTTCTTCAGCGTCGGCATGTCCGACGTTTTGAGCCGGAAGCGGAGTGGATGCCCCGACTGGCGAATTTGAACGCTCACCTCGAGGGGTTTCCGAACCGATAGAGATCGAACCGCCAGCCAGGCGCCCCGCACCCCAAACAGGCTGTAATAGGTTCGCACCTTATCGGCGAGCGCAGACATCTTACATTAAACCAAGGCCGGCGAGTTTTTCCTCAAGTTGCGGGACATCGACGCACGCGTTGAACCGATGATCGGAAGCAAAGACCATAAAATGATAGTCCACGTCAACACATTGCGCGATCCATTCCTGGTCGCCAGCGAGATAGCCATCAGCAAAGAGTTCAATGACCTTGCAGCCAGCAGAACACCAGACAATATTTGCGGTGGCGGAGCCGTGAATGGCGCAAATCGCTTCCGCATTCGCAAAGAACTCGATCTGGTGCAAAAAGCTCATTTGCGCGGTATCGATAATCGTCCACCCCAACTTCGCAAATAACTCCAACACCTCCTGTTCGTTGACCATATTTCGGCCGAGGCTCGTGCGCCGAACGAAAAACCTCGGCGGCGTCGCCGCTCCCGCCCTGGTGACGCGCAGGAACGATCGCCGCAGAAACTGCGCCGCATAGGGGTTATGACAAACAATCATCGAGGTAGGACTGCTGAAAAAATAATCTTCCACGCGGAGGTCCCGCTCGGCCGTCGGTCGGCAGCGAGCAAGCAGTCCCAACATTTCAAGACTTTGAGTCTGGTAGGGCAATCGGTGCGGCGGAATCAGCACCTGCGTATCCGCAGGGAATTCGCACAACAGGGCAAGGCGCGGGAGCGCGTCCAGCAGCCAATGGGCGTACGTTTGCGCTCCGTGATTTGGGGAGAAACGGGAGATGATGCTTGTCCAGCAACCGTCAAGCCGCAGAGGTTTGAGAGCAAAATGGAAGTAGGCGGGGTCGCCATAGGCTCTGTCTTTGCCATAAGCTGCTTCCGCGCAGATCTTGCGTTCTGCGTTCATGTGCACCAGGCTTTCTCCAATCAGCCGCGCGCCTTTATGGCGCCTCCAGAAAATCGGCCAAGGCTGTTCCCGATGCTGTTGGCGATTACAAAGCACCATGACCGACGGCGAGGGCAGTCGCGGCGACCCCTGGTCGAGCAGAATCACCCGGCCCTCGTCAGGCCCGCTTTCGACTTCATGTAATGCGCTAAACACTCCGCGAGGAAGGCCTATATTCCACGAGGTCGGGACCACCGCCCGCACACCATCAAGGAACCATCGCGCCAGCGCCGGCAGCGCCATTCGGTTGAGCCACCGAAGGGGTTTATGGATCAGCGAGAAGCGCTTGACGAAAAAGCGGACCCGAAGGGGCACGAGCGAGCCTGCAACATTCATTTGCCATCAGCTCCGCAATTGCTCGGATGTTCGCGCGCTAACGTGTAATTATCCGCGCCGAAGCTTGAGTCATCTGGTCGTGGATCCACCGATACGTCTTCTCCATTCCATCGCGCAGCCGAGTCGAAGGTTCCCAATCAAGGTAGCGCCTAATTAATGAGTTGTCGCTGTTTCGCCCGTTAACGCCTTTGGGCGCCTTCAAATTGTACTTGCGGTCGAGTTTGATGCCGGCGATTTCCTCGACAATATCGACAAGCCCATTGATCGTAACCAGTTCATTGCTGCCAAGATTGATCGGCTCGATAATCTCGCTGTGCATAATCGACTGCGTGCCTTTAAGACAATCATCGATGTACATGAAGCTCCGTGTCTGTTTGCCGTCACCCCAGATTTCGATCTGGTGTTTCCCCGAGAGCTTCGCCTCGATGACTTTGCGACAGATCGCAGCGGGGGCCTTTTCGCGGCCGCCTGTCCAGGTGCCGTGCGGCCCATAAACGTTGTGATAGCGGGCGACGCGCGTTTCGACGCCGAAGTCCTCGCGAAAATGCCGGCACATGCGTTCGCTGAAAAGTTTCTCCCATCCATAGCCGTCTTCGGGCATGGCCGGGTATGCGTCAGATTCCTTTAAGGCGACCACGTCTGCCGACACCTGCTTGTCCGCCGCATAGACGCAAGCCGACGAGGCGTAGAAGAAACGGTTCACACCAAACGCTTTTGCGGTCATCAACAAATGAGTATTGATCAGCACCGAAAGCATGCAGAGAGCGCGGTTGTTTTCGATGAAGCCCATGCCGCCCATGTCGGCGGCGAGGTTATAAACGATCTCGGCATCGCGCAGCGCGGCATCACACGCTTCCCTGCCCTGCAGGTCGACTTGAAGGTTTTCGACTTGAGGAAAATGTTGATACCAATCATCGAACGGCTTCTGATCGACGGCGCGAATGTTGGTGTAACCTTGTCGCAAAAGGTCTGAAATTAGATGACCGCCAATGAAACCGCCTGCACCACAGACGGCGACTTTTGCAGATTTGGCGGGCATGATGATAGTGATTAAAATTGTTAGACTACGGGTTTTGGCGAGGCTTCCGAACGGACCCACCTGAAACTGGGTTTTTCGACATGACGTGTAACGCGATGGTGTGGGCTTGCCTGCGTGTAGAGGGCAAATGAAAACGCTTCGGCACGGTAATGGCCCGCAAGAAGACGACGCAGACGATGATGTGCGACCGAAAGCGGCCGTGTCAGGCGAAGCCACGCGGGAGCTGATCGAAAAAGCGCGAGCTTCTCGCGCTGCGCGTTCGGCAGGAGATTCATGTTAGCGCCGGTTTCGGTAAAGACCGACGTGAACGCGTCGAGCGTGGCCATTTTGACGCGCGCCTTCAGCAGGCCCATCACCCAGGTGATGTCACCAACGTCCTTGAGATTCGGATCAAAGAACAGGCCATGCTTGTCCAGAATCCGGCGGCGGAAAAATGTCGCACAAGTCAGGACCGGCAGGTTCGCGGTCACCCAAATGTGAGACTCGTTGGGGATTAAAGGCTGGCGATGGCACAGATACTCTCCCCGCGCGTCGACGACGACTGAATTTGCAAAAACGACGTCAACGTCGCGGTGATGATCAAAGAACTCGGCTACTCGGCTCAAGGCGCCCGGCAAATATTGTTCGTCGCAGTTGATATAGGCCAGGAGGTCTCCTGTGGCACGACGCAACCCTCGATTGACCGCATCGTACATCCCTTTGTCCTTCTCGAGGCACGCTTTGACGCGAGGGTCGTGCGGCAGCCAGTCCTGCGTGCCATCGTCGGAACAGGAATCCTGCACGATGTGCTCATGCAAAGCATCCTGGTCGGCGACGGACGCGATGCAGAGTTCGAGCCAGCGGGAACTCCGGAAGCTGGGGGTGATGATGGAGAAAAGCACTGAATTCAAGCGTGGGCAGGTACAAGCTCCGGCATCGCGGAGGGTTCTGCTGCAGGTTGTGATTCGGGGTGAACCCCGTTAACAGCGATGCTCAAACCAATTAAGCCCAAAAAAACCGCGAGATCGCTTTGAAAAGCGCCGAAGACAAGGAAGAAAAAAAGCACCTTCGAAATGAAGAGAGATAGTAACAGGGTATTGATGTTGTGCACAGCCGGGTTTCTGAGTTTCCAGTTCCTGTACAGAACTCTTCCGCCAGCAATCAGAACGCAGACAAATCCCAGGACACCCGGCAATCCGAATGGGATTATGATCGAGAGCGGGCCGTTGTGATAGTCGCCAGCAATCAATACGGGCTGAAACGGCGAGCCAATTCCACGTCGCAGCGACTCTTGAGCCAGAAACAGGTCTGAGGGAGTGATCGCGTAGCCCTTGCCCAGCCACAGATAACGAGGCACGTCCGGCAGCACTATTCCCCACATCTCCAAACGCCAATCCAAAGTAACTTGCGCATCGAACTTGGCGATAGAGTTCACGGGGAGAAAAGGAATAATGCTGAGGGAACGCTGCACGGCCAAGGGAAGTTTTGACACCACGGGGACCAGCGCTGCCATAGCGAGAACTGCTCCCACGGTTAATGCCAAAACAAGACGCGTCCGATGCAAGCCTTCAACGAAGAATTGGACCACAAAACCGAGTACGACGAGGACAAGAGCCGAACGAAACCCTCCAGCCAAGCTTGCGGCGAAGGCGATGAGGAACAAAATCAAACGTATCGGCTTACTCATGTCGAGCAATCCTCGGATTCCGTAGCGCAGAAAGAACACATTACAGATAGCGACCGCGGCAAAACCCAGACCGGTGACGCGATTGATGGAATACTGAGATGGATTGAAGTCGCCCATTGCTTGTGCCATTGCCATATCAACGGGAAAGACGTGAAAAAGAAACCAAAAGTTGGGGCCACCCAAATAAGCAAGATTGCTGATGGCCAGTACGACGCCGGAGATAAAGAACAATAGCGCGTACCGCTGGGCGCTGCCCGCTGGAATTCTCACACTGCTCAGTGCAAAGTAGCCGACGAAGGCCGCGACAATGTAAACGTAACCTTTTCCTCCGTATTGCGAGCCACCCAGGCTTCTAAGGCCGATGCCGCCGGTCAGTTTGGCGGTGAGAAGGACAACTCCCAGAAGAAAGATCGACGACCAGGTCAGGGCAGGAACATGCTGGAATCGTTGCTCCTTGTTCAGAACACAGGCCAGGACGGTAATGCCGAGGCTGATGGCACCAAACAACATCCATAACTGGGGCCGGCCGGGGAGGAAAAATACGATGAAGGACGCGTTCCATGCAACGACCAAAAGCGGGTGGTGCCATCGAAGGAAAAGCGGGATACTCAGGACAGCCAGTACCAGCCCCACTATGCCGATCGACTTCGTAGTGTCCGGGGTTACGAGAAGATACCCAATCAGTGTCGCCAGCGGGATGGCAATACCGAACAGGACAAGAGTTCGCGACGTTGCAGGCGGCTTGGACATTCGATTCGGATTCTAGGGCAATTATTAATGTCGGCGCAAATCTAATTCAGCTTGTTGGAGATCGACTGATGCTTTGATTGATTTTTTTCGATTCCGCTCAAAAATTTGCGTGCGATTTCTGCTGCGCTATTAGTTCGCGGTAAATACATAAATGGTTGGCCGCCATAGATTTGGGATGAAATCGGCGTTGCGCCACAAGTTTTCCTGCTTGTCCCAACGCGAATGCGCGCTCCGGACGACGCAGAACAGTTGTAATGGCGTTTCTCAGCATCGCTGGATCGTTGGGGTCGAACAACATACCGTCCTCGGCGCTGACAATCTCTGGAGTGCCCCCGACATTAGAGGTAATCACGGGCAAGCCGGCAGCCATCGCCTCCAGAACCGCCATAGGGCAGTTCTCTTCCAACGAGGGGAGGACGAGTGCGCTCGCAGATGCAAGCAATCGTTTGAGACGACTTCGGTCAGCAACGCCGACGTACTCACACCACGTGCGTTGGCCGACAAGTTGGCGAAATGTCCGGCTGTATGCACTGTCGTCATAGGTAGCGCCGGCAAAAACCATGCGAAACTGCTCAAGCGCCGCAACTTCGTCCAGCGCCTCAATAAGACCAACCTGGTTCTTCAGAGGCAGGATGTTCGCAACACACAGTAAAGTCGGCGGTGAGTCCAGACATCGTTTAATATCGAAGAAGGATGAATCAACCGCGTTGGGAACCACCCACGTGCGTCGCGCGGGGGGTTGAACCTGGCGTTGCGTGTGTGCGCTTGGGCAGATGAAACCATCCGTCCGGGGCAGGACGAAGCCTTCCAGTCGGGCCGTGCACCACGCGAAAGTAAAGGGCCGGGCTCCGGACAGGGCGGCGAGGCGGCGCATGTTGCCGTGAATGGTCACGACGTTCGGAAGGCCCGAGAACGCTGCGCACAGTGCGCAATACCGTTCGGTTCCCTGGCCGTGCACCACGTCCGCCTGAATTCGACGCGCGCGGCGCCGTACGGCTGCCACACACCCAACATAAGCGGTCCGCAACCAACCCGCTTTGGGAACTCTGAGGGCGTGATAGTAGATATTCTTTGCAATCTGCGCGGGCGAGGCGACGTGCTGTTGCAGGCAGGAAATGATATGCACTTCGCACTCCGGCGATTGGGCCAATCCTTCGAGCAAAGCCGAGGGCGCCGTGCCGAAGGATGGTTCCGAAATAGAGTAGCGACGAAAAACCTCTCGTTCATCGGACAATACCATCGCAATCACCAGTCGCTCGTTCACGCTCAGTAATAGGCGATGCGGACGGCTGGCAGGCGGAACAGAGGTCTTTGGAAATTGTCCGTGCGGCTCTTCATATCTTGCAAGGCGCCAAGAATAGTGTCGAGGACTCGCTGCGGCGCCGGTGCGTGAGTGTCGTCTGCGGCAATATAGAGCGGGACGTCAAAGGGATTCCATCGCAGAGCGTAATCCACCTTGTGCGGAAAGGGTGCCCACAAGATGGCTGGCTTGCCGCACAAATTGGCGAGGTGAGTTGGCCCACTGATTTCGCCGACCATCGCACGAGCGCTGCAAATCGCTGCAACCGTCCCTTTAAGACTGACGCTGCGCTGATCTTCGCAGCCCCTGGGACAGAGTGAATAGTCGGGATGACCAATGCAACTGACCGAAAGGCCTTTGGAGAGGCAAAGCTCGACGAGTTTCTCCGCAAGCGCGAGAGGATAGTTCTTCACATGATCTCCGCTCTTTTGCACGGCTCTAAAGTGAAAAGTGATGTCCCGAACGATACCGTCAATCGGAGGTTCTTCAAAAACGCGGAATTCCTGCCGCCAGAAAAGCCGCTTATGGTATTGGGTTCCGAGAAGCCCGGGTAAAAAGACATCGTAGTCCTTCCATCCCAAGTCGGCCGCCTTGCCAGCGGCCATACGGTAAGATTCCTTCGGGCTCAGGACTCCATACCGGAAACCGGCGGCGTGAAGTTGAATATCATGCGCGGAGACGCCACACCCTTCATACAGGTATTCCCGACCAGGGAACGTAATTACATGCACTTCCTTGTACTTGGGGCGTCGCGCGCGCACATAGCCCTGCCATTGCATCAGCTCATATCCAAATTCTCCACCGTAAACCGCAATCAGGTTGGTCTTCGGCCGTGCAACCTGCCGCAAACTGGTCAAAGCGAACAAAGCTTTCTCGGTGAACGAGTAGTTGTCCGCGGGGCCCAGTTTGCGTAATTGGCTCTCATTGGTTGTCATTGCAGCTTGGAGATCATTGTCGAAAGTCGAGTCACATCGCTGGCTGGATTTTCATCTGTTGTGAACGTGCAACCTAGTGCGCGCCTTCCGCAAGGGAAGCCGCCAGGCGCCGGGGAAGGCACTGCAGAATCAGGCCGCAGAGCTGCTTTGGCAACAAAGCGGCTGCGACTTCCACCGGTTGCAGGCGCAATCGGCGCAGATGAGAGCGGGCGCGCCGCAAGGACTCAACCGACGGTTCAGGCTCTAATTTTCGAGCACAAAACAAACCTACTTCGCTAAGGTCGTGGAGCTCGCATTTCCAGTTATCCAACCGGGACACATACGGCACAAGCCACTTCCCCTTGCGGACACGGGCATCATGTGCCATGAGAAGGCCGTCGACGGGAATGCGGTCCTTGAGCAATTCAAACTCAATAATCTGCTCCAAGGGATTATTGCCCCCGTCAAGGAAAGCGATATCGATTTGAAAGTCGGAACCTTTTTCAGCGAGCAGGTTTGGGATTATGGCGTGGGAACATCCAAACAGCGGCGTGAAGCGTTCAAGTGTTTCGGGAGCGGCCGCGCGAAGATTCCGGATCATGCGCTCATAAATGGTATGGTCACTCTCGATGCCCCAGAGGTGTCCTACACGGTTTTTGTGTAGCGCCCTGAGAATGTGCAGAGTGCTGCCGCCGCCGAGCCACGTGCCAACTTCAAGCACAACACGCGGCTTTTTCGCCGATTGCAGGATGGCGTCGGTCAACAATTGACGTTCGCCAGCACTCAACTGTCCATCGATGTCCATAGGCCGGGAACCCGCCCGTCTTCTCGGTGAGTGGGTTCAGGATTGTCGATCCTAGAGACCTTTCGTTTAATTGGCAAAGCAATTGAGAATAAAGTCGTATTCACTCTTGTTTAGCAACCCGGTCCTGTTCTTTTGGAAGGTGCGGGTCAAGTGCCTTCATTATTGGTGTTCGCTCTTCCGGAACGCGTCGTTCTACGTGCAAGGCAAGATGGACATCGATCCGAAGGGGCTGTGGCACAATCCCGGGTTCGTTTCGGCCACGGGCGGCTATCGGATTCCCGGGGACAAGGTACAGCGTGCCGTGTTGGACCTGGAGCCGTGGGACACCGTCCGCCGTGACATGCTCATTCTGCTGCTCAGGAAAATGCTCGAGCGCCATGTATCCGGCGATATGGCCGAACTGGGCGTCTATAGAGGCAATACCGCCAGGCTCATTCACCATTACGTTCCGGAACGAACGCTTCACCTTTTCGATACTTTTTCCGGATTCGATGAACGCGATGTTGGCCAGGAGCGGCAGAAGACCGGTCTGGCCACCGATCAGAAGGCATTTTCCGACACGAGTATCGAATTAGTGCTGCGCAACGTGCAGAAGTTAAACGAGAACGTCCAGGTCCATCCCGGCTTCTTTCCGCAGAGCGTCCCGGCCGCCTTGACGCAGCGGACCTTTTCCTTTGTCCACCTCGACGCCGATTTGTACGATCCCACCATGGCTGGTTTGGAATTCTTTTATCCCAGAATGGCCAAAGGAGGAATCCTTGTAGTGCATGATTACAATTCGTGGCCGGGCGCGCGCAAGGCAGTGCAAGACTTTTTTAGCGACAAACCGGAGATTCCAATCCCGATGCCCGACAAGAGCGGCTCGGCTGTGATCGTCAAAGCGGGGGTCCCGTAGCCGCAGCTTCTTCTCGCGCGACTCCGAGAGCACGTCGCCACAGCGCTCGCTATCAGAACAGAGCGGAGACTGCTTTGGCATCTTGATAAAATGAAGGCGATGATATTACGAGGTTGTTTACAGCAAACGCGATTAGGTACTCTGTTCTCAGCGGTTTCACGGACCGCAACCCCAGGCCTCCCACAACCGGCGACGCATCGCGTCCATGTTGAAATCGGTGGTGGCGGCCTGGAGAATTTGCGATTGGAACCGTGCGTGCGGGTTCTTCTCGTGAAGCGCTTCGTTGAAGAACGGCGCAATATCCGAAACGGTGCTGCCGCTCGTCCACACTCCCACCGAGTGCTCCCGCATCACACGCACAACGCTGCTCTCGGCATGTCCAACAACGATGAGCGGCACGCCTGTCGCTAAATAAGTACCGAATTTGTTCGGAAAGCTGAAGCGGTTGTAACGCGGGTCGCTATCGCTGAGATCCATAACGACAAGGCCCCAGGAGCACTGTTGAAGCTCCTGGTGAAATTCCGCTTCGTCCATCCGCGGATGGTCCTTCATCCAACTGGCATTGAACCACGCGTTTTGTTGCACGTTCCGGCCACCAAAGAATTCAAGGACAAGAGGCTTGGGGAGTTTGTTCCGGATGCTGTTCAGCGCCCGCACCACGAATTCGAAGGCAGAAGGGACTATGATTGTTCCAGCGTAGGCGAGGCGGATGACCGGCAACTCTGCCGGATGTAATTGTTCAAGTCGCTCGATATCGATGCGTTCGAGACCCGAGTGTACGATGAGCGGGTGGGAGCGTCCCGTCCGCTGCGCGAGGTCCTCCAGCATCGGTTTTGAAATGACATCAGCAGTGGCTGCGCTCAAATACAACTTTTCGAGCGTGCGTTGAAACTGCTCCGCCCGTTGATCGCCCAAAAGCCCGCGATGTCCCTTGTTATCCACATAATCCCAGATCGAGACGTGGGTGCGAAAGCGCGGCATAATTCCGGCACGGAACGTCGCCGGTATGGACCACCCGTAGGGCAGAGCCCAAACCTGACGGGGTCGAACCCGCGCAGTCACGCGCCGCAGGTGGGCAGCAGCGAGAGGTACCCAAAGAGCATGCAAGAGGAAGGATTTCAGCCGGGGCGCCCGCTTGTTTGGCAACAGGCGACGCGGCGGCGCGAACGTGTAGATGCGGCCCGCAGGGCTCACAATGCTTTGGTCGCCGCCCGGCACGCAACTCCACCAGGAAACCCTTTCACGCGGATAGCCGCGAAGTAACTGGCGGGCCAATGCGCCACCGCCACCCGCATCATTCGCGGGAAATTGGGATATAACCAACAATTCAGGGAAGCCGCTCTGGTCTATCATTTTCGGTCAACCGACGACGGCCACAGCGGGAGATTTGCGTTGCCAGCACATATGCGAGCGCACAGCTTAGAGTGCTGTGACTCCAACGGCGAAATCAACGCAATTACAACCGGTTAGGCCGTTTCGCCGGCTGGTGTGGCGTATTCTAAACGCGGTCTCGCCGGCTTTGCTGCACCAGGTCAGCAAACGCGTCTCAAAGACCTGCTGGGACAATTGGACCTATCGCACGAGGGTTGCGATGGCGTGTCCCGACAATGCGCACATCAGGCGTATTCCTGAAGCGGGGAAGATCGAGGGAGGCTTCCAGTTAATGCACAATGGTTTGAAAGTCCTGGTGGGCAGCTATTACGGGCAGGGCTCAAGCCAATTGTTGAAGAAGAACCGTGGCGTGCACGAACCTCAAGAGGAACGGGTTTTTCAGGAAGTGTTGCGCCTTTTGGCCCCCGGCAGCGTGATGATCGAGTTGGGCGCTTACTGGGCATACTACTCTATGTGGTTCTGCAAAGAAATACCTAATGGTCGTGCGTACCTGGTGGAACCCGAGGCCGAAAACCTCGAGTTTGGCCGGGGTAATTTTGCTGCGAACAAGCTGTCGGGGGCTCACTTCACTCATGCCTTGGTAGGGTCGAAAGGCGCCACGCGAGAGGATGGCGTCAAAGTAATTTGCGTGGATGATTTTGTGCGCGACCAGCAACTCCAAGAGATAGCAATCCTGCACAGCGACATCCAGGGGTGCGAATTGGAAATGGTGCATGGTGCGCAGGAAACGCTGCGCGCTGGCAAGGTGGCGTTCTGTTTCATTTCGACTCACAATGTGGATTTGCATGAGCAGTGCGAAGCGGCACTGCGGGAAATCGGTTTCAAGATACTGGCATCGGTTACGCCGCCGGAGAGTTATTCGGTGGATGGGCTCATCGTGGGCCGATGGCCTACGGCCCCAGAGGTTTCAGCGATTGCCCTTTCTCGAAAGCCGCCTGACTTATAACGGCGGGTTTTCGAAGGACGGCTTGCGTGCGTTGGACCATCGGGAAAAAACTCGTTGTTGCAGTTCCAATCTCGTTGCGCTTCCCAAGCCAACCTGCCAAAGCAGCCAAGCCGCGACCGCGGTCACGCTCAATCCACTTACGACAAAGCGCCAGCCGATGCTTAGGGGCAGAGTGAGAAGGTAGATGGCACACGTGGCGGGCAGAAGGACACCAACCAAACGGAGTGTTGGCAACATCCACTGGATGGCGATTTCACGTGGCGATACCTCGAAATAGCGGCTGGCGCGATGAACGCTATAGCCGAGTGTGAACGAGAGCGTGGCCAGGATGGATGTGGCGATCATCGCCTCTATGCCTGCCCATTTTAGCGCGAAAATCGCCGCCACGACGAAGAAAATCCCCTCCAGCAAATAGATATACCGTAAGAACCGGAAATCCCGCGTCAATCCGATCAACCCCGTGTGGCAGCGAACAAGCACACACAGCACGAGCCAGATCGAAAAGAGAAAATCGCGCAGCGACGGCCAGGAGACCTTGCCACTGGTCCACAATCCAACGAATGACGAGTTGCAGGCAACCAATATCATTCCACCAGCAACTGCCGCGGACGACGATGCGACGACGATCATCCGGAAACGTTTCGCCAGTAGCTCTTTCTCGTTTCGGACGATCATTTCAGCCAGTGGCGCCAAAGAGTAATCAAAAACTCGCGTGGCCAGTTGGTTCACAAAAGCGAAGCTTCGGGTGCCAATCGCCCAAATAGCACCCGCTTCCAAACCCAGCGTGCGGGTGATCAGGATAGTCTGGCTGGCTTGCACTAACTGTGCACCGATGGAATAGAGAAACATGTCGCGGCCAAAGGCAAAAAGCTCGTAAAACCGAGCGGCCGTCGGCCTTGACCACGCACGCAAATCTGGCAAGAGCCTGAGTCGCATGCAGTAAACAGCCATTATCAGGCTGGCGGTAAGTTGTGCCGCAACCTGGGCCCAGACCATGGCAACGACGCCTTGTCCTGCCCGGAAACAGATCCAAAGCACCGCAAGATTCACCAGGACATAAGCCATGTGGGAATAATTGACCACATCCTGCCGTTGATGCGCTGTGAGGATGTGCAAAACAATGCGCAGCGCAAAACTAATAGCGATGCCAATGCATTGCCACAGTATGAGGACCCGGAACTCTGCTGCCAGTGGGGCCGGCACGTCCAAGAGCGGTACGAGCACCCATGTCAGTGCGTAGGCGGCGACAAGCACGATGGCTCCTTGCACGAGGTTGACCAGAAAGCCTGTCGCTATGGTGCTGCCGTATTCTTCGTCCTCTGGCCTGTCTTTGTACTCGATCAGAATCCTTGAGACCGCTCCGCTCATGCCCAAATCAACCAGAGCGATGTATCCTGCAATTTGGGCCGCCAATGCCCATAGCCCGAACTCCGCTTTTGGCAGATACGCCAGCGCCAGCGGGACGGATGCAAGTGTGAACACGGCCTGCGCAGCGATTACTGCGTAACCGGACACTAACGAATGGCCGAATCTCTTAAAGCGCGACATGCACTGTGTGGAACGCCAAACAAACGAAGCCAACCACACTTTGGCAACCCTTCAGACGATGTTTGTGCGGCTGCTATGCGGACGCACAAAGAATCAGCGATGCCGATCAAAGGTTCTCTAGAGACAAAGCTGCGGCGTGGCCCGTTCAGAAATCAGAGTATCAGTCACTTACAAGACCAACGCTGAAGTGACCGCTGTTAATTACGCATGCGGCCAGAGACAAGGAGTTTTACGGCTGGTTTTGACAGGGACGGCACGCGAGAACTTGTCGGATGACAACGAAAGCTAGTGGTTGGGTTGCTGGAAAAACCTGCGGATTCGGTTCAATCAGAACCGCCAACCAACCGCTCTGGATAGACGCGCAGGAATTCGAGTGGCAGCGGCCATTATTGGCGCCGAAGTCCTGCGCCGATTCTCCACAATAAACAGAAGGGGTAGCGACCCCTGCGTTCTCTTTACCCGTCGTTCGCTGAACCGCGACGAACTATTGCCGCCTGCGGCGAGTTGAACTCCGCTACCCGGCCCCGCGGCAATCTGCAGACAAGTTTTTGTTATCGTGTTTTTTCTAACAATCGGCCAAGCTGGGCAGACTAAGGAATATGAAAGCGTATCGGTCGTATCGCGACCTGCCGTCTTTGGCAGGGCTTTGCACGATGGAGGAAGCGGCGTGCCGCGGGCTTTCCGTTGAGGAATGCGTGCGGCGATTGAAGCGGTATCATTATGTTTTCAAACGCCTGCACCAGATTTTTACCGCGCGCATCACCGCTGAGCCGATCTACGAGCTCAAGATGGCGTTCGGCCTGCACGCGCATTATTGCGCGGAGCATGTCACAGCGTTGCGCCAGCGCGTCGGCGAAATGCGCGAACCGCCGCTTGGCCTCGAGCAGGTGCCGCACGAAGCACTGGAGATTTGCTTCCACGAGATTCTCGGCGCGCCGAAAACGGAGGAGTTGCTGATGGGAGTGTACGAAAAGGCGTTGCCCGCGCTACAGGCCGCACTGCAGCGCCATGTCGTCGACACGAACCCGCTGGCCGATGCGCCCTCGATCCGGCTCTGCCGGTTCGCGCTCCTGGAAATCGGCGACATGATCGAATTTGGACGGGGGGCTATCGAAAAAGTTGTCGGTCCTGAAAAACGCTCGGTGTTCAAGCCATGGTTGCAGTTGCTGGATGACTGCTTCGCTGTGGCGGGTGGATTGCACGGTGCAGAAAAACCCGCCGAAAAGAAACTCGAGCGCCAGTTTTCGGCGCGGCCGTACCAGTACGACGCCGTGCCGAAGCGCGACGAACGTTTTCCGGATCCTTACAACATGGGCGTCAACGCCGAAGTCTTCCTTTACGATCCGAAGTTCCCGCCGCAACCGAAGACGTTGATGATGTTTTACAAGCGGCTGCGCGAGGTCGACGTGCCGGAAATGATGGCGAGCATCATCGCCGAGACGCCAGACAAACCGTGGGGCTATTACCGCGACATGACGCGCCAGCTTTGGGACGAAGCGCGCCACGCCATGATGGGCGAAGTGGGTTTTGTGAAAGCCGGCGTGGACTGGCGCAAGGTGATGGTGAACTTCACCTGGTCTCTCGCGCTCAACACCCAACTTAAGCCCATTGAACGCCATGCCGTGCTCTACTTCATCGAGCAGGGGCTCATGCCCAAAAACGGCAAACGTTTCGAGTGGGAGGTCGCGCAGGAGTCAGGCAATCCACTGTCGGCGCTGTTCCAGGACTACGATTGGGCGGATGAAGTCCTGCACGCACGCATC
>Ga0075418_10002669_pt1 | contig 20500 bp, 20 predicted proteins | sample SoiMetdeltSBSDD2_FD_81776 | JGI IMG/M metagenome (GOLD analysis project Ga0075418, IMG submission 81776) | Bulk soil microbial communities from a Populus tree surrounding site in Tennessee, USA - Soil MetaG P. deltoides SBSDD2 | ecosystem: Environmental > Terrestrial > Soil > Tree plantation...
CGACTCCCGGAGGTTCTGGGCGGATTTCGTCGAATTCCGCGGTCCAGGTGGTCTGTCGCTCTGGAAGGCACATACGCGCGACCCTCCGTGGATTCGGTCGGTTGGTTTCGACGGGAGTCCTCGTTTATAGGTACACGCTCATCGACGGACGACGTCCGTCGTAGCGGCCGCCAGGCAGGAGGACTATGATAGGCGCCGTTCCCGTCGAAATTAGCGCTTTTACCCTGATGGACGAAGCCCCGCGGCACGGCGGACTTCAGGCGGACTTGGCGAGCAGCCTTCCGCCGGCGGCCGAATCCTCGTTTGAGCTCGTGGTCCGGGCGCGCCACGGGGATCACGATGCGCTGGACGCGCTGTTTACCCGGTACCTGCCTCGTATTCAGCGCTGGGCGCACGGGCGGCTCCCGCCGGCGGCCCGGGGCGCGCACGACACGCACGATCTCGTCCAGGACACGCTGACGAAAGTCTTTCAGCGGATCCACCAGTTCGAGCCGCGCCATCCGGGGGCCTTCCAGGGCTACGTCTGGACGACGCTCTGGAACTGCATCAGGGACGCCGCGCGGAAACATCGCCGCGCCGGTGTGACCGACTCGCTCGACGATGACATCCCGGCGTATGAGCCGTCGCCCTTCGAGCTCGCGCTGGGTCGCGAGACGCTGGCGCGATATGAGCGCGCGCTCGAGGCGCTCAGACCGGAGGATCGCGAGGCGATCGTCGCCCGCATCGAGCTTGGATTGCCGTACACCGAAGTTGCGGCCGCGCTCGGCAAGCCGACTGTGGCCGCCGCGCAGATGGCCGTGAGCCGCGCACTCGTCAAACTGGCGGAAGGCATGGCCCATGAGCGAAAGCGCTGACGATCCGCGGCTGTTGTCGCTGGCCTCGGACATTGCGGATGGCACCGCGGTGGACTGGAAGGACATCGCGCGGCAACTCGCCGATCCCGCGCAGTTTCCGATCGTCGATGAACTTCGCGCCCTTGAAGGTTTCAAGACCGTGAACGACGTCCTGCCGTCGCGATGGGGGCCATTCCTTCTCACCGAGGAGCTGGGACGTGGCGTGTTCGGCCGCGTGTTCGTGGCGCGCGACCCGGACCTGCAGATTGATGTCGCTCTGAAAGTCATCCGGACGCCGAAGTCTGATGAATCGCAAGGGTTGAAAGAACCGCGCCTCCTCGCGAAGGTCAGTCATCCCAATGTCGTTCGCATCTATCGCGTCGAACGAATCGCCGACGAAGTCGGGATCGCGATGGAACTGATCCGAGGGCGGACGCTGAGCCAGGTCGTTCATACGACCGGGCCGCTGGCGGCGCACGAGGCGGCGGTGATCGGCATGGATGTGTGTCGCGCTGTCGCCGCCGTCCACGGCGCCGGCATGATCCACGGCGACATCAAGGCGCACAACGTGATGCGCGAAACCGGCGGTCGCACGATCCTGATGGATTTCGGGGCCGGACGCATGCTGGATCACGCCGTGCGAGCCGAAGGGGACTTCGCCGGTACGCCTGCGTATCTGGCGCCGGAGGTCTTTGGCGGAGCGGTGCGGACGAGAGCCTCCGACATCTACAGCATCGGCGTCCTTCTCTACTACCTGGTCACAGCGTCGTACCCGATTCAGGGAGCGACGGGGAGCGAGATCGCTCGGCATCACCGGGGCGGCCGCCCCGGCAAACCGCTACGCGACGCCCGTCCTGACCTCCCGGATTCGTTTGTCCGCGTCGTCGAACGTGCGCTTGCGGAGAAGCCTGACGACCGGTTTCAGAGTGCCGGCGCGCTCGAGGCCGCGCTGGCCGCGACCGTTTCATCGCCGGTCGTTCCCGCTCCAGTGCCGCCGCCGCGGAAAGGATTCACGCTTGCGCTTGCGCTTGCGCTCGCGGTCGTTCTCCTGGCGGTGGCGCTTGGCGGCTACCGCATGTTCGGGGGCGCCGATTCTCCGACCGAGGTGGCCGGGCCGGTCGCCGTCACAAGCACGGGCGGGGCAGCGGAGACCTACCGTATCGAGGCAGCCTTATACGTGGAGCGTGGCGGCGTCGATGTTCGTGTGCAACAGGGAACCCAGGTTGCCCCTGGCGACAAACTCTCTCTGCAGGTTCGCGCCTCCGTGCCGGCCCACGTATATGTCGTGAACGAAGATGAACAGGGCGAAGGCTACCTGCTCTTTCCGCTGCCAGGGCAGAGTGTCACGAATCCGCTGCCTGCCGGTCAGATGCATCGTCTCCCCGGTACGCAGGCCGGCGAACGAATATCGTGGCAGGTCACGAGTGCCGGAGGGCGCGAGCATTTCATCATCTTCGCCAACACGGCGCCGTTATCGTCCTTCGAGCACTTATTCGCCGGGCTTCCGCCCCCTGGTCGAGACAACCCCGTGCAGGCGGTCGGTCTTTCGCGTGAAGCCGTTGGCGTGCTGCGCGGCGTTGGTGGCGTGACGTCGACGTCCACCGGCGCCGGCGCGGCGACCGGCCTGGCGCGCGAATTCTCGACCCCGCTGGTCGACGGCGAGGAATCCGTGCGCGGCGTCTGGATTCGCCAGGTCACACTGGAGAATCCTGTCCGTTAGAAGTCTCTTCTGTTTCATTCAGCGCCTCCTTGCGTTAGTCACGGTAGGAGGTAACAAACATGCTGAATCGAAACACGATTCGGATCTCGGTTCTCGGAGTGCTTGCGGCGATCGCGCTCAGTACGGTGTCGCAGGCGAGTCCCCCGCTCAAAGAGACCAACAACCTGACGTTTGGCAGCCCGGTGGCGCTCCCCGGCGTCACGCTGCCCGCCGGCACGTATGTGTTCGAGCGGGACAGCGTCGACAACTCGCGCATCGTGCGCGTCAAGTCGCCGAACTACCAGAAGCTGCTGTTCGTGGGTTTCACCATGCCGGTGACGCGGCCGCGGGCCCTCAAGAGCCCCGTGTCATTCGGCGAAGCCGCGGCGGGCGAGCCGATTCCGATCGTCGCCTGGTATCCCGTCGGCTCCAACCGGGGCCATCAGTTTCTCTACCGGTAACCCCTGAGCGGGGTGCGAGGTTCGCCGCCTTCGCACCCCGCACCGCCGCACCGCGACATCTAACCCCTTCCCCCTGCCCCTGCCCCCTTCCCCCTGCCCCCTTCCCCCTACTAAGATGTGAGGGCCCGCAACCCTCATTCGAAGCGTCCACCAGTGAAAATTCACGAATATCAAGCCAAGTCAGTCCTCGCACGGTTCGGTGTGCCGGTGCCGCGCGGGGAAGTGGCGTTCTCGTCTGCGGAAGCGGGCGAGATCGCGCGCCGCCTCGGCGGCAGCATCGCGGTCGTCAAGGCGCAAATCCATGCCGGCGGTCGAGGCAAGGGGGGCGGCGTCAAGCTCGCCAAGTCGTCCGACGAAGCCGAGCAGCTTGCGAAACGGATGATCGGCATGACCCTCGTGACCCACCAGACCGGCCCCGAGGGGCGCAAGGTGGGGCGGGTACTGATCGAAGAGGGTCTGGAGATCGAGCGCGAGCTGTATCTGAGCATCGTCATCGATCGCGCCGCGGCGTGTCCCGTCGTGATCGCGAGCGCCGCGGGCGGCATGGACATCGAGGAAGTGGCGGCCTCGCATCCCGAAAAAATTCTGCGCGAGTACATCGATCCTGGCACCGGCATCGTGCCATTCCAGGCGCGCAAGCTCGCGTTCGGGATGGGACTCGGCGCCGGCCCCGCGCAGAAGCTGGTCAAGGTGCTCGAGGCCATCTACAAGGCGTTCATCGAGACCGACGCCTCGATGATCGAGATCAACCCGCTCATCCTCACCAAGGGCGGCGAGTTGCTGGCGCTCGACGCGAAAGTGTCGTTCGACGACAACGCGCTCTATCGCCACCAGGACATCCGCGACCTGCGCGATCTGACCGAAGAAGATCCGCTCGAGGTCGAAGCGTCGAAGTTCTCGCTCAACTACATCCGCCTCGACGGCAACATCGGCTGCATGGTCAACGGCGCCGGCCTGGCGATGGCGACGATGGACATCATCAAGCTGGCGGGGGGGGAACCGGCCAACTTCCTGGATGTCGGCGGCGGCGCCAACGCCGAGCAGATCCGCAACGCGTTCAAGATCCTGATGTCGGACAAGAACGTGAAGGCGGTGCTGATCAACATCTTCGGCGGCATTCTGCGCTGCGACGTGCTCGCGCAGGGCGTCATTGCCGCGGTGAAGGAGCTCGGCGTGCCGGTGCCGATCGTGATCCGGATGGAAGGCACCAACGTCGAGGAGGGCAAGCGGCTCCTGAAGGAGAGCGGCCTCAACTTCACGACGGCGGATTCGATGGGCGAGGCGGCCGACAAGGTCGTCGCGCTGGCAGGGAAAGGATAATGGCCGTTCTCCTCGACAAGAACACACGGCTGATCGTCCAGGGGCTTACTGGCCGCGAGGGCACGTTCCACGCGAAGCAGGCGGCCGCCTATGGCACCACCGTGGTCGGCGGCGTGACTCCTGGCAAAGGCGGGACGACGCACGAAGGCTGGCCGATCTTCAACAGCGTGCACGACGCGGTGCGGGAGACCGGCGCCAATGCCACCGTGATCTTCGTTCCGCCGCCGTTTGCGGCCGACGCCGTGATGGAAGCGACCGACGCGCAGATTCCGCTGGCGGTCTGCATCACCGAAGGGATTCCGACGGTAGACATGCTGAAGGCGATGACATTCATGGAAGGGAAGAAGACGAGGCTGGTCGGTCCGAATTGCCCGGGCGTCATTTCGGCCGGCAAGGCGAAGGCCGGCATCATCCCCGGCCATATCTGCAAGGAAGGGCGCATCGGCATCGTCTCGAAGAGCGGCACGCTGACCTACGAGGCCATTCACCAGCTGACGCGGGTCGGGATGGGACAGACAACCTGCATCGGCATCGGCGGCGATCCCCTGATCGGCACCACGCACATCGACGCGTTGAAGCTGTTCGCGGCCGACCCCGACACCGACGCGGTGATCATGATTGGCGAGATCGGCGGGACGGCCGAGGAAGACGCCGCGGATTACATCAAGCGCGAGTTCAAGAAGCCTGTGGTCGGATTCATCGCCGGCCAGACCGCGCCCCCGGGCCGCCGGATGGGGCACGCCGGCGCCATCATCGCCGGCGGCAAGGGCACGGCGGCCGAGAAGATGGCCGCGCTTATCAAGGCTGGCGTCCACGTGGTGCAGAGTCCCGCCGACATGGGTGTCAAGATGCGCGAGGTGCTGGGAAAGTAGGGCGGGTTCCGCGAAGCGGACCCGCCGGAGGGTTATGGAGAGAACGTTCGCAATCATCAAACCGGATGCGATCGAGCGGAAGCTCGCGGGAAAGATCCTGGCGCGCATCGAAGAGGCGGGCTTCACCGTTCGCGCAATGCGGCTGCATCACCTGACGAAGAAAGAAGCGGAAGGCTTTTACGCGGTCCACCGCGAGCGCCCCTTCTTCGGCGGGCTCACCGACTTCATGTCGTCGGGTCCATGCGTGCTGATGGCGCTGGAGGCGCCGGATGCGATCAGGAAGTGGCGCACGCTCATGGGCGCCACCGATCCGGCCAAGGCCGACGCCGGGACGCTGCGCAAGGACTTCGGCAGCTCAATCGAGCGCAACGCCACCCATGGATCCGACGCGCCTGAGACGGCCGCGTTCGAGTTGGGCTATTTTTTCAGGGGCATGGAGATGCTCTAGGTGGGGCGGGCCCTGATCGTCATCGGTCTGATCGTGGCGGCCGCTGGGCTGCTGATGACGCTCGGCTTCCCGATCGGCCGGCTGCCGGGCGACTTCACCTACAGGCGCGGCAACTTCTCCTTTTATTTTCCGCTGGCGACGTCGATCGTCGCGAGCATCCTGCTCACGCTCATCTTCATGTTTCTAGGCAGGCGATAGTGCCATCGAGCCAAATTTCAGCTACTCGTAGCGGCCGCTTTCACGCGGCCCGAGGGCCGGCTGAAGCCGGCCCCTACGGCGCGGAGGCGGAAGGCAGGCGATAGTGCCATCGATCAAAGCGGACAGATGGATCAAGAAGATGGCGCTCGAGCACGGCATGATCGAGCCGTTCGAGGATCGGCAGGTACGCGCCGGCGTCATCTCCTACGGGCTCTCGTCGTACGGCTACGACATCCGCGTCGCCGACGAGTTCAAGGTGTTCACCAACATCAACAGCACCGTGGTCGATCCGAAGAACTTCGACAACCGCTCGTTCGTCGACGTGAAGGCGGACGTCTGCATCATCCCGCCGAACTCGTTTGCGCTGGCCAAGACCGTCGAGTACTTCCGCATTCCCCGCGACGTCCTGACCGTCTGCGTCGGCAAGTCCACCTACGCGCGCTGCGGCCTGATCGTCAACGTCACCCCGTTCGAGCCCGAGTGGGAAGGGTACGTCACACTGGAAATCTCGAATACCACCCCGCTGCCGGCAAAGGTCTACGCGAACGAGGGCATCTCCCAGGTGCTGTTCTTCCAGAGCGACGAGATGTGCGAGGTGTCGTACGCCGACAAGAAGGGCAAGTACCAGCGCCAGCAGGGCCTGACCCTGCCTCGACTTTAGCGTCCTCATATAATTTCAGAGATATGCTCCGTCCGTTCCGGTCCATTTTCCCGGCCGTCGATCCCTCGGCGTTCGTCGATGCCAGCGCCCAGGTCATCGGCGAGGTGCATGTCGGCGCCGAGAGCAGCATCTGGATGAACGTCGTCGTGCGCGGCGACGTGAACTCGATCCGGATCGGCGCGCGGACGAACCTCCAGGACCTGGTCCTGGTCCACGTCATGCGCGAGACCCATCCGACCGTGATCGGCGACAACGTCACCGTGGGGCACAGCGCCGTGGTCCATGGCTGCACGATTGAGGATCGTTGCCTGATCGGCATGGGAGCGATCCTGCTGAATGGCTGCCGCATCGGCACCGGCTCCATCGTCGCGGCCGGTGCGCTGGTCCCGGAAGGATTTGTCGTGCCGCCCGGTTCGATGGTGATGGGCATGCCAGGCAAGGTGCGGCGTGCGCTGACGCCCGAAGAAGACGCTTCGATCAAGTGGTACGCCGACAATTACGTGCGCTACCGCCTCGACTTCCAGTCCGAGCACACCCCTGTCTAGCGGCAAGCGCACAGAGCCGGCGCGCGGCATGCGCGACTTCCTTCCGGAAGACGTGCGGCGGCGCGACTACGTCATCGGCGTCATCAAGCGCGTCTACGAGCGTTACGGCTTCGAGCCGCTCGAGACGCCGGCGGTCGAGAACCTCGAGACGCTGCTCGGGAAGTACGGCGACGAGGGCAACCAGCTCATCTTCAAGATCCTGAAGCGCGGCGAGCACGAGAAGACCGGCGAGGCGGATCTCGCGCTGCGTTACGACCTGACCGTGCCGCTCGCGCGTGTGGTCGCCGAGCACCAGGCAAAGCTGCCGCGGTTGTTCAAGCGGTACCAGATCCAACCCGTGTGGCGCGCCGATCGTCCCGCGCGCGGTCGCTTCCGCGAATTTTTCCAGTGCGACGTCGATTCCCTTGGCTCGACGTCGCCGGTGATCGAAGCCGAGCTCTGCGCCGCCGTCGCCGATGCGATGACCGAGCTCGGATTCGCCGAGTTTCAAATCCGGCTGAACCATCGGAACTTGCTCTCCGCTGTACTGAGGCGCGCCGGGTTTCCAGTGGACCGCGAAGCGGAAACGCTCGTGACACTCGACAAGCTGGACAAGATCGGGGAAGCGGGAGTCGTAAAGGAGTGGGCTGGCAAAGGATTCGGCGACGAGGTTAGTCTGGCAAAGTCCGCGAAGTTGTTGACGAGCCATTTGTCGACGGTCGATTTGGTGGCGCGTTTTGTCGCGGATGATGAGATAGGGCGAGCCGCCGTCGCAAATCTCCAAAGCGTCATTCATCTGTGTGAGGCGACATCGGCTGGTGCGCGAATCTCCTTTGATGGAACTCTTGCCCGTGGCCTTTCGTACTACACGGGCGTGATCATGGAGGTCAATGTCGCCGACCTCGCCGGAAGCCTTGGCGGCGGCGGACGCTACGACAACCTGGTCGGCATGTTCTCTGGGCAGAGCATTCCAGCGTGCGGTTTTTCGCTGGGCCTCGAGCGCATTCTGGTCGTGATGACCGAGCGCGGCATGTTTCCGCCGACGCTGGCGGCGTCGCCGGCCGACGTGATGCTGGCGACGTTCGACGCGTCCGCGGCGGCGGAGGCGATGCGCGTTGCGGCCGCGCTCCGCGCCGGCGGATTGCGCGTGCTCGTCTACCCCGACGCCGACAAGATTGGCAAGCAGATCAAGTACGCTGACGGGCGGGGCATTCCGTTCGTGGCGCTCCTTGGAGACGACGAGATCAAGGCGGGAACCGTGACGGTGAAGAACCTGGCTGCGCAAACGCAGCAGACATATCCACAGGCGGCGGCCGCGGCCGCCATTCGGGAGGCACTGACCCAGCGTGGCTGAGCAGCTTGGCGATCTGACGCGCACGCATACCTGCGGCGCGCTCCGCCCGGAAGACGTCGGCGCCGATGTCGTCCTGCTCGGGTGGGTCCATCGCGTGCGCGACCTCGGCGGACTGCTGTTCGTCGACGTCCGCGATCGTGCCGGCGTCACGCAGGTCGTCTTCGACAAGGACGACGAGGCGTTGATGGGCCGGGCAAAGCGTCTGCGGTCCGAGTTCGTCGTTGGCGTGACCGGGCGCGTCCGCCGCCGTTCGGCCGAGACCGTGAACCCGAAGATCGCGACCGGCGAGGTTGAAGTCCTGGTTCGCCGGCTCGTGCTCCTGAACGAGGCGAAGACGCCGCCATTTCCGATTGCGGACGACTCCAACGTCTCGGAGGACGTCCGTCTCAAGTATCGCTACCTCGATTTGCGGCGGCCGCGGCTGCAGGCCAACATCGGTCTGCGCCATCGCCTGACGACGGTGATCCGGCAGTACTTCGACAAGAACGGGTTCTGGGACGTCGAGACGCCGATCTTGACGAAGTCGACGCCCGAAGGCGCGCGCGATTACCTGGTGCCGAGCCGGGTGCACCCGGGAGAGTTCTTCGCCCTGCCGCAGTCGCCGCAGCTGTTCAAGCAAATCCTGATGATTTCCGGCGTCGACCGCTACGTCCAGATTTGCCGGTGCTTCCGCGACGAGGACCTGCGCGCCGACCGGCAGCCGGAGTTCACGCAGGTGGACGTCGAGATGTCGTTTGCGCGTCCCGAGACGATCTTCGGCGTCATCGAGCCGCTGATGAAGGAAATCTTCGGCGTCGTCGGCCGCACGATCCAGACGCCGTTTCAGCGGATGCCGTACTCGGAGGCGATTGCCAGGTACGGGTCTGACAAGCCGGACCTGCGGTGCGGCATGGAGATCCAGGATCTGCGCGAGCTGTTCCGGCAATCGAGCTTTCGCGTCTTCAAGGAGATCGTCGCCGGCGGCGGCACTGTCCGCGGGTTCGTGATCAAGAATGCGGGCGGGTACTCGCGCAGCGAGGTGGATGGCATCGTCGATCAGGCCAAGCAGCTTGGCGCTGCGGGCCTGGTCTGGGCGCGGCGGGCCGCCGACGGCGCCATGACCAGTTCAATCATGAAGGCGCTCGGCGAGGCAGAGGTCCGCGGGATGCTCGATGCGGCTTCAGCCGGCAGCGGCGACATCCTGCTGGTCGCGGCGGGCGAGGCTGATGCGACCTCCAAGCTGCTCGGCCAGCTCAGGCTGTCGCTGGCGAAGCAGAAGGGGCTGCTGAGCCCGGATGAGTTCGCTTTCACGTGGGTCGTGGACTTTCCTTTGCTGGAGTGGGATCCGGAGGCGAAGCGCTACGTTTCGATGCACCATCCGTTTACGTCGCCCCACGATGAAGACCTGGCCCTGGTCGAGACCGATCCGGGAAAGGTCCGCGCCAAGGCGTACGACCTCGTGTTGAACGGCAGCGAAATCGCCGGTGGCAGCATCCGTATTCATGACGCAGCGCTGCAGAGCCAGATCTTCTCGCTGCTCAACATCAGTCGCGAGGAAGCCAAGCTCCGGTTTGGCTTTTTCCTCGAGGCGCTCGAGTACGGCACACCGCCGCACGGCGGGATCGCCATCGGACTCGATCGCACCACGGCGATCCTTGCTGGTGAGAGCTCCATCCGCGAAGTGATCGCGTTCCCGAAGACCGCCACGGCCACCGATCTGATGTCCGACGCGCCGTCACCGGTCGACGCGCGACAACTCAGGGAGTTGCACCTGCTGCCGCAGAAATGAGAAAGATAGCGCTGCCCGCAGACGGCATCGAAACGCTCTATGGCGCGCGCGATGCCAACCTCAAGCACATCGAGTCGCTGCTGAACGTCGACATCCGCACGCAGGGCGCCGAGTTGACCGTGCAGGGCGATCCGGGTGACGAACAGCGCGCGCAGCTGATCTTCGACCAGCTGCGGATACTGATGGATGAGGGGTACACGCTCGCCAACGGCGATGTGAAGACCGCCGCGCAGCTGCTGGTCGAGAACGCCGACCTCGACCTGCGCGACTACTTCCTCAAGGGCGGCCAGCGGCAGGGCGCCCGCCGCCGCGTCAACCCGAAGAGCGTCAACCAGCGCAAGTATCTCGACGCCATCGAGCAGTTCGACATCGTGTTCGGCGTCGGCCCCGCCGGCACCGGCAAGACCTACCTGGCGATGGCGCAGGCCGTCAGCTATCTCGTGTCCAAGAAGGTGAGCCGGATCATCCTGGCGCGCCCGGCGGTGGAGGCGGGGGAGAAGCTGGGATTCCTGCCGGGGGACCTGCAGGAGAAGGTGAATCCGTACCTGCGGCCGCTCTACGATGCGCTCTTCGACATGATGGACACGGAAAAGGCGACGCGGCTGCTCGAGCGCGGCACGATCGAAGTGGCGCCGATCGCTTTCATGCGGGGCCGGACGCTCAACGACGCCTTCGTCATCCTCGACGAGGCCCAGAACACCACGTCCGAGCAGATGAAGATGTTCCTGACGCGGCTCGGCTTCGGGTCAAAGGCGGTCGTCACCGGCGACATCACCCAGATCGATCTGCCGAATGCGCGCATGTCGGGCCTGGTGGAGGCGCTCAAGATCGTCAGGGACGTCCAGGGGATCGGGTTCGTCTACTTCGACGACAAGGACGTCGTGCGCCACAAGCTGGTGCAGCAGATCGTCAAGGCCTACGAGGCGTTCACGAACGGCGGCTCACGCAAGAATGAATGACGGCGCCCAGGCGTCTGACGATTGACGTGGTGACCTCGGGCGCAACCCGCGCCCCCGGGCTGGGCCGCTGGCTGGCATCGATCGCGCCGGCCCGCGCGCGCGGCACCATGACGATTGCGATTGTGCCGGACGGCCGCGTGCAGCAGTTGAATCGCCGCTATCGCCGCAAGGACGTCGCGACCGACGTGCTCTCCTTCCCCTCTGGCGAGCGCGGGTATCTGGGCGACGTGGTGATTGCGGCCGGCGTGGCGCGCCGGCAGGCGAAACAGGCCGGACATTCCCTCCAGCACGAGCTTCGGGTGCTTGCCCTGCACGGGCTGCTGCACCTTCTTGGCTATGATCACGAGCGCGACGCCGGCCGGATGGCCCGCGTCGAGGCGCGGCTCCGCCGGCGCGGCGGGCTGCGCGAGGGATTGATCGAGCGACACCCGTGACGCCTCTCGCCCTGTTCCTGATCGCGTGCGCGACCGTGTTTCTCGGGTCGGTGCAGGCGGCGTTCAGCTCACTGATGCGGCTGTCGCTGCGCCTGATGGCCGAGCGCGGCGGCCGCAGCGATCGCCTCGGCCGCTACCTCGACGACCCGCTTCAGCTCTTTGTTCCGGTCCGGATTCTGATTGGCCTGTGCACCGTGCTGGCCGGGGTGCTGATCGCCAGCCTCAGCACCGTCAACGACGCCAGGTCGGTCGCGACATTCTTTGTTTCTCTCGTCGCCTTCGTCGTCGTCTGTGAGCATTTGCTGCCGATGCTCGTGGCGCGCGGCGACCCTGAGCAGGTGCTCGACATCCTGCTCGTCGCGTTCCAGCCAATCGCCCGGCTGATGCGCCCGATGACCCGGCTTCTGATCAACATCTCGGGCGCCGGTCCGGATCGGGAGCCCGCCGTCAACGGCGCCGCGGCCGATAGCGAGGCGAAGGCGCCGGTGGCGGAGGAACAGGAAGAGGAAGGCATTTCGGAGGAGGAAGGCCGCGAGCTGCTGCAGTCGATCGTCGACTTCACCGAGACCGTGGTCCGCGAGGTCATGACGCCGCGTCCCGACATCATTGCCATCCCCGCCGACGCCTCGCTCGACCAGCTCCGGGCGCTGTTCCGCGAGGAGCAGTACTCACGCATCCCGGTCTTCCGCAAGGACCTCGACAACATCATCGGGATCGTGTTCGTCAAGGACCTGGTCGGGCTGCCGCCAGGCGCCGAACCGCCGCTGACGACGCTGATGCGGTCGGCGTACATGGTGCCGGAGAGCAAGCGCGTGTCGGAGCTGCTGAAGGAGATGCAGCGCCGCCAGGCGCAGACCGCGATCGTCGTCGACGAGTACGGCGGGACCGCCGGTCTCGTCACCGTCGAGGATCTGCTCGAGGAGATCGTCGGCGAGATCCGCGACGAGTACGACGTCGAGAGCGAGACGGTGACCGACGAAGGGGACGGGACGTTCGTCTTCAGCGGCAAGGTGAACGTGGACGAAGTACGCGATCGCCTCGGTGTCGAGATCGAGCGCGAGGGATTCGAAACGCTTGGCGGGTATCTTCTCTCGCACCTTGGCCACATGCCGTACGTCGGCGAGACGTTCGAAGTGGACGACCTCGCCGTGGAAGTGCTCGAGGTGGAGCGCCGCCGCATCACGAAGGTGCGGGTCAGGCGTCGCGCGGGCGCGCCCGCGGAGGCTGAATAGCCCATGGCAGCGATTCACCCGGGCGTGCGGATTGGCCACGTCCATCTCAAGGTCGCCGACCTCGAACGCGCCCTCGGGTTTTATCGCGATGTTCTGGGGTTCGAGCTGACTCAGCGATACGGTCCGGGTGCGGCGTTTCTTTCCGCCGGCGGCTATCACCACCACATCGGGCTGAACACGTGGGAGAGTCTTGGCGGTTCGCCGCCGCCGCCGGGCACGACCGGCCTCTATCACACCGCGATTCTCTATCCAACGCGAGCGGAGCTCGCCGACGCGCTTCGCCGAGTGCTGCAGGCCCGCATTCCGCTCGACGGCGCTGCGGACCACGGCGTCAGCGAGGCGCTCTACCTTCGCGATCCGGACGAGAACGGCGTCGAGCTGTATTGGGACCGGCCGCAGGCCCAGTGGCCGCGCACCGCCGATGGGCAGCTCGCGATGTTCACGCGACGGCTGGATCTTGAGGGGTTGCTGCGCGAAGGCGAGACCGCGCTTCGCCCTTCGACTGCGCTCAGGGCGCCCCGAGCGGAAGTCGAGGGGCGAGGCCAGCCGGTGGGCTCCGGCCCGCGCGACCTCTGATGGCGAAAGCCGGCTTCGTCTCCTTCGTCGGCCGTCCCAACGCCGGCAAGTCCACGCTGCTGAACCGGATCGTCGGCCATAAGCTGGCGATCGTCTCTGACAAGCCGCAAACCACCCGCACGCGCATCGTCGGCGTCAAGAACTACCCGGAAGGTCAGGTCGTGTTCGTGGATACGCCGGGCGTGCACAGGCCAACCCACCGCATGAACGTCAGGATGGTCGATGTCGCGCTCGACGCCATGCGTGACGTCGACCTGCTGACGCTGATCGTTGACGTGTCCGTCAAGCCGGGTCCCGGCGATCGTCACCTGCTCGGCCTGCTCAAAGACGTGAAGACGCCGGCGATTCTGGCGTTGAACAAGGTGGATTTGATCGCGAAGGCCAGGCTGCTGCCGATCCTCGACCACTACCGCCACCAGCATCCGTTCGTGGAGCTCGTGCCGATCTCCGCCGCCGACGGCACGAACGTGGAGGTGCTGGAGAAGCTGTTTCTCCACTACCTGCCGGAAGGCGAACCGCTGTATCCGCCTGACTACGTGACCGACCAGCCTGACCGCTTCTTCGTCAGCGAGATCGTCCGCGAGCAGGTCCTGCAGCTCACGCACGACGAACTACCGTTCTCGACGGCCGTGGTCGTCGATCGATTCGAGGAACCCACCGACCAGGAGGGCTTCAATCTGTATTGCACGATCCTGGTCGAGCGCGAGTCACAGAAGCCGATCGTCATCGGCAGGGCCGGCGCGATGATCAAGAAGATCGGCACGGCGGCCCGCCAGGAGCTCGAGCGCTACTTCAACGCGCGCGTCTACCTCGATCTGCACGTGAAGGTGAAGTCGGAGTGGCGCGACGACGAGCGCGCCCTCGACGAAATCGGACTTCAGAAGCCGTCGTAGAGGTGCGAGTCCCCGTCAAGCCTCGCACCGACGAGAAAAGTGGAATCGCCCGTCGCTGTTGCGTGTTACATTGAGCTGTTTAGCAGTGGACGAACCTTCACTATGGCGGCGCAGCGGAGAATCGATCTCGTCCTCGACTCGGTCAAGCGACTGCTGCGTATTGGTGCGACCGCCAACCTGCTGAACCTGCTGCAGAAGCAGCATCCCGCGGATCTCGCCCAGGTCTTCAACGAACTTCCCGACAAAGAGCGCGAGGCGACCTTCGCCCTGCTGGCGGAGCGGAACGGCCGCCTGGCGATGGAAGCGGTTTCGGAACTCGGCCCGGAAGCCGGTGCGGCGCTGCTGGCCACGCGATCGGCCGAGGAGATCGCCAAGCTCGCGCAGGAGATCCCGTCCGACGACGCCGCCGCCCTGATCGATTACCTGCCGGAAGAGTTGTCGGCCGCTGTCCTCAACCTGATGCGGCCGAAGGAATCGGGGGTGGTCGAGAACCTGCTCGAGTACGACGAGCAGACCGCCGGCCGCATCATGAACCCGCATGTCTTCGCGTTGAGCGAAGACATGACGGTCGGCGAGGCCATCACCGAGCTCCAGACCAACCGCGACGTCGAGATGGTGTTTTATCTCTACGTCGTCGACGAGCGTCATCACCTCGTCGGCGTGACCTCGCTGCGCCGCCTGCTGCTCGTCTCGCCGGAAACGCCGTTGAAGCGGATCATGACCGCCGATCTCATCACGGCGCGCGTCGACATGGACCAGGAGGAAGTGGCGCGCCAGGTGGCGTCGTACAACCTTCTCGCGATCCCCGTCGTCGACGAAGAGAACAAGCTCGTCGGGGTCATCACCGTTGACGACGTCATCGACGTCATCAAGGACGAGGCGACGGAAGACATTTATCGCCTCGCCGGTGTGGCCGGCGACGAGCGCGCGTTCACGCCGGCGGGGGAGTCGCTGCGCAAGCGGCTTCCGTGGCTGGGCGTGAACCTGGCGACCGCGTTTCTCGCCGCCTCGGTCGTGGCGCTCTTCGAGGGCACGATCGAGCGGATCACGGCGCTGGCGGTGTTCATGCCGATCGTGGCGGGAATGGGGGGCAACGCGGCGACGCAGACCCTGACCGTCATCGTCCGCGGCATTGCCCTCGGCGAGTTGAGCTGGAGCAACTCCCGCAAGGCACTGATCAAGGAAGCGACGGTGGGGATGGGCAACGGCATCGTCCTCGGCCTCATCGCTGCGCTGGTGGCCTGGGCGACGCGCGGCAGCCCGGTGCTCGGGCTGGTCCTCTGCGCGGCGATGATTATCAACATGTTCGTGGCGGCGACGGCCGGCACGCTCGTGCCGCTGGGCCTCCGCGCGGCCAATATCGACCCGGCGCTGGCCTCATCCGTGTTCATCACGACGCTGACGGATGTTGCCGGTTTTTTCTCGTTCCTCGGCCTGGCCTACCTCTTCGTGGAGTTCCTTGCGCCTATCCCCTGACAGCCCGACCTTGGGCGAAGGCGGGTAAGATAGACCGAGTTTCGTGCCGCTCTACACCGCCGACGCGCTGATCCTCCGCACCTACAAGCTCGGTGAAGCCGATCGCATCGTCGTGTTTCTCACCCGCGACCGCGGCAAGAAGCGCGGCGTGGCCAAGGGCGCCCGCCGGCCCAGATCGCGGTTCGCCGGCGCCCTGGAGCCGCTCACGGAAGTGCGGGTGGCCTATTTCGAGAAGGAGCAGCGCGAGCTGGTGGGCTTGAACTACGCAGAAACCGTTCGATCGCCGCTTTCGCTAGTCGGTCCGGCGTGCACCGCCACGGCTACCGTGGAGAGGGAAGCCGGACTATACGTACGGGAGAGCAACGACGATTCGCTCGGCTATGTCAGCTACTTCGCGGAGCTGCTCGACGAATGGGCGCAGGAGGCCGACGCCGACGAGCGTCTGTATCGTCTGGGCGCGTCGATGCTGAATGCGCTGTCGGCCGGAGCGCCAGCGGAGCCGCTCGCGCGGTATTTCGAGTACTGGCTGCTGCGGCTGCAGGGCGTGTACCCCGAATCCAGGGGGACGCTCTCCGATTCAGCGATGGCGTTTCTGGCGGCATCGCGCAGCGTCGCCCCCGACCGGGTGAGCGAGCTGCCGGCCGAGCGCCGCATGCTCAAAGAGCTCGAGCAGGTGCACCGCGGCCTGATCGCCATGCATCTCGAGAAAACCTTGAAATCGGATCGCGTGCTCCGCGATCTCCGTCGGCGCAACTGAAACTGGCGCAGCCACCTTCGTGACCTTTCAAGACCTGATCCTCAAGCTTTCGACATTCTGGGTTTCCCATGGCTGTCTGCTGCAGCAGCCGCTCGACCTGGAGGTCGGCGCCGGCACTTCGCACCCCGAAACCCTCTTTCGCGTCCTCGGACCGAAGCCGTGGAGCGTGGCGTACGTGCAGCCGTCGCGGCGGCCGGACGACGGGCGATTTGGACAGAACCCGAACCGGCTGTTCAAGCACTACCAGTACCAGGTGATCCTCAAGCCGTCGCCGGACGAGGTGCAGCAGATTTATCTCGAGAGCCTCGAGGCGTGCGGCATCAACCCGCGGCAGCACGACATCCGATTCGAGGAAGACAACTGGGAATCGCCGACGCTCGGGGCCTGGGGCATCGGCTGGCAGGTGATGCTCGACGGACAGGAGATCACCCAGTTCACCTATTTCCAGCAGGTCGGGGGAATGGACCTCGATCCGATTTCCTGTGAGATCACTTACGGCCTCGAGCGCATCGCGATGTTTCTGCAGCGCGTCGACAACGTCTTCGACCTCGAATGGGGCGGCGGCGTGAAATACGGCGAGGTCCGCCTGCAGGAGGAAATCGAGCAGTCGAAGTACGCCTTCGGGCAGGTCGACATGCCCGCCGAGGCCTTTGCGAAAGTGCATCGGGATCTGTTCGACCAGAACTACGAGTTCGCGGAGAAGCTGCTGGCCTCGGGCCTGGTCTGGCCGGCGCTCGAGCACTGCCTCAAGTGCTCGCACCTGTTCAACATTCTCGACTCGAGCGGCAGCATCGGCGTCACCGAGCGGACGGCGTACATCCTTCGCGTCCGCCAGCTGGCGGTGCGGATCGCCCGAGCGTATGTCGGCCCTTCGCAAAGCTCCGGCGAGGCAGGCTCGGCGGCAGAGGGCCTGTAGCCGATGGACCGCGAACTGCTAATCGAGATCGGCTGCGAGGAGATCCCGGCGAGCTGGCTTCCCGGCCTGACCCGGCAGATGGCGGCGCATCTGGATGCGCGCCTGAAGGAGTTCCGGTTGACGCCGGCGTCGCCGGCCGAGGGGTACAGCACGCCGCGCCGGCTCACCGCGAAGGTCGCGAAGCTGGCGGAGCGTCAAACCGATTTCGAGGAACTGGTGACCGGCCCGCCGGTGGCAGCGGCGTTCCAGAAGGACGGGTCGCCGACACCCGCCGCGACCGGCTTCGCCAAGAAGTACGGCGTCGAGGTGACGGCGCTCGAAAAGAGCCAGACTGCGAAGGGAACCTATCTCGCCTATCGCGTGCAGCAGCGCGGCAAGGCCACAGTCGATGTCCTGGCCGACGTCATGGGCGGACTGTTGCGCGACCTGACGTTCCCGAAGCAGATGCGGTGGGACGCGTATCTCGACGACGGAAAGGGTGCACTCGCCTTCGCGCGCCCGATTCGCTGGCTTGTGTTGATGTACGGCGGCCGCGTGGTGCCGTTCGTCATCCGTCGAACGGAGCAGGCTCAGGGTCCCAACGTCCAGGACATCCGATCGGGATCGCAGACCTATGGCCATCGCTTTCTGACGACGAGCGGCCGGGCCGGGCGGGCGATCAAGATCAAGACCTTCGAGGACTACCAGGACCGGCTGGTCGAGAACTTCGTCATCCTCGACCGCGCCGAGCGCGAATCGCGCATCAAGCGCGAGCTCGAGGCGCACGCGCGTCGGCTGGGCGGGCGTGTCAGCGGTCTCGTCGCGGCGCACTCCTCTTTGCTCCAGGAGGTGCCAGATCTCGTTGAGTACCCATCGGTCGTCGCGGGGCACTTCCCGGTCGAGTTTCTTCAGCTCCCGGAGGAAGTGCTGACGACGACGATGATTCACCACCAGCATTACTTCCCGGTGGTGGACGAGGATGGCAAGCTGAAGCCGGCATTCCTGGCGGTCACGAATACGCAGCCCGAGAAGCCGGAAATCATCGCCCGCAACTCCGAACGCGTGCTGATGGCGCGGCTCCGGGACGCGCGGTTCTTCTGGGACGAGGACCGCAAAAGCTCTCTCGAGTCGCGGATCCCGCGGCTCTCGACCATCCTGTTTCACAAGAAGCTGGGCACGTACCGCGAGAAAGCCGATCGCGTCGCGTCGCTCTCCAAATGGATCGCCGGGACGGCATTCGAGCGGCCAGAGGCGGCGGGCTATGCGGAGCTTGCCGGGCGTCTCGCAAAGGCCGACCTCGGCACCGACATGGTCCGTGAGCTGACCGAGCTGCAGGGCACGATGGGCGGCATCTACGCCCGGGAGGAGGGGCATCCGGAGCAGGTCTGGAAAGCCATCTATTTCCATTACCTGCCGGTGGGCGTCGAAGCCGACGCGGCGCCGTCGCGGCAGCAACTCGGCGGCGCGGCGATTCCGTGGGCGGCGGTCTCGCTTGCCGACAAGCTCGACTCGGTGGTCGGCATGTTTACCGCCGGCGAGCGCCCGACCGGATCCCGTGATCCGCTGGGCCTGCGCCGGCAGGCGCATGGCGCGGTGAAGATCCTTGCCGACCTGCCGGAGCTGACCGGCCTCGACGCGCGCCTGGCGATGGGGCCGTTGATCGCACGTGCGGCGGAGCCGTTCGGCGGTCTCGGCGATTCTGCCGCGCCCTTGTACACCTTCATGTCGGATCGGCTTGGCTACCTGCTGGAGCAGCGCGGTTACGACGTCCGCAACATCCGCGCGGTGCTGCACGGCGGGGTTGAGCCCACCAGCCCGTACGAGGCGCGCCTGAAGCTCGAAGCGCTGGCGCAAATGAGCGGCTCTGAGGCGCTGCTCGGGGTCGCAACGCTGTTGAAGCGCGTCAAGAACATCACCAAAGGTGTGGGCGCGGTCGACGGGTGGCCCGCTCTCCAGCCGCGCCTTGTCGAACCGGCGGAGAAGACGCTGTGGTCGCAGGTGGATTCCCGCGCGCCCGGTATACGCGACGCGGCGTCGAGAGGCGACTATCGCGAAGCGTTTGCCGGCATTGCCGCGCTTCAACCTGCTGTGGCGAAGTTCTTCGACGACGTGCTGGTGATGGCGGACGACGAGGCGCTCAGGCATGCCCGGTTGGGGTTGGTCGCGGCTTTGCGTGATCTCATCCTCGGAATCGCTGACATTTCTGAAATCGTCACGGAGGCATGAGAGTTTCGCATGGCGAATAAGCCAGCACCGAAGCAGAAGGCCGGGAAGTCCGCGAAGTATGTCTACTTCTTCGGCAACGGGAAGGCCGACGGCAACCGCGGCATGAAGGACACGCTTGGCGGCAAGGGCGCCGGCCTCGCCGAGATGACCAACGCCGGCCTGCCGGTTCCGCCAGGCTTCACGATCTCGACCGACGTCTGCTCGCTGTACTACAAGCAGAAGGGGAAGATTCCCGCCAACGTCGACGCGCAGATCGCCGAGAACATCAGAAAACTCGAGAAAGCCGCGGGTGCGACGCTCGGGTCGACCGGAAACCCGCTCCTCGTGTCGGTGCGGTCGGGAGCGAAGTTCTCGATGCCCGGCATGATGGACACGATCCTCAATCTCGGCCTCAACGACAAGGCGGTCGAAGGGCTGAAGGCGCGGACGTCGAACGGCCGCTTCGCCTACGACAGCTATCGCCGCTTCATGCAGATGTTCGGCAGCGTCGTCCTCGGGATCCCGAAGGACGCGTTCGAGCACGAGTTCGAGTCGGTCAAGAGCGCGAAGGGCACGACGCTCGACACGGACCTCGATGAACAGGCGCTGCGCGAGGTGGTGCAGCGGTTCAAACAGGTGGTGCGCGGCCGCGCCGGGCGCGACTTCCCACAGGAGCCGCGCGAGCAGCTGACGATGGCGCGGGATGCCGTGTTCCGGTCGTGGATGAATCCACGGGCGCAGGAATACCGGCGCATTTACGACATTCCCGATCACATCGGCACCGCGGTGAACGTGCAGATGATGGTTTTCGGCAACACCGGCGATCGTTCGGCGACCGGCGTCGGGTTCACGCGCAACCCGGCCACCGGCGCGAAGGAGTTTTACGGCGAGTTCCTGATCAACGCGCAGGGCGAGGACGTCGTCGCCGGCATCCG
>Ga0075418_10002674_pt1 | contig 20479 bp, 25 predicted proteins | sample SoiMetdeltSBSDD2_FD_81776 | JGI IMG/M metagenome (GOLD analysis project Ga0075418, IMG submission 81776) | Bulk soil microbial communities from a Populus tree surrounding site in Tennessee, USA - Soil MetaG P. deltoides SBSDD2 | ecosystem: Environmental > Terrestrial > Soil > Tree plantation...
CCAAGCTCGGTCGCGGCGGCCTGGCCGACATCGAGTGGACCGTGCAGCTGCTGCAGCTGCGCGAGGCGCACCGGGTGCCGGAGCTGCGTACCACCCGGACGCTGGCCGCGCTGCGGGTGGCGGTCGACGCGGAGCTGGTCACCGCCGCGGACGCCGACGCGCTGACGCTCGCCTGGCGGATGGCGACCCGGGTCCGCAACGCGGTGATGCTGGTCCGTGGCCGGCCGGGCAACTCGCTGCCGCGCGAGCCGCGCGAGCTGGCCGCGGTGGCGCAGGTGCTCGGCTACCCGGCGGGGGACGTCGGCCGGTTCGGTGACGACTACCGGCGTACGACGCGCCGAGCCCGGGCCGTGGTGGACCGGCTGTTCTGGGAGTGAGCGCGTCTCGCCTGGTGATACTGAAGTAAGCACACTGATCCGATTGAGTTTGTCGTGTTTGACTGATCGCTCACACATCCCGACTCGACGCACCTCAAGAGGCCGCCACGTGAGCATCCTGACCCGTACGACGCCGCGCGCGTCGCTCCGCCGTACCGTCACCGCACTGTCCGCCCTGGCAATGGTCGCCGGGCTGTCCGCCTGCTCGCGCGCGGAGGACGACCCGCAGCCGGCAAGCGCTGTCGCGGACCAGGGTCCCGCAGCCGAGCTCCGGCTCGGCTACTTCCCCAACGTCACGCATGCGGCCGCCCTGGTCGGGCTCGAGAAGGGCCTGTTCACCCAGGAGCTCGGCGCCGGCACCAAGCTCCTGCCGACCAAGTTCAACGCCGGACCTGAGGCGGTCGGCGCACTGCTCGGCGGCTCGCTGGATGCGACTTTCATCGGTTCCGGACCGGCGATCAACGCGTACGCGAAGTCGAACGGTGAAGCGGTCCGGCTGGTTGCCGGTGCCACCACCGGCGGCGCACAGTTCGTCGTCCGCGACGGCATCGGCAAGCCCGAGGACCTGGTCGGCAAGACCGTCGTCACCCCGCAGCTCGGCAACACCCAGGACGTGTCGCTGAAGAAGTGGCTGTCCGAGAAGGGCCTGACCGGCAAGGTGAAGGTCACCAACCTCGAGAACGCGCAGACGCTCGACGCGTTCAAGCAGGGCAAGGTCGACGCCGCCTGGCTGCCGGAGCCATGGTCGTCCCGGCTGGTGCTCGACGCCGGCGCGAAGGTGCTGCTGGACGAGGCCGCCTTGTGGCCGGACGGGAAGTTCCCGACCACGGTGCTGATCGTGCGCACGAAGTTCCTGCGGGAGCACCCGCAGACCGTGCGTGCGCTGCTGAAGGGCCTGGTCGCCGCGACGGACAATGCGAACGCGGACGAGGCGGCGGCGAAGACGGCGGTGAACGCGCAGCTCAAGGCGCTCACCGGCAAGGAGCTCAAGCCGGCCGTGATCGACCGCGCGTTCGGCAACATCACGCTCACCGTCGACCCCGTCGCCGGCACGTTCCCGCAGCTCGCCAAGGACGCGGTCACCGCGGCGGTGGCGAAGGAGCCGGCGGACGTCGCCGGGTTCGCGGACCTCGGCGCGCTGAACGAGGTGCTCGAGCAGGCCGGCAAGCCCGGAGTGGACGCCGCCGGCCTGGACCGGAAGTAGCGCCCGGTGACGGCAACGGTCGCGGTTCGCGAGGTCGCCCGGGTGAGCGCGCCGGCCGTCCGGCTCAGCGCCGTGGGCAAGACCTTCGGCGACGGCGCGTCGGCGGTGACCGCGCTCGAGCAGGTCGACCTCGATGTCGCACCCGGCGAGTTCGTCTGCCTGCTGGGTGCCTCCGGGTGCGGCAAGACCACTCTGCTCAACCTGGTGGCGGGGCTGGACGCGCCGAGCACCGGCCGGATCGAGCTGTCCACCGGCCGGCCTGCCGTGGTGTTCCAGGAGCCGGCATTGATGCCGTGGCTCACCGCTGCCGGCAACGTGGACCTGGCGCTCCGGCTGGCCGGGCTGTCGCGGTCGCTGCGGCGCCGGCGGACGGCGGAGCTGCTCGAGCTGGTCCGGCTCGGAGGTGTGGGCGACAAGCGTCCGCACGAGCTGTCCGGCGGTATGCGGCAGCGCGTCGCACTGGCGCGTGCGCTGGCCGGAGCAACCCACGGTACGACCGACGGGCAGGACTCGCTGATCCTGATGGACGAGCCGTTCTCCGCCCTGGACGCGATCACCCGTGACGTCCTGCAGGCGGAGCTGGTCCGGATCTGGCGGGCCACGGGCGCCGCCGTGCTGTTCGTCACCCATGACGTCCGGGAGGCGGTCAGGCTCGGCCAGCGCGTCGTACTGCTGTCCTCGCGCCCGGGTCGGGTCGTGCAGCAGTGGGACGTCGGCGACGTGTCCGGCGTCGACGAGCTGGCCGTCGTGGACCGGATCAACGTCCGGCTGCGGGAGGTGATCAGCAGCCATGCCGCTCACTGAGACCGTCGCGGACGAGACCCGCGACGTCGGCGCAGGTCTCGACGCGCTCGACATCCCACGGCCGGAACGGCGCGGCAGCCGGGTCCGGACCGTGCTGTCCCGGGTGCTGCCGCCGTTGCTGGCGCTGGCTCTCGCGGTCGCGATCTGGCAGGTGTTGTGGGCCTTGGCGATCTGGCCGGAGTACCAGCTGCCGTCGCCGGCCGCGGTCTGGGCGCACGTGACCGAGTCGGTGCGCGAGGGCGAGCTGCTCGGCTGGTTCTGGACGTCGGTGCACCGTGCCTTCATCGGGTTCGGCATCTCGCTGCTGGTCGCCGTCCCACTCGGGCTCGCGATCGCCACCCTGACCGTCGTACGGCGTGGGATCGGCCCGCTGGTGTCCGGCCTGCAGAGCCTGCCGTCGGTGGCCTGGGTGCCGGCCGCGATCCTGTGGTTCGGCCTGACCGACTCGGCGATCTATTTCGTGGTGCTGCTCGGGGCGGTCCCGTCGATCGCGAACGGGCTGGTGTCCGGCATCGACCAGGTGCCGCCGATCCTGCCGCGGGTCGGCAAGGTACTCGGCGCCGGGCGGCTGGCGAACGTGCGGTACATCCTGCTCCCCGCGGCGCTGCCCGGCTTTCTCGGCGGCCTCAAGCAGGGTTGGGCGTTCTCCTGGCGGTCGTTGATGGCCGCCGAGCTGATCGCGACATCGCCGGAGCTCGGGGAGGGACTCGGTCAGGTGCTGCACAACGGCATGTCGCTTTCCGACCAGTCGCTGGTGTTCTTCGCCATCTTCCTGATCTTCCTGGTCGGTGTCGGGATCGAGCTCGCGATCTTTCGTCCCCTCGAACGCAGCGTCCTGCGCGCCCGCGGCCTCACCACCGCGCTGCACTGACGGGGTGGATCTCAATATCTGAAACCTGATCAGAACAGTGGTGTTAGTGCGGTTTCATCGTCGGTACGTCGTGACGCCGCCCTGAGGAGAGAACACGTGCGCAAGCTGGTCGTGGTCGCGCTGCTGGGGTCGCTGGCCCAGCTCGTCGACGGCACCCTCGGGATGGCTTACGGGGTGACGGCGACGACCGCCTTGCTGGTCGCTGGCATCACACCGGCCGTCGCGTCCGCGTCCGTGCACCTGTCCGAGGTGGGTACGACGCTGGCCTCCGGGATCTCGCACTGGCGGTTCGGCAACGTGGACTGGCGGGTCGTCGGACTGATCGGCGTACCGGGCGGCGTTGGCGCCTTCACCGGCGCGACCGTGCTCTCGGGCCTGTCCACCGAGTCCGCCTCGCGCTGGGTCGCGGCACTGCTGATCGGGCTCGGGTTGTACATCTTGGCGCGGTTCGCGACCGGCCGCGTCCGGGCCGTCGTGACCGGTCGTCCGGCCGGGCGGCTGCTCGGCCCGCTCGGCCTGGTGGCCGGGTTCATCGACGCCACCGGTGGCGGTGGCTGGGGTCCGGTGGCCACCTCGACGCTGCTCGGCAGCGGACGCCTGGAGCCGCGCAAGACCGTCGGCTCGGTGAACACGGCGGAGTTCATCGTGGCGGTCGCGGCGAGTGCCGGGTTCCTGGTCGGCCTCGGCCGGCAGAACGTGCCGGTGGACCTGGTCCTGGCGCTGCTGGCAGGCGGGGTGCTGGCCGCACCGGTCGCGGCGTACCTGGTGTCGCGGGTGCCGGTCCGCTGGCTCGGCGTCGGCGTCGGCGGGCTGTTGGTGCTGACCAACGCCCGTACGCTGCTGACCGCGTCCGGGATCGGCACGGGCGGACGCTTCGCGGCGTACGTCGCGATCGTCGCGCTCTGGCTCGCGGCAGCCGTCGTCGGCGCCCGACTGCTCAGGCAGCAGCGGGCGGCAGTGGCGCCGGTGGAGAGCAGGGAGCTCGAAGTCGTCGGGAGCTAGTATCCGGGGCGTGCTTGGCGCCTGGGCTGATCACCGTACTGTGGAGGGGTGCTGCGGTACCTACCCTTCCTGATCAGCCTGGCGCTGAGCCTCTACGCGCTGTTCTCCTGCATCCAGACGCCCGACAAGGACGTCCCGCACCTGCCGAAGCTGGTGTGGATCGTGCTGATCGTGCTGGTGCCTTTCGCCGGCCCGATCGCCTGGCTGGTGCTGTCACGCCGTGCCGAGGCGGGAGGTCAGTCGCGGGGCGCGGTGTCACGCGGCCCGGCGCCCTCCGGCCGGCCGCCGGTCCGGGCTTCCGGTCCCGATGACGACCCTGAGTTCCTGGCCTGGCTGGACCGGCAGCAGCGCCGCCGCCCACAGCCGCCGAAGCCGGACGACGCCGGCGGTACGACCGGTGCTCAGGGCAACGAGGAGACCGACGACCCCGAGCCGGACAAGAAGGACCCGGGGCCGCAGGACTCGGATGCCGCGGGCAACGAACCGGAGCCGCGCAGCCCGGACGAACCGGCCTAGCGCAGGATCCGGGTGTGTGGGGCGTCAGGCGGACTGACGCTCCGGGATCACGGTGACCGCGTCCCGCTCGGACTCGGTCGTGCCACCCCACACGCCGTACGGCTCGCCGACCTGGACCGCGTGCCGGCGGCATTCGTCCTGCACCGGGCAGGTACGGCACAGCGCCTTCGCGACCAGCTCGCGGGCACGTTTCCGGCGACCTCGCTCCGACTCCGGTGAGAAGAAGAGCTCGGGGTTCACGTCTCGGCAGGCGGCCTGGGACTGCCAGTCCCAGATCTGCATGAGAGGCGCGGGCAGGCGGGGCGTACCTCTAGACACAGGGGCCTCCTTCGACGGACGCGGCTCCGGGTCATCGAACCTATGCCCAACTTATGCACCGCGCGGCGGGTGCCGAAACCCCTAAATCGCGACAGTCCGATAACGGGTGCGTACTGAGCGTGTCGACGCCACGATGGTGTCGTGCGCGATCCGAACCGCGGCACCCCGGACACCGGCCGGAAGACGGCCGGCGGACCGGCCGTTCGGGCGCCGGGATCGGAGGGGGCGGCACTGGGGGTCGGCGCGGTCGCCCGCCGGCTCGGCATCGCGCCGCCGACCCTGCGCAGCTGGGGCCGCCGCTACGGTCTGGAGCCTAGCGGGCGGAGCGACGGCGGGCACCGGCGGTACACCACCGCGGATGTGGCCCGGTTGCAGACCGTGCTCCGGCTGGTCCGGCAGGGCGTGCCGACCGCGACCGCGGCCGAGGCGGTCCGCGGCGCGGCGTTCCTGCCCGAGCTGGCGCTGCGCGGCGGGGTCCGGCCGGACCGGCGCGCCGCGGCGTACGGCGTACAGGACGTTGCCGACGGGCAGAGGCTGCTGCGGACACTGGCCGAGCGGATGGACGTGCTGCCGTTGCAGGCGGCCGTGGAGACGGCGCTCGGCACCGCGGGCGTCGTACCGGTGTGGACCGACCTGCTGACACCGCTGCTCACCGAGCTGGGGGAGCAACGACAGGTCGAGGTGGACCGGCTCACCGTCGAGGTGCTCGCCGGGTGCCTGCACCGGTACACCGGGCAGCTGTGGACCCGGCGCCCGCCGGACCCGGCCTCCCGTCCGGTTCTGCTCACCGGGCTGCCCGGTGAGCAGCACGCGCTGCCACTGCTAGCGCTGTCGGCCGCGCTGGCCGAGCAGCAGGTACTGGGCCAGGTGCTCGGCGCCGGGGTACCACCCGCGGCGCTGTCCGCCGCGGTGCTGCGCTGCCGGCCTGCGGCGGTGTTCGTCTGGTCGAGCACGCCCGGGACCGCGGATGCCGAGGCGCTCGGCGCGCTGGTCCGGACCCGGCCCGCGTACCCGATCGCGATCGGTGGCCCGGGCTGGTCCGGGACGAAGCCCCGCGGCCGGCTGCGCCGGGTCACCTCGCTCGGCGACGCCACCGCGATGCTGGTCGCCGCGGTCGGCTGCTAGAACAGGCCGGCGAGCCGGACTCCGGCCACGGCCGCGGCCAGACCGGCGCCGAGGCTGACCACGACGTTGAGTACGGCGTGCCGGAGCGCGCCTTCCTCGGCCAGTCGCACGGTCTCGTAGCCGAAGGTGCTGTACGTCGTGAACGCGCCGCAGAAGCCGACCCCGACCAGCAGCCCGACGGTGCGGCCCGACCAGGCGGTGAGCAGGCCGAGCAGCAGGCTTCCCGCGACGTTGACGGTCAGCGTGCCCCACGGGAACGTCGCACCGGCCTGCCGCTGCACGAACCGGTCGACGAGATAGCGCAACGGGGCACCCACGGCCGCACCGGCCGCGACGAGCAGCACACTCACGCGGGACCGTCGGGACGGCCGAGGTCGAGGATCTCGACCGGCTCGAGGGTCGCGACCCCTTCGAGACCGAGGTCGCGCAGCCCGGCCGCGAACTCACGCAGCCGGGTCTCGGAGTCGACCAGTACGACGGCGACCGGCAGATCCTCGCTCAGGCTGAGGATCCGGGTGGTGTGGATGTGGTTGTTCGCGCCGTAGCCCTCGACCCCGCGGAACACGGTCGCTCCGGCCAGGCCGGCGGCGTGGGCGCGGCGGACGATCTCGTGGTAGACGGCGTGATGGTGCCACTGGTCGTCCTCGCCGACGAGGATCGTCAGCCGGTAGCCGTTCACGACCGCCTCCCGAGTGCCCGGGTGAGGACCACCCCGGCCTGTACGGCGACCAGCGCGGCGGCGGCGGTGCCGACCAGGTAGACGAGCGCAGTGACCGGGTGGTCGGACAGCAGCCGCTCGGTCTCCACGGCGTACGTCGAGAACGTGGTGTAGCCGCCGAGCACCCCGGTGCCGAGGAACGGCCGGGTCAGCCGGTGGGTGGAGCGGAGCTCGGTGATCATCACCAGCAGGACACCGATCGCGAGACAACCGCTGACGTTGATCCCGAACGTCGCCCAGGGGAAGCCGCCCGGCTCGTGCGGCCAGGCCGAGCTGACGCCGTACCGGGCGAGCGCACCGAGCACCCCGCCGGCTGCCACAGCGGCCAGCACCGGCAGATCCCGGCGCATGGCCGTTGCCTCAGGCATCGTGTGCCGCCAGGTCGGGCAGGTACCGGTGGACATTGCCTGCCGAGGTGAGCGGTGCCAGCCCGGACGCCAGACCCGGCCAGCCGCGGTCGTTGATCGGCCCGTAGTCGGCTTCTCCGTGCGGAACCAGATCAACGCGGTTCATGCCGGACATTCTGCCCAGTCACGACCAGTGCACCTCCGACAGGATGTGAGACGGGGTGGACGGGCAACGGTCACGCTGCGCTAGTGTCCTTGCTGTGACGCGACGGTATTGGCAGTTCTTTGAGTGGCCGGCCCTGGTGCCGGGCGACTCGGCTGCACGCTGACGTCACCGAAGATCCAGAGCCGGCCAAGAGGCAGGGACATCGTCCCTGCCTTTCGTCATTCCCAGAGCCGGCACTGTCATCTCGTGGGCATCCGGCGGAGAGGTTCCACCGATGAACACCACACCCCGGGTCGTCGACCAGCGGATCGACAAGGTCGTCCCGCTCGTCACGCCCGACGCCCTGCACCGTGAGCTGCCGCTGCGCGCGGAGCTGGCCAGAGCCGTGTTGGACGGACGACGATCCGTCACCGGCGTCCTGGACGGCACCGACGACCGGCTGCTCGTCGTGGTCGGGCCCTGCTCGGTGCACGACGCGACCGCCGCGCTGGAGTACGCCGACCGGCTGGCCGAGGCGGCCGCCGAGCTGTCCGACGGGCTGCTGGTGGTGATGCGGGTCTACTTCGAGAAGCCGCGTTCGACGCTGGGCTGGAAGGGCTTGATCAACGACCCGGGCCTGGACGGCTCGGGTGACGTCAATACCGGGCTGCGCACCGCCCGGGCGCTGCTGCTCGACGTGCTCGCGAAGGGGTTGCCGGTCGGGTGCGAGTTCCTCGACCCGATCACACCGCAGTACATCGCCGACACCGTCGCATGGGGCGCTATCGGTGCGCGCACGGTGGAGAGTCAGGTGCACCGCCAGCTCGCCTCCGGGCTGTCGATGCCGATCGGGATGAAGAACCGCCCGGACGGCAGCATCCGGACCGCCGTGGACGCGATTCGCGCCGCCGCCGTACCGCACGTGTTCACCGGGATCGACGCGGGCGGCGCGCCCGCGATCCTGCACACCCGCGGCAACGCCGACTGCCACCTGGTGTTGCGCGGCGCCGACTCCGGCCCGAACTACTCCGCCGAGGCGGTGGCCGGAGCCGTCGCCCTGCTGCAGGCCGGGGGACTGCCGCAGCGAGTGGTTGTGGACACGAGCCACGGCAACAGCCGCAAGGACCACACCCGGCAGCCGCTCGTCGCGGACGACACCGCCGCTCAGGTTGCCGCCGGCAACGACACCGTCCGGGGCGTGATGCTGGAGTCGTTCCTGGAAGGCGGCCGGCAGGACCTGGACCCGACGCGCGAGCTCACCTACGGCCAGTCGGTCACCGACGCCTGCATGGACTGGGCCACAACCGCCACCGTGCTCCGCACCTTCCGGGACGCCGCGGTCACCCGCCGCGCGGTCAGCACAACACCGGTCAGCGGCTGATCGGGGCGAGTGTGGCCCGGGTGAGGCGGGTCAGGTCGGCCGGTGCGAGCTCGAGGTCGAGCCCGCGCCGGCCGCCGGAGACCAGGATCGTCGGATGGCCGGACGCGGACGCGTCGAGCACGGTCGGCAGCGCGCGCTTCTGGCCGACCGGGCTGATACCGCCCACGACGTAGCCGGTGACGCGCTCGGCGTCCGCGGGCTGCGCCATCGCCACCTTTTTGGCGCCGAGCGCTGCCGCGACCGCCTTCAGGTCGAGCTGCCTGTCGACCGGGACCACGGCGACCGCGAGACCGGCACCGGTGTCGACCAGCAGCGTCTTGAAGACCCGGGCGGGCTCGACGCCGAGCGCGGTCGCCGCCTCCAGCCCGTACGACGCCGCGGCCGGGTCGTGCTTGTACTCACGCGCGACGAACTCGATCCCGGCCTTGCGCAGCGCGACGGTCGCGGGCGTCCCAGGGGTCTTCGCCTTCGCCATCCGGCGAGCCTAGGGCGTGCCGCCCGGTGGCCAGGACGTGGCTCACCTCGCCGGGCAACAGGTCGGTGCCGGGCACGGTCTCCATCTCGGATACGTCGAGCCAGCGCACCACCGTGGCCCCGGCGTGGCCGTGGACTGCGAGGATCCCGTTCAGGTTCGGCCACACCGCGGTGGACGGGTTGGGGCCGTGCCAGCGCAGCGCGACGGACCCATCGCTGAACACACAGCCCTCTGCGACCGTGCCGGTGCCCGAGACACCGCTGACATCCTCGTAGCGGACCAGTTCGAAGGTCTGAGGCTTCACCTGCGCACCCCCGAGTGTCGCAGCCGATGCCCGTGTCTAGTTGTCATCGCCCTTACCCGTGTCCGGTAGCTCGTTCGCCTCGTCCAGCTCTGCGAGTCCGACCCGGAACAGTCCACCGGACGAGCACGCAGTGTCAACGGGGAGAACAGGCTGTAGCGACATTGCCAGGATTGAGAACAGGGATCCCGTCGTCCTCCAGCCATACCCATCTCGGCGCGTCCTCAGCCGTCAATTGTCGCCGTGATCCTTCACCGTTCCGGCAACCGGAAACGGTGGAAATACAGCATCGAGGCGCGGCTGTAGCGTGACTGGCCATGAGTGCACAGCGGCCCGGGTGGGAGATCGACGAGCCGGCCGAGGTGTTCCTCGGCCTGCTGGACTTCTACCGCGATGTGGTGCTGGCCAAGCTCGACGGACTGAGCGAGACCGAGCTGCGGACCAGCCTGCTGCCCTCGGGCTGGACGCCGATCGAACTGCTGAAACACCTGGTCTACATGGAGCGCCGCTGGCTGCGCTGGGGCTTCACCGCCGAGCAGGTGGACACGCCGTGGGGTGACCACGGCCCGGACGACCGCTGGCAGGTCGGGCCGGACGAGACCGTCGCCGGGCTGTCGGACCAGCTGCGCGCGGGCGGGCGTCGTACCCGGGAGATCGTCGCGGCCGCGGCGCTCACCGACCGGGCCGCGATCGGCGGCCGGTTCACCGGCGACCGGGACCCGGCCGGCCCGGCGCTGTCCTGGATCCTCGGGCACGTCCTGCAGGAGTACGCCCGGCATGCCGGCCACCTCGACATCGTGCGTGAGCTGGCCGACGGCCGGATCGGAGAGGACTCCTAGATACCCAGGCCCTCGCGGGCCGCGGCTGCCGCGGTGTCGCCGTACACGGAGCCGAGCCTGGACAGGAAGGCGCCGCGGTCGAGGACGTACTCCTGCGTGCCGACCGTCTCCAGCACGGTGGTCGCCAGTGTGCAGCCGATCTGGGCGGACAGCTCGTGGTCGAGGCCGGCGGCCCGGCCGGTCAGGTACCCGGAGCGGAACGCGTCGCCGACACCGGTCGGGTCCGCGATCCGCTGCGTCGGCACCGACGGCACCTTGGCGATCACCCCGTCCTGGCTGGTCTCGATGACCACACCGTCCGCGCCGTGTGTCGTGACCCGGACGTCGACCCGGTCGAGCACCTCGGCCGGACCCCAGCCGGTCTTCTGGCCGAGCAGGCCGGACTCGTACTCGTTGCTCAGCAGATACGCCGCGCCGTCGACCAGCCGGCGGATCTGCCCACCGTCCATCCGGGCCAGCTGCTGCGACGGGTCCGCCGCGAACGGGATGCCGCGCTCGCGCGCCGTGTCGGTGTGCCGGAGCATGCCGTCCGGGTCGTCCGGGCCGATCAGCACCAGGTCGATCCCGCCGACGGCCTCGTGGATCGCGGCCAGGTCGATCTCCCGCGCCCGCGACATCGCGCCGCTGTAGAACGAGGCGATCTGGTTCGCGTCCAGGTCCGTCGTACAGGTGAAGCGCGCGGTGTGCAGGTCGTCGCACACCCGGACGTGCGAGGTGTCGACCCCGGCCTCGTCCAATGCCGCGCGGTACTCGCCGAAGTCCTGGCCGACCGAGCCGACCAGCACCGACGCACGGCCCAGCTGGGACATGCCGTAGCAGATGTTCGCCGCCACCCCGCCGCGGTGCACGACCAGCTCGTCGACCAGGAAGGACAGCGATACCTTGTGCATCTGGTCTTCGAGGAACTGCTCCTTGAAGCGTCCCGGGAACGTCATCAGGATGTCGGTCGCGATCGACCCTGCGACAGCGATCTTCACGTGGGTTCTCCTCGCTGGCGCCTTTTTGACGCCTTCTTGTTAGCGCGGACAGCGCCCGAGACTACAGGTGCCACCCATGGTGACCGCTGTTGCCGTGTAGAACTGAACCCGACCCGTCATTCGACGAACGAAGGAGCACGACGGTGGGGGAGCAGATCGCAGCGATCGGTCCTGAGCTGCATACGTACATGGTCGAGCACAGCAACCGGCTCGACGACGTCGCGGAGCGGTTGCGAGCCGAGACCGAGCGGCTCGGCGGGGTGTCGGAGATGCTGACGTCGCCATCGCAGTCCGCGCTGCTGACCATCCTGACCCGGATCAGCGGAGCGCGGTCCGCCGTCGAGATCGGCACCTTCACCGGGTTCTCCGCGCTCGCGATCGCCCGTGGCCTGCCTGACGACGGCCGGTTGGTCTGCCTGGACTCCAGCGAGGAGTGGACCACGATCGCCCGCAAGTACTGGGCAGAGGCCGGCGTCGGGGAGAAGATCGACCTCCGGATCGGCGACGCGCACGAGTCGGTCCGGGCGCTGCCCGAGGGCGAGACGATCGACCTGGCGTTCGTGGACGCGGACAAGTCCGGGTACGTCGACTACTACGAGCAGCTGCTGGCGCGGCTGCGCCCGAACGGCATCCTGCTGGCCGACAACACGCTGGCAGACGGCCGGGTGGTCGGCGAGCACGAGCGCGAGCCCGCGGTCAAGGAGTTCAACGACCACGTGGCGGGCGACGACCGGGTGGACGTGGTGCTGCTGCCGATCGGCGACGGCCTCACCCTGATCCGGAAGCGATGACGTGCCGCCCGGCCTGATGTCTCAGCCGCTGCGCGGCATCGACGTCGCCGTCACCGCGCTGGTCCTCTGGGTCAGAGCGGGCGGTACATGATGTGCAGGCCGACATATCCCTGCGTCGGGTGGTGGAAGCCCTCGGGGACGGTGGCGAGGATCTCGAATCCGAGCGACTTCCACAGCTCGACCGCCCGGGTGTTGGCCTCCACGACCGCGTTGAACTGCATCGCCCGGTAGCCCTGCGCGCGGGCCCACTCGAGCGCGTGCTCGCCGAGTGCCCGGCCCACTCCGCGGCCGAAGCCGCGCGGGTCGACCATGAAGCTGGCGCTGGCCACGTGCGATCCGCCGCCGCCCTGGTTCGGGTTCATCTTCGCTGTACCGAGCACGGTGCCGTCGTCGTCCACCGCGACCACGGTCCGGCTCGGCGGCTCCAGCATCCAGAGGTCGCGGGCGCGTTCCTCGGTCAGGTCGCGGTCGTACGAGTACGTCTCGCCCGCGGCCACGATCTCGTGCAGGAACGGCCAGATCGCCGGCCAGTCGTCCGGTTTCGCGTCGCGGATCAGCACACCCGCCAGCATCGCCGGTCGCGCCCGCCTCGCGCCACCCGGATTCCTGTCAGGCGGCCGTCACGCCGCGCTCGACGGGCGCTGGATCCGGTCCTCGGGCGAGAGCATCTCGCACATCTCGGTGATCCGGTACCGGCGTGCCTCCGGCCGGACCGCCTTCGCGATCCACTCCAGGTGCTCGTAGCGGTACTCCGACGCCAGCGACTGGAACTGCTCGAGCAGCCCAGCCGACTCCAGCGCCCGGTGCTCGTCAGGGTCCAGTGCCACGTCGGGCTGTCTGTCTACTTCGATATCGACGTCCATGCCGACGACGCTAACGGTGCGATGTTGCCGCCAGGGTCACCATCATGTTTCCCGGTTGCTAACTCCGCGCACTGCCAGCTCTGTCGGGGTGGCCGCGATGTTGACTGAAGGCTGGATCTGCGACGCGAAAGGCCCTTGTTCCCGAGGACGGGGAGCAAAGGCCTCTGCCGCCGGCGAGGCGCCGGCACGAGAGTCGAGGTGACCGGTTGGACCGAGTAGCCGGCACGGAGGATGAGAGGCCCCGAGATGTTGATCAGAGACGTGATGAGCTCTCCGGCCGTGACAGTGACGGCCGATACACCGATCAAGGACGCGCTGGTCCTGCTCGACGAGCACGAGATCACCACGATGCCGGTGGTCGACCGGGCCGGCGATCTGGTCGGCATCGTCAGCGAGGCCGACCTGCTCCGGGACGCGGCACCCCTGACCGCGACCGCCCAGACACCCGTTCGGGTGACGACGGTGACGCCGCCGCGGCGCATCGGAGAGTCGATGACCCACCAAGTGGTCAGCGTGACGGCGGACGCCGACGTCGAGGAGGCTGTCGAACTGCTGACGTCGACCGCGCTGAAGAGCCTGCCGGTACTGCTGCACGGACGGGTCGTCGGCGTCATCAGCCGGCGCGATCTGATCCACGCACTCGCGACCAGCGACCAGCGGATTCGCCGGGAGGTGCAGACGTTGCTGCTCGGTGAGTCGTCCGAGTGGAGCGCCCAGGTGAGCGACGGCATCGTCACGATCACCGGTCCGTACGACGACCGGCAGCGCCGAGTCGCCGAGATCCTCGCTGGCACGATTCCCGGTGTCGTCGCGGTCTACGTGCGCTGATCGGTCCCGACCGGCCGGCGTGGTGACCGGACTCGCCCCCCGGCGGGACGGTCTGACTGCGTCGTCATGATGCGGGTGGCGAGGACGAGGCCCAGCAGTGCGATGAGGCCCCCGGCGATACCGTCCAACACGTAGTGGTTCGCAGTCAGCACGATGGCGGCCAGCATCGCCGGTGGCATCAGCCAGCCGAAAAGCCGGCCGACCCAGCTGCCTGCCAGGCCGGCCCAGGCGATGCCCATCAGCAGGTTCCAGCCGAAGTGCAGGCTGGGCACCGCGGCGTACTGGTTGATGAACGCCGGCGGCTGCAGCACCCGGTACGCGGTAGTCTGCTCGGTCACCGTGTCGACGAACCCGTAGCCGTCGAGGAACCGCGGCGGCGCCACCGGGAAGAGCGCGAAGATCAGGAGTCCGATAGCCCCGGAGATGAGTATCGCGTTACGGAACCGGCCGTAGGCGTCTCGGTGCCGCACCAGGAGCCAGGCGAGCGTGAGTGCCACGACCGGCCAGTGGCCGTAGATGTACACGTAGTTGGCGGCGTCGACCAGCCAGCCGCGCTGGACGACCATGTCCTGCAGATCGGGCTCGACGAACAAGCCCGCTGACTGCTCGATCCTCACGACGTGCTCAGCGTTGCGGAACGCGACCGCGATGCGGCTGTCGATCAGCCCGCGTACCAGGAAGTAGAGCACGATAGCGGTGACGATCAGGACGAACTCCCGGACGACGCGTGACCTGCGGGCCACCGACCGCCGAGGCGACGTGGACCTGCGGCCGCGTTCCGAAGGGGCGGTCGGGGCCTGGTCAAGATCGGTCACTGACATCACGTTCGCTCTCCCGTCGAAGGTAGAACTCGGCGGCTTGGCGTGGTCGCCGGGCCCCTCCTTCCAGGCTCGGGATCATGCAGGAGTGGCGACAGGGCCGGGAGGGCGTTGCCGAACGGCTAACGACCCGTCCGGAGAGGACGTTCGGCCTACGCAGCGATCCGACTCGGTCGCGGGGAGTGCATCGCCGCATCCGCACGGCTACAGTCGTCCTTCTGAGGTACCGGACAGGAACATCACGTCGGGCGGAGTGCAGCAGCTCGGCTCGGGTGTCCAACGGTCCGGAAGGAGTAGCCGTGCACCCACCCGATTTCGCCCCCCTGCCGCCTGGAGAGTCCGTGCCCCGGCGTCTGCTGCGGGTCGGGCGGGCGGTGATCAGGAGCCGTCGGCTGCGGGTCGCCGCGCTCGTCATAGCCGTGCTGATCTCGGTCTGGAACGTCGACCGGGTGCCCGATCCATCGATTCTGCCCGCGGCGCTCGGCCTGGTGCCCTTCGCGATCGGCAAGTACGTCCTGTGCCCGCTGCGCTGGCACGCGCTGTCGGCCAGTGGGTGTCGGCGCCGCTGGCATCTGCGCGCCTACGCCGAGAGCGAGATCCTCGGCCTGATGTCACCGTGGCACGCCGGCGCCGACCTGTGGCGGATCCACCGGCTGGAGGGGGCGGGCCAGCGGCGTACCCCGGCGGTCGCCGAGGTCGCGCTGGACCGTTTCGTCGGTGCTGTTGGCATGATCATCGCCGTGGCGGTATCAGGTGTCGCGCTCCCGTTCGCCGTACTGCTCGTCGCCGCCGGCGGTGCGGTCGGCGTGCTGGTGGTCGCCGTGGTGGTCGGTCGCAGGGTCGGCCGCGAGCGGCGCTGGCCGTTGCCGTCGCCGCGCGTCTTCGCGACCGGCGTGCTGCTCTCGGTCTGCTACCAGTTCACGATCATGTGCCTGTTGATCGGTGCGTTGCACGCGGTCGGCGACTCGGTGTCGGCCCTGCAGCTGCTCGCCGTGTTCGGGGCCAGCCAGGTCGCGGGCGTGCTGCCGGGTGTCCATGGCGCGAGTCCCCGAGAGGGCGCTCTGGTAGCGGGTCTGGCCTCGATCGGCGTCTCCTGGACCGCGGCCTTCGGTGCGGTCGCATTGACCGCGCTGCTGATCTGGGTGCCCGCCTTGCTGATCGGGGGATCGAGTCTGTTCCTGCGCTGGCGTGACCGGCCGGGTATGGCCGGTACAGCAGCGTGAGCCCGGGACTGCTGGCTGTCGCGCACCGGGCCGGCAACGACCCGGCCGCACTGCGCACGGCCCTCGACTCCGGGGTCGACCTGGTGGAGGCCGACATCCATTCCTTCCGCGCGAGACTCGAGGTGCGGCACCACAAGGCCCTCGGTCCACGGTGGCTGTGGGAACCGGGTGAGCTGGTACGTCGTGACGCGGCCGCGCCGGGCGAGCTGTGCGACCTGCTGGAGTCGACTCAGGGCGACCCGCGGCTGCTGCTCGATCTCAAGGGCGTCAACCCGCGGCTCGCCGGTCGGGTCGCCGCCACGATCGCGGAGGTGGCGCCAGCTACCGCCCTCACGGTCTGCACCCAGCACTGGTGGATGCTGGACGCCTTCGGGCGGTTGCCGAACGTGCGTACGGTGCTGTCTGCGGGCAGCCGCCGCGGGCTGTACCGGCTGCGCGGCAGGTTGCACGGGGGGCCGGTCTACGGCGTCTGCGCGCACCGCCGGCTGCTGACCCGCGACCTGGTGGCCGAGCTGCGCCGCCGGGCGAGCGTCGTACTCACCTGGCCCGTTGACACCCCCGACGCCTTGTCGCACGCGCACCGGCTCGGTGTCGGCGGCGTGATCAGCAAGGACGATGGCGTGCTGAACGCCGTCATGGCCGGCCGGCGCGCCTGATCCCGGTCCGGTGCCGGCCGGACCAGACGTTCGGTCTGGCGAAGCGGGACCTTCGGCTCTCACCACGCCGTCGTCCGGATGCTTTGCTGGACGGGTCGCCGACCAGGAAGGACGGGCCGATGGTAACGCGGGACCGGAGCGGCGGCGACCGGCTCAGCAGGGACGAGGTCGGGATCCTGGTCAGCTCGGCCGGTCTCGCGCCGTCGATGCACAACACGCAGCCGTGGCGGGTCGAGGTAGCCGGGCACGTCGTCGACGTGCTGCTCGACCCGGACCGTGCGCTGCCCGTCGAGGACCCGGCCGGACGGCTGGTCCGGATCGGGCTCGGGGCGGCGGCCTTCAACGTGCGGGTGGCGGCCGCGATGCTGCGGTACGACACCACGTTCACCACCGACCCGGATCCGGCACGTCCGGAGATCGCGGTCCGGCTGTTCCTCGGTGAACGAGGTGACCTGCCCGAGCTCGCCGAGCTCTATCCGGAGGTCCGTCACAGGCACACGTATCGCGGACCGATGCTCGACCAGCTGCCCGCGCAGTCCGTACGGGACGCGATCGCGGACGCCGTACGCGGGGAGGACGCGACCTTGGTGTGGCTCGACGCCGACGCGCGGGATCGGTTGCTCGGCATCATGCTGGAGGCCGATGTGCTGGAGTCGCATGATCCGGTGCGGCTCGACGAGCGTTCGCGCTGGGTCGGGGGCGAGCGCGCTCACGACGGTGTGCCGGGCAGCGCACTGGGACCGCGACCGCAGGCCGCACCAGCCGTGCACCGTGATCTTGCCGCAGGTCTGACGGATGCCGACCGGCCGGCCGTACCGTTCGATGCGGCGCCCCTGATCGCCGTACTGACGACGGGCACCGACAGTCCCACCGACTGGCTGCGTGCGGGTCTCGCGCTGCAGTGCGGGCTGCTGACCGCGTCCTCGCTCGATGTCGCGGCGTCGTTCGCCACCCAGCCGCTCGAACACCCCGAACCGCGCCGCTACATCCGCGAGCTCGTCGCGCGCACCGGGCACCCGCAGATGGTGATCCGGCTCGGCTACCCGGCCGCGGCGGGTGGCCACGCCCCCCGGCGGCCCTGGCCGGAGATCGTCCAGCCATGACGACATCTGCTCTGACAGCGGCAGGCGGTCCGGAGTTGCTGGAGACCGCTGCCGAGCACGCGACGGCCAACGTCCCGAGGGCGTCACCTGGCCAGACCGTCGGCGTGGTGATAGCCGGCCTGGCGGGGAACGCATACGACAGCGCGGCGGTGGTCGCGGTCTGCGAGCGGGACAGGCTGGTCGGCCTGGTGACGATCGAGCGGCTGCTGGCCGCCGACCCGACCGCCGACGTGGCCGGCGTGATGGACCCCGATCCACCGATCGTTGCCCCGGGCACCGATCAGGAACGGGCAGCATGGACCGCGGTGCAGCACGGCGAGCCCGGTCTTGCCGTGGTGGGGGCCGACGGAACGTTCCACGGCCTGATCGCCCCGCAGCGGCTACTGGCGGTGCTGCTCGCCGAGCACGACGAGGACATTGCCCGGCTTGGAGGCTTCCTGCACACGACCGACGAGGCTCGCACGGCCAGCACCGAGCCCGTCTCGCGGCGGCTGTGGCACCGGCTGCCGTGGCTGCTGGTCGGACTTGCCGGCGCCCTCGCCGCGGCTGGGATCGTGGGCGCGTTCGAGACCCAGCTGCAGCGCAACGTACTCGTCGTGTTCTTCGTCCCCGGGGTGGTGTACATCGCGGATGCCGTCGGCACTCAGACCGAGGCCCTGGTGATCCGCGGGCTGTCCGTCGGCGTCGGTGTCCGGCAGGTTGTCACGCGGGAGATCGCCACCGGCCTGCTCGTCGGCTGCATGCTAGGGGCGTTGGCGATGCCCGCCATCTGGCTGATCTGGGGTGCCGCCGATGTGGCTGCGGCGGTGGCGTTGGCGGTGTTCGCCGCGTCCTCGATCGCCACGGTGGTCGCGATGGCGCTGCCATGGCTGATCGGCCGGCTGGGTCGCGACCCGGCCTTCGGGTCCGGACCGCTGGCGACCGTCGTCCAGGACCTGCTGTCGATCGTGGTGTACTTCGCCGCTGTGACGGTGCTGGTGACCTGACGTCACCCGCGCAGGTGCGCGCGCTGGTGCGTCACCTGCTCGATGTCGCCGGCCGCGGCGTCGAGCAGCTGGTGCGCGAGGTCGGACAGGGCCCGCGCGACGGCCAGCTCGTCACCGATCTCCGCGACCTCGGCGTCGTCCGGGTGCCGGTGCGCTGCGCCCCTGCCGACCAGTCGGGTTTCGTCGTTCGTGTGCAGCCTCGCCTCGGCATGAGTACGGCGTTCCTCGGCATGCTCGTCGATGAAGACCTCGATGTTCCACCTGTGGGTCTGCGTCATCGTTCTCACACCCTGCTCGCTCTGCGTCGTGGACATTTCGAGCGTCGTACGGCGCCGCCCGGCGTGGCAAGGCCTTTCGGTCCCCGCGTGGAGGAACTTCTTCTCTGTCGGCCGCCCCGCCGTATCCGGTGTGCTGGTGGTAGCCGACGGAGCGGAGGAGCGATGAGCGGCAAGGTACTGGTGGCCTACGCCAGCAGGATGGGCGGCACCGCAGGTATCGCCGAGGCGGTCGGCGACGAGCTGAGGCGCCGCGGCCAGGACGTGGACGTCCGGGACGTTGCCACGGTCGGTGACATCACCGACTACCACGTCGTCATCGTCGGCAGCGCGATCTACGTGCGGCGCTGGCACCGGGCCGCCGTGCGCTTCCTCAGACGGCACGCCGTCGAGCTGCGCCGGCGCCAGGTCTGGCTGTTCCACAGCGGACCGCTCGGCCCCGACAAGAACACCACGCAGGCCATGCCGGCCAACGTCGCGCGGCTGGTACGGCGGATCGGCGCGGTGCCCCCGGTGACCTTCGCCGGACGACTGGAGCGGCAGACCGCGCGCGGGTTCGTCGCACGCCGGCTCGCCAGCGGTGAGCTGGCCGGTGACTTCCGCGACTGGGACCGCGTCAGGAGCTGGGCGCATGCCCTGCACGACGCGATCGTCGCGGTGGACGTGAGCGCCTGGTCCCGGGACCAGTGGCGCCGTCCGACCACGGATCAGGAGGCTACGAGATGACTGTCCAACCCCTCATCGTCGTCGGCGTCGACGGCTCCTGGCGCCGCACCGGCGCACTCGAGTGGGCGCTGCACGAGGCGTTGCTGCGCCGTACGCCGTTGCGTGCTGTGCACGTGGTCGATCACCACGCGCAGTCCTACGGACCGGTCGACGTCGACGGCCAGCGGTACATGCCGGTCCCGGTCGACGACGAGGCCACGATGCTGATGGAAGAGGTGGCGAGGCATGTCAAGGCGTTCGACCCGGCCCTCGATCTCGACGCGGACATTGTGGCCGGGCCCCCGGGGCGGAAGCTCGCCGAGATCGGTGCGGATGCGAGGATCCTGGTCGTCGGCCGACGGGGGTTGGGGACGTTCACCAGGCTGCTGATCGGATCGACGTCCGAGGCGGCCGCGAACCATGCGCAGGGCCCGGTGGTCGTCGTACCGGACGACTGGCAGCCGCAGCGACACCGCGGTGAGCCGATCGTGGTCGGCGTCGACGGTACGTCGCCCAGCGAAGCTGCGCTCGAGTTCGCCTTCGAGGCGGCGACCGCGCACGACGTACCACTGTGGATGGTGCACGTGTGGGACGTCCCTCCGGCCGCCGCGTGGGACACCGCCGCGATCTCCGACGTCCACGATCGTTGGAAGGCCATTGCCGAGCGGACGCTCGACCAGGTCGCGGAACAGTGGCATCGCAAGTACCCCGACGTCGACCTCCGGCAGAAGGTGCGCCAGTCGCACCCTGTGCTCGGACTCCTGGACGCCGCCACCGCGACCGACGCGCAGCTGCTCATCGTCGGTGGTCGCCGGCAGAACCGGATGACCG
>Ga0075418_10002675_pt1 | contig 20478 bp, 16 predicted proteins | sample SoiMetdeltSBSDD2_FD_81776 | JGI IMG/M metagenome (GOLD analysis project Ga0075418, IMG submission 81776) | Bulk soil microbial communities from a Populus tree surrounding site in Tennessee, USA - Soil MetaG P. deltoides SBSDD2 | ecosystem: Environmental > Terrestrial > Soil > Tree plantation...
GCGCTGCCTGAATGGGCGGCATGCATCAACGCGGTTGCGCCTGTCGACGTCACCGTGCCGACCTGCGCGCCGGCGGCGACGAGCGGAGCGATCACGTTCGCGTTTCCGACCTGCGCGGCGAGATGCAGCGGCGTGTAGCCGCCGATGCGCGTCTTCGCGCCGACGTTGGCGCCGGCATACAACAGCATCGACGCCATGTCGGCGTCGCCGTTGAGCGCGGCCCAGTGCAGCGCGGTCATGCCGTCGCCCTGCGCACCATTGACGTCGGCGCCGTCTTTCAACAGCTTCTTCACCGCGGCGGCATTCTTCGACTGCGCGGCATCAGCAATGTCCGATGGACCGGACGCCGCCAGTGACGAAGTCAATATCGCTGAAAGGATCAACGCGAGAAATTTTGCTTTTCTCATATGCATGTTGGGCAGCACTAAAGTGCCGCCCTTCCTAAGCTACTGTCGACTCCGGAGCCTTGTTCAAATCCATCACTGCGCTGCTGTCGCCGAACGACGGCAGGTCGAGACCCGCGAGGCGCAGCGCGCCGAGCATGGCGTTGGCCATCGGCGTGCCGTCGGCGGCCTTGATGTGCAGGTTGCCCTTCAGCGCGCCGCCGGCGTGACCGGCGAAGAACAGCGGGCAGCGCTTGTGGTTGTGCACATTCGAGTTGCCCATCGGCGATCCGTAGAGGATCAGCGAGTTCTCGAGCAGGTTGCTGTCGCCGTCGGGCGTCTCCTTCAGCTTCTTGAGGAAGTACGGCACCAGGCTGACGTGGTACTTGTTGATCTTCGCGAGATCGAGGATGCGATCTTCGCGATCGCCGTGATGCGAGGCGATGTGGAAGCCGGTGTTGACGCCGGTCTCCGGGTAGACGCGATTCGACACGTCGCGGCTCAACTTGAACGCGGTGACGCGCGTCACATCCGATGCGAACGCGACCACCTGCATGTCGAACATCAGCTTGACGTGCTCGTCGTACGAATCCGGCACGCCGACCGGCGCGCCAGGCAGCGTGCGCGGCTCGCCTGACTGGTTCTGCGCTTCGACCTTTTGAATGCGACGCTCGATCTCGCGCACGTCCTCGAGGTAATCGGCCAGGCGCGCTTGATCCGCGGCGCCGAGTTGCTGCTTCAATTGACTCGACGATTCCGTCACCCAGTCGAGAATGCTTCGATCGCGACGACGACGGGCGGCGCGCGCTTCGGGCGTGGCGCCGATGCCGAACAGCTGATCGAACACCGCGCGCGGATCGCGAATCATCGGCAGCGGCTCTTCCTCGTTCTTCCAGCTGATCGAGTCGGTATACGCGCACGAGTAACCGTAGAAGCAGCCGCCGGCCTGGTCGACGTTCTCGACGCACAACTGCATCGACGGCATCGGCGTTTCCTGTCCGAACTTCTGCGCGAACAGCTGATCGAGCGAGGTGCCGACCTTGAGATCCGATCCTTGCGTCTGCTTGGGATGCGACTGCGTCAGGAACACCGACGCGGAGCGGAAGTGATCGCCGCCGATCTCGGGCGGCAGGAACGCTTCGGCGTTGCGCACGTCGCTGTTGCTGACGATGGTGACGTAATCGCGCCAGGGTTCGAGCGGCGCCAGCGCGGTCGGGCTGAGATCGAACGCCGAGCCGGTGGCCGCGGGCGCCCACAGGTTCTTCTGGATGCCGAACGCGGTTGCGCCGGCGGCGCCGTGCACCATTTCCATCGCGACCAGGCGAATCTTCTTCGTCTGCGCCAGCGCGCGCGCCGGCATCATCGCATCGAGAAACGGCAGCGCAATGGTCGCGCCGATCCCTTTCAGGACCGTTCGACGATGGAGGTTCTTGTTCGTGATGAAATTCATAGTTATCTCTCTGCCGCAGTAGAAACTGGAGCGGTGACGCGGCCCATCGTGAACAACGGGCTCGTCGCCACGCCCTGCACGAACGCTGAAAGCTTGAGGCCCTTCTTCTCCGCATCCCTGATGACCTTGCGGACGGCCCACATGTCCTGCGCTTCGACGCGCCGGCCGAGCGCATAGGTCGCGAGATTCTCCGTGAAGCTCAGAAGGAACAGATCCTGGTGACGCAGCAGCGCCGCGCGCAGTCCCGCCGCGCCACTGATCTGCGTGCCGTCATAGAGGGTGCCGGTCGTATCCACCGGCGCGCCCGCGTCCTTGATGCGGTACTTGCCGGTCACGTCGAAGTTTTCGAGCGACAGGCCAAGCGGATCGATCACGCGATGGCACGACATGCACGTCGGATTCGCGCGATGCGTCTCCATGCGCTCGCGGACCGTCAGCACCTTGCCCGCGACTTCGCCCTTCGTCGCTTCGAACGCCGGCACATCCGCAGGCGGCGCCGGCGGCGGCGATCCCATCATCACTTCCAACACCCATTTGCCGCGCATGACCGGTGAGGTGCGATCGGCAACCGACGTCAGCACGAGCACGCTGCCCTGCGTCAGGATGCCGCGGCGCTCGGGCGGCAGCGTCACGCGACGGAACGCGTTTCCCGTGACATTCGGGATGCCGTAATGACGCGCGATGCGTTCGTTGGCGAACGTGTAATCCGCGGTCAGCAGATCGAGGATGCTGTGATCTTCGCGAACGAGGCTGTCGAAGAACAGCTCCGATTCCTTGATGAACGCGTCGCCGAGCGTGCGATCGAAATACGGATACGCAACGGCGTCCGGCAGCACGGTGTCGACATCGCCGAGACGCAGCCACTGACGCGCGAAGCGCTTCGACAGCGCTTCCGATCGCGGATCGGCGAGCAGCCGCGCGATCTGTTTCTCGTAGACGCCCGGCGCGCTCAAGCGGCCGGATGCGGCGATCTTCGTCAGCTCCGCATCGGGGGCCGAGCCCCAGATGAAATAGGAAAGACGCGATGCCAGCTCGGGATCGCTGATGCGATACGACTGGCCGGCGCGCAGCGCCGCGGGCGTGCCCTCGAGACGGAACAGGAACTGCGGGCTCGCGAGAATCGCTTCGATCGCGCCGGAAATCGCGTATTCGAAATCGCCTTCCTTGCGGCTGTCCGTGTAGAACTTCATCAGCGCATTGAAATCGCGATCGCTCACCGGCCCGCGGAACGCCTGCGCCGCCAGCGTGCGCACGATCTTGCCCGCGCACATCGGTTCATCAGCCTGCGACGTTGGACGGCACATGAAGATCTTGCGGCGGCTCGCCGTGTCGGAAATGCCGGTCACGTTGTACGGACCGACGATGCTGAAGTCCTTCACGTGCGGCAGCGTCGTGATGCCGAGCGCCACGCCGATCTGCGTGTCGGCGAGGGTGTGATCGATCGGCGCGATCAAATCGTTGACCGGACCTTCGAAGCGCTGGATGAACGCCGCGGTGATGCGATGCTCGCCGGCGCTGGCGTGAATCTGCGGCGTCCTCAGTGACAGGCCCGTCGTCGTTTCCGCCATCTTCGGATCGATGTTCAAGAGCGCCTTGCGCTCGCCATCGATCGAGATTTCAACCTGTTCGCCCTGGTTGGGCCCGCCGAACAACACGCCGCAGGCGTTACTGTGCAGTTCGACCTTGAACACGTAGTCACCATCGGCCGGGAACGTGTGCATCGTCGAGATGCCGCCGCGCGTACCAAACGGCGCGCCCTCGACGCGCGACAACTGCGATGCCGTCTTCGGCACGCGATAGTTCGTTTCGGTGGCCGCAGCATTCTTGTCGCCGATCGCGAGCGCGGTGATCTTCGCGGCTGCGCGCAGATAGCTTTCCATCAACGTCGTCGAGAACGCCTGCGAGTCGGCGACGTTATCGAAGCCGTTGCTGATCGTGTCCGCGGGCAGCAGCCCGGCGACATCGACATCAACGTTGAGCAGGTCTTTCACGGCGCGCCCGTACTCGGCGCGGTTCATTCTTTGGAACGGACGCGATCCCGGATTCGGATTGAGCGACGCAGCGCGATCGACGCGCGATTCGAGGGCGGTGAAGAGCGCCTTAATCTGATCGGGCTCCGGGCGGCGCGCGGTCGCGGGCGGCATCATCCCGGCGCGGAGCTTCCTGATCATCTTTTCCGTGGTCGCAAGATGATCGGCATCGGCGGCCTTTGCCGAATCAAACGATGCGAGCGTCAACTGCCCCGCCTTGCCGCGATCGCTGTGGCAGCCGGTGCAGTACTGCTTGACCATCGCGTTCTGCTCGGCGACGCCAAAAACTGGTTCCGGAGCAGCGTGCGACGCAGCTGGCTTCGGAGCAGTGGACTGTTGAGGAGCCTGGGCTCCGAGGAAGACAGGGATAGCCGCAAGCGCGGCTGCGAAGAGCAGGCGTTTCATAGGGCGCGTACTTGGCGCAAGTATAGCTGACTAAGTGCCGCGCTTTCAGATACATCCGGTTACAGACGCTATCGTTTCAGCAGCACGTACAGGCCAGGCAAATACGCCATCGTCCAGGCGATGAAATGCGTGAAGAACGAGAAGGTCTGCGGGGGCCAATGGCGATAAAGCTGGAACAACACCACGCCGAATCCCGCTGCCGCGACGATGGCGGTGATGATGCCGCGCGCAAAGGCTTTCGCGATGTCGAGGTGGCCGTCGAGATAGGTTTGCAGCGCCGCGAGGAGAATCCACAGCAGGAGCCACGACACGAGCATGACGTTGTAGCCGCCCAACGGCGCCAGCACGTAAAACGAGAGTGCGGCGGCCAGGCCGCTCAGCAACCCGCCCAGCGCGCCGGCGCCCGCCTTCCCTTTCCGCCATCCGAGATAGGCGCCGAGCGTGGCGAACAGCACGCTGCCGTGAATGGCGCCTGATGAGACCTGGTGCTGGGGGATGTTGAGGAACCAGATGTAATCGGCGATCGTGCTCAGAATCGCAAGCAGCACCGATCCAACAACCGCGGGACCCAACAGTCCGCGCATTTATCGTCCTGCTGCTGCGCGACCGATCGTGATGCCTTCGTCGGCTTGCGGGCCGCTGAAGAGCAATGCGTTGAAGCCTTCCTTGATGCGCTGCTCGACGTCTTTCGCGTTCGCGGTGAGCATGTTGGCGATCTTCACGCGCTTGGTTTCTTCGAGGACCTGCTGCGTGCCGCGCTCTGCGCCGGCGCGACCCTCAGCGCCGCCGCCGAGCGCCTGCCCGAGACTGCCGATGCCGCACGCGAGGATGCTGATGCCGGGCAGATCGGCGATCTCCTTGCGCTGCTCGATCGCTTTCGGATCCTCGAGCATGATCATCGCGAGCCTGGTGCCCTTCGGATTCTTCGGCGACCAGACGTTGGCTTTCGCCGCGGTGAAGAAGCCGAGCGCGAGTCTGGCTTCGTCGAGATCGCGGATGTGCGGGATGGTCACGCCATCGGCGCCGGCGTCGAAGATCTCTTTCACGCGCGCCTTCGTTGCGTCGGCGCCGTCCTTGCTGATCGGCGGAATGCGGACGATGAGCGTCTTGCGGCTGTTCTTCTTCAGAACTTCGCCGTACGTCTTGACGGCGGCCGCATCGTAGGCGCCTTCGAGATTCAGGAAGACGTAGTCGTAGAGCGGATTTGCGGCGACCTTGGCGGCGCCGTCCGGCGTGTAGCGAGGCGGCTGCCCGCGCTCGCCTTCGCTCGGCGCGTAGACGCCGAAGGCGGGCTTGCCTTTCGCCCACACTTCAATGACTTGCGCGTTCGATGTCGAAGCGAACGCAAACAGAAGACCGAGAGCCAATAACGTGCGTTTCATGGGGTCAGATGCTATCCGAGCGCGCGCTGGTCACAAAATACCGCCGCAGAGTCGCAGAGGCGCGGAGCTGAAGCGAGCGGCATCGCCGGTCGAAGACCGGCGACACAACGAGCGAGAGAGGCAGAATTCGAAAGACACACTGGCATTCTCGATCGTCTTTCGAATTCTGCCTCTCTCGCTCGTTTGGCGGGCCTTCGGCCCGCTGCCGCTCGCGGCAGTCTTGCGCCGCGCGCCTGTCGTGAATTTCTCTGCGGCCCTGCGTCTCTGCGGCGTTAAGCTTCGCGGCATGACTGTTTCGAGACGCGATCTTCTCAAGCGCGCCGGTCTCGCGGGCGCTGCGATCACGATGCCGATTGCGCCGGCGACGCCGACAGTCGAGGAACAGGCGCGGCCGGCGGCGGCTCCGGCGAGCGCCGTCAGGCGCGAGCCGGTCGAGAATCTCACCGCCGAAGAAGCGGATCTCCTGGAAGCAATCTGCGCGCGGATCATTCCGACGGACGCCAACGGTCCTGGCGCGCGCGAGGCGCGGGCGGCGCATTACATCGATCGCGCGCTCGGTGGCGCACTGAAGGAAGCGCGCGAGGCGTATCGCGCCGGCTTGGCGGCACTCGATCGCTACTGTCGATCTTCACGCGGCGCCGCATTCACCGCGCTCTCCGACCGCGATCAGGATTCCGTGTTGATCGACGTCGAGAACGGATCCGCGACGGGATTCGCCGGCAGCTCAACGGCGTTCTTCAACATGGTGCGCACGCACACGCTGCAGGGCACGTTCGGCGATCCGTACTACGGCGGCAACGCGAATTTCGTCGGCTGGGATCTGATCGGCTATCCGGGATTGCGCTTGAACGTCAGCGTCGAAGATCAACGTCTCGGTGCGAAACTCACTCCAACGCATACGTCCGCCTACGAGAATTCAATGTTCACGAAAGTGCAGGCAGACGATGCCGACTAACCTCAAGCCCACTGATGTCGTGGTGGTCGGTCTCGGCGCAGCGGGCGGTGTCGCTGTTCTTCCTCTCGCACAAGCGGGCATCGACGTCGTCGGACTCGAAGCCGGCACGTGGCTCACCAAAAAAGACTTCGCGCCCGACGAGATCCGCAACAACGTGCGCGACTGGCCGATGGCGGTGCAGAAAGCGAATCACGAAGTCCCAACCCACCGCGTCAACGCGAAAGCCAACACGACGCGCGCGGGCAGCCATCCGATGATGAACGCCGTCGGCGGCACGACGCTGCATTACTGGGCGCAAAGCTGGCGGCTCAATCCGTGGGACTTCAAGGTCGTCACCAACACGACGAAGCGCTACGGCGCATCACGCCTTCCGAAAGGATCGACCGTCGAAGACTGGCCGTTCGGGATCGAGGAGCTCGAGCCGTACTACGACAAGGTCGAGTATGAGACGGGTGTTTCCGGTCAGGCCGGCAACATCAAGGGCACGATCGATCCGCGCGGCAACATCTTCGAAGCGCCGCGCAATCGCGCGTATCCGATGCCGCCGCTGCGCAGCACCGGCTTCATCGATCTGATGACGTCGGCGGCGCGCGGGCTCGGCTGGCATCCGTTCCCGGGACCGGCGCAGATCAACTCGCGCACCTATCAGAACCGCTCGGCCTGCATGTATCACGGCTTCTGCAATCGCGGCGGCTGCCATGTCGATGCGAAGAACGGTCCGCACCTGACGACGATTCCGCGCGCGCAGGAAACCGGCCGCCTGAAAGTTGTTCCGCGCGCGCACGTCACGTCGATCGACACCGATGCGAACGGCCGTGTCACCGGCGTCACCTACGTCACTGATGGCCAGGAATTCTTTCAGCCGGCAAAAGTCGTGCTGCTCGCGAGCTATACCTACGAAAACTCGCGGCTGCTATTGCTCTCGAAGTCCAAGGCGTTTCCAAACGGCCTCTCGAACAATCACGGTCAAGTGGGTCGTCACTACATGAGCCACGGCCAGACGGCATCGGTGACCGCGCTCTTCCCATTCAACATCAACGCGTGGTACGGGCTGCCTGCGCAGGGCGTGGCGGTCGATAACTTCGCTGACGACAATTTCGATCACAGCGGCGTCGATTACATCGGCGGAGGCAATCTGTGGGTCTATTCAGATCGGCGCCCAATCGGCGCCGCGAGCATGGGCACGTTCGGACGCACGCCGTCGTGGGGATCGGAATGGAAGGCGTTCATCATGAAGAACGCCGATCGCACGAACACCTCGTATCTGCAGAAGACGACGCTGCCGTACGAGGACAACTTTCTCGATCTCGATCCGCTGGTGAAGGACCCGCTCGGCTATCCGGTATGCCGCATCACCGCTGACTATAAGGACAACGAACGCAAGGTCGCGGTCATGGCGCAGGAGCGGATGATCGAGTGGTACAAGGCCGCGGGCGCGATCGTGACGCAGGCCAATCCGATCGGCACGATGGGCGCAACGACACACGCGTACGGTGGCACGCGCATGGGTCGCAATCCCGAAACGAACGTCGTCAATGAATGGGGCTTCTCACACGAAGTGCCGAATCTCGGCGTCCTCGGCGCATCGGTGATGGGAACGAGCGGCGCGCGAAACCCCACGCTAACGGCGCAGGCGTTAGCGTGGAGAACCGCGGAATACCTGGCAAAGAACTGGAAGAACGTTACGGTTTGAAGCGTTCGTAGATCGCGACGAGCGATCCCTGGCCGACGATGTGGCCTTCCATCGCCTTGAGCAGATCGGCTTTGTTCAAGCCTTCTGCAAGCGATAGATCGGCATCCAGCGCGTAGACGGTGAATGTGTAGTGATGCGGTTTGCCCGGAGGCGGCGAGGGTCCGCGATAAATCGCGCGGCGGAAACCGGACATGCCCTGAATCGCGTCGGCGGGGTCTTTCAAGACCGCCGAGTCGATTGGGACGTTCGCGGGAAGCCCCTTCGCCGTTCCTGGAATCTTGTAAACCACCCAGTGCACGAAGTTGCCGCCGCCGAACTGCACGTCGGGATCGTCCATGATCAGCGCGAACTGCTTCGTCGTCGTCGGCGCACCGCTCCACGAAATCGCGGGCGATACATTCGTGCCGTCGGCGGTGTGATCCTTCGGGATCGTCTCGCCGGCCTTAATCGTCGCGCTGGTCACGGTCAGCGTGGCGGGCTGGGCCGATACGGTCGCCGCAATGGCCATTACGAAGGCGACCAGCATCGACGCCACGCGAAAAACATCTCTCAATCGCATGAATCCTCGCTCCCGCTTGAGTATACTTTGCCGCTATGAAGCGACTCAGCCACTGGATAACGAAACTCAGCGTCGTGGCCTTGTTGGTCGGCGCCGCCACCGTGTCGATGCGCGGGCAGTGGGCGCCCAAGGTTGGCGAGTGGCCGACCTACGGCGGCAATCTCGCAAGCACGCGCTATTCGCCGCTCGATCAAATCAACGCGAGCAACTTCAACAAGCTGCAGCTCGCCTTCCGCGTCAAGACCGACAACCTCGGGCCGCGACCTGAATTTCAATTTCAGGCCACGCCCCTGATGGTGAACGGGCGCCTGTTCACAACCGCCGGCACGCGCCGCGCGGCGGTCGCCGTTGATGCGACGACCGGCGAGATGTTGTGGATGCACAGCGTCAACGAAGGCAAGCGCGGTGAAGCCGCGCCGCGCCTGCTGTCGGGCCGCGGCCTGGCGTACTGGAGCGACGGCAAGGAAGAGCGCGTCCTCTATGTCACGCCGGGCTACCAGATGGTCGCGCTCGATGCGAAGACCGGCCATCCGATCGCAGGCTTCGGCACCAACGGCATCGTCGATCTGAAAACGGGTCTCGATCAGGAAGGCCTCGATCTGATCACGGCGGAAATCGGATTGCACTCCGCGCCCATCGTCTACAAGGACACGATCGTCGTCGGCGCAGCGCATCGCGAGGGCGGTTTCCCGAAGAGCAAGAACAACGTCAAGGGCTTCATCCGCGGCTTCGACGTGCGCACCGGCAAGCGGCTGTGGATCTTCCACACCATCCCGATGAAGGGCGAAGCCGGCTTCGACACGTGGGATCCGGACGCGGCGTCATACACCGGCAACGCCGGTGTGTGGGCGCAGATGAGCGTGGATGAAGAGCTCGGCATCCTCTACATGCCGGTGGAATTGCCGACCGGCGACTACTACGGCGGACATCGCCATGGCAGCGGCAAGGGCGTCGAGTCGAATCTGTACGGCGAGAGCCTCGTCGCCGTCGACATCAAGACCGGACAGAAGAAGTGGCACTACCAGCTCGTGCACCACGGCATCTGGGATATGGACATTCCGTGCGCGCCGATCCTGATGGATCTCGTCGTCGATGGCAAACCGATCAAGGCCGTTGCGCAGCCGACGAAACAGAACTGGCTCTACGTCTTCGATCGCGTCACCGGCAAGCCGGTGTGGCCGATCGAAGAGCGTCCCGTTGAAAAGGGCGACGTGCCCGGCGAGTGGTATTCGCCGACGCAGCCGTTCGTGACCAGGCCGCCGGCGTACGAGCGGCAGGGCGTCAGCATCAACGATCTGATCGACTACACGCCGGAGCTGCGCGCCGAAGCGGAGAAGATCGTCTCGCAGTACAAGATCGGTCCGATCTTCACGCCGCCCGTGGTCGCCAAGTGGGAAGGTCCGCGCGGCACGCTGATCATTCCGGAAGTCACCGGCGGCGCGAACTGGCAGGGCGGATCGTTCGATCCGGAAACGAAGCGCTTCTACATCTTCACGAACGTTGCGATCGCGACCATCGGACTGGCGCCTCCGAATGAAGGACAGTCGGACATGCTGTTCGGTCGCGGCACGGCGAGAAATCCAAACCCACCAGCACCAGCCGCTGGAGGCGCGCCGGGCGCCGGTGGCGGAGGTGGATTGAACGTGCGCGGCTTGCCGTTGATCAAGCCGCCATACGCGACGATCACGGCGATCGACATGAACAAGGGCGAGCAGCTGTGGCGCATCGCGCATGGCGATACGCCTGACAACATCAAGAACAATCCGGCGCTGAAGGGATTGACGATTCCGCGCACGGGCCGTCCGGGCCGCATCGGCGTGCTGACGACGAAGACGTTGTTGATCGCCGGCGAAGGCGGCTTCAACACGACGCCGGATGGCCGCGGCGCGTATCTGCGCGCGTATGACAAGGCGACGGGCGCGGACGCGGGACAGGTGTTCATGCCGGCGCCGCAGACGGGATCGCCGATGACGTATTCGATCAACGGCACGCAGTACATCGCGGTCGCGGTCAGCGGCCCGGGATTCCCGGGTGAGTTGCTGGTATACAAACTAGGCCAATAGGCCAATAGGAAGTTCGCCCTTACGTTCGTAGGGGCGAACTTTAGTTCGCCCGCGGGGCATAGGTCTTGCTGTAATTGTTGCGGCTATTCGTGACGGTGAACGATCCGTTCGCGTTCGCGGTGACCTTAATCCAATAAGCCGGCACGTGCACCGGCACCGGCGTCGAACGCCCGGTTGACGGCGGCGCCGTCAAACGCTGCGCAAGCGTGGCCGCCTCTTCGAGATTGGCGATAAACACGCCTGGCGCGTTGTGCTCAATCCCCGCCGTGTAAGACCAATGTAATTGCCAGATATCTTCGAGGCCGGGCGACGAACGCAGTGTCTGCATGACCTCAACGGCGGCGCCCTTCGTGGTGCCGTTCTGCATGATCGCCACGCGCGGCTGCAGGCCGCGCACCAACGGCGGTGCGTTCGAAATATTCAACCCGTGATGCGTGACCATGAAGAGATCAACGATGCCGATCGGATTGTTCGGACACATCAAATCGATCTCTTTGTTCCAGAGCAGATCGCCGAAGTCCGCGGCGCGAAACCTTCCGAGGGTGACGACGCTGCCGACGGATTGCCCGTTGTCGTCGGGCTCTGGACCATCCGGCTTCCGCTGCGTCTGCCCGCATGTCGAATTCGGTTGTCCCGCGCCCGGCGCGCCGCGCAGCGGCGTCTTCAAAGCGGTGCCGGCTGACGTGACGATCCGCCAATCGAGCCCGTTGAGTGGAAGCGTGTCGCCAGGTTTGACGACCAGATGCTTCGCGGTTTTCCAGAGTTCCGCGTATGTCGCCTGGAAGCCGGGTACCGGTTCGCGGACTTCGACCGTGGGACCGTGATCGACATAAGTGCCAACGGGATAGTGCTTGACCAGCTCCTGCATGCCGCCGATGTGATCGCCGTGATAATGCGTGGAAATCAGGTAATCAATCTTCGACACGCCGGCGGCGGTGAACATCTCCCGGATGCGGCCGTTATCGCGCTCGCCGGGGTTGCCGGTGTCGATGAGTACCGTCTCGCCTGAAGGGGCGATCCACAACGCGGACTTGCCGCCTTCGGGATCCATCACGTAGATCTCGAGCGGCTTCTGCGCCGACGCCACGACGACGATGAGTGCCGCGATCAATACGGTGAAGCAATACTTCGTCATTCGACCCTCACGACAACCGCAGCGCCGTGATCTTCGCCTGCTCCTCTGCCGCAACTCGCAACTCCGTTGCGCGATCGTGCTGCAACCGCGAGAGGAGCAGCGCCAGCATCTCTTCCGCGGACTTTCCCGTCGCGCAGACGATGAAGATGAATCCAAACCGATCGAAGTAATCGCTGTTCGCCCGCGCGAGCGCCGTCAGCACATCGGCGCCGGCGATGCCGATCCCCGACTGCTCTTTCGACGACAGATCGTGCGTCTGCGGGAAACGCTCTTCGAGCGATGCGCGATCGCCGATGCGCGGATGATGCGAGAACGCTTCGAGCCAGTCGACTTCGGTCAGGCCAAACCATTCGTTGCGGGCGGCGAACAGCAGCCTGGCGCTGTTGGCGAATGGGCGTCGCGCCATCATGCGATCGACCCACCGGGTCGATCCACAGGCGCGCAACAGGATCGCGCGCGCCTCGTCGACCGGCGCCTCGTTAATCGCGCGCCAGGGTTCCATACACACGCAGGCGGCTGACGCCGCCGTCGGGAAAGATGTTCAATCGCACGTGCGACACCGCGCCAATCTGATTGAGCTGTTTCCCTGAAAAGAAATGACGTTTGTCGGCTGACAGCTTTGTCTCCGGAAGGATCATCGACCACGATGCCGTGTGCAGACGCTCGACGCCGGCGCCGGGTGCGAGACACCCTTCGATCGATGCGCGATCGGGATAGTTGCCCTTGAAGTGATTCGTATCGATTTCGATCTTCGAAATGACGCCGGTGGCGCCGAGACGCACGATCGCCCAGTCGTAACCGGGACCGCGACGACGTTTCGTTTCCCAGCCATCGCCCATGTTCTTCGCGCGGCCCGGCATGATCAACGCGCCCTTCGTCCCATAGTGCATGTCGCTGGCATCGAGGAACAATCCGCCATTCTTGATCAATGCAAGGTCGACGACTGTGCCCTCCGGCGCGATCCGCGCCCAATCGACCGCCACTTCACCGAACACGCGCAAGCGCGCCACGCCGCCGTCGGGATAGATGCTCAATCGCAGATGCGTCCAGGGCCGCCGATCGGAAATCTGCAGCAGGTTGTCGCCGTTGCCGCGGAGCGCCGTCTTCTCGAGGATCGTCGACCACGGCGCGCCCTCGGTGGCGCGAATCGACGGTTTGATCGCGGCGGCGGTATCGAGGGCTTCGATCGAGCAATGCGACGGATAGTTGCCGGTGAAATGGCTCGTGTCCACGTTGACGCCATGCACGACGCCGCGCATCCCGAGCTGGACGATGCACCAGTCGTGACCGGGCACGCGGCGGCGGCGCGATTCCCAGCCGTCCATCCACTTGCCTCTGGAGGTGTATTTACCAGGGACGAAGATCGCCGGCTCGGCTTTGACGAGGTTGGACTTCGACGCAAAGAAGTCGTCGTTGGCGGCCACCGCCCGCCCGCCGACTCTCGCTGACGCAAGGTCCGCGAGGTTGATAAACTCTTGCGCTGCTGCCATTCGGAGTCCCCTATGCCCTCTGGTCCCACTAAGGTCGCGCTGTCGAACACGTCGTACGGCAAATCGCGCGTCCGCCTCGTGCAGGTGTCGCGCCGCGGCGACCGTCACGAGCTGCGCGACCTGACGGTGGCCGTCGCGTTCGAGGGCGAGTACGACACATCCTATACGGAGGGCGACAATCGCGACGTCCTGCCGACCGACACGATGAAGAATACCGTCTACGCGCTGGCCGCGCGAGACGGCGCGGGTGAACCCGAGGCCTTCGGCGTGTTGCTGGGCCGCCATTTCATGAGCCGCAATCCGAAGCTGGCCAGCGTGGCGATCGATCTCCTCGATCACGGATGGAGTCACATGGCCAATGGCACGCGCGAACACGGCACGGCGTTCATGCGCCGCGGCCCCGAGGTGCGCACGGCGCGCGTCGTGACGGATCGCACGGGCGCGACGGCGAGCGCGGGGATCACCGACTTGATCATCATGAAGACGGCGCGATCGGCGTTCGCGGATTTCCCGCGCGACGAATTCACCACGTTGCCGGAGACCAGCGATCGCCTGCTCGCCACCGCGCTGACCGCGACCTGGACCTATAACGACCACGACACCGAGTTTGGACCGATGTTTCGAACCGTGCGTTCCGCACTGCTCGATGCGTTCGCGCTGCACGACAGCCTCTCGGTGCAGCACACGATGTACGCGATGGGCGAAGCGGTCCTCGCCACCATCGACGGCGTCGAAAGCATCTCGCTCGAGATGCCCAACCGCCATCACCTGCCCATCGATCTCACGAAGTTCGGCATGGAGAATCGCAACGAGATCTTCGTCGCGACCGAGGAGCCGCACGGGTTGATCAAGGCGACGCTTTCCCGGTGATGTCGTCGCGCATCGTCCGTAGTGAGCGTGTCGTGCTGCCTGACGGCATGCGCGCGGCCACGATCGTGATCGAGGACGGCCGCATCGTGTCGATCGCCGACGGCGACCGCAAGGAAGCGGTCGACCCGTCTGTTGATCTGATCGACGCGGGCAAGGCGGTCGTCATGCCGGGGCTCGTCGACACGCACGTGCACCTCAACGATCCGGGCCGCGCCGACTGGGAGGGATTCGAGACCGGCACGCTGTCCGCGGCGGCGGGCGGCATCACGACGCTCGTCGACATGCCGCTCAACAGCATTCCGCCGACGACCACGGTCGCCGGGCTCGACGCCAAGCGTCGCGCCGCGGAGGGACGCTGTCACGTGGACGTCGGATTCTGGGGCGGGGTCATACCAGGGAACGCCGCGGACATCGAGCCGCTGGCCCGCGCCGGCGTGCTCGGCTTCAAGGCGTTTCTCAGCCCGTCAGGCGTCGACGAGTTCCCAAACGTCAGCGAGGCCGATCTGCTCGAAGCGATGCCGATCATCGCGAAGACGGGGTTGCCTTTGCTCGTGCACGCCGAGTGGCCCGCACTCCTTCGCGAACCGGATCCGCGCGCCGATCGGCACAGTTACGCGACGTGGCTCGACAGCCGGCCGGAGATGGCGGAGAACGTCGCGATCGAAAAGCTCATCGAGTTGTCCGCGCGCACCGGCGCGCGCGTGCATATCGTGCATCTGGCGTCGGCCGATGCCCTGTCCTCGATCGGCGGCGCCCGCGTGCGCGGGATTCCGATCACGGTCGAAACCTGTCCGCACTACCTCACGTTCGGCGCCGAGGATGTGGCCAACGGCGATACGGCGATGAAATGCGCGCCGCCGATTCGCGAGAGCGAGCATCGCGAACGGTTGTGGGACGCCCTCACCCGCGGCCTCGTTGATCTGATCGTCACCGATCACTCGCCCGCGCCTGCCTCGCTGAAGCACATCGACGATGGTGATTTCCTGGCGGCGTGGGGCGGCATCGCCTCATTGCAGATCTCGCTGCCGATCGTCTGGAGTGGCGCCGCCGAGCGGCGCATTCCGATCACCAAGGTCGCCGAATGGATGTCGACGGCGCCGGCGCGGCTGGCCGGGCTCGCCGGACGCAAGGGCGCCATCGCCGTCGGGCACGACGCCGATCTCGTGATCGTCGATCCGGATCGCGAGCTGATCGTCGACGCCTCGCGCCTCTATCATCGGCATGCGGTGACGCCGTATGATGGCGGACGCCTGCGCGGCGTGGTCATTGCGACGATGCTGCGCGGAGAGATCGTGTTCGATCACGGCGACTGTGTGGGTCCGCCGCTCGGTCGGGCGCTGTCGCGATCAACATGAGCGCCATCACCACGCACGTGCTCGACACTGCGCAGGGACGTCCCGCGGCGGGCATCAGTGTCTCGCTCGAGCGCCAGGCCGACGACGGGAAATGGGATCATGTCGGCCGCGGGCAGACGGATCGCGACGGACGCTTGAAGACGTTGTATCCGGCGAATGACGCGCTGCGGCCTGGCGTGTATCGACTGACGTTCGACACGCAACGATATTTCGATGCGCTCGATGTCGAGACGTTCTATCCGGAAGTGATCGTCGTGTTCGAGACCATTTCCGGCGAAGCGCATTATCACGTTCCCCTGCTGCTCTCGCCTTTCGGGTTCAGCACCTATCGCGGAACGTAGCGTGTTAAACGCCGCCAATCAAAAGCTCGCACGTCTCTATCCGGGCGATGCGATTGGGCGTCAGCCCGTTCATACCTTCATTGCCGGCGGCGACACGTTCACGCGTGATTCGGCGCAGAAGGCCGGCGAAGACGCGATCAGGCTGATCGACGCGTTTGCGCCGACGGCGAAAACGTTCGCGGAGATCATTGGACTACCCGACGATTCGATCCTGGTTGAAACCGTCAGCGCGCGCATGTTGAAGAAGCTCGAGCGCGAGCCGATCGAGGACTTCAGGATCGATTTCGAGGACGGCTACGGCACGCGGACCGATGCCCTGGAAGATACGCACGCGAAGCTGGCCGCGCTTGAAGTCGCCGCGGCGATGAAAGCCGGGACGCTGCCGCCGTTCATCGGCATTCGGATCAAGCCGATGTCACGTGAGCTTCACGCGCGCGGCCTGCGGACGCTCGATCTGTTCGTGAGGACGCTCGTCAAGGCGGCGAAACGGCTTCCAGATAACTTTGCCGTCACGCTCTGCAAAGTGATGACGCCCGCGCACGTCAAGGTCGTCGCGCAGAAGTGCGCGGCGATCGAGCGATCGTTGAAGCTGAAGCGCAATGCGATCCGCTTCGAGCTGATGATCGAGACGCCGCAATCGATCTTCGCGCCGGACGGCAGCGTCGCGCTGCTGCCGCTCGTCGCCGCCGGTGGCGGACGCGTCCGCGGCGCGCACTTCGGCGTCTACGACTACACGGCGCTCTGCGGCATCACGGCCGCGCATCAACACCCGCGGCATTTCGCGTGCGACTTCGCGCGCGAGACCATGCGCGTCGCCCTCGCCCAGACCGGCGTGATGATCGCGGACGGATCGAGCAACCTGCTGCCGATTCCACCGCACGTGCCGGCGGCGTGGAAGCGTCACTTCGACGACGTCACGCACTCGCTGGTGAATGGTTTCTACCAGGGATGGGATCTGCATCCGGGCCATCTGCCGACGCGCTACGCCGCGGTCTACGCGTTCTATCTCGCCGCGCTGCCGGCGGCGACCGCGCGATTGAAGAACTTTTTCACGAAGGCGGAGAAAGCGGGCGCCGCGTTCGATGATGCCGCAACCGGACAAGCGCTCGTGAATTTCATGACACGCGCGTTGCACTCCGGCGCCATCACGATCGACGAAGCACTCGAGAGCGGCCTCACCGAAAGAGAACTGGACGGCCGCTCCTTCCGCCAGATCCTCGCGGCCAGGTGACCTCGCGCAGCGCGGCGTCGCCGTCGTTTAGAATGACTCCACAATGGTCCTCGCGTCCGGGTCTCGACTCGGTCCCTATGTGATCACCGCGCCGCTCGGCGCCGGCGGCATGGGCGAAGTCTACAAGGCGATCGATTCACGCCTTGATCGCACCGTCGCGATCAAGGTGATCGCGAGCGACGTCGCGTCGGATCCGGCACGCGTCGATCGATTCGAGCGCGAAGCCAAAACCATCTCGAGCCTGAATCACCCGAACATCTGCACGATCTTCGATGTCGGCCACCAGGACGGGACCAGGTTCCTGGTGATGGAATACCTCGAAGGCGAGAGCCTGCAGGAACGGCTGCAGCGCGAGCCACTCTCGATCGAACAATCGCTGCAGATCGCGATCGAGATCGCTGATGCATTGACGGCGGCGCATCGCGCCGGCATCGTCCACCGCGATCTGAAGCCGGGCAACATGATGCTGACGCGGCGAGGCGCCAAGCTCCTCGACTTCGGATTGGCGAAAGCCGCGCCGCGCACGCCGATCGCCAACGCATCGACGACATCTGATCTCACGACTCCCGGCTCGATCATCGGCACGTTCCACTACATGGCGCCTGAGCAGGTCGAGGGTCAGGCCACCGACCAGCGTACGGACATCTTTGCGTTCGGCGCGGTGCTCTACGAAATGCTCGCCGGCAAGAAAGCCTTCGATGGCGTGAGCAGCACCAGCGTGATGGCCGCGATCCTGACCCAGGATCCGCCGGCGCTCGTCGCACTCCAACCGTTGACGCCGCGGGCGCTCGATCGGGTGGTGAAGAAGTGCCTGGCGAAAGATCCAGAGGCCCGCTGGCAAAGCGCGCGGGATCTCCACGACGAGTTGAAGTGGATCGCCGGCGATTCGGGCGCGGCATCGCCGGTGCATATCGATCGAGTATCGTCGCCGATTAACCGCATCGCACTGATCGCGATCGGCGCGTGCGCGGGCGCCGCGATTGTGGCGGCGGCGTGGTGGCAGTGGGATCGGACGCGGCTGCGCGACACCTCGGTGAGCCACTTGCAGGTCTCCGTTGCGCCGGCCGATTATCTCTCCAGCAATCTGCCGGAGGAACGGCGCTTCCGTCCGACGCGCCCGAGTCGTCCGGCGATTGCATGGTCGCCTGACGGCCGCCGCTTTGCCTTTACCGCCGTTCGCGGCAACACGCAGCAGATCTATCTGCGCGCACTCGATCAACCTGACGCGACCGCGCTGGCGGGCACGGAGTCCGGTGATACCCCGTTCTTCTCACCGGACGGGCAGTGGATTGGATTCTGGAAAGACGATGCCTTACGAAAGATCCCGATTGGCGGCGGTCCGGCGGTGACCATCTGCGCGACTCCGGCCATCAACGGCGCGAGTTGGAGCGCCAATGACACCATCGCGTTCGCGCGATGGAACGAAGCGTTGTGGCAAGTACCGGCAGATGCCGGCATGCCGCAGCCGCTGACGACTCTCGATGCCACCAACGGCGAGACTGGTCATCAGCTGCCGCATTGGCTCCCTGGCGGCCGGGCCATTGTGTATACGGTCATCGGCGGCGGCACGACGCGCATCGGCGTGCGATCAATCGCCGGCGGTGAACAAAAGATTCTCGTCGAGCACGGGGCTGCGGACGCACGATACACGCCGTCGGGGCACCTGCTGTATGCGCAATCCGGTGTGCTCATGGCGGCGCCCTTCGACATCGGCAGCCTGCAGTTGACGGGCGGCGCCGTCGGCATGATCGATGGAGTAATGCAAGCGGTGAACGCTCCAAGTAATCCAATTAATCGCGGTGCGGCTCAATTCGACGTTTCGAACACAGGCACCTTGCTGTATCTGGCGGGCGGCACGTATCCAACGCCGGCGCGAGTGGTGGTATGGGTCGATCGCGGTGGCACCGTCGAGACGATGCCGCTAACGCCGGGGCCTTTCCTGAACCCGCGTTTGTCTCCAGATGGAAATCGCATCGCGCTGTCCTCGTTAGTCGGCGGCGCCGCAAGGGACATGCTCATCTACGAGATTTCGCGGAAGATGACAACGCGGTTCCTCGTTCCAGACGTGCAGCGCCCGCTGCGGCCGATTTGGACGCCGGACGGCGCGCGGCTGACATTCACCGCAGTCGGCGGCATTTTCTGGAAGGCTGCCGATGGCAGTGGCCGGGCGGAAAAGCTGGTCGATACAGCTGACTCGACGATGCCCGAGTCGTGGTCTCGTGACGGCAAGACGCTGGCGTTTTTTCAAGGGCCGACCCTTGGCGGCGGAGATGTGTGGACGGTTGCGATCAACGCGGGCAAGCCCGAAGCGGCGAAGCCATTCGTCAACCACACAGGCGTGCGCGAACAATGGCCGGATATTTCTCCCGACGGAAAGTGGATCGCATTTACCTCCGACGAGTCGGGAGCCCACGAGGTCTACGTGCAGCCGTTTCCCGGCCCTGGCGCGCGACAGCAGGTTTCGGCCAATGGCGGCAGTCAGCCCTTATGGGCACACAACGGTCGCGAATTGTTTTTCACTGTTGCCGATCCGAACGCGAGCGCTGACTTCAGCAAGGTGATGGTCGTGGACGTGACGACGACCCCGACGTTCCGCGCGGGAGTTCCGCGACCGCTGAAGGCGGCCGTACGCATTACGGTGCCCGCACGCGGCTACGATCTCTCTCTCGACGACAAACGGTTTCTCACCGTGCGCGACATCGAAGATACGAAACAACCGCCCGTCAATCAGATCATCGTCATTCAGAACTGGCTGGACGAAGTGAAGCGCAGGACGGCGCGCTGACTATTTAACGGGAATCCAGAACGACGTCTTGATCAAGAAGATGTTCGCTCCCGGCGACGTCAGCGATCGGAACGCGTCGTTGATGCCGACGCGCGTGGCGAGGATCTCCGAGTTCGACTTGTCTTCCTGCCAGACGACGTAGAGCGTTGAACCGGGGCGCCATTCCCAGCGCAGGACCACGTTGCTGCGAAACGACAGCGTGTTGAAATCGCGATTGCGCAGGTTGAAGGACGCGCCTCCGGCGGTGACGACCTGGCTGCCATCGACGTTCATCGTCAGCGTCGTGCCGCTGGTGCCGTATTTCAAGCGCTCGCGGCTGCCGCCCGCGAGGAGCTCGCCGTAATCGTAGTA
>Ga0075418_10002676_pt1 | contig 20464 bp, 21 predicted proteins | sample SoiMetdeltSBSDD2_FD_81776 | JGI IMG/M metagenome (GOLD analysis project Ga0075418, IMG submission 81776) | Bulk soil microbial communities from a Populus tree surrounding site in Tennessee, USA - Soil MetaG P. deltoides SBSDD2 | ecosystem: Environmental > Terrestrial > Soil > Tree plantation...
CGACGGCGATCGGGAGCAGGTAGAGGAACGACATCGGGCTCTCGAGCCCGCCCGTGATCCTCACGAAGGCCGTGACGACGGCCGCGTCGCCGACGAGCTGCACGTAGATGAAGACCGGCGTCCCGCGCAGCCTACGGTCCAGCGCGGCGTACAGGAGCACGAGGCCGTACGCCCCCGCCGTCAGGAAGAACAGCGGCCGGACGGTCTGGCCGGGCTTCAGGGCCAGCTCGATCGCGAAGGCGGAGATCAGGAGGGTGGTCACCGTGACCAGCCTCAGGATCATCAGCCAGCGGAGCTGGCGCTCGAGCTCTCCTGCTGCGGGCATCGGCGGGGGCCGCGCCGGACGAGCATCGAGGCGACGGCGATCGGGAGGAGGTAGAGAAACGACATCGGACTGTCGAGACCGCCCGTGATCCGGACGAACGCGGTGACGATCAGCGCGTCCCCGACGAGCTGGAGCACGATGAACGCCTGGGTCCCCTTCAGCCATCGGTCGAGGACCGCGTACGTGAGCACCATCCCGTAGGCGCCGGCCGCGAGGAAGAACAGGGGGCGGACGGTCTCACCCGGCTTCAGGGCGAGCTCGATCGCGAAGGCGGAGATCAGGAGGGTGGTCACAGTGACCACCCGCAGGATCATCAGCCAACGAAGCTGCCGCTCGAGCTCGAGGGAGTTCATGGTCGGGCGACGGGGGCCTTGACGGCCCCCGTCTCCTCCGGCTTCGATCAGGCGATCTTGTTGATGAGGTCGAACATCGGCAGGTACATGGAGATGACGATGCCGCCGATGATGACGCCCAGGAAGCAGATCATGATCGGCTCCAGCAGCGCCAGCAGGTTCGCGGTCGCCTCGTCCACCTCGTCCTCGTAGAAGTCCGCGATCTTGTTGAGCATGGTCTCGAGAGCGCCGGTCTGCTCGCCGACCGCGACCATCTGGACGACCATCGGGGGGAAGACGTCCGTCCCCTTGAGGGGCTCGGCGATCGTGCGCCCTTCCTCGATGCTCTTGCGGGTCGCCATGATCGCGTCCTCGACCACGGCGTTCCCCGCGGTCTTCGCCGTGATCTCGAGCCCTTCGAGGATCGGCACGCCCGAGGCCACCAGGGTGCCGAGCGTCCGGCAGAAGCGGGCGACGGCGATCTTCTTGAGCACGTTCCCGAGCACCGGCAGCTTGAGCAGGATCCCGTCGATGTGGCGCCGGCCCTTGTAGGTCTTGTGATAGCGGTAGACCACGAAGATCGTGGCCCCGATCGCGGCGAAGACCGCCCACCACCAGGCGCCGATGAACTTGGAGAGCGCGATCGTGATCCGGGTCGGGAGCGGGAGCTGGGCGCCCAGGCCGGCGAACAGGGTCGCGAACGTCGGGATGACCTTCCACAGGATGACCCACACGACGCCGATGGCGATCACGATGACGGCCACCGGGTAGACCATGGCGGACCGGACCGCGGAGCGCAGCTTGACGATCTTCTCGATGTACTGCGACAGCCGCTGGAGGATCGTGTCGAGGATACCTCCCGCCTCGCCGGCGGCGACCATGTTGCAGTAGAGGTCGTCGAAGGCCTTCGGGTGCTTCCGCAGCGAATCCGCGAGGGTCGCGCCCGACTCGACGTCCTGCCGCACCTCGAAGAGGATCTTCTGGAAGACGCGGTTGTCCTGCTGCGTGCCGAGGATCTCGAGGCACTGCACGAGCGGCAGGCCCGCGTCGATCATGACCGAGAACTGGCGGGTGAAGATCGCCACTTCCTTGCGCGAGATCCCGCCTCCCATCTTCGGGAGGGCGAACTCCTTCCCCTTCTCGGTGACGCCCGTGACCATGATCTGCTGCTTGCGCAGCATGGCGATGACGGCGTCCTTGTTCTCCGCGACGAGAACGCCCTCCTGGGTCTTCCCCGAGCGCGTCCGGCCTTTCCAAGCGTAGTTCGGCATGGTGGATCCTCCTGGTCCGGGCGCGCGCTACCGCCGCTCGGCGGGACGCCGCGGGCCCGCGCCGGCGCCGACGATGGCGGAGTTCGGGCTGTTGATGATGCCGGCGCCGCGGTTGATCATGTCCTGCAGCTCGTCCGGGTTCGACGACATCGAGATCGCGAGCTGCAGCGTGATCTGCTTCTTGAAGTAGAGCGTCGCGAGGGACTGGTTGAACGTCTGCATCCCGTACTGCGCCTGCCCGGTCTGCATCGCCGAGTAGATCTGGTGGATCTTGTCCTCCCGGATCAGGTTCCGGATCGCCGAGTTCGGGACCAGGATCTCGAGCGCCAGCACGCGGCCGTGGCCGGTGGCGCGCGGGAGCAGCGACTGGCACATGATCCCCTCGAGCACGAAGGACAGCTGCGCGCGGATCTGCGACTGCTGGTGGGCCGGGAAGACGTCGATGATGCGGTTGATCGTCTGCGCGGCCGAGTTGGTGTGGAGCGTGGCGAAGGTGAGGTGGCCCGTCTCCGCGATCCGGAGCGCCGACTCGATGGTCTCCAGATCGCGCATCTCGCCGATGAGCACCACGTCGGGGTCCTGACGGAGCACCGATCGCAGGGCGTTCGCGAACGAGTGCGTGTCCGCGTGGAGCTCGCGCTGGTTGACGAGGCATTTCTTGTGCGAGTGGAGGTACTCGATCGGGTCCTCGATCGTGACCATGTGCTCGTGCCGCTCGCTGTTGACCTTGTCGAGCATCGCGGCGAGGGTCGTCGTCTTTCCCGATCCGGTGGGGCCGGTGACGAGGATGAGCCCGCGCGGCTTGTCGCACAGCTGCGAGACGATCTCGGGGAGCCCGAGGTCCTTGAACGAGCGCATCTCCCAGGGGATCGTCCGGAAGGCCCCCGCCACGGCGCCGCGCTGGAAGAAGACGTTCGCGCGGAATCGCGCGAGCCCCTTCACGCCGAAGGAGAAGTCCACCTCGAGCGCCTCCTCGAGGCGGTGCTTCTGGTTGTCGGTGAGCACGCTGTAGATGAGCTGCTTGGTCTCGGCGGCGGTCATCGGGGGAAGCTGCAGGGGGACCATCTTCCCGTCGATCCGGATCTGCGGCGGGGAGTTCGTCGTGATGTGGAGGTCCGTGCCGCCCTGGTCCACGAGGGTCTTCAGCAGCTGGTGCATCGTGACGGCCATGCCTGACTCCTTCGCCTCGCGGACGAGGCCTACAGTACGGTCTCCCGGACGACTTCCTCGACGCTCGTCTGGCCGTCCCGCAGCTTCTGCAGGCCGGAGAGCCTCAGCGTGATCATCCCCTCCTCCATGCCCTTGCGCCGCAGCTCCATCGCGGACGCGCCGGAGAGGATCAGCTCGCGGAGCTCGTCGGTGATCTCCATCACCTCGAACAGGCCGACGCGGCCCCTGTACCCGGTGTTGTTGCAGTTCGGGCAGCCCCGGCCCTTGTAGAGCCGCACCTTTCCGGCCTCCTCGATCGGGAAGCCGATGTCTACGAGCGCCTGCGGCGGGACCTGGATCTCCTCCTTGCACTCCTTGCAGATGCGCCGGACCAGGCGCTGGGCGCAGATGAGGTTCACCGAGGTCGCGACCAGGAACGGCTCGATCCCCATGTTCATGAGACGGTTGATCGTCGAGGGCGCGTCGTTCGTGTGCAGCGTCGAGAGCACGAGGTGGCCGGTGAGCGCCGCCTTGACCGCGATCTCCGCCGTCTCGAAGTCGCGGATCTCCCCCACCAGGATGATGTTTGGGTCCTGGCGCAGGAACGCGCGGAGCGCCGTCGCGAAGTTGAGCCCGATCTGCTCCTTCATCTGGACCTGGTTGATCCCGTGGAGGTTGAACTCCACCGGATCCTCGGCGGTCATGATGTTCGTCTCGGGCGTGTTCACCCGCGCGATCGACGAATAGAGCGTGTTGGTCTTGCCCGACCCGGTCGGGCCGGTGACCAGCACCATCCCGTAGGGCTTGAGGATCTGGCGCTCGAACTTCGCGAGCGACTCAGGCTCGAAGCCGAGGCGCGTCATGTCGAGGACGAGGTTGTCCTTGTCCAGCAGGCGCATGACGATCTTCTCGCCGAACAGCGTCGGGAGCACGGAGACGCGGTAGTCCATCTCCTTCGTCTTCCCCTGGAGCTTCATCTTGATCTTGATGCGCCCGTCCTGGGGGAGACGCTTCTCGGAGATGTCGAGCTTCGCCATGATCTTGAGGCGGCTCGTGATCGCGTCCTTCAGCTTCATCGGCGGGTGCATGATCTCGTACAGCACGCCGTCCACCCGGAAGCGCACGCGGAAGTCCTTCTCGTACGGCTCGATGTGGATGTCGGAGGCGCCCTTCTTGATCGAGTCCGTGAGGATGATGTTGACCAGCCGGACGACGGGGGCTTCCTCGGAGACCTGCTCGAGCTTGTGGACGTCGAGCTCCTCCTCCTCCTCCATGAGCTCGAGGGCCTCGGTGTCCTGCTCGGCCATCTCGTCCATGACCTTCTTCAGCTCGAGGGCATGGGACGAGCCGTAGTACTTCTCGATCGCCTCGCGGATCGCCATCTCGCTCGCGACCACCGGCTCGACGTTGTAGCCGGTCATGAACTTGATGTCGTCCATGGCGAACACGTTCGTCGGGTCCGCCATCGCGATGGTGAGCGTCGCGCCGGTGCGGTTGACCGGAAGGACGAGGTACTTCTGCGACACCTCAGACGGGATCAGGTTGATCACCGACTCGTCGATCTCGAAGTGGCGGAGGTTGATCGACGGGACGCCGTATTGATCGGAGAGGAGCTGCGTGATGTCGTCTTCCTTGACGAACCCCATCTTGACGAGATTGAAGCCGAGCTTTCCCCCGCCCTTCTTCTGCGCTTCGAGAGCTTGCTGGAGCTGTGGCTGCGAGATCATCCCGGCCTTGAGGAGCATCTCTCCGAGCTTCACCGCCATGGCTCGCCCCGACCCTCCGCGACATCGCCGAACTTCGCGAGATCGCTAGCTGACTTTTCGTGAGGTCCCTATGTGAACACCGGAGAACCGCTAGTCGAATCCCATTCGAGAACCCGCGCGAATCTAGGTCCCGTGAAAATTATTGTCAAGGAACGGCACGGGCTGACAGTTTGGGGCAGTTCGACTCGGGGAACGCGGGAGTTTCCGGGTTATCCCCGGGGAGCCGGAACGAACCGGTCCATGAACCGGGTGGAGAGCCGGCCCCTGACGAAATCCTCGTCCGTCAGGATGCGCTGCTGCAGCTTCACGTTCGTCCTGATCCCTTCGACGACGAACGATTCGAGCGCGCGCCGCATCCGGAGGATCGCCTCGCCCCGCGTATTCCCGTGCGCGATCACCTTGGCGATCATCGAGTCGTAGTACGGGGGGACGAACGCCTCGGCGTAGGAGGCCGTGTCCACCCGGATCCCCGGTCCCCCGGGGACGTGGAAGGTCCGGATCTTCCCCGGGCTCGGCGCGAAGGTGTCCGGGTCCTCCGCATTGATCCGGCACTCGATCGCATGGCCGCCGATCTTGAGGTCCTCCTGACTGAACGAGATCGGCTCCCCCGCCGCGATCCGGATCTGCTCCTTGATCAGGTCGATGCCGGTGACCATCTCGGTGACCGGGTGCTCCACCTGGATCCGGGTGTTCATCTCGATGAAGTAGAACTCGCCGGTGACGTCGAGGAGGAACTCGATCGTCCCGGCGTTGACGTAGTCGACCGCGCGCGCCGCGTCGAGTGCGGCGCGGGTCATCCTGGCGCGCAGCTCCGCGTCGAGCGCCGTGGAGGGGGACTCCTCCACGAGCTTCTGGTGCCGTCGCTGGATGGAGCACTCGCGCTCGAAGAGGTGGATCAGGTTGCCGTGGGTGTCGCCGAGCACCTGGACCTCGACGTGCCGCGGTTGGGTCAGGTACTTCTCCATGTAGACGTCGGGGACCCCGAACGAGGCGTTCGCCTCGTGGCTCGCCGCTTCCACGAGCCGGACGAGCTCGTCCGCGTCGGCGACCACGCGCATGCCGCGGCCGCCGCCTCCGGCGGAGGCCTTGATCAGCACCGGATACCCGATCCGCTCGGCGATCTCCCGCGCGTGCTCCTCGCTTTGGAGAACGCCGTCGCTCCCCGGGATCGTCGGCACGCCCGCCTCGCGAGCGACGCGGATCGCCTCGGCCTTGTCCCCCATGCGCCGGATGACGTCCGGGCTCGGCCCGATGAAGGTCAGCCCGACCTCGCGGCAGACCTCGGCGAAGTGGGCGTTCTCCGAGAGGAAGCCGTATCCCGGGTGTATGGCCTCGGCGCCCGTGATCTCGGCCGCGGAGAGAACGGCCGAGATGTTCAGGTACGAGTCGCGGCTCGGCGGCGGCCCGATGCAAACGTCCTCGTCCGCGAACTTGACGTGCAGGGCATCGGCGTCGGCGGTGCTGTGGACCGCCACCGTCTTGATCCCGAGCTCCTTGCACGCGAGGATCACGCGAAGGGCGATCTCACCGCGATTCGCGATCAGGATCTTGCGGAACATCGACGCCGCCCGGCGCCGCTACGAGACCATCGGCCGGAGCAGGAACAAGACCTCGCCGTACTCGACGGGCTGGCCGTTGGCGACGAGGATCTCGACGACCTCGGCGTCCATCTCGGCCTCGATCTCGTTCATCAGCTTCATGGCTTCGATGATGCACAGCACCTGGCCCTTCTTGACGCGGCTCCCGGGCTCCACGAAGGGCGCCGCGGTCGGGCTGGGCTGCCGATAGAACGTTCCGACGATCGGCGACGTGAGCTCCACCAGCCCCCCGGCGGCGGCCTCTTCGGGAGCCGCGGGAGCCGGCGGTGCCGTGGACGCAGGGGCGAGCGCGGAGGGGGGCGGCGGGGGCGGCGCCGCCACGGGTGCCGACGCCACCACGATCTGCGGCGCCGGCGCGGCGGCGCCTCCCTTTTCCAGCTTGAGCTTGAAGCCTTCGCGCTCGAGCTCGAACGTCACGAAGTTCGATTTCGAGATGAGCTCGATGAGCTCGCGCAACTCCTTGGCGTCCAAAACCCCTCCTGGGAAAGGCCCCGAAGGCTATCACGGGCCAGATCAGGCCAGTTCGGGCTGCAGGGCGTCGGCGGCCTTCCGTAGCGCGAACCGCATGTGCCCGAGGCTCCCCGACCCCTCCAGGGCGGCGACGAGCACGTAGTCCGAGGTCACCGCGCGGAGCACCGCGCGCCCCTCGATCCCGCCGGAGGCCAGCTCCATCGGCGTCACGAGCCCCGCGTCGCGATGCGCGGCGTCGGCTCTGCGGAACAGGTCCGCCATGGAGGCCGCCATGAGATCGGGCGACGGGCTCCCGTCCACCACCGCGGCGGCGACGACGACGCCGTCCAGCCCCGCGAGCAGGACGCACAGAGCCCCGTCGACGTCGGCGAGGGCGCGCTTGAGCACCTCATCGAACATCGGACGTCCTCCGGTTCCGCCGGGCCCGCTCGATCCAGGCCGTCAGCCGCTCCACGCGACGATCCCGCACCGTTTCAAGCAAGCGCCGGGCCTCATGGTGCCCCGGCTGCGTCTCGAGGATGACTTGCAGGATTCTCGCGGAGCCGGCGAGGTCTCCCTGCGAGGCGCGGAGACGCGCGTGCGTCAGCGTCGCGAAGGAACCGGCGGAATCCGCGTCGGCCATGACGACCTCGTAATGCGAAACGGCCCCTCCGCCGGGACGGCGGAGGGGCCGAGGATACCGTGACCCGCCTCCGGCGGGGCTATTGGCAGGTATTGACGACGAGCGAGCCGCCCGTGGTCACCGAGACCGGGTCCCCCGCGACCGTGACGCCGTTGAAGGTCATCACGAGGTTTGCCGTGTGTCCCTGGCGGTCCGGATTGAGCAGATCGTCGGAATTGACCACCGAGAACTGCGCGGGGGACGACCCTCCGGCCGGGACCGAGCCGCCGACGCCGAACGTCTCGGGCCCCGTGACGCCGAGGCCGTCGTCCCACGCGTACAGGACGACCACGTTCAGCAGGTTGATGTCGTTGAACGGCGACACGCCCGCCACCGCGTTCTTCGGCTTGTTCTTGAAGGTCGCGTTCGAGTTGACGACCGTGAACGCGCAGCCGGTGAGGGGGTCGGTGGTCGCATTGACGGGTGGAATCGTCATGTTCTCGACCTCCAGCACCACGGGCGCGCTGTCCGCGTCGTCGATCGTCCCGTTGCAGCCGGCGAGCCAGCCCGCCGTCAGCACGACGAACAAGCCTGCCAGGATCTTCGTGTGCGCTCGCATAGGACCTCCGCTACCCGACCTTGACGATCTTGGGGGTGATGAAAATCAAGAGCTCCCGGTTCTCGTTGGTGATGTTCCGGGTCTTGAACAGCCAGCCCAGCCCCGGAATCTTGCGGAACCACGGGACCCCCACTTCGCTCTGACCTTCGTTGATCGAGAAGATGCCGCCGATCACCGCCGTGCCCCCGTCCGCGACGAGGATCTTCGTCTGCGCGCGCTGCGTCTTGATCGGCGGAACGTCGCCCACGCGGTTGACGAAGTCGGGTGAATTATTCTCCACGACGACGTCCATCGCCACCGTCCCCTCCGCGGTGATCTGCGGGGTGACGGCGAGGCGGAGCGAGGCCGACACGAACTCGACGTTGATCTCGGTCGCGGTCGTGCTCACGACCGGAATGCGGACGCCCTGCTCGATCTCGGCGCGCTCGTTGTTCTGCGTCGCGATCTTCGGCGACGACAGCACGCGCCCGCGCCCCTCGGTCTCGAGGTCGGAGAGCGCGATGTCGAGCGTGAAGGAATCGAGGATGTTGCTGAACCGGAACGCCAGGGTCGAGGCCGTCCCCGCCCCGGGAAGGTTCAGGCCGTAGGTCGCCGAAGCGTTCGCCGGGAACGGAAGGCCCGTGCCGGTGCCGCGGCTCGCGTCTGCGATCGCGCTGAAGCCCCACTTGATGCCGAGATCCTGAGTGAACGACTTCGAGGTCTCGACGATGCGCGCCTCGATCATCACCTGCGGCGTCTCCGAGTCCAGCGTCGTGATGAGCTGGTCGAGGGGCTGGAGCTTCTTCGGGATGTCGCTGATGATCAGCGCGTTGGTCCGCTTGTCGACCATCACCTTTCCGCGCGCCGAGAGAATGCCGCCGTCGCGGATCACCTTCTCGACCTCCTCCGCCTTCGCGTAGGAGAGCGTTCGCGTGATCGTGATCGGCTCGACCTCGAGGTCCTTCGCCTCCTTGAGCTGCTTCCGCTGGGCCGCCTCGGTCGCGAGCTTCTGCGTCGGGGCGATGCGGATGACGTTGTTCTCGTACTGCTTGTCGAGGCCGTTGTTCTTGAGGATGATGTCGAGCGCCTGGTCCCACGGCACCTGGTCGAGAACGATGGTCACCTTCCCCTCGACGGCCGGGTCGAGGACGAAGTTCAGCCCCGAGATCTCGTGGAACAGGCGGAAGATCTGCTTCACGTCGGTGTCGACCAGGTTCAACGAGATCTTCTTCCCGGTGTAGTTCGCCTTGTCGGTGACGATCGTCTGCGTCTCGAAGTTCCCTCCCGACGTCGGCGCCGGGGTCAGTCCCGCCGGGGGCTCCTCGGCCGCGAACGTGGGCGCGCTGAGGAGCTTCTCGATCATCTCGGGGGCGACCGCGCGCGAGGCGGGCGCGGCCGAGGCCTCGGCGGAGACCGGCGCCGGCGACGGCGCGAGCTCGGGAGCTCCCTGCGTCGGCGCGGGAGCCGAGGCGACCTCCGCGACGGCGGCGGGCTCTTCCGGCCGGAAGACGATCCTCAGCCCGTTCTCCGCGGGCTCGATCCGGTACGGCACCGGTCCTTCGAGGTCGACGACCACGCGGGACACGGGGCTCGGCGATCGCCGGAACTGCCCCGCGCGCACCCGCAACACGCCGCCGTCGTCGACCGAGACCTGGTTGCGGTCGAGATGGCTGACCGTCCCGTCCAGATCGACCACGAGCCGCTGCGGGTTCTCGAGCTCGAGAGTCCGGTAGGTCATCGGACCCGAGCCCGCGAGCGTGACCGACGGATGCCCCGAGGCGCTCCGGTCGACGATGACGTCGCGCAGCTCCACGGGAGCCGCGGTCACGACGCTCGACGGTACCGTCTCGCCCCCCGCCGTCGGCTCGGCGGCTCTCACCCGGGGAGCGCCGCCGGCCAGCACGAGCGCGGCCAGCGCCACCAGGGTCCAGTTGCCGTACTTACTCATTGGCCTTCTCCTCGCCTTGTGGGACAAGCCTCTTCACCACGTCCCGATACGGCTTGATGAGTCTCGGATCGTCGACCTGCTGGCGGAACGTGACGACGCCGGCCGCGGGATCGATCGCGATCACGCTGCCGTCGTAAACCTCGTCCCCCACGTGAAGGAAGTAACCCTTGTTGTCGGTCCCCATCACGACGGCGATGTTGCCGCCCCCCGCGTCGCGCACGATGCCGGTCAGATCGAGCTCGGCCACGAGCATGCCGGAGACTCCGCGAGGCCGCGGCCCCTTGCGCCGGAGCGCCTGCTCTTCGAAGAGCGAGCGGAACGGATCCCTGCGTCCCCCCGGATCGTAGGAGAACTGGCGCCCGGCGAGCAGATCCTCCTGCTGGCGAAGGATCGTCTCGACGGTTTGCTGCCCCTCCTTCTGCTGCGCCTCCGCCTGCGCCTTCGCGGCGTCCGCGGCGGCCGGCGACGGCTTGGCGTCGGCGGCGCGCGCGGGAGCCGTCAATCCCGCGGCCAGGATCAGGCCGCCGACGGTGATCCACCAACCGACGTGCCGCTTCACTGCTGGGCCTCCCCGGATGCGAGCTTGTCGTCGTAGACGAACGTCGTCGCGGTGAACGTGGCGTGGATCGTGCTGGTCGCGGCCCCGGGAGTCGCGTTCATGCGCAGGTTGTCGACGTTGATGATGCGGGAGTACTTGCTGACGCGATCGAGGAAGATGCCCAGGTCGTGGTAGCGCCCCACGACGTCCATCTCGATCGGGAACTCCTTGTAGAAGTCCACCGGCTTCAACCCGCCGGGCGCGAACACCTTCAGGCCGAGGTTCGACTGGTCGGTCATGTTCTTGATCCATCGGAGCAGATCCCCGGTCTCCGTGTCGGTCGGCAGGATCTGCTGGATGTCGCCGAGCTTGCGCTGGAGGTTGGCGACCTCCTGCTCGAACTCGGGAAGCTTCTGCTCGATCGCGTGGCCCTCGACGATCTTGGCCTGCATGTCCTCGAGCTCGACGCGGATCGCGTGGATCTCCTGGCCCTGCTCCTTGAGATTCGGCCACAGGTAGTAGGCGATCCCCACGATGCCGGCCGCGAGCGCCATCATCAGGAGGACCTGACCCCAGAACGGCATTCTTTCGAGCATGTCTCCGGCTCCTTTCCGTTCCGCTAGCTCTGCGGCGGCTTGGGCGCCGCGGCGGCGCCCGGCTCGGCGGCGACGGAGGCGCCCGGCGGGGCGTAGCGGCACGTCAGGCTGAACGAGACACCCTCGGGGATCTCGTTCGTCTTACCGAGGACCACGTCGGTGAACTGTCCCGAGGCACGGAGGTTGTCGTAGAGGTTCGACACCGCGTTGTAGGTGGTCGCCTTCCCCACGATGTTGACCGCGTTGGAGTTCGCGGACATCGAGTCGAGCCACATGAAGTCCGGGAGGTTCCGCGAGACCTGGTCGAGGATGTGGACCGGCACCGCCTGCTTCTTCTTGAGCTCGGTGATGAGGTTGATCTTGCGCTCGAGGAGCTCCTTCTGCTTCTTGAACGCCTCCGCCTTCTTGCGGACCTCCTCGAGGCGCTTGAGCTCGGCTTCGGCTTCGACCTTCTGGTGACGGACGCGTCCGAGCTCGGCCGTGCGCGCCCAGGACCATCCGGCGGCGACGAGGAAGCCGATCACCAGGATTCCCGCCAGGAGCACGTTCTGGCTCCCGCCCATCTCGAGCTTGAACGCCGCGGGGGCCTTGGCCTTGGCCGCCTTGCGCTCGGCCAAAAGGTTGATCTTGATCATGCGCCTAGTCCCCCACCTTTCTGAGGGCAAGACCCACCGCCACGGAGGCGGTCGGCGTCATCTCGTTGAGGACGTCTTGCCCGACGTCGCGCCCCGCCGGCTGGATGCGGCGGAACGGATTGAGAAGCTCGACCTGGGTGTGGAGACGCTCCCCGAGCGCCTCCTTGAGGTGGATCACCTGCGCGGAGCCGCCCGTGAGGTAGAGCCGATCGAGCGACTCGTCGGTGGCGGAGATCTGCTTGAAGAAGTCGAGCGTCTTCTGGATCTCGGTGCCGACGTCCTCGTTGACCGCCGCGAGGATCGGGAGCACGCGCTCGTAGGGGATCCCCTCGATCTCGTCGCCGCGCTTCAGGCGCTCGGCCTGCTCCGCGGAGAGGTTGAGCTCCTTCTGGATCGCGTCCGTGTACTGGTTCCCCCCGACGTTGATGTCGCGCCAGTAGACGGAGGTCCCGCCGTGGAGGACGGTGATCGAGCTGACCGCGGCGCCGATGTCCACGAGGGCGATGATCTGATGCGGCTCGAACTCGTAGTTCGCCTCGAAGGCGTTCTGCAGCGCGAAGGCCGCGATGTCCACCGCGACCGGCTGCAGCCCCGCCTGCGTGATCACGCTCGTGTAGTCGCTGATCTTCTCTTTCTTCGCGGCGGCGAGGAGCACGTCCATGTTCCCCTCGCCCGAGAGCGACGACCCTTCGAGGATCTGATAGTCGAGGTTGACGTCGTCGATGTCGAACGGGATGTACTGCTCCGCTTCCCAATGGATCGACTCCGCGAGCTCGGCGGCGGTCATCACCGGAAGGCTGATTCGCTTCACGATCACCGAGTGGCCGGAGAGCGCGGTCGCGACCTGGGTGTTCTTGATCTTCAGGCGCTGGAAGAGGCGACGGATCGTCTCGATCACGAGCTGCGAGTCCATGATCGCCCCGTCGACGATCGCCTCCGCGGAGAGGGATTCGGATCCCAGCTTCGACAACTGGAATCCCCTGCCTTTCCCCAGATCTTTAAGCTCGGCAACCTTGATCGAGCTGTCGCCGATGTCCAGACCCACCAAGTTCCGGCTTCTTCCGAAAAGCATGTCTGTCCTCGTGGTTGAAGCGGCCCCGGGGCGGATCGAATCCCCCTCCCCCAGGTGGAGCTTTAACCTAAGTCATTGATTCCGAGCGAGTCAAGAGGAAACGCCTGCGGGCCAGACGAACGCGTTTTGGACGGATTCGAACAAGTCTCGCTGCGTTCATCCCCCCGCCTTCCCGCGCCCGACCTCCGACCACCGCGCCCAGCGCGAGGCATCGTGCCGTCGGGATTGTCCGGACCTTCCAGGTCCGGCGCGAGGGCTAATATAGGGACCGAGAAATCGAAAGCAACCTCACGGCGGCCGCCTTGACACGCGTGCACCGCTCCTCTAGGATTCCGCGTCCATTTCGAGGGCGAGCTCATGGCACGGGTGTGCGAGATCTGCGGCAAGAAGACGGTTTTCGGCAAGAACGTCTCCCACGCGCACAACGTGACCTCGCGCCGGTTCATGCCCAACCTGCAGCGCATCCGCGTCCAGATCCCCGGAGGGGATTCGCGGCGGGCGCGCCTCTGCACGCGCTGCATCCGATCGGGCGCCGTGATGAAGGCGGCGCGCTAGCGCCCTTCGGCCCCGCACAGGGCGATGGCGTCGATCTCGACGCGAGACCCCCGGGGAAGCCGCGAAGCCTCGAAGCAGACGCGGGCCGGCTTGTCGCCGGGGAAGAAGCTCGCGTACTCGCGGTTCATCGCCTCGAAGTCGCCGAGGTCGACGAGGTAGACGGTCGCGCGAACCACGCGATCGAGGCTGCTCCCGCCGGCCTCGAGGATGGCCGCGAGGTTGGTCAGCGCGCGGCGCGTCTGCGCTTCGATCCCGCCTTCGACGAGCGCGCCGGTCGCGGGGTCGAGCGCGATCTGTCCGGACACGAACAGGAAGTCCCCGGCGCGGACGCCCTGGGAGTAGGGACCCACAGCCGCCGGAGCCGCCGGGGTCGCGATCGTTGTCCTGGCCATCGTCTCCTCCTGCCCGCGGCGATTCACCGCAGGATTCGCTCGACGTCGCGAACGCCCTCGAGCTTCCTCACGCGGGCGATCACCCGCTCCATCTGCTGCCGGTCCGTCACCGCCATGACGATCGTCACCCGCGCGTCGCTCCCCTCGAAGGTCTTCGCGTCGACGTTGCGGATGTTCGCCTTCTCGTCGGCGACCGCGGAGACGATCTTGGCCAGGAGCCCCTGACGATCCTGCACGTCGAGCGCCAGCTTGACGTCGAACAACGTGCCGGAGACGCCCGACGCGTCCCATTCGACCTCGATCCTGCGCTCGGGATCGAACATCAGGCTGCGCACGTTCGGACACTGAACCGAGTGCACGGAGACCCCCTTGCCGCGCGTGATGTAGCCGACGATCTCCTCGCCCCGCACCGGATTGCAGCACCGCGCGAGCATGATCATCATGTCGTCGAGCCCCAGCACCTTGACCCGGCGCTCGCCCAGGCCGAGCGCCTTCTTCACCACTCGGGCCACGACGCCGTCGACCCTCGGCTTGATGTCCTCCGACGGCAGGAGCGCCGCGATCAGGCCGTGCGGCGTGACCTTCCCGTACCCGATGGCCGCGAGGAGATCGTCCACCGTCCCGAATCCCATCTTCTTCAGGGCCTCCGCCGCCTTGCCGTCGTCGAGGACCTCCCGCGGGGAGAGCCGGTACTTGCGGAGCTCCTTCTCGACGAGCTCCCGTCCCAGCACGACGGATCGGGCGCGCTCGTTGGCGTTCAGCCACGAGCGGATCTTTCCCCGGGCGCGCGAGGTCTTGGCGAGCGAGAGCCAGTCCCGGCTCGGATGCGCCGCCGGCTGGGTGAGGATCTCCACGATGTCGCCGTTGCCCAGCGGCGTCCGGAGGGGCACGAGGCGGCCGTTGATCTTGGCGCCGGTGAGGTGATGCCCCACCTCCGTGTGGATGCCGTAGGCGAAATCGACCGGCGTCGCCCCGCGCGGGAACGAGAGGACCTTCCCCTTCGGCGTGAACGCGTAAACCTCGTCGGGGTAGAGATCGACCTTGACCATCTCGAGGAACTCGCGCGGGTCCTTCGTCTCCTGCTGCCACTCGAGGATGTGGCGCAGCCAGGCGACGCGCGCGGTCTCCCCGCCCGCCGCGGGGGCCTCCTCCTTGTACTGCCAGTGGGCGGCGACCCCCTCCTCCGCGATCCGATGCATCTCGTGCGTGCGGATCTGGACTTCGAACGGCTGCCCCACCTCGGTCATCACGGAGGTGTGGAGCGACTGGTACATGTTCGGCTTCGGGATCGCGATGAAGTCCTTGATCCGGCCCGGCACGGGCCGCCAGATGGCGTGGACGATGCCGAGCGCGCCGTAGCAGTCCTTGACGGATCCGGTGAGGATCCTGAAGGCGACGTAGTCGTAGACCTGCTCGACGTCGATCTTCTGCCGCCGGATCTTCCGGTAGATCGACGAGACGCTCTTGATGCGGCCGTAGATCTCGGCGTGGATCCCCGCGTCGGCCAGGGCGGCCTCCAGCTTCCGTCGGATCTCCGCGATGAACGCCTCGCTGACCTTCCGTTTGGCCTCGAGCGCGTGGACGAGCGACGCGTTGGCGTCCGGCTCGAGAAAGCGGAGCGCGAGGTCCTCGAGCTCCGTGCGGATGCGGCCCATCCCGAGCCGGTTGGCCAAGGGCGCGTAGATCTCTGCGGTCTCCCGCGCGATCCGCTCCTGCTTGTCCCGGGACAGGTGCTCGAGCGTCCGCATGTTGTGCAGGCGGTCGGCGAGCTTCACCAGGATGACCCGGATGTCGTCGACCATCGCGAGGATCATCTTGCGGAGGTTCTCGGCCTCGGCCTGCTCCTTGCTCGCGAACTGCAGCTTGGAGATCTTGGTCACGCCCGCGACGATGTGCGCGACGTCGGCGCCGAAGTACTCGGACACCGTCTCGATCGTGGTCAAGGTGTCCTCGACCACGTCGTGGAGGAGTCCCGCGACGATGCTCGCGGTGTCGAGCTCGAGGTCGGCGAGGATGTACGCGACCTCGATCGGGTGGACGAGATAGGGCTCCCCCGAGCGGCGGACCTGGCTCCGGTGCTCGCGGGCCGAGAAGATGTACGCCCGGCGGAGCAGATCGAGATCCGCGGAGGGGTGGTACCCTTCCACGCGATCCAGCACCTCCTCGAAGCGGCGCACCACGGCGAACCCCACGTAAAGTGGGGATTATAGGGCGCGCGCCGCGGGCCGCGCCGGGTCAGGCCTTGCCGGCGCGGAGCTTCTTCGCCGTCGGTCTCGCCGAGGCCGGCGCGCCCTTCTTCTTGGCGCGCTCGGCCAGCCACTCCTGCCAGACGACCAGGAAGGGGGCGGCGATGTAGATCGACGAGTAGGTGCCGACGATGATCCCGACGACCATCACGAACGAGAAGTCGCGCAGAGCGGGACCGCCGAGCGCGAACAGGAAGGCGCACACGATCCAGGTCAGGAGCGAGGTGAGCACCGTTCGCGACAGCGTCTGGTTCATCGAGATATTGATGAGATCCGGGAGGCTCGAGACGGTCCCCCCGCGCGCCTTGAGGTTCTCGCGAATCCGATCGAAGATCACGACCGTGTCGTTGACCGAGTACCCGACGAGCGTCAGGAACGCGGCGACGACGGGCAGGCTCATCTCGTAGCCGAACAGGGAGAACAGCCCGAGCGTGATGATCGTGTCGTGCACGAGCGCGATCACCGCGGCGAGCCCCCACTGGAACTCGAAGCGGATCCAGATGTAGACGAGCATCCCCGCCATCGAGCCGAGGATCGCGCCCAGCGCCTTCTTGACGAGCTCGCTCCCGACGGCGGGGCCGATGTAGGACTGGCTCCGGGTCTCGAACGCGTCGGCCCCCTGCGCCTGCTTGAGCGCGGCGACGACCCGCGGCGCGAGGTCCTCGTCCTTGGCGCCGCGCTCGAGCGGCACGCGGACGTAGATCTCGTTGTCCTCCGGCTTCCCGATGGTCGTGACCAGCGAGCCGTTGAAGCCGCTCTTGCCCAGGATCTCGCGCACGGCCGCGACGTCGGGGCGCGACTTGTATTGAATCTGGACCTCGGCGCCTCCCTCGAACTCGATCCCTTCCTTGATCCCCTTCGTGACGAGGATGGCGATCGACAGCGCGACGAGCGTGAGGGACACGCCGACCCACATCCGCCGGCGGCCCATGAAGTCGATCTTCGGGTCGTGGAACAGTTGCAGCACGATCGCCTCCCTCAGATGCTCAGGGACTCGACGTTACGCCGGTCCCCCAGGACGAGGTCGTAGATGACGCGGGAGACGAAGACCGCCGTGAACATCGAGAACAGCAATCCGATCACGAGCGTCACCGCAAAACCGCGGACGGGGCCGGTCCCGTAGGTGAAGAGGAAGAACGCGGAGACGATGGTCGTCACGTGCGTGTCGACGATCGTCCCGAACGCGCGGGAGAAGCCCTGGTCGATCGCCGTCCGGACGGCCTTCCCGATCCGCAGCTCCTCGCGGATCCGCTCGAAGATCAGCACGTTCGAGTCGACCGCCATGCCGACCGTGAGGATGAGCCCCGCGATACCGGGGAGCGTCAGCGTCGAGCCGAAGTACGCCATCGCCCCGAGCACGAGCACGACGTTCATCAGGAGCGCGATCACGGCGTTGACCCCGGACAGCCGGTAATAGACGAGCATGAACACCGCCACGCCGACGAATCCGATCAAGGACGCCATCACGCCCGCCCGGATCGAGTCCGCGCCGAGCGAGGGACCGACCGTCCGCTCCTCGATGATCGTGACGGCGGTCGGGATCGCGCCCGATCGCAGCTTCAGCGCCAGGTCCTCCGCCGATTTCACGTCGAACCGGCCCGAGATCTGCCCGCGGTCGGTGATGACGTCGTTGATCACCGGCGCCGAGATGACGACCTTCCCCTTCGAGCTCCCGAGCACGATCGCCATCTTCTTGCGGAGGTTCTCGCGGGTCGCCGCCTGGAAGCGCTTCCCCGCCTCCGGCGACAGGACGAAGTCCACCACGTTGCGCTGCATCTGATCGGCACCGCGCCGCGCGGAGCGCAGGTCGTTCCCGACGATCGCGGCGACCGCCTGCAGCGGCCACCAGTACTCGGTCCGGTTGCCGCCCGCGTCGACATAGATCTCCGGCACGAGCTCGACGTTGGGCGGAACGCTCCCCCCGAGCATCTGCACGACCGCGTCCTTCCCGCCGGGCGGGGGCCGCCACCCCTCGAAGTCCGTGGTTCCCGGCGGGTACGCCACGGCCTTCCACTCGAGGACGGCCTGGTCCTGGAGGACCCCCTTGGCGCGGTCCGGATCCTCGATCCCCGGCAGCTCGACCACGATCCGGTCGCCCGCGGTCCCCTGCCGCTGGATCACGCGCTCCTTGACCCCCAGCTCGTCGATGCGCTGCCGGAGGACCGTGAGCGTCGTGTCGACGGACGTCGCCTCGATCTGCTTGCGGAGCGCTTCGGGGATGTGGACCGACCAGTCGGCGCCGGACGGAGAGACGCTCCATCCCGGGACGATCGTGTTGAAGATCTCGCGGACGTCCGCGGCCCGCCCCGGATCGGTCCCCGCGACGACGGCCCCGGCTCCGTCCGCCGCGGCGTTGATCGACGCGTACGGGATGTTCTTCTCTTTGAGGAACTGACCGATGCGATTGATCGCGAGGTCGATCTCGCTCTTGACGGCCGCGGAGGTCTCGACCTGCAGGAGGAGGTGCGAGCCGCCTTGCAGGTCGAGCCCCAGGCTGATCTTGTCCTTCGGCGGGTAGAAGAGCCAGACGGAGATCCCGACCGCGCCCACGATCAACGCCAGCTTCCAGGTGATGTTCCTCGGCATGCGTTTCCTCTATTCGGGGCGCCGGACGGCGGTGATGGAGGACTTCTCGACGTCGACGCGGACCTGATCGGCGATCCGGACCTGGACGGTTCCGTCGGCGACCCCCATCACCGTCGCGTGGATCCCGCCGGCGCAGACCACCTTGTCCCCGGGCTTGAGCGCATCGAGCATCGACGCCTGCTCCTTCTGCCGCTGCCGCGCGGGGCGGATGAGCAGGAAATAGAAGACGACGAAGATCGCTGCGTAGGGGATCATGACGAGAAGGAAGTTCCCCTGCTGCGATGGCGAGCCTTGCGACGGCGGCGCCGCGAGCAGGAACGACAGGGAGTGAAGGAGCATGATCCCTCGAACGGAAAAGCGGGATTGTGACCCAGGGGGTCCGAGGCGTCAAGGACGGGCGGCCGGTCCTGCGGCCGCCATGAGACGTCCCGCCCTCGCCCCCTCGGCGCGCGCGGAGAAGAACAGATCGTTCCGGCAGCGCGTGCACCAGGGGGCGCGATGGATGTCCTCGCGGCGGACCCCCGCCGCGAGGAGCTGGACGACGTTCGCGGCGTGGAGGTCGACCTTCGGGAGCTCTCCCGGGCGGCGCCTCGCCACCGCCTCCGGCGTCCCCAAGGCGGCGACCACCTCCTCCCCGACCTCGTAGCAGCAACCGAGAATCGCGGGGCCGAGCGCGACGACGAGGCCGTCGCCCGCTCCGAGGGCGCGCATCCGCTCGACCGCGGCGGCGGCGATCCCGGCCGCGGTTCCGCGCCAGCCGGCATGGACCGCGGCCGTCGCTCGGCCGCGCGGATCGACCAGGAGGAGCGGCACGCAATCGGCGCTGCGCACGGCGGGAACCATCGGACTCGCGCTCCGGCGCGACCGGAGGGCGCCGTCGGCCGCGACGGGCGCGTCACCGAGATCGTCCACGCTCACGATCGCGCGACCATGGACCTGTCCGAGGATCGCGAGCGGCGCGTCACCGAGACCCGCGGCCGATGCGAACCGAAGGCGCCGGGCGCGCACCCGCGGGTCCGTCCCGTCCGCGGTCCCGAGGTCGAAATCGAGCCCGCTTCGGTCGATGCGCGTGCTGAACGCGTGCGCCACGCCTTCGATGGCCGTGAGGGCCTCGCACCGCGCGAGGACGATGCCGTCGACCTCGTCGAGGCGCCAGCCGGAGTCCGCCGCGCCGACGGCTACTTCACCTGCGCGAGGCTCTTGACGGTCGCCTGGACCTCGGCGGCGTCGCGCGCTCGCGGGTCGAGATCGACGTACTTCTGCAGCTCCTTCCTCGCCTCGAGCATGTCGCCCGTGCGGAGGAGCGCGAACCCGAGGTCGCGATGAGCGATCGCGTAGTCGGGCTTCAGGCTCACGGCTTTTCGGAACGCCTCGATCGCCTTCCGGTGGTCGTCGCTCGTCGCGTCGTCGCGGTTCTCGATCACGACCCCGAGGTTGTAGAACGTCCTGTGGGCGTTCTTGGGGTCGAGCGCGACGACGCGGTTCAGCATCTCCTCGGCCTTCTTGGGCTGCTTCTTCCGGTTGTACAGGTCCGCCAGCGACACGAGGACCTCGGTGTTGTCCGGCTTGGTGGCGAGCACCTTCTCGTTGAGCGCGATCGCCTCGTCGATACGCCCGGCACCCGCGGCGACCGTCGCGGCCCGCTCGAGGACCTTCGGGTTCTCCGGCTCGAGCTGCTGCGCTTTCGTGATCGACTCGGCCGCCTTGTCCGGGAGGCTCCGGGCGAGATAGATCTCGGTCAGGGTCAGCAGCGGCCCCGCCTTGTCGGGCGCGGCGGCGACGGCC
>Ga0075418_10002677_pt1 | contig 20463 bp, 17 predicted proteins | sample SoiMetdeltSBSDD2_FD_81776 | JGI IMG/M metagenome (GOLD analysis project Ga0075418, IMG submission 81776) | Bulk soil microbial communities from a Populus tree surrounding site in Tennessee, USA - Soil MetaG P. deltoides SBSDD2 | ecosystem: Environmental > Terrestrial > Soil > Tree plantation...
CGCCGAAGACCGCGATGCTCCAGATGACGAAGACGATGTACACGAGGTACAGGTAGCCCACCGAGATGGCGAGGAATTTCTCGATGGCGGAGCTGCTGTAGAAAAGCAGCAGGCCCGTCAACGCGATCATGCCCATCGAGCCGATGAGCTTCGGCATGGCCCAGAGGCTGTGTACGATTTCGCCGGCTGCGGCGCCCATGACCGCCAGGATGATCACGAGCAGGAGCAGGTAGCAGATCTCGAACAGGAACCAGCCGGGTCCCAGGAGCAGCTTGAAGAAGGAGCGGTAGTCGAAAGTCTGCGCGCGCCGCGCCAGCTCGAAGCTGATCATCAACACCGCGCTCCAGAACAGCATGCTGACCAGCATGCCGAGCAGGCCGCCCCAGGCGCCGGCCGGCAGGAAGAATTCGACGAGCTCGCGGCCGGTTGCATAGCCCCCGGCGATGACCGCCGCCTCGAACACGAAACCCGGCAGCAGGTAACGCCGGAACCAGTCGCTCACGGTTGCCCCCTCCCCTCAAGCCCCGCAGGGACTGTACGCGAATTCGAACCGATGCGCGTGATGCGCCTACGCGGCTTTTCCGGCGACGTCGCGGACGACTTCGAGCGCCCGGTCCACGTCGGCCGGGCTCACATACAGGTGGGCCGACAGGCGCACGCCCCGCTCCTCGTTCTGCGCACGGACCCGTACGCGCTTCGCCCAGAGCGCATCCTGCAATGCCTTCGCCTTCATTCCATTCACGCGAAAGGTCGTGATCGCCGCCGCCAGCCGCGGGTCCGCGGGCGATGCCACGCGGACGGCCGGGATGTTCGCCAGACCTTCGCGCAGGCGGCTGGTGAGGCTCGCGTCCCACCGTTCGATCCTCGGCATTCCGATTTTTTCAATGAAACGCAGCGCTGCCGAAAGCCCGTTCACCAGAGCCACGCTGCCGGTGCCGTATTGCATGAAGCGGAAGGCACCGTCCTCGTGGTTGTCCCACTGGTAGCTCGCCAGCGTCGTCCATACGCGGTCCTGCACGTCGTGCTTGATATAGAGGAAGCCCGTGCCTTTCGGCGCCATCATCCACTTGTGCGGGCTGCCGACGTAGGCGTCACAACCAAGCGCCGGCACGTCCACCTGGATCTGGCCGACGGCCTGCGCGCCGTCCACGAACGAAAGCGCACCACCGCTTCTTGCCAGCGCGCACAGCTCGCGTGCCGGCAGCCTTGCGCCGAGGCCACTCGTGACGTGACTGAACATCACGACCTTAGTACGCGGCGTCATCGCCAACTCGAACAGCTTCAGGATCGCGTCCGGCCCGCCCGCCAGCGCGGGCTCGAGCGGCAGCTCCTTGAGGACGATTCCGCGGCGCTTCGCGAGCAGTCGCCAGGGCGAAATGCAGCCGCCGTGCTCCTGGTCGGTGCTGACGACTTCGTCGCCGGCGGCCAGGTCGAGGCCGTTTGCGAGGAAGTTCATCCCCATCGTCGCGTTCTGTGTGAGCCCGATGTCGAGGGCCGGCGCGCTGATGAACTTTCCCAGCGCTTCGCGGAGCGGTAGCAGCTTCTGGTAGCCCGTCAGCGGCTCGCCATCCGGCTGCTCGTAAGGCCAATCCGCGAGCTCCGCCTCGTTGCGGTGGACGCCTTCGGTCAGCGCATCGACGACTTCGCGGGGCGACGCGCCGAGCGTGCCCGTATTGCAGTAGGCGACGCCCGCAGGAATCAGGAACTGCTCGCGGGCGGCCGCGAATATCGCGGCGTCGTCCGCCGCTGCATCCGGCATGAAAGCAGCGGCCCTGGAAGACGCCCGGGCAGCGGGGCTTGCGCCCATCAACAAGCCAGGGATGGCCAGCAACGAAAGGAAGTGGCGTCTCGTGCTCACCGGCTCGCCTCGTTCTTGAATACCGAACCGTCATGCATCACGAACGTCACGTTGTCGAGCGCGGCGATGTCCTGCAGCGGATCCGCCGGCACCGCGATGACGTCCGCGTATGCGCCCGGAGCGATGACGCCTATCTCACCCGGCATGTCGAGCATCTCCGCCGCTTTCGACGTCGCCGACTGGATAGCCGCCATCGGGGCCATGCCAAGGCCGACCATGCGCTTGAATTCGATTGCCATCGGCACGGTCCATGGCATCCCGCCGATATCCGTCCCGTAGACGATCTTCAGCTTCGCCTGCAGCGCTTTCTTGAATGTGGTCTCGTGCACCGCCGCGCGCGCCCGGTCGCGCTTGCCCTGCGGCGTGTCGGCGGATGCCCAGTCCTCGTAATAGGGCGAGAGCGTCGGGCAGTACCACGTTTCCTGCTGCTGCATCTGCCGGATCTGGGCATCGGTCATCTCGAGGCCGTGCTCGATCGAATCGCAACGCCCGTCCAGCGCACGCTGGAGACCGATTCCGTTGTAAGCGTGGCACGCCACTTTCTTCTTCCATCCATGCGCCTCGTCTACGATCGCCTCGAGCTCCTCTACCGTCAGTGTCGGCTGGGATACGAGCTTGCCATCCTTGTCGACCCACGAACGATGGGTCATGTACACCTTGAGCCAGTCTGCGCCGTGGTCCAGTTGCTCGCGCGCCGCCTTGCGCGCTTCCACGGGTCCGTCGACGATCTGCACCCCCTTCGGCATCTTGAGCTCCGGGGCATAACCCTCGAGGTTGTATCCACCGGTCGTCGAGATTCCGAGCGTGGCGCCGAAGATTCGCGGGCCAGGGATCGTACCTTCCGCGATTGCCTGCTTGATGCCGATGTCCCCGTATCCGGCGCCTTCCGTCTCGACGTCGCGGATCGTCGTGAACCCCTGCTCCAGCGCCCGCCGCGCAGCGGAGGTCGCGCGAGCGGCCCGGAGCGCAATGCCCGCATTCAGGATGTTCGCGTCGTAGCCTCCCTTGGCGGGATCCTCGCCCCACAGGAACAGATGCGTGTGCGAGTCGATCAGCCCGGGCAGCACCGTGGCGCCCGAGAGGTCGATAACTTTCGCGCCGGCAGGAATCGCGGCCGCAGCGTCAGCCACGCTTTCGATACGCTCGCCTCTCACGAAGACGAGCTGGTTGGACCTCGCGGTCGCGCTCGCACCATCGATCAGCTTGCCGGCCCGTATGACGGTCAGCGGCGGAGCCGTCGAAGCCTCGTTCTCGGCTTGCGCAGCCCCGCTGCAAACAAGGACTGCGCACGTACAGAAAACCCTGAGCGACCATCGGCAAATTGTTCTGCTCATCGATCCCCCCTTTCCCGCGAGCGGAGTTTGCGGCTGACGCCGTAAATCTGCCAGAGGTTTAAGGAGCCTTGCACTGCGCCGGGGAGGGAGCCGTGCCCGAAAATCGCGGGAGGGGCTTCGCCAGCTGGATTGCCCGCCCGGAATCCATCATTGGCGTCCGTGCCGTCATCGTGAGCGTCGTCGCGGTTGGCGTGTCGGCCTACGAAACTCACATCCAGCGCGAACGGCAGCGGGCGTCGGCCCGGCGCACGTCCGGGATTTTCAAGTGACGGTCGACGGAAAGACGCAACCGACCTGGGGCGCCGCCATGCGCGCTCTGCCGCGCTCGAACGAAGAGATTCGCTACGGCCAGTCGACGATCCTTGGCACCATCGTGCCCGCTCAGCGAAACGTCGAGATGTTTCAGTACGTCGACCAGCCTTACGCGGAAAAGCTGTACAACGAGTTGGATCGCCTCGCTTTCACCGCATGCTTCTGCTCCGTATTCGACGATTGCTGGCAGACGAGCTACAACTCGACGCATGCCGACAAAGTCGACCACTGCGTCCCGGACGAAAGTTCCTTCCGCGAGTAAGCCCGCTCGAAACCACGCACCAGGCGAACCGCCGGCTGCAGGACGAAGTCTGTAGGCGGATTCCGATCCGCCGCGGCGCAGGGCCTTACTTTTTCGGATCGCTCCGACGGCAATTGACGCGTGTGCCCGGTGTCCTTCAGGCGCCATTCAGGCGAAGAAGTGGACTATGAACGCGTGAATGGCAACCAGGTAACACTGATGAACACCGACTTCAAAAAATTTGCGGTTTCGCTTCTTCTTGGATTGATCGCCCTGCCGGCCCCGGCGTGGGCGCAGGCAGAGCCACCGCCACAGCCGTCGACCCAGCCGACTGAACAGGCGGCTCCGCCGCAAACGGAGGAAGAGAAGAAGAAGGAGGAAGAGAAGAAGAAAAAGAAGAAGCAGCAGGAGCAGCAGGAGCAGCAGGAGCAGCAGCAGAAGCAGCAGACGCAGCAGACGCAGGAGGAAAAGGAGCAGCAGGCGCGCGAGCAGCAACGGCTCGAGGAGCGCCAGCAGCAGGAACGGGAACAGCAGCGCCAGGAGGAACGCCAGCAGGCGGCACGTGAACAGGAGCGCCAGGAGGAACGCCAGCAGGCGGCACGTGAAGAGGAGCGCCAGGACGATCGCCAACAGGCAGCCCGTGAAGAGGATCGCCTGGAAGAGCGGAAGCAGGATCAGCGCACTGAAGAGCGCCTCGACGCGCGCCAGCAGCAGGAACGCGAAGAGCAGCGGCTGGAGGAGCGGCAACAGGACCAGCGCGCCGAAGAGCGGCTGCAGGCAAGGCAGCAGGCGCAGCGCGTGGATCAGCGTGCGGAAAAGCGCCTGACCCAGCAGGAGCAGCAGGCCCGGATCCAGCGCCAGCAGCAACAGCTAGCGCTCTACCGGCAAAACGTCGCGCTGCGCGAAGATCTGGCTGCAAAAAATGCGCAGATTCTGCGCCAGCAGAACCGGCTCCAGCACCTGCGATTCCAGGAGGAGTACTACCAGCGGTTGCGCCTGCAGCGAGCGGAGCTCGGCCAGCAGGGATACAACTACTATAACGACCCGTACTACTACACCGCGCCGAACTACCGGTACATGCGCGACGGGCGCTCCTACCAGACCAACCAGTACGGCATCAAGGCTTTGGACAAGGCCCTGCAGGCTGGCTACAACGAGGGCTACAAGGCCGGACGAGCCGACCGGGAAGACCGTTGGCGGTACGACTATCGCTCAACGTTCGCCTACGAGGATGCCAACTACGGCTTTGACGGCCGCTACGTGGCGCAGGACGAGTACAACCACTATTTCCGCGAAGGCTTCCAGCGCGGGTACGAAGATGGCTACTACGGCCGCCACAAGTATGGCCAGAAGAGCGACGGCGGCATCAACGACGAGTGGCTGATCGCAGGCGCGGTTGTCGCCGCCATCCTGGGTTACCAGCTACTGCACGATTGACCTCACCCGGCTCGGAGCGGATCGCTGCGCGGGACTACCACACCTCGCAGCGCTCCGTCTTCGGCCGGACCATCGCTTCGCCCGCCTTGCAGCTGAATGCTTCGCCGAACGCCGGCAGGTTCGACAGCGGACCATTGACGCGGAACTTGGCAATCGGGTGCGGATCGCTCTGGACCATCGTGCGCTGCGTCTCGGGACGGATCTCGTCGCCGCGGAACTGGCCCCAGGACAGGAAGAACTGCTGCTCGGGCGTGAAGCCGTCGATCGTCGGCTCCGGGCCCTTCCCCTCGCGAGATTTCTTGTAGGCTAGCCAGGCGAGCTTGGCGCCGGCCAGGTCGCCGATCGATTCGCCGAGCACCAGCTTGCCGTTATGGTGGATGCCGGGCTCGATGAAATAGCCCTCGAACTGCTTCACCACGCACTGGCCGCGCGCCTCGAATTTCTCGTTGTCGGCGGTCGTCCACCAGTTGTGCAGGCGGCCCTGCGCGTCGAACTTCGCGCCCTGGTCGTCGAACCCGTGACTCACCTCGTGCCCGATGACGACGCCGATCGCTCCGTAATTCACGGCATCGGTCGCGGTCACGTCGAATGCCGGCGGCTGGAGGATGCCGGCCGGGAACACGATCTCGTTCCTCAACTGGCTGTAGTAGGCGTTCGAGGTCGGCGGCGTCATGCCCCAGCGGCTCTTGTCGACCGGCTTGCCAACCTGCGCCAGGTCGTCGTGGATGTTCCAGCGCCGCGCAGCGACCAGGTCAGCGAAATACGAGTCGCGCCCGACCTTTACGCCGGCGTAATCCTTCCACTTGTCCGGGTAACCGACCTTGGCGTTGAAGGCGCCGAGCTTTTCCTGCGCCCTGGCCTTCGTCTCGGGGCTCATCCAGTCGAGCTGCGCGATCGTGTCGTGCATGGCGAGCAGGATGTTCTTGACCAGCTCCTGCATGCGCGCCTTCGCCTCCGGCGGGAAATATTTCTCGACGTAGGCGCGGCCGAGCGCATCGCCGAGGCTGGCATCGGTGGCTTCCGCGCAGCGCTTCCAGCGCGGCTTCATCTCCGTCGCGCCGCTGAGATACCGGCCATGGAAAGCGAAGTTCTGCTCGACGAACGGTGCAGACAGGGAACCCGCAAAGGAGTTGAGGACCTGCCAGGAAAGGTAGTTGCGCCACTCCTCGATCGGCGCGCTGGCGAGCTCGCGGTTGAATGCCTGCAGGAACTTCGGCTCCGAGACATTGAGATCAACTCGCGGGAGCCTCGCGGCGTCGAAGTAACTCGCCCAGTCAAATTCGGGCGTCATCGCGCGCAAACCGTCGAAGGTCGTCTTGTGGTCCTGCTGCAGCGGATCGCGGCGTGCGACGTTGTCGAGCGTCGCTTCGGCAAATCGCTTCTCCAGCTCGAAGGCCGACGCGGCGGCGGAATTGGCCGCGTCCGGCGCCAATCCGGCCAGCACGAACATCTTCGCGATGTGCTCGTGGTACTTGGCCCGCGCCTCGACGAAGCGATCATCGGGTTTCAGGTAGTAGTCGCGGTCCGGCAGGCCGAGGCCAGAAGCGAAAACGTCGGCGACCATCTGTGTCGGGTCGTGCAGGTCCGGGCTCGAGGCGATGCCAAAACCGACGTCGACGCCGACGGCGTGCAGCAGCGTGACCAGGAGCTGCACGTCGGCGCGCGTCTGGATGGAAGCGACTTCGTCGAGCAACGACCGCACCGGCGCAATGCCGGCCTGGTTGACCTGATCTTCCGCCATGCAGGCACCGTAAAAGTCGCCTGAGAGCTGCTCGGCGCTGCCAGCCGGCCAGTCCCGGCGCGCGGAAACTTCGTCGAGGATGCTGCGCACGTGCTCCTTGTTGAGCTCGCCTGATTGCCAGCGCCGGCTCCAGCGCTCCATGTAATCCGGAATCGGGTTTTCCTTTCGCCAGGCGCCGTTAGCGTAGTCGAAGAAATCATTGCAGGCGTCGCCCTTGCGGTTTATGTCGCCCGGCGAAATTCCATGTGGCGAGTCGGCCGTCGCGGCGCCGAGGCTGAACAGGCAGGCGACCAGGAACAGTTGAATTCTCATCGGAACGGCTCCGGAGTATTGGCAGGAAAGCTACCACATGGAGTGGCCCAAAATGCCCGGCTCTTGCCTACAACGCCATCCCAAGAAATCCGACGTCGCCACGGTCTGACAGCGAGCGCGGGACTTCGGCTCAGTGGTTCGCTAAGGTTCATACAGGCCGGAATGAACAAGGCGCAGGGATGCGGAGGCCTTGCAGAAAGAATAGAGCCGGGTGGAGATAAGCAAGAATGAGCATTTTTGACATGTTCCTGGGCATCAAGCTGGACGAAGACTTCACTGATACGACCTGGTGGGCCGACGCCGTCTATCGCGGGCTCGCACTGGAAGGAACCGAAGATCAGGCGCTGGAGCTTGAGAGCGGGGATGCAGCAGCGTCGCTGGACTCCGGACTCATCTGACCCGGAGCCGGCGCATCATTGAGCGAGCTCGCTCAATGCACTGCGGATGTTCCTGCCCACGTAAATCTGGGGATTCGAGAACCCGTCGTCCTTCCTGGCCTCGATCTCCCGCTGCCTGATGACGGGCACGGCAGCGCGGAACGCCTCTTCGAAAGACCCGCTCTTGCGCAACTGCTCGTCGAACACGGCGCGGCCGAAGAAAGTCAGCTCGGACCCCGAACCGCATCCGTAGGAGGTGTGGTCCTCGTCGGCTGCCGTCATGACGAGCGTGTCCTCGTCCTGTAGCGGTCCGATCCATCCTCCCGAATAGCACGCGGACACGGCGATGACGCGGTGGCGGATGCCGGCTTCGTCCAGCATCTCCCGCAATTGATTCGCCGTCAGCTCCTCCACCTTCAGAGGCCAGTTCATGGCGGCAAGCGTGAAATCGGCGCCGCCATGGGAAGTGAGATAGACCACGAGGACATCGCCCTCGGTGTCCATGGCCTTCGCGAGTGCATTGATACTGCGCTTGAAGTTCAGCGTGGTCGCCCACGGCAGCTCGCCGGCCGTGGCCGAATTGTTGACCAGGCGAACAATACGTCCTCGTGCGCCAAAGCGCTCCTCGAGGACCTGCTGCACCATGGCGCTTTCGCGGAGAAAGACGTCCTCGTCGTACGGCGCATAGATGAGGCCGTACACCAGCGTCTTGCCGACCTCGGGAGGAGCAATTGCCCGTAACTCGTCATCCAGCAGCGCTTGCTGGGACTCGAATACTTCCTGGCTGAGCTCGAGTTCCGCGACCTCCTCGTCGGAATCGTCCTCGACGGGTTGCCAGGAACCCGCGGGAAGCTGCGAAGCTGCCAGGAGCACGACGGCGAGGACGCAGGCGACCAGGCTCGCAACCGCAAGCTTCGAACGAGCGACTGCCTGCGAGATGCGCCACGTCGCCGCGACGAACCAGAGTGAAAGCGCCGCGTAAATTGCCCACGACTGCCAGCTCTCCCACCACCAGTCCGGCATGTAGCCGCGAGATTCCAGGGCACCGAGAGCTGTCCCAGCCAGGTTGACCGGCACCGCGGCGACCGAAAGGAGCAGGTACCACGCCGCTACCGGCGAAGCGTGCCTCGCCGATGCGCGCGCCCAGCTGAGCACGAGCCAGGCTCCGAAAATGAGCAAGGCATCGGGCGACCAGCGGATCAACCAGGAATACAGGTCGAATGTCGCCGGCCCGTCAACTTCAAATCGCGATGCGCACGTGGCGATCGCAGTCGCCAGGCCGACAATGAGCAGCATCGCCCAAGGGCTTGGCCCTGCTGGAACGCTGCGCACCGGGAGAAGAGCGGCAGCCCGCAGTCCTTGCAGAATCCAATCGACCCCGCTACGTCGCGGCTGCTCATCCATGCCCTTAGTCTATTCGTGTAAATGACGCCGGTGTTGTAACCTCGCTCCGCTTCATCCGAAGAACCGGGAGACTCGCGCATGAACGAAATTGCGTCCGCGGTGCCAGCCGAAAGCAACACGCTGAGCCGCTCGCTGCGCCCGCGGCACGTCACCATGATCGCGATCGGCGGAATCGTCGGCGCCGGCCTCTTCGTCGGCAGCAGTGCGGCGATCGCGGGCGCAGGACCGGCCATCCTCGTCACTTATGCGCTCACCGGATTCCTGGTGCTGCTCATCATGCGGATGCTGGGCGAGATGGCCGTCGGCATGCCGCAGATCCGCTCGTTCACGGAATTCGCCCGCGTTGGCCTCGGGAACTGGGCCGGATTCTCGGTCGGCTGGCTCTACTGGTTCTTCTGGGTCGTCGTGGTCCCGGTCGAAGCGATCGCCGGAGCGGCCATCCTCGAGAAATGGATCGCGATGCCGACCTGGGAGATCGGCGTCGTGCTGATGGCCATCATGACCGCAGTGAACCTCCTCTCCGCGCGTGCCTACGGCGAATTCGAGTTCTGGTTCTCGTCGATCAAGGTGACGGCCATCGTCGCTTTCATCCTCGTGGCGGCTGCCTACGCCTTCGGACTCATATCGCAAGGCGGGAGCGGCTTTACCAACCTGACCGCACACGGCGGCTTCGCGCCGAGCGGCTGGCTCGCGGCGCTGGCTGCCGTGACGACGGTGATCTTCTCCATGATGGGTGCAGAGATCGTGACGATCGCCGCCGTGGAATCGCCGGAGCCGGCGCGCGCGGTGGCGCGGATGTCCTCGTCCGTCATCACCCGGATCCTCATCTTCTATGTCGGCTCGATCCTCATGGTGCTGTGCGTCGTGCCCTGGAACCTCGTGGTGCCCGGCGAATCGCCCTTCACGCTCGCGCTCGACACCATGCACATCCCCTTCGCGAGCACGATCATGGCCTGGATCATCCTGACCGCCGTCCTCTCGTGCCTGAACTCGGCGTTCTACGTCTGCTCGCGGGTCCTGTTCGTGCTCGCAGGGCACGGCGACGCGCCGCGCTGGCTCGTCAAGACCAACAAGCGCCAGGTTCCCTCGCATTCCGTCATGCTGGCGAGCGTCGCGGGCTTTGCGGGAGTCATCGCGGCGATCCTCTCGCCGAGCCGCGTTTTCGCCTTCCTGCTGAACGCATCCGGCGCGCTGATCGTCTACATCTACCTCGCGATCGCCGTCTCGCAAGTGCGTGTGCGCATGAAGAACGAGCGCGAGGGAAAGCCGCCGGTGCTGCCGATGTGGCTGTTCCCCTGGCTCAGCTATTTCGCGATTGCGGGGTTCCTGGCAGTGCTGGTTGCGCTAGCGATTACGCCGGCGCGTTTCGCCGAGTTCTGGACCAGCGCGATATCCGTGGCGGTCGCGCTGGTGGCTTACGCTGCCGTGCGCAGGAAACGTCACGGCTGAGCCCGGGCGGCCGATCCACCCGCTTCAGCGGGCGCGACGACTTTCTGCGTCACGCATCTCGCCACGAAAGTGGTGCGTGCCTCGAGCCCTTCGAGGTCGGAAGCAACGACGGTGATGCGCAGCTCCTCATCAATGTGCAGCGGAGCCTTGCCGACGAAGGCCTGCAGACGGACATTGAACCGGATCCAGTGAGGCAATCGATGCCCGTTCTCGCGGCGGGCGTGCAGGACCAGCACGTCGCCGGGTTCGGCGTCATAAAACGCCGTCGGCGCAACCGGGTGCAGGAAAGACTGGCCGGGCGAATAGAGCAGGTCCGGAATGGGCTCGACCGCCTTGGGCGCCACGTGCTCGACGTTTTCGCGCTCCTTGCGGCCGTAGTTGTTTCCCACCACCCATGCGAGGGCGATCCATGCGAGCGACAGCACGAAGTTCAATATCGCAAAATCGTGCGCGGCCCAGCCGAGCAGGTTGAGCCCGATGAAAATGCCGACCGCCTGGATGAGGTCGCCAAAGCGCCAGAAAAACGTGTCGATCGCGGTCTTTCCGTCGTACTTGGATTCGCGGTCGACTGGCAGGAACAGCGCCTGGCGCGTCGTATTCATCAGCGAGTAGTCGACGCCGTTCTCCGCAACCTTGATCCTGCGGATCAGGTAGAAGAATGGAATGAAGCCGCCGAACAGCGGCCCGAGCACCAGCAAGCCATAGCCCAGCGCGACGATGACCGGCTGGAACATCAGCGCGCCGCGCACACCGACGAGGTGGTAGATGCGGGAAACGAGGAACATCTGGATGACCAGGCTGATCAAGGTCACCCAGAAATTGAAATGGCCGTAGAACGCGGTGATCACGGAGCCCAGCTCGAGCTTCCCGCCGCTGCCGATGACCTGCGCCTGGGCATCGGCCTTCGCGAAGTCGGCGAGAATGAACTCTCCGGTGCTGTTGATGCAGTTGAGCAGCACCACGAACAGCGCCATGAGCAGCAGGTAGCGGTCGCGGAACACGAGGCCGATGCCGCCGAGCACCTGCGGAACAGGATGGGAGCGATCGATCTCGATGGCGCGCGAACCCGGCGGGATTGCGGCGCGTTCGGGCGCGGCGAGGAACAGCGTGGCGCCGAGCGTGCAGGTCGCGAGGATCATGAGCCCCATGGGGGTCAGAGCTTCAGCCGCCACCTGCGTGAGCTTGGAACCGGCGAGCGCACCCAGGTTGGCGCCGAGCATGATCACGACGAACAGGCGCTGGCCGCTCCTGACGTTGAAGGAGTCCGCCGCGAAGGCCCACATCTGCGAGACGACCATGACGCCGTAGATGCCGACCCAGATGAAAAATTCGAATGCGATGGGAACCTGGTAATGGGCCAGCAACGCAAAAAGCGGCAGCGACGCCACGAAAAATATCGTGACGGCACGGAGCAGGTGCGCGCCGTCGAGGTGATGACGTAACCGGCCGTACAGCGGCACGACGAGCATCAGCACCAGCGCCATCGCGGCCACGGCGTAGGCGCGCACCTCGGCCGAAAACTTTGTGAGCATGAAGGCTTCCCGCAGAGCCTTCACGACCTGGTACGAGGCGAGCAGCAGGAAGCCGTGGAGGAAAAACAGGAACGCCGTGCGGCCCTCGCCGGGCGCAACACGCGTGAAGAAAGACAGAAACCGCTCGAACCGGGTCAGGCGGGCATGATCGTAATGCACTCGGTCGGCCCCCTCCGCTAGGCGGCTCCGGCAGGCGCCGGGGGCTATCTTAGCCTGTCATTGCGCGTAGGCGTTCAGGAACTCGTCCCAGCTCGTCGTCAGCGGAAAGTCCAGCGTCGAGCGGTAGTAGGTGTAGTTCGAATCCTTCTGCGCCGCCTTGCTGATGTGGTAGATCGTGATGCCGTGCACGTCTGCGTATGCGTTCGTGTGCCCTTCCCAGAGCACCACCGATCCCATGGCATTGATCACCGCCTGTGCCCTCGCCTTGATCGCCGGATCGCTGACGGCCCGGTTGATCTCCGCGGCCATGTCGTACAGGTCCTTGTCCATTGGCGCCTGCCACATCGTGCGCGTCTGTCCGAATGCGCTGTCGTATTTCTTGCGATTGGCGGCAAGGCCGGCATTGAGCGCCGTGCCGAACTGGTCGACCGCAGTCAACAGGCCGCTTAGCCGGCCGTCGACGGCCGCCGCGGACCACGTGCGCTCGCCGCCCAGGTTGATCGCCGACTGTGCCGTCGCAACGGCGACCTGGTCAGCGCTCATGAAGGGATTGGCCCGCAGCTGCGAAATCACGCTGTCGTACTCGATGCCGTTCCAGCCGACGTACTCTTCGGATGCAGCAATCGCCGTGGCTTTGTTTTGCCACAACTTGTAGATCTCGAGCGACGCCATGTTGCAGCCGTCGTATCCGACGACGTCGATGAAACCCAGCTGGGGAATGGCCGCCATCATCTCGTGGTAGTCGAGGGTGTCGACGTTCGTGTCGTCTTCCATCACCCAACCCGGATGCCAGTTCCAGCCGTGACCCCAGAAGTAGAGCGCATACCGGTCAGCCGGGTGGTTGGCCTTAGCCCACGTGACGAAATCGATCAGCGTCTGTGGGTCGCCAAAATTCCGTTCGCCCCAATCGGCCACGGCGCTGGCTGCATCGGCCACGATGCCCTGGGTCACGTAATAGAGCTTGGTCGTCTGCCAGTCACCGCGACTCCGGTCGTAACCGGGCCCGCGATCGGCCAGCGCCACGATCTTGACGTTGGCGTCAGAACCGGCCAGACCCAGCTCCAGCTCGATGTCCTTGACGATGTAATCCTCGAGATTGTTGTCGCCGGACATGTAGACCATGATGGTCCAGCGGGCTGGTACAGGAGGCGCCGCCCTTGCGACATTCGCGAGAAGGCCGCAGAACACAATGCCGATCGCCAACGACGATATTGCTTTCATCGATGCTCCCTGACTTCTTGTTGGTAAGCCGACCCGAACTCCCGGATTGCCGCCACCCACGAAATCCCCTGGCGGTGTCGCATCCGTAGCGTGCCACACAAGCCGCCGCACGCGAAGAAGCCCACGATTATGTAGCCCCGCGGCTGAAGCTGCGCTCAGACTGAGCCCGCCCCTGCCCGCTTATCCATTTGCACCTCCTTGCTGCGATCGGGAATGCGCCCTTGCGCGCGCATGCGCAGGAACTCCTCGCGCTCGCGCGTCTCGATCGCCTGCATCTCGGCCACAAGGGCCTGAAAATCCTTTCTCCCCCTCAACGGATCAAAGATGGGCTCGTCCTCGATCGCGATATGGAAGTTATGGCTGAGGGCGCCTAGTTGATGCTGGCGTTGCAGTATCGCCATCGCATCGTCAGGACGGTCGAGTAACGCATAGGCGAGTGCACGGCCCGGGTTGACCCAGATTTCCCCACGGCCATAGCGGGTTACCTGCAGGTCGGCGGTGGCCAGTAGTTCCTTCAGGAGAATCTGCGCACGTTCGCGCTGGCCAGCCTGCATGTACATGTCGGCAAGCCCCGCAACGCTGGCTCCCATGGCGAGCTGGTTTTCCAGCACCGGCTCGTCGCCGTCCCACACGACGCCTGCCCAGTCTTCGAGGGCATTGATCGCGCGCCTGAAGTCGCCCGTTACGCGCGCGTCCCTGCGAATCGCGAGGGCAACCTGCATCTCGGTCTGAAAATAGGTCGGCACGTCTGCAATCAGCTTGTAGGCCGCATCACCGGCCTCGCGCCATTCATTTCGGTACAAGCGGAAAAGCAGCTGTGCCAGGGCCGGGTGGTCCGACGTATGGCTCATCGCGGCCATGGCGCTCGAGATATCGCGAACCGAGATGTAGCTGAGCGTCAAGTGCCGCCACGCGGTCTCATTGCCCGGATCGAGCCCGACTGCCTGCTCGCTGAGCGCCACGGATTCCGCGTAGCGACCCTGTCCGCTCCAGCGAACCTCTGCGAGACGGATCAGCGCTGGTACGAAAAGCGGATCGCGCTGGAGAACGGAATCCAGGATTTTTTCCGCCTGAGGGTAGTCGCCAGGTCCCCACTCCAGGTAGAGGGCCTTGAGCACGTCGAGGCGGATCTCCAACGGGTCGAGTTCACGTGCCTTGTCGACCATCCTAAGCGCTTCGCGCCGCCGCGCAACGCTCTGGAACATCACCGCGGCAAGCCCTTCATATCCGCGCGCATAGTTCGGTGCGAGCTCGATTCCGCGGCGCATGTCGGAATCGGCCTGAGCGACGTCGTTATAGATATTCAGGTAGCCGCGCTCGACATACGCCTCCCCGCTCTTCGGGTCCAGCTCGATTGCTTCGTTGACCAGGCCCATCGCGATTGCCTGGGCTTTTGGAAAGCTTTCCCTGAGATACACCGCGCTGTCCTGCTCGGCCTGCAGGATCTGGGCACGCGCCAGGAGCACGTAGGGCGATGCGAAACTCGGATCAAGCCGTATCGCAGCCTTCAGCGCTTCGACCGCCCCCGCAAGGTCGGAGACACGAACGCTCGCGAGCAGGGCGCGTCCGCGCAGGAACTCGAAGTAGGCGTCATAGTTCTTCGTCCCGGCGGTCTGCGTACCGCTCGCCGCGCCGCTCGCCATATCGAGCGTCATCTTGAGCGCGCGCGCCACCGCGAGCGCAATTTCGTCCTCCACTGCGAACACGTCCTGCAGCTGCGGATCGAACTGTTCCGACCAGACGCTCGCGCCAGTCTGCGCGTCGACGAGCCTCGATGTGACCCTCAGTTTGTTGCCCGCTGCCTGTACGCTGCCCTCGAGCAGATACCGGACGTTGAGCTTGCGCCCGATGACGCGCAGGTCTTCGTTGGCGCCCTGGAAAGAAAATGAGGACCCGCGCGCGATGACCGTCAGTCCCGGCACGAGGCCGAGGTGATGCAGGATAGTCTCCGGAATGCCCTCGGCGAGGACGCTCGACCCCTCCGAACCGCCGCGGTTTTCGAAAGCGAGCACGGCGACGCTGTGCGACGGCAGCTCGGTCGTGGCCAGCGGAAGCTCGCCTGAAGTCTTCGACTCGTCGCGCGATCCCCATTCGCGGATAGCCCAGCCGAATGCCAGCACCACGGCCATTGCCGCCACGGTATACGCAACCATGCGTATCGACCGCCTGCTCCAGGCCCGGCCGAATGCTGATTGCGGCTGCGGGATGCCGACTGGCCTGGGTAGCGCTTGCGAACGGCCCGCGGCGGCGTGGGCCGGGTCGAGCAACTGGCGTATGCGATCCGCAAACGCAGGCGGCGTCTCGCCAGCCGGCAGCCGGGTCCAATGTGCACCCAGGAATTCCTCGGGGACTCGTGCTTGCGTTTCGCGCGTTTCGTCGATGACGACCGGCACCAGGAACGCCGTGTCATGCGCCATGTCCAGCAGCCGGCGCGCGGCGAGGTTCCACTCGCGGCGGAAGTAGCCTTCGCCTCGCGCATCGGTATGCGTCGAGATCACCGGAATGAACAACGCGCACTCGTGGATCTGCTTCTTGATCTGCGCGTCCCATACGTCGCCGCCGCGGAGCTGGCTCTGGTCGATCCAGACGTCTACGCCCGCAGCCCGCAGGGCCTCGCAGATGCGCGCCGCCGCCTCGGCATCCTGGGAGGCATAGGAAAGGAACACGGCGCCGGTCAACCTTGAAGGTGCCGGCATTGACGGGTTTTCTGCCCCAACTGCCCGTTTTCCAACGGGTTCCGGAGAGTCAGAGGGCTGCACTGGGCCTTGCTTGACTCGATTGCCAGCCAGAGCGCAGTCTAATGCAAGGCAGGGGGTAATCAGCCATGAACGCAAGGCAACTCGGCATCGCTGCGGCCGCTGCGGCTGTATGTGCCGTTTCGCTCGCCGGCAGTGCTTGGGCATGTGGCGACAAGCTGGTGGCGCTGGGTGGCGGTGTCGGCTTCCAGCGGGTCGTCGTCAGCCGGCATCCGGGTCATATCATCCTGATGCTCGAGCCGAATTCGAGTCTCGACGCGGCGAACAAGAGGTTCAATCTCGCTGCCTCGCTGTCGCTCGCCGGCCATGAAGTCTCGATTGCCCGCTCCGACGACGAGCTCCGCGAACAACGCGCGACGGCAAAGCCCGACATCATCCTGGTCGACGCGGCTAACTCCAAGAAATACGACCTGCAGGCGGGCACCAGCGGCGCCGGACCGGCGATCATTCCGGTCACCTACGTCGGCGATGGCGGCCAGATGCCGGTAGCGGCGCAGCAGTCCGCATGTGGATCCGTCGACGTCGGCCGCAAGGGCACGCAACTTCTCAAGGCCGTCGAAGGCGCGATGAAGCTTCGCAGTCGCGGCGAGCCGATGCCCTGCGACGCCGGGACTCCCAGCCAGAAGACGTGATGCGGATTTCCAGGATCGCCGCCCGCGTATTCCTCGTGGGCGGAATAGTTGCGACTTGCCTGGCGCTCACGCCGGTCGTTGCCGTGGCGCAGTCATGGCTGCCGGATGCGGGCGATTCCAGCTTTTCGGTCGTATATTCCGGCACGCTGAACAAGAAACACTATGGCAGCGAGGGAGAAGAAATCGACGTCGGCCACACCAAGAGCGAGATCTGGACCATCGGAGGCAGCTACAGTCCAACCGACCGGGTGATGATCGAAGCGTCGATTCCGTTCGTGAATGCGCGATACAAGGGATGCTGCCCGCACCCGCCCGCATTCGCAGGCGACATCGACGACGGCACCTGGCATGGAACGCTCACGGACTTGCTGGTGACCGCGCACTACCAGGTCAGTGAGGGTCCGCTTGCGTTCGCGCCGTATGTCGGGATCGTCATTCCAACGCACGACTACCCGACGCTCGGCCATGCGGCGCCCGGCCGCGGCCTCGATGAGTACTGGCTCGGCTTCTACACGGCCACGAGCTTGAACGAGTGGATTCCGCGCACCTATGTGGAACTGCGCGGCAATTACGCATGGGTCGAGGAAGTCGAGGACATTGCCCACGACCGCATCAACACGACATTCGAGCTCGGCTACTACTTCAACGCTGCGGTCAGCGCCCGACTATTCTGGGCGCGACAGTGGACCCAGGGCGGCATCGACCTTCCCGTCCCGCCGACCGATCCACTATTCCCGCACCACGACCAGCTCGCCGACGACGAATTCATCAATGTCGGTGGCGGGTTCTCGTGGATGATGAACGAGCGCATGGAGCTCTTCGGGCTCTACACGCAATCCATCGCCGGCTGGAACTCCCACAAGGTCGATCAGCGCGTGACGCTCGGGATGTCGTACGGGACTGGCCACGCGCGCCACTGAGCGACCAGCTTCGTATCGCGCGAATCGTAGGGAATTTACGAAGCGGAGCGAGCCGCGATGCGGCTCGCTCCGGTCGAGGCCCTGCGCTACTCGTCGAGGATCGGCCGGAAGCCACCCCAGAACATGCGCTGCCCGTCGAAAGGCATCTTGCCGCGATCGGGCTGCATGCGCTTGTCTTCCATGATCTTCGGCCATGCTGCGTCGCGTGTCGCCTTGTCGGGCCACTCGACGAACGAGAAAACGACGTTCTCGCCTTCTTTCGCTTTCACGGCGCGCTTGAAGTCCGTGACCTTGCCCTCAGGCACGTCGTCGCCCCAGGCTTCCACGACGCGGGTCGCACCGTATTCCTTGAATACTGCGGCCGCCTTGGCGGCCATCTCGCGATAGGCCTGCTTGTTGCCTGACGGGACCGGCACCACGTAACCGTCCGCATAGCCCGCGGCGCCACGGCCGGATTCGTCGACGATTGAATCGAAGCCGCCGAAGATCATGCGCTTGCCGTCGAACGGCATGTCCGCAAACATTTCCTTCATGCGCGGGTCGTCCATCATCTTCTTGTTGGCAGCCTCGTAGGTTTTCTTGTCGGGATACTCGAGCCAGGAGAAAACAACGGTCTCGTCGTCCTTTGCCTGTACGGCACCCTGGAAGTCGGTCACCTTGCCCTTGGGCACATCGTCCCCCCAGCCCTCAACCTGCCGCTTCACGCCGAATTCCTTCAAAAACTGCGCGGCACCCAGCACTTGCTTGCGGTACTTCTCCTTATTGGCAGTCGGCACCGGCGTCACGAATCCTTGGACATAGTTCATCGATGTGTTCCTCCATGTCAGCTGAACACTGAGCATAGACTTCAGGGCGGATTACGAATGCCAGTCAATTCCTATTCTTCTTGTAGTACCGGGAAATTTAAGCGCCGGCTGGAACTCTTCCGACTCTCTGTCGGAACAAACAGACGAGCAAGAGGCTTGCGGGAGTTGGAGGTTGATATGACGAGAAGACTTTCACACGCACTCTTTGCCGCGACTCCGTTCGGAATCCTCGGATCGGCAGTATTGGCCGCCGCACCGCCTGCCCTCGGCACCGGCGGCGAACAGGCACACATGCTGCTCGTTTCCACTCCATGTATGGCGTCGATGGGCCGCTCGTGGGGAACGCATTTCCCCTTCGCGGGATTCCAGGGGATGATTTGCCATGGACGGTCGAGTCCGCCAACGGATGGCTGGACACGGATGGTCATCTGACGGTGCAGGTCAAAGGCGTAGTCTTCACCGACGACGAGGAAGTACCAGCCAACCTGCGGGGCACCAACGACGAGCCGACATTTCGTGTCGCCATAAGCTGCACCACCGAGAAGGAAGACGGCATCGCCAGGCGCAATGTGTTCACGGAGCCATTCCCGGCGACGCCGGAGGGAGACGCCAGGGTGCGGACGACGGTGGAGTTGCCAAATCCTTGCGTGGCGCCGACAGCATTCATTGTCGCCGGCACCGAGGACAAGTGGTTCGCCGTCGTTGGATTCGAGGACGAAGAAGAGGAGGAGGAGTAATCCTCGGCTCGGGGCGGTTGCGTCCTGGCTACCTTCTCGGCTCATAACGCATCGCCACCGCCCCGGAGCCGAATTCCAGCCTGCTCACGAGTTTCAGGTCGATGTGTCTCGATAGGCCCGAGAACAAGGTGGGCCCATGGCCTGCCAGCCTCGGATGAACGACGAATTCGTACTCATCGATCAACCCCAGCTCCGCCAGCGCCTGCGGTAGTTTCACGCCTCCCGTGAACAGTCCCCTGCCCGGCTCCTGCTTGAGCCGCTGGACGGCTTGCGCCAGATCCCCGCGCAGAAGCTCTGCGTTCCAATCGACGCGATCCAGGGCACTCGATACGACGTATTTCTTCGCCGCGTCAATCGTCCGGGCGAAAGGTTCCATCCAGGGCTGCATCCAATCAGGCTTCGCGCCCGTGTGCGCGAACGGACGCCAGCCCGCTTCCATCAATTCGTAAGTCACGCGACCGAAGAGAAGCGCATCGGCTTCGGCAATGCTCTCGGCTGCATGACGGTGCATGTCCTCGTCCGGGATCATCGCGCGATGATCGCAGCACCCGTCCAGGGTGACATTGATGGAATAGCGAAGGGGTCGCATGCCGTGCTCCGTGTACTGGTTTCTGCAACAATTATCGATCATGGCCGATGTCTTTGTTTCCTACGCCCGTAGCGACAAGCCGCGCGTCGCGCCGCTGGTCGCCGCAATCCAGGCCAAGGGTTGGTCGGTATGGTGGGACCCGGCGATTGATCCAGGCCAGGAGTTCGACCGCCAGATCGCGGCGGAACTCAAGGCGACCGCCGCCGTGCTGGTGGTCTGGACGCCAGTTTCGGTGGAATCGCGCTGGGTACGCGGCGAGGCGCGGGAAGGCGCTGATCGCGGCGTCCTCGTTCCCGTGCGCTTCGATGGCGCAAGCCTGCCGATCGACGTACGCGCGCTTCACACGACAGACCTGGATGGCTGGGACGGGGACCCACAGAGCCCGCAGTGCCAGGAGGTGTTGCGCGCCCTGAGCAGCATTCTCGCCCGTCAACCGGGGGATCCAACCAGCCCTGCCAAGGTCCCGGAGGTGTCGTTGCCGGCCGCCGGGGGTACCGCTCGCGTCGCCATTTGCGTCCTGCCTTTCACCAATATGAGCGGCGATCCAGAGCAGGAGCATTTCAGCGACGGAATCACCGAGGACATCATCACCGAGCTGTCCCGTTGGCGCCTTCTCTCGGTACGCTCCCGCTCCGCCTCATTCCGC
>Ga0075418_10002681_pt1 | contig 20441 bp, 17 predicted proteins | sample SoiMetdeltSBSDD2_FD_81776 | JGI IMG/M metagenome (GOLD analysis project Ga0075418, IMG submission 81776) | Bulk soil microbial communities from a Populus tree surrounding site in Tennessee, USA - Soil MetaG P. deltoides SBSDD2 | ecosystem: Environmental > Terrestrial > Soil > Tree plantation...
TTATTACTCAAGCACAGGCATTGGGTGCGTTGGCAGTCAAGAAATACGCAATCGAACCACTGCCAACCGCCTATATTATAGTAGGTGAAGGAACGGCCGCTTGGTTCGTGGGTAGGGCCAGGGGAATCCCCTTCCATAAGCCCAATCTTGCAGTGATGTATTCACTGGCAGCTCAGTATATGGGTATGCGCTTCGTATATTTGGAGGCAGGCTCTGGTGCAGCCGAAAATGTGCCACCGGAAATGGTGGCGATGGTAAGGAAGCACTATGAGGGCACGATCATTGTCGGTGGCGGCATAAAGTCACCAGAAATTGCAGGCCAGATAGCCAAGGCAGGTGCTGACATTATTGTCATTGGCACTATGATAGAAAAGGAGGGTGATTGGCAAGAAAAATTTTCGTCAATAGTTGAGGCCATTAGGGTGCGATGAGACCATGATACTAGAGGAAGCTGAAACCCATCTGAAGGACGTCCGCATGCCGGCATTCTATTGGCGGTATCAACAGGAGATTTTGGAGAATGTCAACAAGGGCTACCAACATGCGCTTAAGGCTCGACGGCGCGGAATTGACGCAGCAGACATCATCGAGCCCAAGATTGCATATGACTTAGCAGACAGGGTTGCCAAGATGCACGATATAGACATTGCAGATAGGCTGCGTGCCCTTTTGTCACAGACGACCAAGGAAAAGGCCGCACTAAAGATAGCAGAAGAGATCGCAGCTGGCGAATACGGTTCAGGCGATCTGAAAACTCGGCTTGATAGTGCCGTCAGGGTTTCCTTAGCGGTAGTCACTGAAGGTGTGACAGTTGCCCCCCTACAGGGGATATCGGATGTCTCGATCAAGAGCAACGTCGACACCTCACAATACCTATCGGTGTCCTTTGCTGGCCCTATTAGATCAGCAGGCGGCACCGAAGCGGCACTAACCATGCTCATTGCTGATCATGCAAGAAAGGTGGCCGGTCTTGACAAGTACATAGCCAATTCATTTGATGATGAAACCGGTAGGTTCGTCGAAGAGCTCAGAATCTATGAGCGCGAAGTTATGGGCTTCCAGTTCAAGGTTCTTGACGAAGATGTAGTGAAATGCATTTCAAACCTGCCAGTAGAACTAGACGGCGTTGACACTGATCCTGTAGAAGTAGTTGGGCATAAGAACATGCGCCGGATTGCGACTGACAGAGTACGCGGAGGCACGCTCAGAGTCATGAATGATGGACTCATTGGCAGGAGCCGGAAGCTGTTGAAGTTAGTTGAGACGCTAGATCTGGATGGCTGGAGCTGGTTGAAAGAACTCAAAGGGGCAGTCCAGACGGGCAATGATGACGCCATATACCATAGGATGTCGGAGGTCATCACAGGCAGGCCCGTGCTTTCAATGGCAAAAAGGATAGGTGGATTTCGTTTACGCTATGGCCGCTGCTATAACACTGGCTTTGCAACCGTGGGGATACATCCAGCTGTGCCGGCCCTACTTAACTATGCGATTGTCGTCGGTACCCAGATCAAAATGGACATGCCTGGCAAGGCGTCTACTATAGCACTTGTCGATACTATTGAACCGCCAATCGTCAGGCTGGATGATGGCAAAGTGATACAAGTGCCTACGGTTGAGCAGGCCGAAAGGATCCGCCCCCACGTCAGCAAGATCCTATACCTTGGCGACATGCTAATAAGCTACGGGGACTTTCTCGAAAATAACGCCCAACTGCCACCTGCAAGCTTTGTAGAAGAAATATGGGGACAGCAGCTGCGTTCAAAGCTGCCTACAATGCAAGCATCAGATCTTGATAGGGAGAGGCTGATTCAGATGGTTGAAAACCCCCTTGTTCTGCCGTCAGTTGACGAAGCGTTTGAAATCAGCAAAAAACTTGGATTGGCATTGCATCCGAGGTACTCGTTCTACTGGGACTCCCTCACGGTTGAGGAAGTACTCTACCTGAAAGACAAGCTATCTGGTGACGTGCCGTTGTCCTTTGAAACTAAGTTAAAGGACATCTTAGAGCGGCTGGGCGTAGTCCATTCTATAACGCACGACCAAATCAGCCTTGACGACAGCAACCAAGCAACTTCATTGAGAAGGCTTCTCGGCGGCGGGCCAGTTGTCATTGAATCGAACAATGTCATAGAATTTGTCAGCAAGACATCCGGTGTTCTTGTGATGCCCAAATTTTCTTCTGCTATTGCTGTGAGAGTCGGTAGGCCAGAAAAGGCAGCTGAGCGCAAGATGAAGCCGCCAGTACATGTGCTCTTTCCAATCGGACCAAAGGGTGGCCCAACTCGCGACATCCTAAAGGCCTGCAAAGAAGGCTCCTTTTACACTCAAATAGCTAACAGATATTGCAATAGCTGCAGGTTGCCCTCTATCGGCACACATTGTAGGGTGTGTGGCGCTTCGGCTATGCTACGTAACCTCTGTGTAGTATGCAGAGAGGAAGTTGAAGATGGTAAAAAATGTGCACGTTGCGGAAAAGAAGGCCGAACTTACTCCTCAGTCAACTTTCCGCTCAAGTTTGCTCTGGAGCAGGCAAAGAAAAAACTGGGCGTAGATCCTCAAGAGCCTTTCAAGGGAGTCAAGTCGCTCATGAGCGCACATAGATCCGCAGAGCCTTTGGAAAAGGGGATCCTGCGTCAAAAACATGATCTCCATGCCTTCAAGGATGGTACAATCCGATTTGATGCTACCAATGAGCCGCTCACCCACTTCAAGCCAGCATGGATATCCGTCAGCATTGACAAGTTAAGAGAGCTTGGATACACACATGATTATCTTGGCAGAGATCTAACCTCGCCAGATCAGATTGTAGAGTTGATGATGCAGGATCTCATAATCCCTCGCGGCGCTGCAAATCACCTTGTTAATGCAGCGAAGTACATTGATGAAGAGCTTGTAAAGTTATATGACTTAGAATCATTTTACAGCTTGTCTTCACTTGATGGCCTTGTTGGTCATCTGATTGTAGGTCTTGCACCACACACATCGGTAGGCATTGTGGGAAGGATAATTGGCTTTGCTGATTCGCAGGTTTGTTTGGCATCGCCGATATGGCACTCTGCCAAGCGCCGTGATTGTGATGGTGATGCCGACTCTGTGATGCTCATGATGGATGCATTTTTGAACTTTTCCTATGACTTTTTGCCAGACAAGATAGGTGGACTGATGGATGCGCCGCTACTTATACAGCCTGTTGTGCTCCCACACGAGGTTCAGCGTCAGGCGCACAATGTAGATATTGCAAGCGCGTACTCGCTTGAATTCTATGAAGCGACATGGAAGCAGGCCAAGGCTGCAGACGTAGCTGATATGACAGAGACCATCAAGAACAGGATAGGCGATTCGCGTCAGTTCTTTGACTATGGCTTTACTCATTTAACCAATACACTCGTCACAAAGGCGCAGAGGAGCGCCTACTCTACTCTTAACACTATGGGAGAGAAGTTGAAAATGCAGTTTGATACTGCCAAACTGATAAACGCAGTAGACGCTAACGAAGTTGCCGCAATGGTGCTTAATACGCACATTCTGCCTGACATAATCGGCAACATGAGATCCTATTCTTCGCAGACATTTCGCTGCACTACGTGTGGCGCCAAGTTCCGTAGAATGCCCCTGATGGGTAAGTGCATTGACTGCGGCAGTGCATTGATCCAAACAGTGACAAGGGGGGCAGTTGAAAAATACCTTGGCATTGCAACTGACATGTGCAAACAATACAAAATTAACGATTATTTGCGCAGCAGAATTGAATCAATAGCACTAGAACTAAAATTGATCTTCAAGGAAGAAAAGAGGACCCAATCGAGCATGATGGAGTTTATGGGTGACTAGGGGTGCTCTACAAATGTCTTGTAGATCTTGACTGCATCTTCTTCGTCCTTTGCGCCAACGATTGTAGCAGCGCCACTTGAGAGGAAACTTACAGACATCCTGCCTGAATTGACTGCAGTTATCCCAAGGTTCCCCCTTGTCTTGATCTTGTAGCCAAGCGACTCGGCATTCTTGATCGTGGAGCTCAGGTTGATAGGCGTAGGCTCTGTAGGAGTGACTGTCCATGTGCGCTTGCCTCTATCCCTACCGCACAACTCTTCAATTATAAGCTCGTTGTCCGCCAACTTACTTTCTTTCCGTGCAATTCCACATGATGGACACTCTTCCTGGCGGAACATCTGAATTCGCTCAAATGATATCTCATTCAGATCAATATAGAGCAGCTTGTTTGCCAGCGTCGGTTCTCTGCCTGTGATTAACTTGACTGTCTCTGATACCTGTATGCCTGCAACCAGATACAGTATAGACGGGTGCACGCCTTCAGTGCTGCACGCTGGCATTTCCTCTTCGTTCAACTCAGGAAACATACAGCGCAGGCATGCAGTCTTGCTTGGTAAAATTGTGCAGACCGATCCCAGCATACCAAGCGCTCCAGCATAGATCAGTGGAATATTGTGTTTGATACATGCGTCATTGAGAGCATAGCGAGCATCGACGCTATCTAATGCGTCCATAACAATGTCAAAACCCTTGATGAGGCTTTCAGCTGTGTATTTGGTTACAGACGTTGGAACTGGCTCTATCTTGACTGACGGGTTTAGCTTGCACAGCCGCTCTGCAGCAGCCTCAACCTTGACGCGGCCAATGTCGTCATCGGTGTAGAGATGCTGCCTGTGCAGGTTGGTAACTTCAATCACGTCTCTGTCAATGATACGTACTTTGCCGACCCCCATCGCCACTAGCTGCGTAGCAACGGGGTTGCCGATGCCGCCTGCTCCTACCACACATACCTTCGCATTCCTTATTTTTTCCATGCCCTCAAAGCCAATTTCTTCAAGCATCACCTGCCTAGAATAGCGCTGAAGCTCCTCACTTGTCAACTCAGCCCCTCCAGCCACCGCTGGCAGGATGTAGATAGAATCACCATCCTTTAGTTGAGAGGATGTGACGCCACTAAAGCGGACATTCTTGCCATTGATGTAGATATTGATAAGCGATCTTGGTTTGCCATTATGGTCAAATACCCTTCGCCTAAAGTCCTCACCCATCTGCTCCGAAACTTTTGCAAAGGCATCCTGCATGTCGGAAGCCTGTATCGAGACCTTTTTCTCTCCCTGCCCTTTGTTCAATACTGAAGGAACTACAAATTCAACCTTTGCCAACATTATCCCCTTATAATTGCTGAAACTTCTGTTGTATCCGGCTTGATAACATTTAGTTTTGGCAGTAGGCCTATAATCGCTTCTGTAGCTTTCAGACCATTACCCGTGACATAGCAGACAATGCGCTCGTCCTTCTCTATCTTGTTTTCTTCTATCAGCTTCCTCAACACTGCAACTGACACGCCGCCTGCAGGCTCAGTGAAAATACCCTCTGTCTGGGCAAGAAGCATAATACCGTCGGCGATCTCCTGATCGCTTGCCTCTTCTGCAAGCCCATTATACTGTTTTAGCCTTTTCAAAACATAAATACCATCGCCGGGGTCTCCAATTGCCAAGCTTTTCGCAATTGTCTCTGGCCGCTCAACAGGGATCACCTCATCACTGTTGCGCTTGAATGCATCAACTATGGGCGCACAGCCACGCGGTTGTGCTGCAACCACTTTCATATTCTTGGGACTGTCGATCAGACCTAGCGAGTGAAGCTCTTCAAAACCCTTGCATATCGCGTTGAGCATGGCGCCACTTCCTACCGGGATTATCAGGCTCTCTGGCACCTGCCAATCCATCTGCTCCGCAACCTCATAGGCAAGCGTCTTTGATCCCTCTACATAGTAGGGTCTCATGTTAATATTGACGACCCCTATGCCTTTCTTATCTCCGATCATTGAAGCAATCCTGTTGGCATCATCATAGGTGCCTTCGACTGCAACAAATTCGGCGCCGTATGAAAGCGCTTGAGCGATCTTGACATGCTCAATGTCAGATGGCGCAAAGATATAGCATGGCAGGCCTGCCTTGGCTGCGTGAGCAGCAGTTGCAGCTGCTAGGTTGCCCGCAGATGCACAGCCCACCGCCTTCAATCTTGTCTCTTTGGCTCTTGAAACTGCAACGCCAGCAGGTCTATCTTTGAATGAAAACGTGGGGTTAACGGAGTCATTCTTAATGTACAAACTTTTCAGCCCAAGTCTGTTGCCCAGCTTATCTGCATACTGCAGCGGTGTGAGACCTGCGTTCAGGTTTACAATATTGCTTTTGTTTGCAATTGGCAAGAGCTCAAAATAACGCCAGTATGTCTTTTCTCTTGATTCAAAAGTGTGTCGACTTATAGATAATTCATTGTAGGTGACATCCAGAGGGCCAAAGCAGTCTTCGCATATATAACGAAATTGTGGCTCATATTCTTTGAGACATTCTCTGCACTTTAGCGACTTGATACTTCCCATTTTTTCTATTCTCTCTCTCGATTAGTATATGATTAAAACTTCTCTAAGCATCATTTTAGTCTTACTAAATTTTTTGCTGGCTATGTTTTGTAATACTAAACAACATATATCCTACAAAGATTATAATGAAAGAGTAGAATATTATAAAAATGTGTTATATTTCATGGACTATGTTAGTAAATTGTGGAAGCAGGATCGATTGCCTGTATGACATGCTGGCTTGTCTGAATCGACCATATAAAGGATAGAATCAGAGTCACAGTCGACCAATATTTTGTATACTGGCTGGACGTTGCCAGATTCCTCACCTTTCATCCACAGTTTGTTACGTGACGTACTCCAGAACCAAGCATTGCCTGTCGTGATGGTGTTGGCAAGGGCCTCTTTATTGACGTACGCTAGCATCAGAATGTCTTTGGTCTTTCTGTCCTGTACTACTACAGGCAGAAGACCCTTGCGCTTTTCAAAGTCGAGGTCGCTTAGCGATTTGGCGTTCATGCCCATTTGGCAATAGACAGGGACGGAAATAAATCTAGCCATTTGAAATTCAATAATAAATGGACAGACGATAAAAGAAGACTCTGCTGTGTCAACAGCAACTGAACAGAACAGGCATTTGTTCGCTGCTATTATGTGTCTCTTCTCGACCATGCAGTACAGACAGAGATATATTCCCCTTGTGTCAAGATGCTGTCAGCGAGGTGGGGAAGTCAGGTTATCCCGGCGGGCTCATAACCCGCAGAGCGGTTTCTACTTTTGCAAAATTGCAGGTGGCCGTAAGTTCAAATCAACCCCTCGCTACTACTTTTTTCAAACAGGAATTTTGTCTTTTCAATGCCGTACCTCTGTAACGGCTTTGTCAAATGCCTGTGTGCTTTGGGTGTTGGGATGTATAATCCAGTTTTGATTCTACGCTCCTGTGGTATCAGAATCTTTTTTGTGTTGTGGTCTTTGTGCTTGCAACTGTCGCACTGATGGCCCTTATTTTTCCCCTCCGACTTCATACGCTTGCCACACATTTTGCACAATGGGTTCAATGTTTCATAAACAGGCGTAAGCTTGAGCACGCGCAAATATTCAACATTTAAAATTTTGGGGTGTTTGGCAGTTCCCTTTCTGACCCCGACACCAATTTCAATGACATCGCCCTCTTCAAGCTTGGCTGCGACATTGGCAAGTCCAGTTGGTTCATAGACAGCTGCCGGCATTTCTGCGCCATCCTGCTTTACTGTAAAAATGACGTGACCGCCTTCAATTGCATATGGCTTGCTACTAACCTTGCACCCGATATATCCTGCTGTGTATGCCTTGACATTGGCAATCCTGATTTCCTTTTGCAGGTGCATGTTCGTCCCTTGGTTTGAGCGAAAAACTGTCCAGCCCTCTAACTCTTCCTCTGGATGCAACGCAGGGAGTGCCGACTCAACGATATCTGGACTCTCGCCTCTTATGCCAAAGAAAACCGGATCTGGGCTATGCGGTGCAACCAACACGCGCCCCTGGTTTCGATCGTAATTGTTGAAAGTGTGGGGATAGGTGTCTATGCTAAACTTAATGATACTCTGCTTGTCTATTACACGCGGCCTGCCCCAGTTCTTCTGCTTTCTGTATGCAATTAGCTCAAAAGTATGATCGCCCTCCAGTAGACAACCCATAGCACCAATAGAGCCAACAAGTCCCTGCCCATTGCCAAAGGTAAAATATTGAATGCCAGCGGCCTTGGCTACCTTTTCTGACATCTGTCTGCTCATTATGTCATACATTGCGAGCGCGCTAAAATCCCGAAGCTTTGCAGGCACATAGTCGTTTTCAAGGAATGCAATTGCGGGGTTAGCTCCGCTGCCAATGGCGGAACCTTCCTCCACTGCCTGCCTGATATAGTCAATGACTCTGTCTGCATCTTGCACTTTTAACCGCAGGCAAACTGCGCCATTACCCCTAGTTTTCCAAGGGATATTGGGATTAAGCCTAATCAACAATGGATAATCGACAAGCTTTGCGCCCTGTTTTTTCTTCAGATGTTCTACTACCTTGAATGCAAGATGCGTAGTGCACCTGCCCTCACGCGAGTCAGTGTCGTCAAATGCAACGTGTAGGGTGTGCATGATACCTCTGCTCTTGGTGCAGTAGTATATAGTCGTATAATTTGAGAGTTGTAACTTTTATCATAATCTGTGAGCTAGGGTCTAGCCATTCGGCCAGACAATGGTTCAAACCAATGCTTTGTGCATTGAAGCATGTCTGGGATTGCTAATGCTCGAGCAGGAATCTGTTTGCAAACAATAACAACAGCCGCAAGTCATCGTCATCATTATTCTTTTCTGGCGCGCTAATGGTAATAGAAGGGCTCTGTTTTATCATCATGTCTTTGAGAGAAAAAGAAGCAGAAAGAGAAAATGGTGAAGAAGATTAAGATTATCATGATGATATATAGTATCTATCACTCGAATCTTAGAATAACAACGATTTGATAACTAATGCTAGATAACCAACTACTAAATGTAAGAAGAAGTCTCAAAACAGTTTGTTAATATTATGCCAACTAACTAACTAAGAAAGCTGAAGTTCCCTACTTGATTCTCTAATTCAAGAACATTTATAGCTTCCCTCTTTGTGAAACTAATTGGGATGGCGGAAGAGGTAAAGGAAAAAGAAACAGAAGGGGTTAAACCAACAACGCCTGAAGAAGCTGCCAAAAAAGCAGCAGACGTAATAATAAAGCAACTTGAGAAAGAAATTGGTGGTAAGCCTATTCCCGACGAATTGAGGGAGAAGCATCTTGGATACAGAAACATCAAACATGTGAGGACATTTATAGAACAAAGGCGTGAGTACTATGCAAAGTTATTTCTGACACAATGTAAGCGTGATCTGAAACTTGAGATGATGGAAAAGGGCATAATACCAAGACCATCAAAACTAACATTAGGACAAATAGAGACAAAAAAAGCAGAAGTGGCAGACTACTACAATATCCATGAATCGACAATGATGCACTTATCAAAGAACTAAAAATGGTATGGCGAATATCTAAAGCAGAATTCGGGAAGGCATAGGGGATTTGTGCTAGAGAGAAGAAATCTAACCGGCGCTTCTCACCTCATACGAAAAAGCCATAACCAATTATAGTTTGCCAGTGGCATGCACTGAGCTAATGCTTCCTCTTCCTTGTATGTTTGAATTATATCGCTGTTATAAAAAGGACGTAGTGTTTAAATAGTTTCAGCATGAATCGTTGGGTGAGTGAATTAGATGCCAGTCGCAATACTTCCTGATATTAGCGAACAACACTGCATCGGCTGTGCGCTCTGTGTAGAGATTTGCACTTCCCTCGGTCCAGATGTGCTCAGAGTAAAACCAGTCGAAGGATGGAAGAGAGGTAAAGCCTTCGTGTTCTATCCAGAAAGATGCATCTCTGATGGAGCATGTATTGGAGTTTGCCCCACAAAGGCAATCTTCTGGATGAGGCCGATGGACTACACGCCAGGACAACCAATCCCATTGAAGAAGTCAGGCCTTTTCACAAAGGGCTGGGAAGAAGGTTAGTCCCTTCAACAAACTCCTTTTTTTAATTTTTATTCTCTTCAATAAATTATTAATACAGTATTTGCTCGCCTATCATCCAGTTGGTCAACTGGGACGAAGAGATTAAGGGTCACCTCTTCTGGGTCTGGGGCGGAGAAGAAGGGCTTTTCAAGCGCGGCAAAGAGGGTATGCTAGTCGTCACGGACAGGCGTCTTGCCTTTATCCTGAAGACAGACATGACCTATAAAATGCATGAAACCCATTCCATTAGACAGTTAAAGCGTTTTGAAGCAGGCGAAAACATCTTTCGGCCGGCTGAAGGCTACAAGTTAGAGCACCTCAAAAAAGACCTTGCCAAGAGCCCTGATAACCTCCATATTCCATTCAACCAGATTCTGGACGTCCTCTCCGAGGAAAAGGACTGGGGAACACTTCTTAAGGTGAAGATGAACCTTGGCTACAAAGCAAAGGTTTTCAAGTTCTCGATAGTGAAGGGGTGGGTAAAATATCCTGTAAAAGATCCCCTTGAGTTTCAGCGCATGGATTGGAGACCGCTTATAAACTTGGTAAAAACATCGATTTAGATTTATTGCAATATTTGTGAGAGGAACTTATATGATTTATAAAAAGAAAGACAAGAAAATTCCATTCTGGCAATATGCATGAAGATAGTGGACCTAAAAGCTTCTTTACAAGAAGATCGAGTCGCTTGAAATGTCAAAGCTGCTTTTACGACTTGTACCACAAGTATTGTATGATACTCTTTGTCAAACAGGACACCTCTGCAAGGGCAATCTGTGAGATTGTCTCCTGAGATCTCTCATAAAGATAAAGGAATGCTTAACACCCGCATGATAGTGATTGCAAAGTAATATAATTAGGCAACCTGCTGCCTACTGTTCGCATATTGCTAAGAAAGCTATTCGTTGTAGGTGTCGGTCCTGGCTCGCCAAAGTATCTTACTGATGCGGCTAAAGAAGCCATTGCCAAATCACATTACATCATAGGCTACAAGTATACGCTGTCGACGATCGAAGGTATTATTGACAAAAGCAGGCAGCAAGTGTTTCAAGTCACAATGCAGATACAAGAAGACGTCTACCAGGACATTTACACGAAAATGAAGGATGGCGAGTACTGCACTGTACCTTTTACAGGCGATGCCAATTTCTCCGAATCGGAGGTTGTCGACAGGCTGCTAGAAATATTTGGGAGCGACAATGTTGAGGTGATTCCCGGTATCAGCTCCATCCAAGTGGCTGCCGCCAAGGCCCACGTCCCGACTGACAAGGCTTTCCTTGTTACCTTCCATGTGACAGACGACATCGAGCAGAAAAAGCAGGAAATGCTGCTGGCAGTTAGGCAGGGTAGGAGCGTAATACTGCTACCTAGACCTTGGCCAAGAGACAGATCAAGGCACTTTATGCAATCTGAAATTGCAAAATTCCTGCGTAAAAATGGTATCGACACTACTAAGCTAAAGGTTTGGGTCTTTGAGCATCTGACAACTGAAAAGGAAACAACATTCAGAGGCACAGCTGTCGAACTTGAAGGAAAGGAGTTCAGCGACCTGTCTGCTATGGTAGTAGATCAGACAAAGAGGCAAACATACCTCAATTTTTAGCCGGAGTTTAAATATTAAATTGGGCCTATTTTTTTGTGATGTCGTCAATACAAAACAAGTCTGTTGGCATTATTCAGGGCGAAGATAAAGGCCTAATCAGATATTGTGTTGAATGTGGCGCAAAGATGCCTAAGTCACAGAAGATCTGTCCTGCATGTGGCGAAAGCCAATAACATCTCTTTATATCCTCTTTTTTTTATTATAAGATCTTAAAACCTTGTTTAGATTATCTTAGTGAAACATCCCATGCTGCAGAGACGTTCTTCATACTTGATGGGCATGTCATTTATCGAAACAACAACTATGTGATAATAGCGATATTGGCATCTGTAGTAGTGGCCAAAGCCAGTAAGGCTAGATCTCATTTCACTGGCACTCAAGAAGAAGTATCATTAGAAGGTCATCTATGCAGGAGGATAGTCGGTCAACAGGTGGAATCGTAACAACATATTCGCTCAGCCGATAGGTCTTGACGAAAAGTATGACATAATGAGAGACACAGCAAGCTGCCTAGAAGAGCCCTCATGATTCCACCGGATCTATGGCAATACTCGCGTCAAGACCGCCCAGTCGCTCTATTATCTGCCACTCTATCACCGCGGCTATAAACAATACCCCTATGGCAATACCAAGCTCTATCAGAGTCGGGATGGCATATTTACGCCAAGGCATTCTCTTAAGAAGGTAGTAGATTAGCATCGCGCTCCTTGACATCGCAAGGCCATAGACGAACACTTCCATGATGCCAAAGGGCGTTATCAGGAGGACAAGCGGCGAAACCTCCCCTAGCATGGGCGACGAGCTTGCAAGCGCGCTGAAAATTGAGCCAGTGGCAAAACCAGAGAACGCCCCAAATGCTGAGCCTACTGCAGGTACAAACATTATCAGGGTGATTCGGACGTTGTTCAAAAAGATGCCATTCTGATCGATCCCCTCTATTTGCTTCGAGAACTCCCGCGTCAATGTCTCGGCTTCCTCCTCGTTCATGGGTACTGCCGCTCCAGTGGAATAGGCAATCAGAAATGCAGCTGCACCCAACGCAAGATAGATGAGGCGCCGCTTGCTGACCTTAAAACGCAACAGGAATGGTTGAATGTGGTATTGTATAATTAGTTTTGTCATCCTCCAAACCTCCTTAGTTCAGCTTTGTCTTTTTATGTATGTTGAACATAACAATAGCGGTGAACCATTCCGCAGCGACAACAAGTGCAGGAAATACCGTTTTTCCGCAGTTCTTTGCAATTGGTAATGATCCTATAGACTTTGTGGTTCAGGATATTGCGGTAATCATGATAGTCGCGGCAATAATGCTTGCGATCACATTCAAGCTGAAGCAGCCTATGGTCATAGGCTATATCATTGCAGGCATGATAATTGGGCCCTATACTCCACCTTTCAACCTTATCAGGAGTCCAGAGACTCTGAATCTCTTTGCAGAACTAGGCATAATTATGCTACTCTTTGTCACTGGTACTGAATTCCCTATAGCCAAACTCCGCTCGGTGGGCAGGATATCCATAGTTGCTGCTCTTGCAGAAGTGTTAGGAACGCTCTTGATAGTGTTCTTTATAGCTCAAAGCCTTGGGTTCCACTTTTATGATTCCCTCTTTCTTGCCTTGGCATTATCAATTACTAGCACCGTAATCACGATCAGGATACTGGAGGATGTCGGCCTAATACGCGATAAGTCGTCTACGCTCATTCTTGGGATGCTGATAGTCGAGGACATAATTGCCATCAGCGCTCTTGGCATCTTGCAATCCTTTGTTGCAACTGGCGGTAACATGTCCATTGTGAATGTCGCCATCGTCCTTGGAATAGTGGGCGGCTTTATTGGTGGCGTAATCATAATAGGCAGCAAGTTCGTCCCCCGGATAATAGATCGGGCCGGAAAGACAAACGATTATGCGCTGCTCCTGATAACGATCCTCAGCATCGCCTTTGGGCTGTCCTTCCTTGCAAATGGCCTTGGCATGTCTGTAGTGGTTGGTGCCTTTCTTGCAGGCGTACTTGTCGCCGAGAGCAGGAGTGCGGCAGTGGCAAGGATAATCACAATTCCGTTACGAGATATGTTTGCAGCGCTATTCTTCATATCAATAGGGGCGCTCATGAATGTGTCGCTGATCCCTGCATTCATAATTCCTGCCATAATTCTCATACTGACCTCCTTTGCCTCAAAGCTCTTGATAGTCACTGGCATTTTGGTAAGAGCACGCTATGACAGTACAACTGCGCTTAGGGCTGGCCTTGGAATGTCGGCTACCAAGGGAGAAGTCTCATTGATTGTTGCCAAGGGCGGGCAGGATGTAAACGCCATCAGTCCTTCTATTCTGCCACTGCTTGGTGTAGTCACTATAGTGACGACGTTTATAGGACCATTCATTATAAAGGTCGGAAGTCGATTCAAGCTAACTGAGCCAACTGAAGCAGATGCAAAGAAAGAAAAAGAAGAAGAAGAAAGTTGATAATTGCAGAATTTTATCCAGCAAATCATCGCAACCGCAATTGATAGTACAAAGGTCGCAGACTAGCACGACTACAAGTCCGCCATTGCGCCAAGACCATAGAGCCGGTGCTAGCGATCTAGGTGGATCCATCGGTACGCCCGAGTAAAGAAAAAGTCAAGGTCCACCCTGTCGCCAATTGCAATGCCGCTCTGCCATTTCCGCCCCCTGATATAGATCCCACAAAAATGACTGGCCTTAAAAAGGCTGTAGTCAGAACTACGATAACGCCAAACATGCAAGGTAGTAGGAACGGATAGTTTTGGATGAATTTACATCAAGATTTGCCTCAATATCAATGAGGAACATTACATTACATACAGGCTGGCAAACAGCACCTCGCGATTTCTGCAAAGGTAGACTGGCAACTGCGATAATTTCTTTGATATGGCCGGTGATAAGTGGCCGCCGCTGCACAAGATAATAACGAAAAGAGGAACACTTGAGTCATAACGCCGCTCTTTTGCTCCGCTAAGCCCTCAAGGGATGTGCAATCGCTTCCAACAAGCGCTCAAATGTAGCAACAGTAAGACTTTGTCAGCCCTCTTGAGGCGCTTAAAAGGACATTCTGGATTGGAGGGCATGAAACGAGATACGGTTCTAAGTGAACTACATGCTGACGGCCAGGCGCCACGGCCTTGATTCATTATTTACCTTTTGCAAAGGATTAGAAAATAGTCATCAAAGTAATAGACATTAGTAATAAGTCGTACTTTGAATGAACATTTTGTGCCTCTCAACGCTTGTGTGGTACCTGAGCTCATCTTCTCCTTTCGAAGTCAACGAATAGCAATTTCTATTTGGAAGTGAGCGTACTTTTTCGATGTAGCCACTTCCGAGCAGGGTATGAAGCCACAGTTTCAGAGAATTCTTATCGAGCGGTGGCTGCTGGTGACCGAGGTTTTTTGTGTCTGCTATGCTTACGGTTCCACGGCTTCTCTTCAGCTCTGCCATGATCTGCAATGCAATCCCAAAATTTCTAGGATGCTTGACTTTGCAAATAAATCTACCTGTCATAGGCACGAAATCATGTTTCTACTATATTTCCGTACGCCTTTGATTTCATATTGATCTATGTAGAATCAGTATATAATTTATCCCACCTGCTGTCACAAATGCTAAGTCTTGTTTGGCACCTCTTGTTTCTCGTCTTGTATAGAATAGAACGGGGCACGTTAAGCATTGACCTATATTCCTTGTATAATCTAGTCTCTTTCGATTTCTGACTTTTCTCTTGTGTGTGAGGTTAAGAATTGCTTCACGGGCCACTGATGGCTCTAGTAATAGTTTACTTTCTTTTGAGAAGGTCCATGGGAAACCTCCCTTCATTACCTCTGCTTGTCTTTTATCTTAACTATGTTGATGGAACTGTTATGGTCTCTTCTCTTGGTACGAATTCCTAAAAATGACATTATGTGCTTCATTGACTATTGACTATAGAATCTATAGAACTCCTAGCTCTATATCTTATAAGGAATCTATAAAGAAAGATATTATAAATAAAGAATATGTATTCTAAATTGTGACTGCAGAGGAACAATGTGTCATAGTCCGGCCTCACACATATCTCTCGAGCACAAGGCACGAATACCGGACTTGCTTTCTTTGTAAAGTAAGGAAAAGCATGGTATGCGTCAAATGTGGTTCCTGTTTGCTTTGCCATCCTTCCACAGAGAGAATTGAAACTAGGAAGCCTGTTTTCTACACTGGCATTGCTATGTTGTTAGACATTGAAAGTCCAGCTCTTGCAGAAATAAAACGGTGAGCTCGCTATCTTTTGTGTTTAAACCGTAGTAGAGTGAAGGCAGGGTTTCAACAATGAGATCAAAAAGATATGCATGTAATCTTTATGTCTTTACTAATTGAGATATGTCTTCTATGGTCTAAATTTAGACAATTAAGATTAAGCCGATGCAAAAAGCTATGGTTACAATGGTGAACATTTGTTGTAGAGTATGTGGGGGAAGAGATAAAGGTAATGGCGGTATGCATCAAGTGTGGCAGAGAGATGCTTTATGGCTGCCCAAAGTGTGCGATATTTTCAGATACTAGGATACATGTCGATTGTCAAAGTCTGATATCCTCCATCCCACATGGTAAAGATGTATGAATGATCATTCTTTCATGTATTTGACGAATTCTCTATACAAATGATCGCGTTCGCCAGCCTCCTTGACTACCAACTGCTTAGCGAATCCTGATCTACTGTTTTGTAAATATTCTATTGTTATATCGCTATCGCGGATTGCACCAAGCATCTCCTGTATCTCTATCAGATTTTTCCCGCCTGTTGCACCAGCTACTTTCTTGCTGTATTTCTTGATATATCTTTCCGGCAAGACCTCAAAGATGTAGCGCAATTTTTTGCAGTTTTTTCTCAAAATATGTATCTCCTCTTTCTTTGTATCATCTGACAGTATGAGTGGAAGCATTTCCCTTATCCTGACGCTCAACCTTTCAATCATCTTGCTTATTCTTGATTCTATCTTGTATGGTGGCGTGCCCTTGACAGCCAATGACGATACTTTCTCTAGTGCCTTTGCAAGTTTGACCGCCTGCCTAAGTTCTGTCTGCCTTTTCCTCTGCAATTGTAGTTCTAGCTTGGATGCATCTGGTGCTCCTTTTGCCAACGCAGCAACTTTGTTGCGGATTATGTCGAGGTCCCGTATCTTGCTATTTGCCCTAAAGAATTCTTTGTACTTTTCAATCTGCTTGCGGTTGCGCTTGCGCAACTTTTTCGGCAACAAGGAATAGAACGTATCGAGCCGCCGAAGCGAAGTTCTGACATCATGGACATTTTTTTCGTTGTTTGGGTCTGCAAGATAAATTTTAAGCCTCTTGACCACTCTCTGAAAGTTCTGGTGGAATTTCACTTCAAAAAAAGTAGACAGTGCATTATCCTTGACTACCATATCGCTTCTACTGTTTGTTAAGAAAATCCTCAATTCTTTTTTGCAGCTCAGCATTTATTTCCAGAATCGGCTTGTTGCCATCGATCAGTGTAAGATTGTAGCGCTTCTGCATGTTGTGAAACTCTTTTGCCATCCTTCTTTGGTAGATGATAAATGATTCATACATATCATCTGACAGTCCAAGGTCCGCCCCCGACTCATAGTAGTCAAGGAATGTATTTTTTTGAAATACTCTATGCACAAGCTCCTCTGCTTTGACATCAAGGTAAAAGATTAGGTCTGGCACAATGGCAAAACCGAATAGCTGATGCGACCACCGCTTGTTTAAGCCTCTTACTGTGGCCCTTGCTATTAGTGTGTAAATATACCTGTCAGCAAGGACTATGTAGCCGGAGCGCAAAGCAGGTAGTATTTTATTTTCAAGTCGATCTGCAAAGTCGGCTGCGTAAAAGAGGCTCATGGTTTTCCTCCCAAGCATATGCTCCTCTTTTGCTTCCATTATTCCCTCTCCCATTAACTCAGAGCGACGAAGCCCCGTGTTGAGGACCGCATGTCCGTCTGCCTCAAGCTTGGTAGTAAGCATTCCGATCTGGGTGCTCCTACCTGAAGCATCAGGTCCCTCTATAACAATCAATCTGCCTTTGACTTCAGTGTCTTGGACATATGGTATTCCCTTGCCATAGTACTTTATGGGATGAGAATTGTGTCTGATCTTTTGCTGCTTCTGTCTCATCCCTTCAACTTCCAGGCATAGGCACATTCTTATGCATTTGCTGCGGCAATATTTCTTTTACCTTCTGTCTCATCAGTTCTTGCTGCTCTTCGATATCTTTGGTTCCATCTATGACCGTGAGCCCCTCTGGTTCAACCATCGACTCGTATTCGTCAATTATCCTTCCTTGAAAGATCCTGTAGCTTTCATACGGATCGTTGCTCAAGTTCAAGTCCATCCCTGCCTCGTAGTATTTCAGCTTGGGTCTATTCTTCACAATCCTGTCAAATGAGACCTCAACTGGAACCTTAAAGTAAAAGGCAATGTCTGGCTTGACTGCAAGGCTATAGACATTGCGCACCCATTCTGGACTACAACCCCTCACAACATCTCTGGCAAATGCCGTGTATATGTATCGATCTGCAAGTACTACATAACCGGCACGCAGCAGTGGAAAGATGTTCCTTTCGTACCTTGCAGCAAAGTCAGTCGCGTGCAAGAGACTGAAGGTGGTGGGCGTCAACAGATTCTTTTTCTTTCCTATTGATATTATCTCCTTGATTTGCTCTGACGAGTTCCATTCTGTAAAAAAAACGGGAATGCCTATGTAGCGTAACCACTTTTCAAGCAGCCTAATCTGCGTAGATTTACCTGAACCATCGATCCCTTCTACGATGATAAGCTTGCCATCTATTGAGAAGTCTTTTCTACCTTCTGTCAATCGCTATGATGCTCTCCTTTACCGCTGCATGTTTTTCAGATACGATATAGCAGCTTACCGAAATGCCAAATGCCCGTTCGAACTTTTTTACAGCCACTGCAAGTAGAGTAGTGGGGACAAATTGTTTCGCAGATGGCATTATCTTGATATCGGCTTTTTTGCCTATTATTGAAAGCTTTACCTCTATCTTGGCCCTTTCAAGAATGGATGACAACACCAGGCAAGCAGATATCTTTTCAATAGATATTTTATTCTGTGATTCAAGTATTGACTTGTAGCGCGAAAAGAGCCAGTAGGCATCCTTTTCCTTTCTTGCATGAATTATTGAAAGCGCAAGTATAAGCTGCTCACTGTGGCTCAGAAATGCGTTATCCTCATCTATTATGATATGAAAGAGATTATGCAAGTTGGTTATTAGAGGAAGTTCTGCTACTTCTCTTATTGCCTGGGCGAGAATCATCTTCTCCTTTTCACGCATTATGCCTGCATTGATAAGCGGTTTGATGAGAGTTAACATGTACCGTGGAAGCATTTCCGGCTTGCAGGCAAATGTAACAAATTCTTTAACTTTTCCGTTATTGAGTTTATTATTGTAATATGTCGTGGGATCGCGGATAAATACATATAGAACGCCTTCGCGAAGGCCTTGAGCGCTAACAACAATCTTTTCAAAGTCCAGCTTTTTCATCAGCAGATCAATTATTGCTGCTCCCGCAGTAATTGTCCCGGCTCTATCAGCCCCTATTGCCTTATTCCCTGCTAACCTGTCCGTATCCATTTTGTAAACATTTTTAGCAATTGAGGACACCGATAAATTGTCTATATCGTATTGGTGGAGCTTGTCAAGTCCGTATCCGTTTAGCTCTTGGTCGTACCTGGCCATCGCCCGAAGTGTTCCGCCAACGCCTACAAGGGTTGTATCCCAGTTCATATCAAACTCCTTTTTATCTGGCAGAACATCAAGTATGTAGTGTTCCATCTTGCTGTAGTTCCTCTTTGAAAAGGTGCCATTCTTCTCTCCAAACTTATTCGACATCCTGAGCGCACCAAGTGGATATGACTTGATCTTCTTGATGTTGTAATTTTCAGTATACACTAATTCTAGGCTGCCACCTCCAAGATCGAAGAAAAGCGTGGTAGGCATGCATGTTGCCCTGAGCGCACCCACATAAGAATACAGGCCTTCTTCTTGGCCGGAGAGCACTTTGAACTGGAAGCCTGTCTGGTTGTAAATTTGCTTCAGAAAATCGTCCTTATTGCCAGCCTCTCTGACAACGCTTGTCGCCACAGGTAAAACCTGCTCAATGGAATCAAAATCAATAATATCGCGAAACATCTTGAGTGCATCAATTGTACGCTGCACTGGTGTTCCAGAAAGGTAGCCCGTCCGGTGATTTAGCCCCTCGCCAAGCTTGACCTTTACTCCTTCCTGCTGGTACGCCTTGAACGTTCCATTTCTTCTGACATCGTAGTTGACTAGCTTGATGGAATTAAAGCCAAGGTCTATTACCGATACTTTCACCCTTGATTTACACTTTGTTGCAAAATAAGCTAGCTAAGATAATAACATTCTCTATATTGTTCATGTACATTAGTCAATTGATCAATTGATCATATTCCTAAGAAGCTTTGGAGTCAGCAACCATCTCAGTTCCGCCTTTATATTTGGCTGAAATGACGTTACCTCTATCCTTGCAAGGCCTGCCTTTTTCAACACAATGCTGCCAGCTCCGTTCCCAAAGACGATCTCATGTATCATGGTACTTAGGTAGGGTTCGTGGCCCACAACAAGAACTGAAGATTCCTGCTTAATCTGTGACAGCCTCCGATACAGCTCAGGCCTCTTTCCCTCCGGCTTGAGTTCGCTCCACTCTTCCATTTTGCCTTTCTTTACCTTTAACGCCTTAGCCACGATCTCGGCGGTCTGATATGCACGCTTGAGCGGGCTCGTTGCAACAAAGTCAAACTTGATACCAAGCTCCTGTAGTGCTTCCGCAACCTTTTCAACTTCCTGCTTTCCAGTCACTGTAAGCGCTCTCTCTGAGTCCTTGCTTCCTGCCGGAA
>Ga0075418_10002683_pt1 | contig 20417 bp, 20 predicted proteins | sample SoiMetdeltSBSDD2_FD_81776 | JGI IMG/M metagenome (GOLD analysis project Ga0075418, IMG submission 81776) | Bulk soil microbial communities from a Populus tree surrounding site in Tennessee, USA - Soil MetaG P. deltoides SBSDD2 | ecosystem: Environmental > Terrestrial > Soil > Tree plantation...
CCGAGATGGAGCAGCGTCATCGCCGGCCGCCCGGCCATCCGCGCATACCCGTCCGCGGCGCCGCTTGCCACGCCCTCGAACAAGCAGAGGATCGAGCGGATCCTCGGCTCGCGGTCGAGAGCCGCAACGAGATGCATCTCGCTCGTGCCGGGATTGGCGAAGCAGGCGCGGACGCCGCAATCCGCAAACGTCCGGATGAGTGCATCGGCACCGTTCATGGTCGCATCCTCGTGCTTCGCCGTATGATGCGCTGATCGAAAACGCCGTGCCGCCGCGAAACGCGGGGCGGTGATCCACGTCTTGGAGACCGCCTCATAAAAGGTAGCGCTCGATCGGCAGCGCCCCATGGAAGACGCCGAGAATTTCGATGTCCCGCGTCTACAGCGAGTTACATTTGCGCCGACCCACACTCAACCCTAGTGCTCACGTGCCGCCAGGCGCTGCGGCAGCACCAACACTACGACAGCCGCGCTTGCGATCACGGCGGCAACGAGCGCGAGCGGCACCAGACCCTCCCTGATCCACGGCGCCACGATCGCGGTGCCGATGGCGGTGGTCGCGAGGATGAAGAGGATCACGAGCGCGGCGCCGCGCGAATCGTCGCCCTCGGAGGCCACCACCGCCTGGAAGAAGCCGGGCGGCCCGCGCAGGCCCATGCCGAAGTTCAGGGGCACGAACAGTGCGGCGACCACGCGCGGGTTCCGCCCGCCGGCGAGCGCATACGCGAGGATGGCGCAGGCGGCGATCGCCAGGAGCGCGCTGCCGCCGACAATCATCGCGCTCGCGCCCGTTCGCGCGACGATGTGACCCGTGGCATTGGCGCCGATGATGAAGCAGGTGATCCCGGCCACCTGCATCACGACGAAGTCAGCAAGTGTGCCGCCGAGCGCGAGCACGAACACCGCCGGCGCGCCGAACACGAACACCAGCAGCCCGCCGAGCGAGAACGCGTGGCTCAACGCGAGCCGCATGAATCGTCCGTTGCGGAGCAGCGCGAGGTAGCTCCCAGTGCGGGCGGTGGCCACGCCGGCAAGCAGATCGCGACGCACCCGCAGCAGGCTCACCGCGAGCGCGCACGCCAGCGCCGCCAGCACGAAGAACGACGCCCGCCAGTCGGCCACCGACACCAGCCACGCCCCCAGGATCGGCGCAAGCGCGGGAACCAGCCCCTCGATGCTGCCGAACAGGCCGATCGCGCGCACCGCCTTGTCCGGCGGGTAGAGCGCCTTGATGACGCCGGGGGCGAACACTGAGGCCGCCGATCCGACCGCGCCCTGCACGAACCGCACGACGACCAGCGTCTCGATGGAGCGTACGAACGCCGCCGCGAGCGAAGTGACGGCGAAGAGCGCCATCGCGAGCGCCAGGAGCGTCCGCTGATCGTGCCGCGCACCGAGCTCGCCGAAGAGCAGCAGCCCCACACCCGCGCCCGCGACGTATGCGGCGAGCACGAGCTGCGCCTGCGCCGCGGTCCCGCCGAGCGCGGCCGGCAGACCCGGCACCGCCGGCAGGACGAGATCCGTGCCGCCAATGGCGAGCACCGTGCCGCACACGACCAGCAGGAAGACGAGCCTCGCCTGCGCGGGCGTCGGTGCCGCGGTCATCGAAGCCTCGGAGCGTGACCTGTGCTGGATCGGTCGCCGTCAGCCACCCTTGCGCTTGATCGCGTAGCCGGCGTGCGCGAGGTAATCCTGCTTGCCGATCTGCACCCCCTGGTTGCGCAGGATGTCGTACGCGGTCACGACGTGAAAATAGAAATTCGGAAACGCCCAGTCACGCACGTACTGCACGCCGTCCATGTCGAGCTCGTAGCCTTCCATGAGCGGGAATCCGACGCGGCGGGTCTCGGCGCCCTGGTAGCTGCTCGGAGGCACACCCTTTACGTAGTCGAGCGTGCGGCGGATGCGCGCCTTGAGGTCATCGAGCGTCTTCTCGTTGTCCTCGAACTTCGGCGGCTCCTGGCCCGAGAGGCGCGCGGCCACGCTCTTTACCTGGTCGCAGGCGATCTGCACCTGTCGCGTGAGCGGGAACATGTCAGGCGCGAGCCGCGCGTCGGTGAGTGAATTGGGCTCCTGGCCCTTGGCCTTCAGGTGCTCGGCGCCCTTGTCGAGGAGATTCGAGAGCGTGCCGAGCATCGGCACGAAGGTGTCCATCGCCATCGAATACAGGGTGAAGCTCACGGTCGTCTCCTTTATATGGTCCTGATGCTCGGCTCGTGCGGGGGCGGCTCGCCACGGGCGCGGGGGTCGAAGCATACCGTTCCGATCGCCGGCGTGCCTGGCGTGCGAGCGGTCTTGGACGATCGCGCGGCGCGCTGCATGATCGGCAAGGTGAACGCAACGGGGTCTTCACCGCAGCGGTTCGAGACGTCGCCGGCCACGCGGCCGCTGCTGTCACTGCCGGCCGCCGAGCTCCGGGAGCGCTTCGAGCGCGCGCTCGAGGCAGCGGACGGCGTCCTCGGGGCACACTGCATCCACGAGCTCTGGATGCGGAACGAAATGGGCCAGCAGATCGAAGGCATGATCGCGCGCCTCTGGGAGCGGGCGGCGCCCTCGATCCCGCACTGGCTCCCGATGCAGTACGTCGACTGGCTGCCCCGCGTGTACGAGGTGGCGGGCCGGTTCCAGGCGGAAGGCCGCGGCCGGTCGAACCTCTACCTGGTGCTGCTCGACTACAGCGACAGTGCCGACGCCCGCCACGGCCTCTACGTCGGGATGAGCCGGTACGCAGCCGCGGAGCGTTTCGATCAGCACAAGGCCGGGATCCGGGCCGCGGGGAGCGTGCTGAAGCGCGGTCTCGAGGTGCTGACCGGGCCGGTGATGCATCTGCAGCGGATCAGGCGACGTGAGGCAGAGCGGATCGAGACCGAGCTCGCGGAGGCGCTCGCCGCGGAGGGCATCCGGGTCAAGGGCGGGCACTGACGGCGGGGCAGGGCATGGATTCCGCACGACCCGCGGTTTAGCCTAGACGCCAACGACACGGACGCGCAGGGAGAAACGATGGCTCGCAATCGAACCGGGCTCAAAGCGGCGTTGGCGACGGTCCTGGGGTGCTGTGTCCTGGCGGCCGGCGCGGCAGAGTCTTCAAGGCCCCGGCTCAAGATGTTCGGCGACCGGCCGAGCCCGCAGGGCCTCTGGAAGATGGAGCTGCTCGAGTCGACCGATCAGCAGCTCATGGCGAACGCCAAGCGTCTCTCCGAGGCGGCGGTCTGCATGGATGCGGCGCTCGAAATGGGCAAGAACGTCAAGCCGCAGGACTCCCCCTGTACGCAGACCGTCGTCAAGAACACGAGCGGCGAGGCGGAGATCGAGAAGCATTGCCCCGGCGGCACCACCGTCATGACCATGAAGAAGGAATCGAAGGACGTGATCGCGTTCGAGACCATCGAGCGGGGCAAGGCCGGGATCATCTCGACGATGAAAGGTCGCTACCACTACGTGGGTCCCTGCAGTGCGACCGATAGCCTGATGAAGGCCGACAAGGACAGCGAGGTCTGCCAGCGGATGCGCGCCGAGGCCGCGGCGGATCCGGAGGTCACCTGCGGTCAGCTTGAGAACGCAGAGAAGACCGAGTGCGTCGCGCGGATACAGCACGCCCTGGAGCAAAGCCGCAAGCTCTGCGAGTAGGAAGCAGACCTGTTGGTCCACGCCGGTTTCTCGCTGAGCTAGGGGGGTTGGATGAACATCTACGCCGGGTTCTGGCGGCGCGTCGGGGCGTACCTGATCGACTACGGGCTGTTCCTGTTGGCCGCGATCGCCCTCGGTGTGGTGCTGGGGCTGACCGGTTTCTGGTCCCCGCGGATCGAGGCCACCTCTGAGCTCGTAATGGTGGTTGCGTACTGGCTATACGCGACCGCCATGCAGAGCTCCGCGCCGCAGGCGACGATCGGCAAGCTCGCGCTTGGCATCAAGGTGACCGACTACCAGGGCGAGCGCATCAGCTTCGGGCGTGCGAACGGTCGTTTCTTCGCGTCGATCCTGTCGAGCCTGACCCTCGGTATCGGCTACCTGATGGCCGGGTTCACGAAGCGCCGGCAGGCGCTGCACGACATGGTAGCCGGGACGCTGGTGGTGAAGAACGTCGTGTCTCCGGGGCTCGTGGCGCAGGGCGCCGCGGCGCGGCCGATGCCCGCGTGGGCGATCGTGCTGCTGATACTGGTCGGCGTGCTGCCGAGCGTCGGGATCCTGGCCGGGATCGGGGTTCCCGCCTACGCGGATTACAAGGTGCGATCGCAGGTCATCGACGGCCTGGCCGCGGCGTCGCCGTACCAGCAGAAGGTCGTCGAGGCGGTCGGAGCCGGTCACGACTGGGACGACATCGACTCCGCGGCGCTCGGGCTGCCGCTCGACACCGCCTCGCCGTACCTGGAATCGATCGAGGTGACAGGCGGTGCGATCGCGATCACCTTCGGGGGCGAGGCGGCGCGCAGCATCAACCCGGCACAGCTCGCCCTGGTCCCGGGTCTGAATGAGCAAGGTGAGGTAAGGTGGATGTGCGGCTACGCACCGGTGCCAGACGACACCGAGGTCGTGCTCGAGGAGCACGAGCAGTACACCAACGTGCCGGAGAAGTACCTGCCGTCAAGCTGCCGCGCGGGGACGGGCCAGGGCAGCTACGAGGACTAGCAGCGGCGGATGTGTGGGGTTGGGGTCGACGTGATTAAACCAACGGCGAGACGGTGCCGCGCGACGGCCGCGCTCTTGATCGCGACGCTGCTCGCGCTCGCCGCAACTCCGGCGCCGGCCTCGCAACCGGGCGAGGACGGCGCGAACGTGCATCCCGCCTTCGGACCCGCGGACCGCGCCGCACAACACGGACCGGCGCTGATCCCCCTCCGGGATGAGGCGATGCTCTCGCTCCCGGATGCGCACATGTTCATCCCGCGGCCCGAGGCGGACGCGCTCATGCGTCTCTTCCGCAACGAGTTCGGACGACCGTTCGTGGGGCTCGTCTTCGGCGTGAACGGCTACGTCGTGGTCGAGTACCACGACTCCGGTCACGTCGAGGAGAGCGAAGCACGCAGCTGGGACCCCGCGGTAATGCTGGCCGGCATTCGCGCGCGCACCGAAGCTGACAATTCGATGCGGCGACGCTTCGGCCGGTCGGACATCGAGGCCACGAGTTGGCTCAAGGCACCGGCCTACAACGCGAAAGCGAAGACACTCGCCTGGTCAGTCAGGCTCAGCGACGCGGTCGGCGTCGACGAGAGCGCCGTCGCTCTCGGACGGACGGGCTACGTGGAGCTCAAGGTCGTCAGTGACTTGTCCGGTGCGGAGGCGCACACCCCGCGTGTCGCCGCGCTGATCAAGGGCGTGCAGTTCAATCATGGACGGCGCTACGCCGATTTCGATCCGGTGCGAGATCCGAAGGCCACGTTCGGCCTCGCAGCGGTCGTCGCCGGCGAGACGGAGCTCGCGCCGGTCGAGGCCCGTTCATTTGCACGCGTGTACGACGCGCAAGGTGAGTCGCCGCCGGTGCGAGCGACGCCGATCGGCACGCGGTTCGTCGTGCGCGCGCCGGTCGTCGAGCATGAGCGGGAAGGACGCACGCTCTGGATCGACCTGCACCGCGCGGACATCGCGTTGGTGGCCGACATGCCCGCGGTGCCCGATCCGGAGGACCTCGTCGAGCTGGTCGAGACCGCGGAGCGGGACGGTCTCAGCGCGACTGTCCGCTACGAGCTTGCCGACGGGGCGCTGACGCAGAGCGGGCGTCCGATCGCGATGCTGCGCTCGATCGAGCACGACGGCGTGAGCGTCGCCGGCATGGAGGGGCCGCTGCGGTTTCCGTTTGCGCATCCCGATCGTCCGACGCGGACAGTCGAGCTCGCGCTCGGCCGCGGCATCGCGTACCTCGAGCTGCAGCGCCTCGAGCCGGCGATCCGGCTCCTGAGCCAGGCGCTCGCCGGCGACGCGCTCAGCGAGCCGGCGCGGATCCTCGCGCTGCGCTCGCGTGGCGAGGCGCAGCAGCACCTCGTCGAGGACCGCCGCAACGATCCTACGGTCGAATCCGATCGCACGCTGCTCGCCGCCATCAAGGACTTCCGCGCATGGCAGGCGCTCGAGCCGGCCTCGCTGGATCCGCTCGACAAGGAGGCCGACATCCTGCAGAGCCTGGGCGCCTACGACGAGGCGCTCGACATCTATCGCCGCCTGCGCGACCAGCAGCAGGACAAATGGTTCTGGCCGAGCATCAAGATCGCCGCGACCTATCGCCTGATGGGTGACCACATGCGCGCGCTGGGTACGCTCGATGAGCTCGAGCGCCGACCCCGGGGCTGGGACGGGGCGGCGTACCGGTATCACCGCGGCTGGACGCTGGTGCGTCTCGGTCGGTACGCCGATGCGGAGGCCACGTTCACGGTCGGGCTCGAAGCGCAGCCGGACTTCGGCTGGGCACATGTCGGGCGGGCCTGTGCCCGCTCCGCGCAGGGCAAGCTCGTCGATGCGCTCGCGGATCTCGAGCACGCCGTCGCCGATCTCGAGCTACCGGATGGGATCGGGAACACCCCGCGACAGCAACGCGATCTCGAACAGACGCGGAGTGTGGCGAAGATGCTACGAGGGGTAGTCGCGAACCCACCCGAGGTGCCACCCAAGGAGCCCTGCCGATTGTTCCTCGAGGCGCTGGACCGGCCGCGGGCGCGCAGCCCGGAACTCACGAAACTACAGACGCCCGCGACCTGAGGTCGCGGGCGGTCGCCGCCCGCGGCTGCTCCGCCTGCCTAGTCGTCCGCGCCCAGCGCGCACTCGAGCTCGTAGAGCGGGAGGATGCGTTCCGGGCCGTCCGTGGCGCGCCCAGCGAGCCGGCGCGCGGAATAGCGCTGCTCGAGCTCCTGGATCTGTTCTTCGAGTGCCCGGTTCACGTAATAGGACTTGCTTTGCCCCGTCAGTCGCGCGAGCCGCGTGAGGCGCGAGTCCAGCGTCTTGTCGAGGCGGATCGAGTTGAGCAGTCGCACGGCGAACTCCATTTCGTTCGTTTGCATTATCCCCAGACAATATGACACGGCCGCGACGCGCCTTCCTGCGCATACCTGTCGCTGCCCGGACACAGGTACACGACCCTCGGGTACTATGACGACTCGCGCTCCGCGGGGAAGCGCACAGCCGATCGGGTCGTCAACAAGGGAGATCGTGTCATGAAGACTGCGGTACGTTCGGTCACGGGTGTGCTGATCGCGGCGGTCGCGCTGGCGGCGTGTGAATCCGCACCGCCGAAGCCCATGCAGACCATCGAGGACACCGTTGAGGTATCTGCAACGGTCGAGAAGGTCGACGTGCTGAATCGCCTCCTGTCGCTCAAGACGGAGTCCGGCGAATCCGTCACGGTCGAAGTCGATCCGGCGGTGAAGAACCTGGTGCAGGTGCGACCGGGCGATCGGGTCGTGGCGCGCTACCGCCAGGCGATCGGCGCCACGATCAGCAAGGAGGCTGCCGGTCAGCCGGTCACGGTGGACGTCGCCTCGGACACGGCCAAGCTTGGTCAGAAACCGTCGGCCAGGGCCTCGCAGACCACCAACGTCCCGGTGACGATCACAGCGGTGGATACCAAGACTAACCAGGTCACGTTCCACGGCTCCGACGGCCTGGTGCGGGTGTTCACGGTCCAAACGCCGCAGGCCAAGGAGTTCATCAAGCAGCTCAAGCCCGGCGACACGGTGGTCGTCAGCTTCACCGAGGCACTGGCTCTCAGCGTCGAGCCGGCCAAGTAGTCCGGCGCTCGGGCACCGGACGACCTTTCCGCCGCCACCGGCCTTCCGCACGAGGCGACCGACGGCCGCGCCATGACTGGCGTGGGCCGTCGTGCGCTCAGGCGTCTGCGCGTCACTTCGCCGGCAGATCGTTCCAGATATCGCGATGCAGCTTCCAGTCGTCGCCCTGCCGCTTCCAGACGACGACGTACTTCACCGAGGCGGTCGTCGGGTCCTTCCCGGCAGGCTGGATGTTCATCCGCGCGATTCCGGTCTCGTGTACGAGATCGCCGCTTGCGCCGACATCGACGACCGTAAAGGCGAGGCTCTTCACGCCGTCGTCCATCGTCGACTGCCACATCTGCTGGATGGCCTGCCGTCCCTTGACCATCTCGCCGCCGGGCGGAAAGGCGATCGCGTCCTCGGTGTAGAAGGCGGCGACCGCTTTCGCGTCGCCACTCGCATAGGCCTCGGCAAACCGGACGCCCGCCTGCTCGATGGCAGCGCGCACACCGCTCGTGGCCGCGTCCTCGGACCACACTGGGCCCGCGGCGCAAGTCAGTGAAACAAAAAATACGAATGCGCTGATTCTGCTTGGATTTTTCATCGGTCCTCCCCTTGGCCGTGCCCCTTTGAAGGGTCAGCAACGATACCTCCCCCGATGCACCAAGCCAAACCAGCAACCATCTGGTTGCGTATCGCTCGTGCAAGGGCTAGGATGATACGCAACCAGGAGGTGGCCTATGAACACATCGCAGGACAGGATCGAGAAGGTAGTGGAGATGGATGCGCCGGTGTCGCGCGTCTGGCGTGCAATCACGGATTACGAGGAATTCGGCGAGTGGTTCCGCGTCAAGCTCGACGGGCCGTTCAAGTCCGGCGTGGTGTCGACGGGAAAGATGACCTACCCGGGCTTCGAGGGCTGGCCGTGGCGGGCCACCGTCGAGCGGATGGAACCCGAGCGCCTGTTCTCCTTCCGCTGGCACGACTACGACGCGGAGTCGGGCGTGCCCGTCGAGAAGCAGCCGACGACGCTGGTCGAGTTCCGGTTCGAGCCGAAGGGGCGCGGCACGCGCCTGACGATCACGGAGTCCGGGATCGCGTCGCTCCCCGATCCCCGTCGCGTGCAGGTGCTGCGCGACAACACCGAGGGCTGGAACATCCAGGCTCGAAACGTTGCCGAGTATGTCGCCGCGCACCGCTGAGTTCATCCCGCCGGCGGCGGCGCCGGTGTTCGCGGCGCTCGGCGATCCGACGCGGCTCGGGCTGCTCGCGCGTCTGCGCGACGGCCGGCCGCGCTCGATCGTCGAGCTCACCGAGGGCGTCGGTCTGACGCGGCAGGGGGTGAGCAAGCACCTGCGGGTGCTCGAGGACGCCGGCATGGTGCGCAGCAAGCGCGTCGGCCGCGAAAGTCGCTTCGTGTTCGAGCCCGACGGCCTCGAGCAGGCCCGCGCGCATCTCGAGCACGCCTCTCGGCAGTGGGACCGGACGCTCGCACGGCTGAAGGCGTTCGTCGAGGAGCGCTGAGGCCAACTGGCTCCGCAATCGCGACGGGATTACCCTTCGGTTTCGCACCGAAGGGAGATCGAACATGACGGCAAGCACAGAAAGCGCATCCATCCCGGTCGTCCTCGTCCACGGAGGCTTTGTCGATGGTTCGGGCTGGGAGGACGTGTATCACCTGCTCAGGAAGCAGGGTCACCCGGTCAGCATCGTGCAGCACGCGACCGCGTCGCTCGCCGATGATGTCGCGGCCACCCGGCGCGTGCTGGATGCGCAGCCCGCCCCGGCGATCCTCGTCGGTCATTCCTACGGCGGCGTCGTGATCAGCGAGGCCGGTACCCATCCGAAGGTGGCGGGTCTCGTGTACATCGCGGCGTTTGCTCCGGACGCAGGCGAATCCGTGGCCTCGCTCATCAAGGACCCGCCGCCCGGCGCGCCAGTGCCACCGATCGTGCCGGCGGGCGAGGGCTACCTGGCGCTCGACAGGGCGAAGTTCCGCGACTCGTTCGCGGCCGACGTGAACGCGGAGAAAGCGGCGTTCATGGCGGACTCACAGCTGCCGTGGGGCATCGCGGCGCTCGAGGGCAAGGTGAGTGTACCGGCGTGGAAGTCGAAGCCGAGCTGGTACCTGGTCGCGACCGACGATCGGATGATCCCGCCGCCCGCGCAGCGGCTGATGTCGAAGCGCGCCGGTGCCACGATCGTCGAGGTCGCGGCGAGCCACTCGGTGTACGTGTCGCAGGCGCGAGCGGTCGCCGATCTGATCAGCCAGGCAGCGAAGACGGTGATTCGATCGACGAGGTGACGGTCGGTGAACCGGGCGGCCGGCGAGGCGGCCGTTCACCGTTCGGCTACCCGAGCACCTTGCCGGGGTTAAGGATCGCGTTGGGATCGAGCGCCGTCTTGAGGAGGCGCATCGCCTCGATCGCCTCCGGCGTGCGCGAGCGGGCGAGGAAGTCGCGCTTCAGGAGACCGATCCCGTGCTCCGCGGAGATCGAGCCCCGGAACTCGCCGACGCAGTCGTAGACGAGTTCGTCCAGCTCGTGCGTGGCGTCGGGGCCGCCGGGCGCGGCGACGCAGATGTGCAGGTTGCTGTCGGCGATGTGCCCGAACCAGACCGTCGCGAGGCCCGGCCAGCGCGCCGCGATGCGCAGTCGACAGTCCTCGACGAAGCGCCCGATCGCGCCGATCGGCAGGCTGATGTCGAAGGGCACATAGTGGCCGATGATGCGCTGGAGCTCGCCGGAGGAATCGCGGATTGCCCAGATGTCCTTGCTCTCGCGGAGCGAGCGGGCGATGAGGGCATCCGCCACGATGCCGCGCTCGAACGCCGCTTCGACGTAACCCTGGAAGCGCGTGGCATCCAGCGTTGCGTCCGTTCCCATCGACTCGACGAGCACATAGAGCGGGTGTCCTTCCCCGAGCGGTGCGCGTCGACCGGCGCCCGACGTGCCAAGCCGGTAGAAGTCCGCCCACATCACTTCGAACGCCGACAGGTCGGCGCCGAGCCGTTCCCGTGCGAGCCGCAGCAGCGCCAGGGCTGCATCGTAGTCGGCGACGGCGCAGAGCGCCGTCTGCACGCTCGTCGTCGAGGGGAAGAGACGCAACACCGCGCGCGTCACGACACCCAGCGTGCCTTCGCTGCCGACGAAGACCTGCTTCACGTCGTAGCCGGCGTTGTTCTTGAGCATCGAGTTCATCGCGTCGAGCACCGTGCCGTTCGCGAGCACGACCTCGAGGCCGAGCACAAGGTCGCGCATCATCCCGTAGCGCAGCACGCGGTTGCCGCCCGCGTTCGTGGCGATGTTTCCGCCGACGGTGCACGACCCGCGGGCACCGATGTCGAGCGGGAACAGCATTCCGGCGCTGGCGGCCGCGTCCTGCACCGACTGAAGCGTGGCGCCCGATTGCGCCACGATCGTCGCGGAATCGGGGTCGACCGATTCGATGGCGTGCATACGCTCGAGGGACAGGATGACCCAGCCGTCGCGCGGCACGGCGCCTCCGGCCAGACCGGTTCGGCCGCCTTGCGCCACGACAGGCACTCGGCATGCGCTGCACTCGCGGAGCGTCGCGGACACCTCGGCCGTGTTCGACGGGCGCACCAGCGCCGCGGGCCTGACGTTCTCGTCGCGCAGCAGCCAGTCGCCCAGGTAGCGTGCGTCGATCGCCTCACCGGCGAGCACGGCATCGTGCCCGAGTGCGCCGCGCAGTGACGCGACCAGATCGCTCATGGAGTCCTGCCGCTATCCTCGTCGTCGTCGCGCCGCGCGAGCAGGCTTTGCGAACGACACGCAGGCGCCGACAACCTCGCGGAGGGTCGCAACGAGTTTCGCCGCGCGGCCCGCGTGGTAGGTAGGCGGCCAGTTGCGGTCGTCGAGGGCGCCCGCGGGCTCGTCGAGATAGCCGCGCATCGCGAGCTCGAGCTGCACGGCGTGGACACCGGTGTCGGGCTGGCCGTAATGGCGGGTGATGTGGCCGCCCTTGAATCGCCCGTCGACCACGGTCGGCAAACCGCTCGAGCCGCAGATCGCCTCCAGCGTGTGCCTGAGCTCGGGTGCGCAACTCCGACCTGTGTTCGTGCCGAGGTTGAACACCGGCAATATCCCCTCGAAGAGCCGCGGCACTACCGAGCGGATCGAGTGCGCGTCGTACAGGGCGACCTTGCCGTGCTTCTTGCGGAGTCGCGTGATCTCGTGGCCGATCGCAGAGTGATACGGCGCGTAGTACTTGAGACGCCGCGTCGCGATCTCCTGCTCGTCGGGCGGCGTCTCGCCACTGCGATACAGCGGCTCACCGTCGAATGTGGTGGTGGGGCAAAGCTCGGTCGTGGTCTGGCCGGGATAGAGCGAGCGCCCCTCCGGGTCGCGGTTCACGTCGATCACCGTCCGCGAGACAAGCGTCCGGATGACGGTGGCGCCGAGTTCCCGGGCGAACGAGTACAGCTGATCGACGTACCAGTCCGTGTCCTTGAGTGCGACCCAGTCCGATGCGAGCCGCGACTCGATTCCGTCGGCCAGGCGCGTGCCCGAGTGCGGGATCGAAAGCACGAGCGGTGCGTCGCCGCGCTCGACGACGAGCCATTCGTACCAGTCGTCAGTCTGTCGAATCGTCATCGGACTCGTACCAGTCGTCGGTCTGTCTCGCGTTCATCGGCGATCAGTCAATTGTCGCGTTCGCTTCGATCCACCAGCCACGCGGTGCTGGCGCGGCGAGCCGCCATTCGAGCATCTCACGCCCAGGGTTCGCGAGCCACGCGAGCGTGTGACGGGGCAGGGTGACGGGGCCCGTGCCGGCCGTGTCGACTTGCGCATCGTCGCACACGAAGCAGCCGAGAAGGGCAGCGTCGGTGCGCAGCGAAAAACCGGTAGTGCGCGGGTCCTGAGCGGCGTTGGCGCGCAGCGCGGCGGCCGCCGCGACGCCGCGCAGCGCGCGGACGGTCGCGCGCGCATCCGTCCGGCGCACCATCACGTTGAGGTCGCGGGTCGCACCGGCGAGCAGCTCGCAGTTCGTCGCGTCGTCACCGGAGAATGCGTGCATCTCGTCGTCGTCGGCTCGCACGGAGGCTGGCGCGCGACCCGCGGTCGTCAGCCGGACGCCGCCGCCCTCGAGCACCGCAAACCAGCGATCGACACCTGGGTATGCCGAGAACGGTCCGGCCGTCTCGACGTCGGCGACGCTCACCCGCACCGACCAGCGCCGCGGATCGGGCCAGGCAAGGAGCGTGCGCGTCCAGCCGCCGCCATTGGCCCAGCGCTCAGGTCTGACCTGCGTTGGATGTACCAGCCTCACTTCCTGATCAGACGCCGCTGCCGTACCTCTTTCCGCACGCCCTTCGTGCCCGTCGAGCTGGCGCTGGTCGGCACACCGGTGCGGTACGACACCACGAAGTCGAACCCCGTCTCCGCCCCGTCGACCGCGATCGTCACCGGTGCGGCCTCCACCGGATAGACACCGCAGGCCTCGGCCGGATCGCAGATGAACTGGTCGTTGTTGAGGTCGGTACCGGACATCAGCAGGTAGTCGCGGGCGGCCAGACCGTCGAACTGGTAGGCGACCGAGCTTCCCTCGGCCAGCACCTCGACCTGCGCGAGCGTGTCGTTGGTCACAGGGTCGACGAGCAGGACGTACTGCTTGCCGGCGCTTGGCTCGCCGCTGACCGCTGCCACCTCCATCAGCACCTCGACCCGTCCCGTGCCGCCGTTCGAGGTGAAGAGGACGAACCCCGAGAAGCTGCCAACCGGAAGACCGGTGCGATCGACCGTGATCGTGTACAGGCCGAGGCCGTTCGCATCGACCGAGGTCTCGACCACGGAGATCCACGGATCGGACGGGTTGGCGCCGGTCACGGTGAGCGTCCCACCGCCGGCGTTCGCCACCACCACCTGTGCCGTCGTGCCGATGTCGCCGAAGGCGAGCGAGGAGGGCGTGACGCTGATCCGCGGAGGCGGCTGCGGGAGCGACGGGTTCGCGGCCCCGATCGCCTTGGCCGCATTGATCAGGCCCTGCCCAAGTCGATTTTCTCCTGGGATAGGGTCGGTGAGCGATCCCTGTGCCAGCAGCGCGTCGAACTGCGCGGGTGTCATGGCAGGGTTCACGCTCAGCATCAGCGCGATCACGCCCGCGACGTGGGGCGCGGCCATCGAGGTGCCCTGGAGATGATCGAGGGTGGGCGTGATGTTGGCGCCGCCGCCATTCGCGTGCGTGCTGTAGATACCGTCCGGCAGCCCGTTGCCATCGACGTCCACGCGCATGTCGCCGCCGGGCGCGGCCAGGTCGACGGTCGAGCCGAAATTGGAGTATGGCGCCTTGGTCCGCAGCGGCCCCGTGGCTGCGACGCTGATCACGTTGTCGCAGGAGGCCGGGCTCTGCGGTCCGCTGCTGTTGTCGTTGCCCGCAGCGGCGACCACCGCCACGCCCTGCGCGCGGACTTGTGCGAACAGATCCGACGCACTCGTGTCGCAGGCGCCGGCGGCGCCGAAGCTCATGTTGATCACGTCGGCGCGTTGCGTGGGCAGCGTGCCGGAGTCGTTCTCCAGGCCAGCGGCATAACGGATGCCCTGGATGATGTCGAAAGACGTGCCCGTCCCCACGCAACCGTCGAGCGCGCGGATGGGCATGATCCGCGCGCCCCAGGACACACCCGCGACACCGCTGCCGTCGTTGCTGCGCGCGCCGATGGTCCCGGACACGTGCGTGCCGTGGAACGTGGAGCCGCCACCGATGACGCAGCCTGGATCGGCAGGGATCGCGTCGATGCCGTCGCCGTCCTCGTTCGACGGGCTGCTGACGAAATCGAACCCTTGTACGAGCTTGGACGAGAGTTCCGGATGCGTAATGACGACACCCGTGTCGACCACGGCAACACGGACCGCCGTGCTACCGGTCGTGACGTCCCACGCACCGGGCAACTGTATCTGCTCGTAATGCCAGCGCTGGATCGGATAATTGGCGTCGTTCGGCGTCAACGACGTGCGCATGATCCGGTTGAGGTCTGCGCTGCGCACCGCCGCGTCGCTGCGCAGGCGCTTTGCGTAAAGGAGCGTGTCGAGCTTGCGCTGTTGCAGGGCGCTGGCAACGCGCCAGTTCCGCGGCGCTGCTGTCTTGGCAGCGCCGGTCGCTGCGGTCGTGACGGCCGTCGCGGTCGCGCTCTTCGTACCAGCCGCCGCGGCGCGCGACCAGGGTGTCATGCCGTTCGTGATGGCCGTCGTATCGGCGGGCAGCTTGAGCAGCATCGCACGATCGGGCGCGCCGCCTTTCCGGCTCAGCTCAAAGCGCGTGGCGAGCGTCGCGGCGCTTGTCGATTCCGTCGCGGCCGCGTCACTGGAGCTCTTGGCAAAATTCTTGAGCGTGACGATCAGCTCGCCGGGCACGAACTCGTCGCTCAGACGCAGGCTCGCCGTGTTCGATGACACCGTCGATTGCCCGACGCTCAGCCGGTACATCGGTGCCCCCTCGAAGGCGAACACGTCGATGAAGTACGTTCCACCGGAGGCAACGACCAGCGTCTCGACCTGGCCCGTACCCTCCGACGAGTCGACGAGATTTCCGGCGGAGTCGAAAAGGAACAGGTCGGCGTCGTCGCCGACGTCGGCGGACGGGATCACCAGCTCGATCACCTGCCCGGCGAGGAGGTCGACGCGGTAGACGTCGTCGATATCGCCGTTCTGGAACGACCGGCCGTCAAATCCGGCGCGGGGCACGTTCACGTAGCCGCCGATCACCACCGGGTTTGGCATGTCCTGCGCCTGCACGTCGTTGTCGTTCGGTGCGAACGGCGCCAGCGGATCGTTCACGTCACTGTCGGAGCGCGAAGTCGTCGGCACCAGCAGGTTGCCGGCTACCGAGCTGTTGCCTGCCTGTATGGTGACGGTCGCACTCGCCGTGCCCGAGCCGCCAGCGCCATTGCACTCCAGCGTGAACGTCGTGGCCGCGTTGATCGGCCCGGTGGTTTCCGACCCGGACGGCGACCTCACACCGCTCCAGCCGTCGGACGCCTGGCAGGTGTCGGCATCGGTGCTCGACCAGGTGAGCGTCGATGTACCGCCGACAACCACATTCGTCGGGTCCGCCTGGAGCTGCACGGTGGGTGCCGGGGGCGGCCCGCTCCCACCGCCGCCGCCGCCGCCTCCGCAACCGGCGACCAGCGTGGCGACCCCCGCGAGGAGGATCTTCCGTGGCTCGATGTGCGGGATCGTCAGGGTTGCCGGCATGTCCGATTTCTCTCTGCGCGGTGGGTGGGCGCAGGAGTGCGAATCTTACCGCTACCGCATGTCACGCGTTTTCAGCCTGCGGACAAGCTGCGCGTTTTCAGCGAAGATGCCGCCGCTTCAGTGGCAGGAATGGTCACGATGAGCCGGTCGACCCTGCATTTCGATGGCGCCCTGCTGCCGGACGGCTGGGGCCGCGACGTCCGGGTGACGATCGAGGGCGGGCGGATCGCTGCCGTCGAACCGGGCGCGCCTCGCGACGGCGCCACCGAACGCCACACCCTCGGCCTGCCGGGGCTCGGCAACGGCCACAGCCACGGTTTTCAGCGCGCGATGGCCGGGCTCACCGAGTGGAAGGACGCCGCCGCGGCCTCGTTCTGGACCTGGCGCGACACGATGTACCGCTTCCTGGACGGGTTCGGTCCCGACGAGATCGAAGCGGTCACCGCGCAGGCCTATGCCGAGATGCTCGAGGCCGGCTTTACCCGCGTCGGCGAGTTCCACTACCTGCATCACGATGCGCAGGGCCGCGAGTACGCGGACATCGGCGAGATGGCGAGCCGCGTCGCCGCGGCGGCCGCAGAAACGGGGATCGGACTTACGCTGCTGCCGGTCTTCTACGCGCATGCGGGGTTCGGCAGCGCGCCGCCAACCGCGGGACAGCGACGCTTCATCTGCGCTCCCGACCAGTATGCGCGGCTGCTTGCCTCATGCGAGCGCGCGATCGCCACGCTCCCCGGCGCCGTGCTCGGCGTCGCGCCGCACAGCCTGCGCGCGGTCGACGAGCGGGAGCTCAAGAAGCTCGAGCGGCTGCGGCCCCGCGATCCGATACACCTGCACATCGCCGAGCAGATGCAGGAGGTCGACGACTGCGTCGCGTGGTCGGGGGAGCGGCCCGTCGATTGGCTGCTCGCGAGGTTCCCGGTCGATGCGCGCTGGTCCCTCATCCACGCGACGCACGTGACACCGGATGAGCTCGCGGGCATCGCGCGGACAGGGGCCGTGGTCGGGCTCTGCCCGATCACCGAGGCCAATCTCGGCGACGGCGTGTTTCCGGCCGCGGATCATGTGTGCGCCGGTGGCGCGTTCAGCATCGGCACCGACTCGAACGTGACGATCGATGCGGCCGCGGAGCTCCGCCTGCTCGAGTACGGTCAGCGCCTCACGCGCCGCGCCAGGAACGTCCTCGCCGCCCCGGGCGGCGCATCGACGGGCCGTGCGCTCTTCGAAGCTGCGCACTCAGGCGGCGCACGGTCGCTGGGCGAAAGGACTGCCGGGCTGGTCATCGGCGCGCCCGCGGACATCGTCTCGCTCGATACGGCCGCTTCATTCGTCGCTGCAAAGCCCGACCACTGGCTCGACCACTGGATCTTTGCCGCGCGGCGGCCGATGGTCGATTGCGTGTGGCGCTCGGGACGAAAGCTCGTGCAGGGCGGGCGGCACGTTCACGCCGAGCGGATCGGGCGGCGCTACCGCGAGGTGCTGACCCGACTCGCACAGCGCCTGCAATAGCGGAGTTGACGAGTCTGCATTTCGATTTCTGCTAAAACGCGACGCATATGGCGCCCGCTCCATCCAGGATGTTGCGTCATCCTGCGCAGATGGAGGTGTCATGAGCTTCCAGCTCTCGCTGTATGATGCGCTCGTCAGCATCGAGGTGCCGGCCGACAAGGCACGGGCTGTTATCGATGCGCTGGAGCGCGATATGGGGTCAACGCTTGCCACGAAGCAGGATGTCCTGCTGCTCAAGCAGGAGATCACCAACCTCAAGGAAAACGTCGCTCGGGAACTTGAACTGTTGCGGTCCTCGATGACCGTGCGCCTGGGTTCCATCCAGGTAGTGACGGCCGGATTGCTTTTCGCGGCCCTGAAACTGACCTGACCCAATGACGGCAAGCGACGAGGGACGATGGCAGGCGACGGCGGACCGAGTGGAACTGGCGGAGCTGATGCACCGCTACGCGCTCGCGATCGACACTGCGCAATTCGACGATCTGCGGCAGGTGTTCACGCCGGACGCGTCGATCGATTTCGGCTCCGTCGACCAGTACGTCGAGGGCGATACCGGTGTGAACGGGATCGACGCGATCGTCGGCTGGTTCCGCACCGTGCTCGCAGCGTTCCCCGACGTGCTGCATTTCATGAGCAACCACGTCATCGACCTCGATGGAGATCGCGCGCGCGTGCGCACCTGCATGCACGTGCTGCACATGGCGATGGGCGGGATCTACGATGCGGACGCGGTGCGCACGCCCGCCGGCTGGCGATTCGGCCGCCTCAGGCTCGACGAGCGGCGCTTCGACGAGGCCGCGGCACGACTGCAGGCGCACATGGCGCGGGTGGACACCGGCGATTGACCAGCATCGCAGGCGAGTCGACGCACGCGGGCGCCGATGACTGGCCGGCGCTGAAGGATTGCCGTCGATCAGCGCGCGGAATTCACCCAGGTGTACTGCCAGGCGACACCGTAGGTGGTGAAGTCCCCGCCGATGCGCGTCGTCGCCCCCTCGCTCCAGGAGAACTTCAACGCCTGTCGGGCCCCGATTGGCAGCGACAGCGTCGCGCCGATCCGGGTGTTCTCCTGCCGATCGTTTCTTTCGACGCCGTCGACCGTGCTTTGGCCGCCCGAGTACCAGGTCGAGTTGAACGCAAGCCACAGCCTGGGTCGGAAGGTATAGCTCGCATGCAGCTGGAGCGCACCAATCGGGTCCTGCTCGCGGTGTGACCCGCCAAAGAAATCGTCGTTGTCCGTGAAGAACCACACACCCGCGTAGCCCTCGAGAAACCAGCGGCCGACCGGCACCACTACGCCCAGCTCGGGCTTAAGAGCCCAGCGGTTGGCGCCGATGTTGACGAGCTTCGAGGAGTAGTACTCCCCGAGCGGCGGCACGACGGTGAGGCTCGCACCCAGCGTCGTCCGAGGTGCGCGTGCGACAAACTCCGCCGGAGTGAGCGCGGGGCCACCGACGAGATTGACGGCGAGCCGCAGGCGCGGGTCGCCGAAGCCGGATCGTGTGATCGCTCTCGCTTCCTCGCTGACGTCCCCGGAGACATCGCCCCAGACGTACGGGACTGCGACCAGCATGTTTGCCGAGCGACCGACGACACCGAACGTGTGACCGTAGGCGACGGTACCCGCGTTCAGCTGCGCATCGACGTTGTCGAAGGGCAGGGAAGGATCGAACACCACGTCGCCCGACGAATGGAGGTAGCCCGCGAGCAGGAAATTGGCGCCGACCGGACTCGGCGAGTAGGCCCGTGGCTCGAGCTCCTGAGCCTGGGACTGGAGTGGCGCCCAGCCGAGGAGCACGAGCGCCAGGCCTGCGCGGGCACAGCGCCAATGTTTCGGGGGCAGGCGATCAGCACAGGTGCGCACGGATGGCGCGCAGATTAGCACGCGACCGATTTGAAACCGGCCGGCAATGCCAGCGGCTCGCGTGTACCACCAGGGCTCGTCGCGCTATGCTTTCGCGTGGTCAGGGCGCGCACCACCTGTCGCGTTCGGCGGGGCTCCGTCGCTTGCGGGTTGGCGCTCCTTGCTGTGAGCCGGGTCCTGGCCGGGGCTGCGGCCCCCGCTCCGCGGACCGCCGAACTAACGGTCGGATCGACAACGGAGCTGCTCGAAGCGCTGAAACCCGGGCGAGGCGCACGGACGATCCACCTGCGCGCCGGGCGCTACGTGCTCGACGCGCCGCTCGTCGTGCCCGACGGCGCAGAGCTCGTGGGCGAGGGCGTGATGCGCTTCGACGCCGGCGGCGTGCCCGAGGGCTTCGCGCCCAGGACCGAGACAGTGCTCGTCGCGAACGCGCCGCGCGAAGCGAACGTCGTCACGCTTGGTGATGGTACGCGGCTCCAGCAGCTACGGATCGAGGGTGCGGCTCCGGCCGCGAGCCCGGGCGATCAAGCCAGCGGCAACGTCGTCGTCATCGCATCGCGAGGACCGCGCGATCGCGTCCGGGCGACGCTCGAGCAGTGCGAGATCGTCAACCACAGCGCCAGCGGTATCGTCCCTGCCGGGCCGAGCGGACGCGCCATCGTGGTCCTCACCCGGAACCCCGGCGCGGGTGCGCCTTCGCACGATGGCGCGCAGCTCGCCGTGGCGATCGACCGCTCAATCGTGCGAAACGCGGTCGGCAGCAATTCTGTGTTCGCAATCAATTTCGCGAGCGACGGCACAATCGCGCTCGATTTCCTTCGCAACCGCCTCGAGGGCGTCCTGTCGATGGCAGGAGGCGTGGGTCGGCCGGACCGGGTCCGCGGCTCGAGCGCGGTGCTGCGCTCGCGGAGCAATCTCTACGTCAATGCCGGCGGCGCCCATCCCGTTGGCTGGCAGATCCTCGGCGGCAGCGTGGCGCCGCACGCGGAAATCCAGGGCCAGGGGGCCGCGTCGAACCTGGTGCGGGTCGAATCGCAGGACGACCGGATCGAGGGATATCGCCTCGGAATCGAGGCAGCGGCGGGCCGGCTTGTCATGAGGCTGCCAGGTACGGTGCTGCGCAACCGCGGCGAGCTGC
>Ga0075418_10002687_pt1 | contig 20405 bp, 18 predicted proteins | sample SoiMetdeltSBSDD2_FD_81776 | JGI IMG/M metagenome (GOLD analysis project Ga0075418, IMG submission 81776) | Bulk soil microbial communities from a Populus tree surrounding site in Tennessee, USA - Soil MetaG P. deltoides SBSDD2 | ecosystem: Environmental > Terrestrial > Soil > Tree plantation...
GCTGGCCTCCGCATGCTGCTGGGCGACGGCCAGGCTCCGCGCCAAGCGGGCCATCGTCAGCTCTTCCCGCTGAAACCGCACGCGGGCGTCACCAGTGGCCGCGACCCCTTTGAGCAGCAGCCGCTCCGCGTCGTAATCGCGGCCCTGCTCCAAATACAGCAGGACGATCGCCAGATAAGGCTCTGGATTGGCCGGCAGATCGCGAATCGCGGCTTCCAGCTCTTGAACGGGCGTCAGCTTCATCATTGTATTCCTCACGCTCCGCGTGAGGCCGCGCGGCGGGCCCCAGGCCGCGCATTTCATCCTAATCGTAGCGCGGAGCAGCTGCGAGGAAAGAGTGCCCACCCCCAAAGCCGCGACCAGTGGTCGCGCTCTACCAGTGCAGCGCGACCAGTGGTCGCGGCTTTGAAGACGGCTACGCGTGCAGCCCCCGGATCACTATTTCCAGGAATTCGCGGGCTCGTTTGGCCAGGGCGTCGATCTCTTCCGGCTTCGTCGGGCGGATTTTGGGGGCCGAGATATTCTCGCAGCACAGCGGCATCTCGCGGCCGGTGAAGGCGACGTTGTCCAGCAGGCGGTAGTGGTCGATCTCGCCCAGGCCGGGACCGCAGTCCTGATTCACCGGGAACATCCGGTGGTCCTTGATGCAGAAGCTGTGGATCAGCTCGGCGCAGGTCTTGATATCTTTGAGTGGATCGACCTGCCCCTTAGTGTAGTCCATCACGTTGCCGGCGTCGTAATTGACCTTGATGTTGTCGTCGGCCACTTCGCGGACGATCTCGCCGGTGACTTGCCCCGTCTCGCCGTGCTGCTTGACGACCAGCAAGACGCCCAGATCGCGGGCGACCGGTCCGAGCTTCTTGAACCGCTCGACCCAGACCTGCCGGTTGTTGCCGCTGGTGTGGCCGAAGGTCAGCACGTGCGGAATGCCCGCGGCGTCGGCCTGCTTGAGGCGCTGCGTGAGCACTTCCACGCCCTTGGGGTCTTCGGGATAGATGCCCGAGAACATCATCAGCGGCGACAGGCCCTGGTCGCGACACCGCTGGCCCAGTTCCTTGGCCTTGGCCGGCGGCGCGTCGGCTGGCATCACGGGCACGGGCCGCGATTCGCCCTCTTCGCGGTGCGACGTGCCCCAGGCCACATACTCGTAGCCCGCCGACTTGATCCCACTCAAAGCCCGCGCCAGCGGATACTGACTGTAGGGTAGCGTCATGCAGGCGATCTGAAATTTCGTCGGCTTGCCGAGCTTCGCTGACTGCTCCTGCCCACAGACCTGACTGCCCAGCGACCAGCCGCCCAGTGCTGCACCGGCTTGCAGGAACACGCGCCGCGACAGCCCCGAATTCGCCGCCATACTTCACCTCAATGCAAGCGACTCGCGATCAACGACTTGTGGCTCGAATTGTCGCCGCCCCAAACGCGCCTGTCCAGAATCTCGCACTCCTCTTTGGCGAATGCGGCCAATGATCACTTTTTGATTTCGATCGGCGTCTTGACGTTCTGAAACTGGGCCTGATCGGCTTGCAGGTTGCGGGCCTCGGCACTCAGGAGGATGCCGATCGTCGGCCGCTCGCCGGCTTGCGTGAAGCCGATCGTGTTGTCCTTGAAGACGACGTCGTGGTGCGGGCCTTGCACGACCACCGCGGCGGCGGGATTGCGCTTGGAATCGGCGGCGTTGTCGAGTATCCGGTTGTTCTCAAAGACGTTGCGGTGCGCGCCCATGGCCTCCGATTCGTTGCGGAAGAGCACCCCCGCCGCCAGGTTCTGCACGATCGTGTTGCGGCGGAAGAGGTTGTCGGTGTCCTTGTGGCCAATCGAGACGCCGGCCCGCTCGTTGCCGCGGATTTCGTTGTCTTCGAACAGGCCGTGCGTCACGCGCCAGCAGACGTACAGGCCGTCGCTGCCGTTGGTCAGCGAGCGGCACCGCCGCACCACCGGCGACTTCGAGCCGCTCCCCGGATGAATGCCCAGTCCGGCGTTCTTCTCCACGAGGCAATCCTCGACGGTGACGTGGGCCGAGACCTGGAAGCTGATCCCGTCCCCGTTGTAGCCGCGGACCGTGCAGTTGCGGATCGCCACGCGCTCGCACTCGAACAGGTAAATGCCGCCGCCGCGGCAGCCGTTGAGGTATTGAGCCTTGTCGCGGTTGCCTTCGAGCACGAGACCTTCCACGGCCGCGTCCTTGACCTGCCAGCCGCCGATGAGCGGAAACGCCAGCTTCGCGGTGGCGCCCAGTGAAACGAGGTAGTCAAGATAGAGCGGGCCGGACAGGCGAAACGTCGCAGGACCGGTCTGGGCGGTGAGCGTCGCCGTGGTGACCGAGAAGCCGCCGCCGTTGTCCTTGTCGGCAATCGACACGCCGTCGCCGACGCGGAATGCGCCCGGGTCGGCGACGGTGATCTGCCGCTCGTTGGCGTCGCCGTCGAGAGTCAGCTTCGACGCGACTCCATCACAAGCGGCCAGAACGGTCTCGCCGGTGACGCCGACCAGCGTGACGTTGTCGCGCAGCGTCACCGCATTGCGGATTGTGTATCGCCCCTTTCCGATGCGGACCGTGCCGCCGCCCAGGCTCGCCACGTAGTCGATCGCCGCCTGAATGGCCCGGCCGTCGCTGCCGCGGATATCTCCCTCCGCGATTCCAACGCGAATCTCGGCCCGCAGCGGCGCGGTCGAATCGGCGGCACGAGCAACCGCGGCAAGCATAATCGCAGCGCACGCGGCGACAAAGCCGCGCAGAAAAATCGCGTTCATGGCTTCTCTCCGGTGGGTTCTGGGTCGGCGATCCGCTGGCGGGAGACGCCGCATGTCATCCTCCCAGGCAACTGGACCATGACGTTCCCAGCTATCCAATCTGCACAAGCTTCGGCGGCTCCTGGCCGCGGGTATCAATCCAGCGGGCGGCGTCAAAGTGTTGCGTGTAGGTGCCGTAGTCGTTGAAGAAGAAGTACTTGGCGAGGCGATAGGCGAGCGACTTCTCGGGGATTTCCTGGCCCGGGTTGTACTGGCTGGGTCGCTTTTCGAGGGCGGCGACTTCTGAATAGGCGGCGTGGCGGGCCGTCGTGTCCTTGGCACCGTGCCGCCGGGCGAGATCCTCGAGCAGATCCGGTCGCTCCAGAACGATGCAGCCGCGGGTGTGCCGGGCGGCCGTTTCGCGAAAGTCGCGGAGGAAGGCCGACTGCTGAAAGACTTCTCGCAGCGGCCGCTCGTCGTAAATCGACTCTTTGGCGAACTGGATGATCGGGCAGGGCTCGATGTCGCCCCAAGGGCTGATGTGGTGCGTGAAGCCGGTCGCCGCGGGACAGAGCGCGCGGCCTTCGCCGTCGTAGTAGGCGTCGATGATGATGATCGGCTTCCTTGCCCGCATCTCGACGACAAACTTGCGGCACTCCAGCTGCTGCTCCGGCGTCAGCGCCAATTCCGGTTTCGCATCGGGGCCGATGGGCCGGTAGATGTGAAACCACGTGTACATCACGCCCATCTCAATCAGCCGGTCGAGCCACTTCTCGCTGAGCAGGTCGAAGTTCGATTGGCAGAGGCTGGTGCAGACGCCGGTCATCACCTTGTGCTTCAGGCAGTTCTGCAACCCGGCCATGGTCTGGCTGAGCACGCCCTCGCGGCCGCGGCGCTCGTCGCTGACGATCTCGTTCCCCTCAACGCTGACCAGCGGGGTCACGTTTCCGAATTCGCGGAGCCGGCGGGCGACGTCGTCCGTGATGAAGTGGCCGTTGGTGAAGACCTGGAAATAGCAGTCGCGATGACCGCCGAGGATTTCCAGGATCTCCGGGTGCATGAAGGGCTCGCCGCCCAGGATGCCGAAGAACGAATTGCCCATTGCTTTCGCTTCGGTAATCAGGCGGTTCATCGCCGCCGGCTCGATCCGCGCCTGCTTGGCCGCCACATCGACCCAGCAGCCTTGGCAGCGGAGGTTGCAGCTGTTGATGAGCGAGATATAGAGGAACGGCGGAAAGAACTCGCCCCGCTTCAAACGGGCCTTGTGCTTCTGCACCGAACGGACGCCCTTGGCCCCAAAATTCCAGGCCAGCTTCCAGAGCAGGCGCTTGTCGGTTTCCAGCAGCAGGCGTTTGGCGAGGCGGAGGTACATCGGGTGCGTGGCTGGTGGCTGACGGGCAAAGGAGCATTATAGCTCGTACCAGCATGCAGTCATGCAGTCATGGCCATGCCATTGCTCTTGGTCGGCCGCGCACAAACCGGTAGCATCCGCCGCCGCGAACCGGCCCAGCCGCAGCCGCGTACGTCAGCCGGGGGCAGTCACGGACGGTCCACTCTCGGACGGAACAGGAAGCGCATGCCCCGCCCCTCTCGCGCCAAGCCGACGCTCGCGCTCGAATCGCTGGAATCCAGGCAGGCCCTCGCTGGCGACGTGATGGCGGTCATGTACGGCCAGATGCTCGTGATCTGGGGCGACGCGGCGGCCAACGGCGTGGTGCTCAGCTACAGCTCGAACTTGCAGACCTACGAAGTCGCGGGCCAAGACGCGGGCGGGGCGCCGACGACGATCAACAGCCAGGCCGCGTCTGCTTCGTTTAGCAACGTGCAATCGGTGGCCGTCCTGCTCAACGGCGGAGACGACGCCTTTTCGGTTGGCTCGCCCGCGGCGGTCGATACGGCGATTCGCCAGTGGCTTTCGATCGACATGGGGGACGGCAACGACACGGTTCAGCTCGGCCGGGGCGGCAACGCGCCGGGCGGGAATGCACCAATCGCCATGCATCTTCGCACGGGCACGAGCGTCAACATCGACCTGGGCGCGGGCGACGACCACCTGGAGCTGGCGAACGCCGAGATCGGCCTGGCATTGAACGTCGCCGCCGGCGACGGCAACGACGACGTGATCTTCGCGACAGAGTTTACCCCCGAGGGCTCCAGCGACGCGCAGCTGTTTCCCGTCGTCATACGCGGCAACACCGGGATCAGCCTGGGAGGCGGCGAGGACGAGTTGGAGATTCTGAATTCGGTCCTTCAGGGGCACGTGCGAATTCTCGACGGCGCAGGCGCGGCGCACATCAACCTCGACAACGTCAGCATCGCCAAAAACCTCGACATCGACACGGCCACCAGCGACGACCAGCTAAAGATCAACTTCGTCAACGCCCGCAACGTGACGATCGACAGCAATGGCGGCATCGACGATGTCGATTTCACCAACTGCCGCTTCCGCTCGATGATCCTCAAGCTGGGCGCCCAGCGCGACGCCCTGCTGCTGCGCAATGTCCGCGTTTCGTTTATGACGCGGCTCGACGGCGGCGACAACGGCAGCCGGCTGGCCGGCTCGAACAATACGCTCCGCGGGCTGACACGGCGCAACATCGGCTAGGACCGCGCAAGTGGAATGGCGTTGCCCGCGGCCCTATAGTGTCGTGGTCGAGTGCCCGCGTGACTCTCCACGGAGCGCCACGATGTCGATTCGAGTCGATTGCGAGAAGTGCGGCTTCGAGTACAAGCTCCGCGACGAGCTGGCCGGCAAGAAGGTCAAGTGCAAGATCTGCCAGGCGGTCTTTGTCGTGCCGCGGCCGGCCACGGGGCCGCAGCCGGTCGATACCACGGGCCACGGCGACCCGGTCTATCGCTACACCGAGCGGCCGACGCAGTTCGAGTTGGCGGTTGGCGATTCGGAGAATATCGAGCAGATTTCCAAGCACATCGAGCGGCATTGCGGGCCGATCGACGGAGTGATGCACGAGCTGGTCTCGGACCTGGTGCACATCGACATCCATTCGGTCAAGCCAACCAGCGAGCGGCCGTATCACACGCTGGTTACCAGCGGCATGAGCGACCGGGCGATGATCACGCCGGAAGGAGCGGCCGAGGAAGTCGCAAAGTGCCAGTTCGCCGAGCTGATGCTCTGCCTGCCGCCGCAGTGGCCGCTCGACGAAGAATCCTGGAAGAATCCGCGGCACTACTGGCCCATCTACCTGCTCAAGATGCTGGCCCGCTTTCCGCACGAGTACCAGACCTGGCTCTGGTGGGGCCACACGATGCCCAACGGAGATCCAGCGGAGCCGTATGCCGACAATACCAAGCTGTGCTGCGCGCTGTTGCTCTCGCCGTTGCGTTTTGCCCCGGAGTTCCACCAATTGGAAGTCGGCCCGGAGAAGACCATCCATTTCATGTCGATCGTGCCGCTGTACCAGGAAGAGATCGACTTCAAGCTAAACGAGGGCGCCGAAGCGCTCTGCGAGCGTTTTGACAAGCACGGCATTACCGAGGTGCTGGATGTAAAGCGGGTCAACGTCTGCCAGAAACGCGGCTGGTGGTAGCGGCACTCAACCGGCCGAGCGCTGGCCGGCTTCGAGCGCTGCGACGATCTTTTCCACGTCGTACACGCAGCCGCCCCAGGTGCCGCCGCCGACGCGCTGGAGGGCAGCCCACAGGCGGGTGTCGGCGGGAAGGTCCTTGTCCGGGGCGAGATCGGCCCGCGGCTGGCGGGCGGCAAGCACAACCTCACCCTCGGCGGGCGAGAACCGGCGGGGGCCAGATGGCAGCGACTCACCAACCAGATCGACGCTGCCGGCCAGCTTGTTGCGGTCGATGATAATCTGGATCAGATCGCCGTCTCGGACCTTGCCGATCGGACCGCCGGCGAGGGCCTCGGGCCCGACGTGGCCGATGCACGCGCCGGTGCTGACGCCGGAGAAGCGGGCGTCGGTGACGACGGCTACGTCGCGGCCCCATTTGAGGAATTTTAGGGCGGACGTAATCTGGTAGGTCTCCTCCATGCCGCTCCCCATCGGCCCGCGGCCGATCAGCACCAGCACATCGCCGGGCCTCAGCGGCTGCGTGCCTTGCCCTTTGATGGCGGTGATCGCGTCGCGCTCGCGGGTGAAGACGCGGGCCGGGCCGGTTTTTCGATAGACGCCGTCGGCATCGACCACGGCCGGATCGATCGCCGTGGCCTTGATCACCGCCCCCTCGGGGCAGAGATTGCCGCGGGGGAAGCAGATCGTGCTGGTCAGTCCGCGGCGGCGGGCCTCGGCCGGCGGGATAATCACGTCGTCCGGTTCAACGCCATCGCGGGCCTTCAGCAGTTCGCGCACCGCCTTGCGCCTCTGGCTGGCCTGCCACCAATCCAGGACCTCGCCGAGCGTCTGGCCGGTCACAGTCAGCACGCCCAGATCGAGCAGCCCCGATTCGCGCAGGTGCAGCATGATCTCCGGCACGCCGCCCGCGAGGAACACCCGCACGGTCGGATGATTGACCGGCCCATTGGGCAAGACCGAGACAAAGCGCGGCACGCGGCGATTGATGTCGCTCCACTCCTCGACCGTGGGGCGCGGCAGCCCCGCGGCAAAGGCAATCGCCGGCACATGCAACAGCAGGTTTGTCGATCCGCCGCAAGCCGCGTGCACGACCATGGCGTTCCTGACGCTTGCCGAAGTGACGATGTCGCACATCGCCAGACCGCGCTCGGACAGGCTCGCGACCGCCCGCGCGCTAGCTGCGGCCAATTCCAGCCAGATCGGCTGCCCGCTCGGCGCCAGCGCTGAATGCGGCAGCGCCATGCCCAGCGCTTCGGCGACGACTTGCGAGGTCGCGGCCGTGCCCAGGAACTGGCAGCCGCCGCCGGGCGAGCCGCAGGCCGCGCAGCCCGCGACGGCCGCGTCGTGCAAGGAGATTTCGCCGTGGACGTAGCGCGCGCCGATCGTCTGCACCTTGCCGGCGTCTTCGCTATCGATGGGCGGCAGCGTCACGCCACCCGGCACGATTGCGCCGGGCAGATCGCGGGCGGCTGCCAGAGCCAGCATCATCGCCGGCAGGCCCTTGTCGCACGTGGCCACGCCAATCAAGCCTCGCCGCTGCGGCAGCGAGCGGATCAAGCGGCCGAGCACGACGGCCGCATCATTGCGATAGGGCAGGCTATCGAACATTCCCGTCGTGCCCTGTGTTCGGCCGTCGCAAGGGTCCGAACAGTAAGCGGCAAACGGCACGCCTCCCAGAGCCTTCACCTCGCGGGCCGCTGCCTGCACCAGCAGCCCGACTTCCCAGTGCCCCGTGTGATAGCCCAGCGCGATCGGCGTTCCGTCCGGCGCGCGGACTCCGCCCTGCGTGCTCAAGATCAGATACTGTGGCCCGAGCAGATCCTGCGGCTTCCAGCCCATGCCAGCCGCCTGCGTCAACCCGAACAGGTCGCCGCTCGACCAGGTGCGGAGCATCTCGTCGGTCAGCGGCAGCTCGCCCGCCGGGCCGTGTCCAGCGGTTTGAATGTCGTACAGCCGCGGGTTGTCCGCGCCGAGCAGCGCCGCGAGCGAAGCGTGAGAATCAGTCATGGAGCAATCGTAGTGTCTTTGGCCGCGAGTCGAAACGCCGCCACCATCAGCACCGGCAAGGCGATCGAGACGCCTAGCGCCAGCGGCAGCCACTGGTGGCGGCCGGCGATTTCGCCGAAGGCGGCATACGCGATCGCCAGGCCGAGATTCGCCAACAGCACGGGCGGCAGGAACCGCCGCCACGACAGGCCGTGCATGCCGACCAGGAGCACGGTCGCCTCCGCGAGCACGGGTACGCCGCGCCCCAGAATCAATAGTGCTGGCCCGAACCGCTCGGCAAGGCGGCGCGTGCGGTCGAGATCCTCCGCCCGCGTCAGCCAGGCGACCGCCGGCCCGCCGAAGCGTTTGGCCAGGGCAAAGCCGATCGCCGCGCCGAGGCTCATGCCGGTCCAAGCCACGAGCGCTCCGCCGACCGCCCCCAATTGCCAGCCGGCCAGCGTGCTTACCGCGCTACTGGGAATCGGCAAGAAAATATCGCTCGCCAAGAGCCCGATGACGGCCGCGGAAACGAAAGCTGCCGGCGGCGGCTCCTCGCGCCACTTGCGGAGCTGCGCATCGACGCGCTCTTGCCCGAATAAGACAAAGGGCACAATCGGGATCGCCAGGACCACGATCATCGGCAGCATCGGGCGCAGCAGTTCCCGCATTCCACTATAATCTCACCAAATGACGGTGGACCGCGCACTCCAGCTTAACACGACCGCGCTGGCGGTGACGGGGGCTGTGTTCCTTGGGCTCGGGCACGAAAGTATCGTGATGCCGCTGCTGCTGGCGGCCGGCGCGATTGCAGCCTTCACTTTGACCGACGTTCTGAAGTGGATCCGGCTCAACCGTCTCGCCGCCAACCTGGTCGCCCTCGTGGCCGTGGCCTGGTCGCTCAAGGACTTCTTCGACACCGGCCGCGGCAGCGAACAGCAACTGCTGGCGATCGCCAACATGCTGGTCTACTTGCAGGTCGTGCTGCTCTTCCAGGATAAGACTCCGCGGCTTTATTGGCAGCTGCTGGTGCTGAGCCTGCTGCAAGCGGTGGTCGCCGCAGCGCTGGGCCTGGGACCGCTGTTCGGCTTGCTCCTCGCACCTTACGTGCTGCTTGCGCTGGCGCATCTGCTGCTGTTGTGCCTGCATCACGAGCTCGCTGCTCCTAAGACGCTGGCGCGGCCCGGGGCCGCGGCGGAGCCCTGGAGAGCGCTGCTCGCGCCGCCCGTTGTCAGTGCGGGCGGCAACCCAGCCGAGGAGCTTGAGTCGGCTTTTGGCGGCCGGCGAATCGCGCGGCAGGTCGTCGCGTTAGGGGCGGCGACGCTGTTGTTCACGGCCGTGTTCTTCTACGCCACGCCACGGCTCAGCGATGCAGCATGGCAGAGCGGGCGCGGCCGCGGCGCGGTCTCGGGACTGGCCAACGAGGTCAGGTTGAAGGAATCGGGCAGCATCCAGCTCAGCGATCAGGTCGTGCTGCGGGCCCTGCTCACGCGGCTCAACGATCGCCAGCCCGTCGTTGTCGTCGGTGAACCGTATTTCACGGGCTCGACCTTGACCGAATACCGGGTGGAGGACGGCGTCAGCCGCTGGGTGATGGGCCCGCGCCCGTCGCGGGCTCCCATGGCGACCAGCAATGCGGCCCGCCGCCCGCTCACCAACGTGCCTGGTCCGGGCGAGTTTCCCCGGCCGACGCTGCTCGTGCGGCAAGACATCGTGCTCGAGGTCGGCAGCACGCCCACCTATCCGGCCATCGTGCCGGCGCAGCGGCTCAACGATACGCCGCAGCACTTGACCTATCGCCGGATGCTCAACAGAGTCGAGCGGATTGCGCCCGAAGGCGAAACGCAAGGGCGCGAATATCGCTATTCGCTCGCCACTCCGGCGATCCGCGGCGGCCGGCAGTTGTACGCAATGCCGCATCCTAACCCGGCCGCTACGCCGACCGATCCCGAACTGTCCACCCTCGCCCAGTTTGAGGCCGGGCGCTTTCCACAACTGGCCGCGACGGCCGCCCGCATCCTTAGCGAGCAGAATCCGCCGGCCGAATCGTCGCTGCAGCGGGCCCTGGCCTTGCAGCAGCATTTTCACACGCCGGGGCTGTACCGCTATTCGCTCGAGCTGGCGGAGCGGAAGCGCGATCTCGATCCGATCGAGGATTTTGTCGCCAACCACCGCACCGGCTACTGCGAGTACTTTGCCAGCGCCCTGGTGCTCATGCTTCGCAGCCAGGGCATCCCCGCGCGGATGATCATCGGCTACAAAGGGGGCGAGCTGAATTCGCTGGGCCACTACTATGTCGTGAAGCAGCGGCACGCTCATGCCTGGGTCGAGGCCTGGCTGCCGGCGGGCGACGTGCCGGAGTGGGAGATCGCCGGGCCGGTTGCGGGCGGTGTCTGGTACCGTCTCGACCCGACGCCCGGCGCCGACGAAGCGGCCGCGGTCGTGACGGAGGAATCGCTGGCCCGCCGAGTGATGCATGGCTTCGACTACGTCGACTTGCTGTGGCGCGAATACGTCCTGAGCCTCAATAAGACGCAGCAGGAGCGGTCGGTTTATGAGCCGCTAACCGCGCGGGCCACCGCTTTGCCAGCCTGGCTCGAGGCCCGCTACGTGCATCGCTTGCTGCGGCAATGGTCGGCGACCTTAGGAATCCCTGTTCCGCCGCCGACGGCCCGCGGCCCGCGGCCGTTCGAGGGCAGTTTGGCGTTGCTGATCGCTGGCGGGCTGCTCTTGGCGTTCGTCCTATATCAGGCGGCCGTATTTGCCCGCTGGCTCTTCGTCCGCTGGTGGAAGGCGCTGGTTGCCGGCCGCAAGGCCCGCGGCCATGCGCCCGGATTCTATCTCCGCCTGGAGCGGCTGCTGGCCCGCTTGCCGCTCCGCCGCCGCGCGGGGCAAACAGCCCGCGAGTTGGCGGCTGAAGCCGAGCGGCGGCTGCAGGGGGCGGTCAGCGAAGAGCCGTCCGTGGCGGGACTGCCGGAGGAGATCGTCGCCGTCTATTACCGCGTGCGCTTCGGCGCTGCCCGCCTGGACAAGACGCAAGCAGCCGCGATAGAACAAGCGCTGGATCGTCTCGCTCCCGCCGTTCGTCAAGCCAGGCCGCGATGAAAATAGGAATTGTTGGTTACCAGGGCTCGGGCAAGAGCACGCTCTTTCATTGGCTCACCGGGATCTCGCCCGATCCATCGCTCGCCCACACGATTCAGAGCGCGATGGCGACAATTCCCGATCCGCGCGTGGCGCAACTCTGCAAAATCTACCAGCCGAAAAAGGTCACGCAGGCGGCCCTCGAAATCGTCGATACGCCGGGTCTGGCGCGGACGCACGAAGGTTCCGCGCAAAAACTGGCGATGATCCGCGAGGCCGGCGCACTGGTCATCGTCGTTGCGGCCTTTGGCGGAGGCAACGCGGCCGCGGACCTGCGAAACTTCGACGACGACCTGCTGATCGCCGACCTCGACATCCTTTCCGGGCGCGTCGAGCGCCTCAAAGACCAGATGCGCAAGCCGCGGGCCAACAAAGAGAAGGACCAGGAGGAACTGGACCTGCTGACGCCGCTCCTCGCCGAATTGGAAGCGGGCAAACCGCTGCACGCGCTGGCCATGAGCCCCGAGCAGCGCCGGGCTACAAGATCGTTTCAGCTCTTCAGCGAGAAGCCGCGGCTGATCATCGTCAACACGGCCGACGACGAGGATCAGCCGCAGCGTTTCGCGAGTCTTGCGCCCGCTGGGAGCGAGCTGTTCGCCCTTTCGCTCACGCTGCAACTTGACCTGGGGGCCATGGCGGACGAAGAACGGGCCGAGTTCTGCCGTGAGATGAACGTGCAGCCCGCGGATCGCGACCACCTTATTCGCCGGATCATGCACGCTTCGGGCCAGATGATCTTCTTCACGGCCGGCGAGAAGGAAGTCCGGACGTGGCTGCTGCGGCAAGGGGGCACCGCCGTCGAAGCCGCCGCCGGTGTCCACACCGACCTGGCGAAGGGCTTCATCCGCGCCGAAACGATGACAGTTGCCGACCTGCTCCGCCTGGGCAGCGAGCGCGAAATCAAAGCCGCCGGCCTGATGCGGCAGGAGCCGAAGGATTATGTAATCCGCGACGGCGACATTATTACGATCAAGCACAACTAAATGCGCACGGAATGCGGAATGCGGAATTAGGGCAATACGAACTATTCCGCATTCCGCATGAAGACGCCTCAGCAGGTTTTCTCTTGCCGGATTCATTCGACCCCGAAGTCCTCCTCTTCACCGACGGCGCTTGCAGCGGCAACCCGGGGCCGGGCGGCTGGGCATTCATCCTGCGGCACGTGGCGACCGGCAAAGTCAAGGAAGCTTTCGGCGGCGTTCGCGAGACAACCAACAACCGCATGGAGCTGCAAGCCGCGATCGAAGGGCTGTCCGCCCTCAAGCGGCCCTGCCGCATCGAGCTGTTCACCGACAGCGAATACGTCCGCAAGGGCCTCGCGGAGTGGATGCCCGGCTGGAAGCGCAACGGCTGGCGGCGGCGCGAGAAGGGCAAGCTAAAGCCCGTCGCCAACGCCGAGCTCTGGCAGCAGCTTGACGAGCTGCTCGCCAAACATGAGGTCAAGTTCACTCGCGTTGCCGGCCACAGCGGCCATCCGGAAAACGACCGATGCGACGAACTCGCCGTGCAGGCGTATCAAAAGTTCTTGTGAGCTGGCGGCTGCGTTTGCTACCGCAACTGATCCAGGCAGTACAGCGTCTTGTCGGATCGGATGAACAGCCGGCCGTCGGCGGCGACGGGGCAGGCGTTGAAGGTGCTCCGCTCGCCGAGGTCGTTCGTCGCCAGCAGCTCGAACTTCGGCTGGGCGGCGACCACGAACGTGCGGCCATTGCGGGTCGTGTAGTAAATCTTGCCGTCGGCGAGCACGGGCGACGAATAGAACTGACCGGCCCGCGGCAGCCGCTCTTCATACACCACCCTGCCCGTGGCCAGGTTGGCGCAGTAGACGATTCCCAGCGACTCGTGGGCCCAGTACAGATGGCCGCCGTACACGAGCGGCGACGAGACGTTCGAGCCTTTTTGAGCAATCCAGAGGCGATGCGTATCGGTCACATCGCCCCGTCCGCCGACGCGCACCGCCAGCCCGCCCCCGCTGCCGCGGCCGCCGATGCAATACACGACGTCTTTCTCGGCCACCAGGCTGGGCACCATGTACCAGCCGATGTCGGTGTCGCACGACCAAAGCTCCTCGCCGGACGCCGGATCGAATCCCAGCACATCGCCCATGATCGCCACGACAACCTCCGGCTTGCCGGCGGCAGTCTTGACGACGATCGGCGTGTTCCACGACTCCTTGATCCCACGGGCCCGCCAGACTTCCTTGCCGGTGTTCTTATTGATGGCGACGAGCGACTGGCTCTCGACGCTGGCGTTCACAATGACCAGGTTGCCGTGCAGGATCGGCGAGGCGGCGCTGCCCCAGTAGTTGAGCCCGTCCCCCACGTCGGCCTGCCAGAGAATCTTGCCCGCCAGGTCCAGCGCGAAAACGCCGGCCTTGCCGAAGAAGACATAGAGTCGCTGGCCATCGCTGACGGGTGTGCTGGAAGCGTAGCCGTGGTCGTCACGAATCGTCTCTTGTTCTGGCAGCTTCGACGGCAAGGGCGTTGACCAGACGAGCTTGCCGTCTTTGCGATTGAGGCAGAGCACGAGCCGCTCCAGTTGGCTCATGTCGCCGCCGCCTTCGCCGGGCACGTTATAGCCGCGATAAGCAGTGAGGAAGATCTTGTCGCCGACGAAGATCGGGCTCGACGTGCCAGCGCCCGGAACAGCGGTCTTCCAGACGATGTTCTCACTAGCCGACCAGGTCGTCGGCAGGCCCGTTTCGGTGCTGATGCCCTGACCCGCCGTTCCACGGAATTGCAGCCAGTCCGCGGCAACGGCGGCATTCAACAGCAGGGCAGACAGGATCAGACATCCGAAAAGCCGTGTCAGCAGCATGAAAATCTCCCGGAATGATATTGCCCAACGGTAAATGGCCGCCGGCCGGCCAGGTGTGACATAATAATCGCCACCCCTCACCGCCGACCACTCACGACTCACTGCCACGTGCTCATCGCCCAACTCAACCACGTCGCTTTGCACGTCGCCGACGTAGAACGCAGCGTGCAGTTCTACCGCGACGTGCTGCAGCTGACGCCGATCCCGCGGCCGGCGTTCACTTTTCCCGGCGCGTGGTTTCGGCTGGGCGTCGATCAGGAGCTGCATCTGATCGGCGAGCGGACGAAGGAGGTCGTTTCGCACAACCGCGGCAATCACTTTGCGCTCTTGGTGGATGACTTCAACGCCTGGGAGCAGCGGCTGACCGAGCTGGGGGTAACGTTCCTGCCCCGTCGCACCCGGCCCGACGGCGCGCTCCAACTCTTCATCATCGACCCTGACGGACACTACTTAGAACTCTGCACGCCGCCCGGGGCCGTCGCGCCTTGACCGACATTTGCGGTTCTCATTGCCAGCTATCCGGCATGTCCGGCTGCTGCCAGGCGCTCATGCCGCCATCGACCAGCAACATCTGACCGTGAACGTGCCAGGCGTCGTCGCTGCACAGATAGACCGCGCCGGAGCCGCAGACGTCGCTGTGCGGAACCTGGCCATTGGGCGTATGCAATTCCATCCAGCGGCGAAAACGCTCGTCGCGGTCGATGACCTGTGTCAGCGGCGTGCGGACCAGGCCCGGCGCCAGGCCGTTGACGCGGATGTTGTAGGGCGCGAGCGAAACGCACAGCGAGCGAACAAGCGCGTCGATCGCGCCCTTCGACGAGTCGTAGCACGAGTGCGTCGGCTCCGCGAGCCGCCCGTTAATCGAGCCGATCATCAGCACGCGGCCGGCGACCTGCCGTGCGATCCAGTGCTGGGCAAACCGCTGCGTCAGAAAGTACGGCGCGGCGACGTTCAGCCGCATTGTGCGGTCGTAGGTCTGCCAGTCCATCTCCAGGAAGGGCTTGTCGATGTAGGTGCCGGCGTTGTTGACGAGGATGTCGATCTGCGGGAGCGCGTGGATCGCCGACGCGAACAGCGCATCGACGGCGGGAATCGTTTCGCCCATCAAGTCGCTGATGACATAGTCGGCGTGCACACCCTTGCTGCGGCAGGCGCTTAGCGCTTCCTCGGCGTTGGCGTCGCGCTGGCGGCCGTGCAGCACCACATGGCAACCGGCAGCAGCAAAGGCCTCGGCAATCGAGCGGCCCACGCCCTTGGTCGAGCCGGTGACGAGAGCCGAGTGGCCTTTGAGGTCGATCATGGGCCGGGGGCGGGGGTCGGGAGTCTGGGGTCGCGAGTCAGGAGTCGGGAGTTGGGAGTCGCGAGCCGGGAGAGCTCATCGCTCCGCGAATGAAGAACATGAACGTAGCAAACAGCACGCTGGAGAGCAGCACGGCCAGCAAGGAGCAGACGAGAAAATAGTCCCGCATCAGGACCAGTGCCGGCGGCTCGGCGCTTTTGGGCTCGCGACGCTTCACGGGCCCGGGCTGAGTCGCCGTTTTCTTTGCGCGAGCGCGCCACTGGTCCCAATCAGCCTGGGCATGCTCGGAGCCATAGATCGCCAGCGCTTGCGCGCGGCCGTAGATCAGTCCGCCGACCACCAGCGCGAGCACTGCGAGGTAAGCCAGCAGCCAGGCGACGTTGTGCGGTTTCATTCCGCTACTTCTTGAGCAGCTCGAGTGTCGCGGCGACCGTGGTCTGCACGCCGGTAATCAGGGACTGCTCGGCGTCGGGATAATAGAGCGGCGAGTGGAGCGACGGCGGCTCCTGGCCGAGTTGCGTCAGGCGGGCCAGCCGCTGCGGCTCCACGGTGCCGAGGCGGAACATCAGGATCGGCACGCCGGCGCGGCCGTACATACTGAAGTCTTCGCCGCCCAGCTCCTTCTCGGGCGTCTCGACGTTGGCCGCGCCGAGCTCCTTCACAAACACGGCGTGCAGACGGGCCGCTAGCTTTTCGTCGTTGAACATGGCCGGCGTGCCGTCGATGAACGCGACTTTCGGTTCGGGCGCTCCGGCCCCGGCGGCCACGGCCTTGGCCTTGCGGACGATGGCGGCCTTCATTTGTTCGCGGACCTCGTCGGTGTAGCTGCGGACCGTAAGCTGCAGCTTGCACTCATTGCCGATGATGTTGTGCTTGGTGCCGCCGTGGATCGAGCCAACCGTGATCACGCAGGGCTCCAGCGGCTTGATCTCCCGGCTGACGATCGTCTGCAAGTCGAGGACGAGCTGGGCCGCCATCACGATGGGGTCGATCGTCGTGTGCGGGTAGGCTCCGTGGCCGCCACGGCCGACCATGGTGATATCGACGCTGTCCGTGTTCGCCAGGGCATAGCCGGGCGTCACGCCGACCTTGCCGGTCGCCAGGTTCGAGGCGCAGTGCAGGGCGATCGCATAGTCCGGCTTGGGAAACCGCGTGAACAGCCCGTCTTCCAGCATCACCTTGGCCCCGCCGACGCGCTCCTCCGCCGGCTGCCCGAGGAACATGACGGTGCCGCGCCACTGGTCTTTGTGGGCCGCCAGCCAGCGGGCCGTGCCGATCAGGTTCGTGATGTGAATGTCGTGGCCGCAGGCGTGCATCACGCCGCTTTCGCCGGCGTCGCTCTTGACCTTCACCTTCGACGCGTAGGCCAGACCGGTCTGCTCCGTCACCGGGAGGGCGTCGAGGTCGGTACGGATCATGACCGTCGGCCCGGCCCCATTTTTCAGGATGCCGACGACGCCCAGCCGGCCAACTTTCTCGGTCACTTCAATGTCGAGAGCCCGCAGCTCTTTCGCGACGCGGGCCGCCGTTTCCACTTCCTCGAACGACAATTCCGGGTGGGCGTGAAAATGCTGGTACAGCTCGACCAGCTCGCCCTCGTGCTTTGTCGCCCAGGCTCGCGGATCTTCGGCCCGCGCGGCAAGGCAGGAGACGGCCAGCAACGTCGAAGCGAGAACCAATCGGCCGCGCGACAAGCTCATGAGTGTCTCCCAGTCGATGGAAATTCTTGGAGCTGCCCTTGGCAAACCAGGGCGACTTGGGCTTTAATCAACCCAAGTCATCGCTCTTATTCTCATCCGGCAGGTTTTCGCAATTATCTCGCGGAAACCTGCCTTATTTTATGCGCGCTGGGCCGCGCTTCCGCCAGGGTGGCTATTTCTTCTCCTGGGGCTGTGGCTGCTCTTCCTTGCTGGCGGCGAGCGACGACTCCAGCGCCGCCAGCGTCTTTTGCATCTCGGCGAGCTGCGATTTGAGCACCTCGAGCTGCTTCTGCGAATCTCCCTCCGCCGCGGGCTTCTCATTCAGATTAAATAGTTTTCCATAAAGGTGCAGCTGCTCGCCGTCGGTCCACGCCGAATGGTGCGCGCCGAGCTTCCATTTCATCATCAGGTGGGCGGCCTGGGCATCGTCAAAGGGCTGGGCGTGGCACTTCTGGCAGCTTTGCATGTCCCAATACCGCACCGCGCGGTCGTGAAACGCCGCCTCGACCGACTTCCGCGGCGTAACTTGCAGGATCCGCTCCTCACCGGCCCGCAGCAGCCGCAAATCGACCAAGCGGTCCTTGATCTCCTGGACCTGGGCATTGATAGCATCGACGGTCGTCAGCCGCTTGCCGTCGAGCACCGTCAGCACGTCGTTGACTTGCATGCCGGCCGCGGCCGCGGCACTGTCCTTGATGACCTCCGTGACGACGAGCCCTTCCCCAGCGGCGAGCCGCAGCTGGGCCCGCAACGTGTCGTCGGCCTCCGACAGCGAAACACCGATGCGGTATCGCTCCTGGCTGGCAACCGCCAGGTGCTTCCAGCCCTCGGCCAGGTCGGTGAGCTTTCGCACGCGAACCCTGGCCGACTCCGGCTTCTTGGGCATGACCTGAATCTCCAGGGGCTTGCCTCCGCGAAGGACTTTCAGCGTGACCACCTTGCCGTCGGCGGCGCCCAGCCACTCCTTGAGCTTTTCGATCTCGCCGGACTGCTGATCGCCAAACTTCAAAATCACGTCGTGGACTCTCAGGCCCGCCTTCGCGCCGAGCGACTCTTCTGGAGCGCTCGTCACCACCAGGCCCGCGCCCTCGTCCAGCCCCAGCTGCGCCCGCAGGGCCGCCTCGGGCGGGGCGACGTCGATTCCCAGCCCATTATCGGCAATCAAGGACTTCGACATGTCGATGAGCGCATAATCCACGTAGCGGGCCAAGTCGTCCGCGACCAGTTGGGCAGACAATTCCGAAGCGGCCTTGGCCTCGACCGGCTGAGTTGGCCGCGGCTGTTGACTCCAGGCGACAGCCGCACAGGCCGACAACAGGCAGGCGACGAGAGAGAACGTTCGAATCATGGTCGGACTCCTTGAGGAGATTGCTGAATCGGGGAAAGGCTAGGAGAAGCGATTGGACTTGAGCTTGACGTGCAGCTTGTTGACCGGCACGAGCACCGGCGTGCCGTCGGGAAGCCGGGCCGGGAGGTAGCGGAGCTCTTCCTGCACATCGAAGCCGCTCTTCTCCCATTGCTTGCGTTCGTAGTCGGACAGTGCTGGAGCCGCCGGCGCATCGTCCGCAACGGGTGACACGGCGATCTGCAGCGTGGCCGGCAGGCTGGGATTCGTGCGAACCGGTACGCTCGCCAGCACCGGTCCTTTTTGGCCCTGCGGCCCAGTCGGCTGCGCGACTTCACGCTGCGGCGCGGCCGGGGGCCGCCAAACGCGCGCCGACAAGTGGCCTGCGAAAAACAGCACAGCGGCGGCTGCCGCCAGCGTCAGCAGTCGTTGCCAGGACAGGCTCGACTGGTTTTGGATGCTGTTAATCGGCGCGGGTGCTGCCTTCATCGCCGCCGGCCAGCCTGCGCTTGCTGCTTCCCAGGTCTGGGCCTCCAGAAATGCCAGCGCGCAGTTCCGCCAGCGGCTGGCGTCTTCGTCGAGCCAGGCGAGCAGGCTCCGACGGTCGTTTTCGGGCAGTTCGCCCGCCACCAGGCGATCGAGCTGCGCCCGCATGGCGTCGTCGAGCGTAAACTTTGTATTCATGGTTCGTCCTCATCAATTCCCAAGGCAGCCAGCGCTCGGCGCAGAGAATCGCGCGCCCGCAGCAGCCGGCTATCGACGGCCCGGTCGGTAATGCCCAAGTGCTCGGCGATCTGGCGATAGCTCCAGCGCTCGCCGTATTTCAGCAGGAGGATTTCAGCGTCCCGCGGCGCGATGGCCACGAGCGCCTGCCGCGTCAACTGGACCCGTTCGCGGCGCATCAACAGCCGCAGCGGATCGGGCGCAGCGGCGGCGCCGCCGCCGGAATGCCGCGCGGCGGCCAGCCCTTGCACGGCCCGCCGCTGCCGGCCCAGTTGCCGGCAGTAGCGAGCGGCTGCGATGACCGCCAGGCGGTGCAGCCACGGTCCGACCTTGGCCGGATCGGTCAGCGGCCAGCGCTGCTCGATCGCCGCCAAGGCGACCTGCTGCCAGACTTCCTCGACCGATTGTGGCTCGCCGGTGCGGGCGGCAATCACCCGCCGCAGCCAGCCCTCGTGCAGCGGCAGGCAGCGCTCCCAGTCGAGTCCTGGTGAGCGTGCAGCAGGCGGCGATTGGTCGGCAGCGGTCATCACTGCCTCAAGAGTTCCCGCAGCCGACAAAATCCCGCAGCGAATTCCCTACCGCCACCACGAGGCCACGACCGCCCCGATGAGCGCCCCGACGAGCATCGACACGGGAATCGAGATCATCAAGGTCAGGGCCACGATGGCGGTCGGCGTCAGCACCGGGAGCTGCAGCGGCTGGGCCATCGGCAGGGGGCGGGGGCGACTCTTGGAGGAGGGGGTCTCGTGTCCGGCGGACGCGACTGCCGAAGTGCCCTGCGAATTCTGGCTCGTGCTGGCCTCGGCCCCGCTGGCCGAGAAGTCGCCGCCGTCGGTGTCTTGGAGCACGTCCTTGTCGTCGTCCGAGCCGCCGGGCAGCGGCGGCGCGGTCCAGGGCGAGCGGATGTTCGTCCTGGCGCTGATCGGCGATGCCTCGCCCGCAAACAGTTCCAGCCGGGCCACGACTTCGGCCGCCGTTTGAATACGGACTTTGGGCTCCTTCTCCATCATGTCGGCGATGACATCGACGAATTCCTCATTGAGCTCGGCGCTAAATCGCCGTGGATGCCAGGGCGTGTCGTTCAGGTGCCGGCGGGCCTTCTCGTTGGCCTTGCC
>Ga0075418_10002689_pt1 | contig 20390 bp, 21 predicted proteins | sample SoiMetdeltSBSDD2_FD_81776 | JGI IMG/M metagenome (GOLD analysis project Ga0075418, IMG submission 81776) | Bulk soil microbial communities from a Populus tree surrounding site in Tennessee, USA - Soil MetaG P. deltoides SBSDD2 | ecosystem: Environmental > Terrestrial > Soil > Tree plantation...
CGCTGTGGCGATCGGGGAGAGCGGCGTCGGGCCGTCGTCCCCGGCGGGCTCGTCGATCTCGAGCTGAGCCACCGGGACCGCGGTCGCTCGGGAGACTCCCCGGGGCGGCGCTTCTTCGGGAGTCTCCTCCTCCACTCGGTCGCGCTGTTGGAGAATCGTGGAGCGCGCCGTCGTGACGGCGAAATCGGGGACGGGGGCGGCCGCGGGCGCCTGCTCCGACGCCTCCTCCGGCATGTCGATTTCGATCTCCAGGCTGTCCGGATGGTGCACCGCCGGCGGCCTGGAGACGGGAGTGGGCGTCCTCTTGGGCTCCGCCTCCTTCTGGGGAGCCGGCCGGATCTCGTGTGCCGGTGCGGCGGGCCGCGGGCTCTTGGGTGCCGGGGACTGGGGTGGTGCGGCCTTGGCCGGCACGGCAGGGACGCGCGCGGCCTTGGCGACGCTCCCGGCCAGGGCGCCGCCCGAGTCGAGAGCCGCGGTGTAACGCTCGATCAGCGGGCTTCCTCCCGGACCGGCGATCCGGATCGCCTCGTTGACGAGCTCCCGGACCTCGCCGTCGAGGCCCGCCGCCTTCTTCAGATCGGCGAGCAGCAGGCATTCGCTGACCGCCTGCTCGATGTTCCCCTCTCCCGCGTGCACCTCGATAAGGCGCTCGTGCGCCGTCATCTCCTTCGGGTAGCGCTCTAGGATGGCCTGCAGCTGCTCGCGCGCCTTGGCGAGAAGCCCGTACTTGACGAACACCTCCGCTTCCGTCAGGTGCTCGCTGATGAACTCCTCGTCGATTGGCTGGCCGTCGCCGTCCGCGGCCTGGATCTCCTGGATCCTGCTGACCGGCCCGTAGGCGTCCTCTTCGGGGAGATCGATGCTCTCCTCCTCCACGCCGCCCGCCCCGGCGACCGCGATCAGAGGCTCCTCCGCGACAGACTCGCTGGCCAGCCCGTCGTCTCCGAGCTCGAAGATCCCCTCGGTGCTCCCGGTCTCCTCCTCGGCTTGCGACGGCGAGACGGCCGACGGCACCTCGTCCTGGCCCGCATCGGACTCCGAATCTGCCGCCGGAGGCTGGAGCCGGGCCCTGAGCGCCATGACGCCCGCGTCGCCCGGACGGAGCGTCTCCAGCTTGTCGACCGCTTCCGAGGCCTTCTCGGGCTCGAGATCTTCGATCAGGAGCGGGACCAGCCGCAGCAGGGCCTCCGCTTCACCGTCCGCATCCGAGGACCGCCCGGCCACGGCGGCGCGGGAGGCCAGTGCCAGCCGATGCACTGGATGGCCCTGCAGGTAGGCGTCGAGCACCACGGCGGCGTCGGCGAAGCGGTCCTCCACCACGAACCTCTCGACGGACTTGTTCAGCCACTCGTAGGCTTCCGTGTCGCGTCCAGCCCCCGTGTGCCACCGCGCCACGACGGACATCGCCTCCGCGGTCAGATCCTGCTGCCGGATGCCCTCCAGGCTCTTGAACACCGTCTCGGCCTCGGCCTTCCGACCGGCGCGGCGATAGGACTCCGCCAGGACGACGACGGCGACTCCGTTCTTCGGCGCCGCCTTGGAGACTGCCTCGGCGAGAGGCGCCAGATCCTTGGGGGTCATCTCGACCTTCATAATCAGCGCCAGAAGCGCCGCCGGCAGCTCGGCGAACATGGGGTCGGCATGGATCGCCTTGCGCAGCGCCTGTACGCACTCGATGGCGGCTCCGCGATCGAGCGCGGAGCGCGCCGCCTGACAGAACTCCCGCGCCGCACCGTCGCCTTTCGGACTGCGGCCGAGGAGCTCGCCCAGGGTGCTGCGGACCTTGACGTTGTCCGGCTCGATTTCCAGGACCTTCTGGAGAATATCGGCGGCGGCCTTCTGCTGTCCCTTGCGGATCAGCTGATCCGCGATCAGCAGGTACTGGGCCTTGGCTTCGCTCGCCAGGCCCTGCTTCTGGTAAAGGGCCGCGAGCTGCTGCTGGCACTCCAGGTTCGTGCCGTCGAGCTTGGAGATCTTCTTGTACATCGCGATCGCCTTCAGGAAGAACCCGTCCTTGGCGTAGAACTCCGCGATGCGCAGGAAGAAGCGCAGGGCCTCCTGGTTTTTGCCGGCCCGCGTCAGCAGGTCCCCGAGCTTGTTGAGGACGTTCATGTCGCGGGGGTTGTCGTCCGCGAGCTTCTTGTACTCGGCCACCGCCTCGAGGAACTTGCCGGCCCGGACGTGCTTCTCCGCCGCCTGGATTGTCTTGGCGCGATCGAGAGCGGACATCGATCACCCGCTCCGCGGGGCGGCCGCGGCGACGGCCGGCCGGGAGTGCGGAGGAACGCCGCGGAAGGTGACGCGATGCAGCGGCGTGGAGCCGAGTCGGCGCAGCGCGACGAGGTGACCTTCGGTGCCGTAGCCCATGTGGGACCCGAAGCCGTAGCCCGGGTAGAGATCGTGGAACGAGCGCATCAGCGCGTCGCGGTGCACCTTGGCGAGGATGGAGGCCGCGGCGATCGAGGCGACGAGCCGGTCGCCGTGCACGACGCCCTCCTGCGGGAGATCCACGCCGGGGATGTGGAGCGCGTCGACCAGCAGGTAGTCCGGACTCACAGCGAGGGCCTCGACGGCGCGTCGCATCGCCAGGAGCGTGGCGCGCAGGATGTTCATGGAGTCGACCTCGCCCGCATCAGCGGCGCCGATGCCGGCCGCGACGGCCCGCTCCTCGATGCGCGCCGCCAGCCGCTCGCGCTCGCCGCGCGACAGAAGCTTCGAATCCCGGAGCCCGCGCACCGGCCGATCGGGATCGAGGATGACGGCGGCCGCCACCACCGGCCCGGCCAGCGAGCCCCGGCCCACCTCGTCCACGCCCGCGATGCGGCAGGCGCCGCGGGCGCCGAGCTCGCGCTCGCGGACTCGTCCGGCCGCGCGTCCTCGCATGAGCCGCTAGCCCTCGCTGCGCTCCTCGATGCGGGCGGCCTTGCCGCGGCGGCGCCTCAGGTAGTAGAGCTTGGCCCGGCGGACCCGGCCGCGCCTCACGACCTCGATCTTGCCGATGACCGGCGAGTAGAGCGGGAAGATGCGCTCCACGCCGACGCCGTCCGAGACCTTGCGGACCGTGAACGTGCTGCCGATGCCGCCGCCCTTCATGGCGATGACCAGCCCGCTGAAGACCTGGATGCGGTCCTTCTCCCCCTCCCGCACCTTGACGTGGACCTTGACCGAATCCCCCACCTCGAACGCGGGCGGCCGCGTCTTCATCTCCCGTTCTTCGATCATCTTCACGACGTCCATGGCTCCCTCTCCCTTCGACTCGTCAGTGATTCGCTGCGGAATCGTCCCGCCCCGGCCGCCGTGCGATCAGGTCCGGACGCTGCTTCGTCGTACGCTTCAACGCTTCCTCGCGCCTCCACGCCGCTATCTGCCCGTGGTCGCCGGAGAGCAGGACCTCGGGCACCTTCCAGCCGCGGAAGTCGGCCGGACGCGTGTAGTGCGGATGATCGAACAGGCCCACCTGGAAGGAGTCCTTGCTGGCCGCCTCGTCGTCTCCCAGGGCCCCGGGCAGGAGCCTCGCGACCGAGTCGACGACCACGAGCGCCGGGATCTCGCCGCCGGTCAGCACGTAGTCTCCGATCGAGATCGACTCGTCCGCCAGGTGCTCGCGCACCCTCTCGTCCACGCCCTCGTAGCGGCCGCACAGCAGGATCAGCCGGTCGTATCCGGACAGGCGCTCGGCCATCTCCTGGTCGTAGGTCGCGCCCTGCGGGCAGAACAAGATGGTGCGGGAGCGGGCGGCGGGATGCCGCTTCTGGATCGCCTCCACCGCGGCGAACAGCGGCGCTGGCATCAGCACCATCCCTCCGCCGCCGCCGAACGGGGTGTCGTCCACCTTGTGGTGGCGGTCGGTCGCGTACTCCCTCAGATCGTGCACCCGCACCGTGATGATCCCGCTCTCCCGCGCGCGGCGCAGGATGCTGTGCGCGAGCGGCCCCTCGAGCATCGGAGGGAAGGCGGTGACGACGTCGAATTTCATCAGAGCTCCAGTAAGCCCTCGGGCGGGTCGATGGTGATGCACCCGCTGGCCTTGTCGATCTCGGTGCAGATCGAGCGCGCCGCGGGGACCAGAACGTCCTTCCGCCCCCGCAGGCCGTCGTCGACGCGACCGACCACCAGGAGCGGCGCTCCTCCGGTGGCGACGACGCTCCGCACCGTCCCGACCTCCAGCCCGGCTCGGGTGCGGACCCGCATTCCGACCAGTTCGAAAATATAGTGGGCCCCCTCGGGGAGATCAACCAACCCCTTGCAGGGCATCAAGATATCCAGTCCCTCATAGGCGGTCGCGGCAGCGGCGGAATCGACACCCCGGGCCTTCAGGACGACCTTGCGGCCGTAAATCGTGTAGGCCTCGATCTCCAGACGACTTACGGGCCCGCCCGGCCGCCCCACGAGCACCGACTCCCTGCCCTGGAACTGGTCGATCCCCCCGGGCACGAGGCTGGCCGTCAGGCGCCCCCCCGCCCCACGCAGCCTCAGGCCGGTCGCCACCGGGACGAGGGTCCCGTCCTCCCCCTCCCCCGACTGCGGCGTCCGGCCGGAGCTACTCGAGGATTTCAAGATCGTAAGTCCGCCCATGCTTGTCGCCCGCGGCATCGAGGAGCGTCCGCAGCGCCTCGACCGTCCGCCCCTGGCGTCCGATCACGCGCCCCACCTCCTCAGGCGCCACCGAAACCTCGAGGACGTCGACGTCCTCCTCCTCGACCAGACGGACCTCGACCCGATCCGGCCGATCGACAAGGTCGCGCGCCAGTCCCTCGGCCCAGGCCCGCACGTCGGGCCCGGCGCCCCGCTCCGCGCTCACGCCTGCAGCGCGCGCGCCCTAACGATCAGCGAGCGCACTGTGTCCGAGGCGTGCGCCCCACGGCGCAGCCACTCATCGGCTTTCGCCAGGTCGACGCGCACCACCTCGGGCTTCCTGGTCGGGTCGTAAACGCCGATCTCGGCCGCCACGCGCGAGCGCGGCGTACGCTGCGATTCCGAAACGACGATCCTGTAGAAGGGCCGGTTCTTCGACCCCGCACGATGCAACCTGATGGCCAGCACGGACTCACCTCCTGCGCCTCTATGGCGCTAGCGTGGAAACGAACGTCCCGCTCCAAGCAGGCTCTTGAGGTTCGGCCTCCGCCCGCCCGCCTGGAGCGACTTCATCATCCTTTTCATCTGCTTGAACTGCTTCACCAGCCGGTTCACCTCGCTCACCGAAGTTCCCGAGCCGCGCGCGATCCGCAGCCGCCGGCCGCCGTCGAGGACCGCCGGCTGGCGGCGCTCGAGGGACGTCATGGATCCGATGATGGCGCGCGTGCGCTTGAGCGCCGCCTCGTCGATCTCCGCTCCCGGCGGGGCCGTTCCGCCCGGCAGCAGGCCCAGGACCTGCCGCAGGGATCCCATCTTCCCCATGCGCTCGATCTGCTCGGCCAGGTCCTCGAAGGTGAACTCGTTGCGTCGCAGCCGGCGCGCCGTCTCGGCCGCATCCACCGCGGAGACGGCCGCCTCGGCCTTCTCGATGAGGGTCAGGACGTCCCCCATCCCGAGCAGGCGCGACACCAGGCGGTCGGGCTGGAAGGGCTCCAGATCCTCGAGATGCTCGCCAGTCCCCAGGAACTTGATCGGAACGCCGGTCACGTGGCGGAGCGACAGGGCCGCTCCCCCGCGCGCGTCCCCATCGGCCTTGCTCAGGATGACGCCGGTCAGGGTCAGCCGGCCGTGGAACGCGGCGGCGGACCGGACGGCGTCCTGACCGGTCATCGCGTCCGCAACGTAGAGCACCTCGGTCGGCCGGCTCTGCTCCTTGAGCGCGGCCAGCTCCCGCATGAGCTCCTCGTCGATGTGCAGCCGGCCCGCGGTGTCGAGGATGACCGGACTGCGGCCGGTCCGGCGCGCCTCGCGCAGCGCCTCGCCGCAGGCGGAAGCGGCATCGCCGCCCGGGACCGCGGCGACGACGGGGATCTCGATCTGCCGGCCCAGGACCTGGAGCTGCTCCACGGCCGCAGGCCGCCGCACGTCCGCCGCGACCAGAAGGGGTGATCGTCCGCGCTCCTTCAGGAACCGGGCCAGCTTGCCAGTCGTCGTCGTCTTTCCGGACCCCTGCAGCCCCGCCATCAGGATGATCGTGGGTGGCGTCGCGGCCTCTTTCAGCCGCGCCTCCGGACCCTGCTCCAGGATGGCCACCAGCTCGTCCTTCAGGAGCTTCACGACCTGCTGGCCCGGGGTGAGCGACCGGAGGATCTCCTCGGCGCCCGCCTTGGCCCGCACCCGCTCGATCAGATCCTTGACCACGTTGAGGTGGACGTCGGCCTCCAGGAGAGCCATCCGGATCTCGCGCAGCCCCTCGCGGATCTCCGTCTCCGTCAGGTGACCACGCCCGCGCAGGGCGCGGAACACCGTCTGCAGTCGCTCGCTCAGCGTCTCGAACACGGCGATTCCGGGACCACGGCCGTCACACGAGTGACAGCAGGTGCCCCATCTTCTCCTTTTTGGTCTTCAGGTACTTGCGCGACAAATCGGTGGGCGCCACCTCGAGCGGCACGCGCTCCACGATCTCCAGGCCGTAGCCGGACAGGGCCGAGAACTTGCCGGGGTTGTTGGTCAGGACGCGGATGCGCGTGCACCCCAGGTCGCGGAGGATCTGCGAGCCGATGCCGTAGTCCCGGTGATCCGCCTTGAAGCCGAGCTTGTGGTTGGCCTCCACCGTGTCCCGGCCAGCCTCCTGCAGCTCGTACGCCCGCAGCTTGTTGATCAACCCGATGCCGCGCCCCTCCTGCCGCAGGTAGACGATGACTCCCTTCCCCTCGGCCGCGATGATCTCCATGGCGCGGTGCAGCTGCGGGCCGCAGTCGCAGCGCAGCGAGCCGAACACGTCGCCGGTGATGCACTCCGAGTGGACGCGGACCAGGACGCGGTCGCGCGGATCGATCTCCCCCAGGACGAGCGCCAGGTGCGTCTTGCGCTCGATGTCGCTCCTGTAGGCGACCAGCCGGAAGCGCCCGAACCGGGTCGGCAGGCCGGGCTGCGCGACGCGCCGCACCAGGCTCTCGTTCCGCATCCTGTGGCTGATGAGGTCGGCGATGGTGATCATCCGGATGCGGTGTCGGCGGGAGAAGACGGCGAGATCCCCCTGACGCGCCATCGTGCCGTCCTCGTTCATGATTTCGCAGATGACGCCGGCCGGGTACAGGCCGGCCATCCGGGCCAGGTCAACCGCGGCCTCCGTCTGTCCGGCCCTCCTCAGGACGCCCCCGTCCTGGGCCCGCAGCGGGAACATGTGGCCCGGGCGCGTCAGATCGGACGGGCGCGTCGCCTCGTCGATGGCGACCTGGATGGTGCGGGCCCGATCGGCGGCGCTGATCCCGGTCGACACCTGCTCTCTCGCCTCGATGGAGACGCAGAACGCGGTGTTGTAGGGGGAGGTGTTCTTCTGCACCATGAGCGGGATCCGGAGCTCCTTGAGGCGCTCGCGCGTCATCGGCATGCAGATGAGGCCCCGTCCGTGCCGCGCCATGAAGTTGATCGCCTGGGGCGTCACCTTCTCCGCCGCGATCGTGAGGTCGCCTTCGTTCTCGCGGTCCTCGTCGTCCACGACGATGACGAACCGTCCCGCCGCGATGTCGGCGACAGCCGCCTCGACGTCCGAGAGGCGGGACGGATTCGAGGTCGGGCGCATCCGGCGGCTCACGGGTTCACCTTGGCCGCGCCGAACCCGTGCCGGGCCAGGTAGTCGCGGGTGACGGGCGCCTCCGCGCGGCTCTCCCGAGCGCGGAGCGACTCCAGGACGTAGCGGCCGACCATGTCGGCCTCCAGGTTGACCTGGTCGCCCGGCGACCGGAGACCGATCGTCGTGACCCGGAGCGTCTCCGGAATCAGGGCCGCCTCGAACCAGGCGTCACCGCGCGCCGCCACCGTCAGGCTGATCCCGTCCACGGCGATCGATCCTTTCTCCACGATGAGAGGGGCGAGGTCCTTCCCGAAACCGATCCGCACCCGGGCGCCGCTCCCCTCCGGGCGCGACTCCAGGAGGACGCCCGTCGCGTCGACGTGTCCCTGCACCAGGTGTCCACCCAGGCGGTCCCCGAGCCGCAGCGGGCGCTCCAGGTTGACGCGCTCCCTGGAGGCGCGCCGGCCGAGAGTCGTGCGCTGCAGCGTCTCCTCGGACAGGACCGCCTCGAACCAGCCGTCCCCGCTCTCGGCGGCGGTCAGGCAGACGCCGTCCACCGCGATGCTCTCGCCCCGGGACGGAGTCCCCAGGAAGGCGGCGCTCACGCGCAGCCGGCGCTCGTTCGCGTCGCCCGCGACCGTCTCGATCGTCCCCATCCCTTCGATCAATCCCGTGAACATCGTCGTTCGATCCACCGTCCTCAGGAGATCTTCCGGGCGTGCCGGATCGTCCCCTCGATCAGCCAGTCCGAGCCGACGGCCCGGACTCTCACCTGCCTCACCTCCGCCGTCTCCCGCAGAAGACCTGCGCCGGCGCCCGCGAAGGCGGCGAGGGCGCCACGGCCCCCGATGAGACGCGGTGCCACGAACAGCGCCAGGCGGTCCCCCACCCCGGCGTCGAGCGCCGCTCCGAGGACCTCCCCGCCTCCCTCGATCAGAACACTCGCGACCCCCCTGCGCCCCAGCTCGCGGAGCGCCGCCCTTAGGTCGACCCGTCCTCCGCGCGACCCGACCTCTACCACCAGCGCCCCCCTGCGCTCCAGGGTCCGCCGCTTGCCCGGCGGTGCCCCGCGCCGCGTCAGGATGACGACCGGACCCGTCCCCCGCAGCAGCCGCGCCCGCGCCGGCGTCCTGAGGGCGCTGTCGAGCACCACCCGGAGCGGTCCTCCCGCCACAGGCCCGAGCAACCGCGGGTCGTCGGCCAGGATCGTCCCGACGCCGACGAGCACGGCGTCATGGGCGGCCCTCAACCGGCGCGCCGCCCTCCGTGCCCCCGGCCCCGTGATCCAGCGCGACTGCCCACTCCGCGTGGCGATGCGTCCGTCGAGGCTCATCCCGGCCTTCAAGGTCACGAACGGCAGGCCGGTCCTCTGGAACCGCAGGAACACCTCGTTCAACCGCCTCGCTTCACGCTCCAATCCGCCGATCCGCACCTGGACGCCGGCCGCCCGCAAGGCCCGAAACCCGCGCCCGTTCACGCGCGGGTCCGGATCGCGCATGCAGGCCACCACCTCCACCACTCCAGCCGCCAGAATCGCATCCGTGCAGGGCGGCGTCCGTCCCGTGTGGCAGCAGGGCTCCAGGTTCAGGTACAGCCGGGCACCCCGGGCCCGGCTCCCCGCCTGCCGGAGCGCCACCACCTCGGCGTGCGGCGCCCCGGGGCGCGCGTGATACCCGCGCCCCACAGCCCGGCCGCCGCGCACCAGCACGGCGCCGACCATCGGGTTGGGGCTCGTGCGGCCGCGCGCCCGGCGCGCCAGGGCGATCGCCTGCTTCAGGAAGGCGATGTCGTCCCGCTCGAGGCCCTCGCGCCGCACCCTTCATCACCTCGCGCCGGAACGTCCGCGGCGGCCTCGTCCGGCAGGAGACCATCCACGAACTCGTCCGGATCGAAATCAACCAGATCGTCGGCTCCTTCCCCCACGCCGACGTAGCGCAGCGGAATGCCGAGCTCCTGCACGATGCGCACCGCGACCCCGCCGCGCGCCGTGCCGTCGATCTTGGTCAGCACCAGTCCGCCGACCCGGGCCGCGCTCAGGAACTGCCGCGCCTGGCTCAGGCCGGTCTGTCCGGTGGTGGCGTCCAGCACCAGGAGCACCTCGTGCGGCGCCCCCGGGATCTTCTTCCCGAGAACGCGCACCACCTTCTCCAACTCGCGCATGAGCGGGTCCTGCGTGTGCAGGCGTCCCGCCGTGTCGACGATCAGCACGTCGCAGCCCCGCGCCGCCGCCGAGGCCGCGGCGTCGAACGCTACCGCCGGGGGATCGGCCCCCGGCCGGTGCCCCATGAACTCGGCCCCGACCCGCTCGGACCAGATCCGCAGCTGCTCCCCGGCCCCGGCGCGGAACGTGTCGGCCGCGCACAGCATCACCTTCTTCCCCCGGCCCACGAGTCGCCGGGCCAGCTTGCCGGCGGTCGTCGTCTTGCCTCCTCCGTTGACTCCCACCAGGAGGATCACCAGAGGACCCGCCCCCTCCGGCAGGAGCGGCGCCTTCTCCCCCGACTCCAGGACTTCCAGGATGGCATTGCGCGCGACTTCGCGCACGACGGCCCAGGTCGGGGGCACGCCGGCGGTCTTCTCCCTCACGGCTCCGACGATGCGACCCGCAGCCTGCGGGCCGAGATCGGCCTGGATGAGCCCCGCCTCGAGATCCTCGCTCCAGTCGCGCGGCGACTCCGCGTGCGAAGAGAACAACGACGCGACGCGTCCGAGGAGCCCCTCGCGGGTCTTGCGCAGTCCTGCCCGGAAGCGCTCCAGCCGGCCGGGAGGCCCGGGCGACGCCGGGCCCTACACGACCCGCTCCGCGTCCCCGCACCATCGAGAAGCGTCTTGGCGCGCACGGCCTCCTTGGAGTCCGGCGCCAGGCTCATGACCTTGCGGAACTGCTCCGCCGCCAGGTCGGCACGTCCCGATTTCTGGTACGCGGTCCCCAGCCCGATGTATCCGTTGAGGTAGCTGGGATTGAGCGCCACGGCGCGCTCGTAGCAGCGCACCGCCTCGCTCATGACGCCCTGATCGAGGTAGAGGTTCCCGAGATTGAGCTGCACCTTCTCGGGCGTCTTGTAGGTCCTGTCGTTGAGTGCGGTCTGGAACTCCTTCATCGCCTTGTCGTACTGCTTCAGCTGGAGGTAGGCAACGCCGAGGTTATTGTGCGCGTCGGTGAAATAGGCGTTCAGCTGCACCGCTTCCCGGAGGTGATCCACAGCCTCCTGGTATTCGCTGAAGCTCAGGTAGATAAGGCCCATGAAATTGTGCGCCTCGGCGTTGTTCGGATCCCGGGAGAGCGCCTGGCGGGTGGAGTCGAGTGCCTCCTTGGTCTCGCCGCGCTCCATCTGGACGTAGGCCAGCCTGAGGTAGCGACCGGACTCCCCCTGCGACGACGATTTGGAGCCGGAACTGGCGCAGGAAAGCGCCACCATGCCGAGGCCGCACGCCGCCACCAAGGCGGCTGCGCCGGCAAGTCCGACCGGCCGGGCATCTGCCATCAAGACGGTCTCCTCTGACCACCCTGGAAAGCCGCAATATTAGTGATTTCAACGAGTTTTGTAAACCTGGACGCCTCACCGGGTCCAGCGGTCGACAAGGCGCCTCATGAGGCCCCGGCGCCGGGCGCGGGGCGCCGCCTCCTCCTGCTCGACCTCCCTCCCCTCGAGAATGGCCCGGGGGATCTCCTCGAGCATCCGGCGCGCCAAAGCCTCGCCGCCGCGGCGCTTCAGGACCGCGGCTGCCGGCGTCAGGAGCGGAGGCCTGTAGCGCACGTCGTGGCTGTCCGATGCCACCACGTGGACCAGGTTGCGCTCCAGCATCCTGAAGGCGAAGTCGCGTGCCTTCGATCCGAAGAGTCCCGTGATCGACGACCCGGTCACCTGGGTGAGCGCGCCCAGGCGCACCGACGCTCCGACGCGCTCGAAATCCTCGAGGTAGTAGGCCACCCGCTCCGGATGGGCCATGATCGGCGTCAGACCCAGGAGCCGGAGCTGGAAGATCGTCTCGTCGACACGCATCGGCACCTGCTGGTATGGCAACTCGAGGAGGATGTACCGGCCCCGATCGGCGACCGTCATCAACTCGCCGCGCCGCGCCCGCTCCACGATGTCCGCCGTGAAGAAGACCTCGGCGCCCGGCAGGAGCTCCACCCCTTCCGCCTCGGAGCCGCGCTGCGCCTCCTGCACCATGGCGACCCGATCGAGGATGTCCTGGCGGCTGTTGTCGTAGACCCCCGGCTTCATGTGCGGCGTGGCGACCACCGTGCGCACTCCGTCGCGTCCTGCGAGGCGCAGGAACTCCAGCGTCTCGTCCACCCGCTTGGCCCCGTCGTCGATGCCCGGCAGGAGGTGGTTGTGAAGGTCGATCATGTCTCCTCCCGCAGGGGCCGGGAGAGGAGATCCTCGACGGCGGCACGCGGCGGCAGATCCCCGAACAGGACCTCCTCCACCTTGCCCGCGATCGGCATCTCGACCCCCTGCCGCCTGGCCAGCTCCGTCGCCGCCCGCGTGGTGGCGACGCCCTCGGCGACGCTGCGCGCGCCGCGCAGGATCTCCTCCAGGCGCCGGCCGCGACCGATCTCGACACCGAGGGCGCGATTGCGGCTCAGCCCACCGGTGCAGGTCAGGATCAGATCGCCAGCACCAGCCAGGCCCGCGAAGGTGCCCGCCCTCCCCCCCAGGGCCACGCCGAGGCGCGTCATCTCCACGAGCCCGCGCGTGATGAGCGCTGCCCGGGTGTTGAGACCGAGCCCGAGCCCCTCGACGATGCCGCTGGCGATGGCCATGACGTTCTTGAGCGCCCCCGCCAGCTCGACGCCGATCGGGTCGCCATTACGGTACACCCTCAGGTTGCCCGCCGACAGGACGGCCTGGACGCGGCCCATGGCGGCGTCGTCGCGGGAGGCCGCCACGATCGCCGTCGGATCCCCCCGGGCCACCTCCAGTGCGAAGCTCGGGCCGGAGAGAACGCCGGCCCGGCCGAGCGGCGACCCGGGAGCCTCCTGGCGCAGCACCTCGGTGAGCCTCAGTCCGCTTGCCTGCTCGATCCCCTTGGAGGCGACCAGGACGTCGGCGTCGGCGTCCACGAAGGGCGCCGCCTGGCGGACGATCGGCCGGGTCCACTGCGCCGGCATCACCAGCAGGACGAGCCGGCGGCCCCGGAGAGCCTCCTCCAGGTCGCCCGTGACCGCGAGACGGTCGGGGAAGGAATACCCCTTCAGGTAGTCGGCGTTGGAGCGTTCCTCCTGGAGCGCCCGGGCCGCTTCTTGCCTTCTGGCCCAGAGCGTCGTGTCCGATCCGTTCCGCGCCAGGTGGATCGCGAGCGCCGTGCCCCACGAGCCTGCCCCGAGGACGGCCGCGCCGTTCACGCGTCCACCTTCGATGCCCGTCCGATCCGGGGCTCTTCGCCGCGCGCCAGTCGTCGCAGGTTCGCCGCGTGGCGCGCGATCACCAGGATGGCGACGAGAAGTGCCAGCGCCACCACGTTCCCGCCGGCGCCGGTGAGCCAGGCGGCGACCGGCAACGCCGCGGCGGCGAGGATGGAGCCGAGCGACACGGTCCGGCTCCAGCCCAGGGCGATGGCGAAGACCGCGACCGACGCGAGGACGGCTTTCGGCGCCAGGACCGCGAACACCCCGGCGCCGGTCGCGACGCCCTTCCCGCCGCGAAATCCGAGGAAAGGCGTGAAGTTGTGCCCCAGGACAGCGAGCCCTCCGGCCAGGAGGCCGCCGCCTCCCGAGGGCCCCGCCGGATCGAGAGCCTGGCCGAGCCAGGCGGCCGCCGCGCCCTTCGAGACGTCGAGCAGGAGCGCCGCCCCGCCCACCCAGAACCCGAGCGACCGCGCCACGTTGGTCGCGCCCACGTTGCCGCTGCCGACCGAGCGGATGTCGAGCCCGCCCAGGAGCCGGGCGAGAATCCAGGAGAAGGGAATCGCTCCCAGGAGGAACCCGAGGGCACAGGCCAACGCGAGCGGAGCGCTCATCGTGGCGCCGCCATGCTGTCCAACAGCGAGAACTGCTTCAGGGCGCTGTACTGCGCCCCCTCGGGGAAGAGCCGGCTCTCGAACAGGACGCAGGCGGCGACTTCGAAGGAGCCGAACGCCTCCGCCGTCAGCGGCTGCAGGAGCGGACGCCAGTCCCCTCCTCCCCGGCCTTCGGAGACGCGCCCGATCGTCAGGTGCGGCTTGAAGCCGCGATCCTCGGATCGGAATCCGAGCGGCTCGAGCGCCGCATCGAGCGCCGACTTGAGCCGCCCCGCAGCCACGAGATCTCCCTCCAGCCCCGCCCAGATCACGCGCGGCCTCCCAGCCGGCGGAAAGGTCCCGATCCCCCGCGCCTCGAGACGGAATGGACCCAAAGGCAGCGCGTCCTTTCTAGCGAGGGCCTCCGCTATCGGCTCCAGCCGGGAGGACGGCACCTCCCCCAGAAACACGAAGGTCAGGTGCATCGCTTCCTTCCGGACCCATCGCACGCGAAGCGGCAGATCCTTCAGGCCGGCCTGGATCTCCAGCAGCCGGAGGCGCAACGCCTCGGGGATCTCCGCCGCCACGAAGAGTCTCACGTGGCCGCTCCCAGGAGAGCCCGGCGGAGAAAGTCGAGCGCCGCGGCCGCGCAGCGTTCCTGCACCTGCGACCGGTCGCCGGGGAGCGTGACCCCGCGGGCCTGCGACACGCCGTGGCCCGCGACGGCGAGAAAGACGGTGCCCGGAGGATGCGCCGCGTCCCCTCCTTCGGGCCCCGCGTAGCCGGTCGTCGCCAGGCCCCAGTCGGCGCCGAGGCGGGCTGCTATCCCCGCGGCCATCGCGAGGGCGACCGGCTCCGAGACGGCGCCGTGCTCCCGCAAGACTTCTTCCGGAACGCCGGCGAGGTCCCGCTTGGCGTCGTCGCTGTAGCCGACGACGCCGCCGCGGAAGTACCGCGAAGCCCCCGGGACCGCGGTGATCCGCCGCGCCACGGCGCCTCCCGTGAGGGACTCGGCGACCGCGAGCGACGCGCCGCGCCGCAGCAGGAGATCGCCGACGACGCCCTCGAGCGTGGCGTCGTCGCGGCCGAACAGGTGCGCGCCGAGGCCGGAGGCGATCGCCGCGTCGAGCCTCTCGACGTCGGGCGCCCCGGCTCCCTCCTCGACCTTCTGTCGCAGGTGGATCTCGATCTGTCCTCCCAGGGCGAGGATGGTCCACTCGACCGGTCCCCGGTCCCGGTGCACGTCGAGGAGCCGCCGGTCGACCTCGGACTCGGGCAGGCCTGCGATCTTGAGGACGCGATCGACGAAGCGCTCGCCCGTCGTTCCGAGGAGCGGCAGCAACGCGTCGTCGACCATGGCCCGCATCTCCGCCGGCACGCCCGGCAGGAGCGCTATCGTGCGGCCCTGATGACGGAGCAGCAGCCCGGGGGCGGTGCCCAGGAGGTTGGGGAGCACGGCGGCGCCGCGCGGCACCTCGGCCTGGCGCCGGTTCCGCGGCGGCATCGCGAGGCCGATGCTGCGGAAGCGCGCCTCGATCCCGGCCAGGACCTCGGGGTCCTCCTCGAGCGGCAGTCCGAGCAGTCCGGCCACGGCCTCCCGGGTCAGATCGTCCACCGTGGGCCCGAGCCCGCCGGTCGCGACCACGAGGTCGCTGCGGTGGATCGCCACCTCGAAGGCGCCACGCAGATCGTCGAGGTCGTCCCCGACGGCGGTCCGGAAGCGCACCGTGAAGCCGCGCTCGCCGAGGCGGCGGGCCAGGAAGGAGCCGTTCGTGTCGAGGCGGCTCGGTCCGAGGAGCTCGGAGCCGATGGCGAGGGTCTCAGCACAGCGGCCGGTCATGCCGCCGGCTCCAGCGGATCGAGTTCGCGGATCGCCCGCGCCACGCGTCGCGCGAAATCCGCCAGGGCCTGGCGATCGCGGGCGCTGCGGCCCTGCGGAAAGGCGATCGCGGGTCCGAAGCGGACGTGGATGCGGGCCGGCAGCGGGAAGCCGCTCCCGACGCCCATCGATTCGCGGGCTCCGTCGATGAACACCGGCACGACCGGTACGCCCGACAGGGCCGCGAGCAGCGCCACCCCCGGCTGCGCGTCGCCGACCTGTCCATCGGGACTGCGCGTTCCCTCCGGAAAGACGCCGACCAGGCGGCCGGCGTGCAGCGCCCGCAGCGCCCGCCGGATGCCGCGCGCGTCGGTCCCGGCGCGCACCGGGATCGTCCCCATGCCCCAGTAGAACCAGCGCAGCAGGAGCAGGTCGTACATCCACTGCAGCACGATGAACTGGATCGGCCGCGGCGAGGCCGAGCCCAGCAGGATGGCGTCCATGTAGGAGACGTGATTGGAGACCACGATCGCTCCGCCCCGCCGGGGCAGGTGCTCGAGGCCGTCGCGCGTCAGATCGAGGTAGAGGCGGACGAACGGATAGAACAGTCCCTTCACGAACCAGTAAAACATCAGGGCGCATCCGGAGGGAAGCCTGGCACGACCAGTCCGCCGCTCACGATCAGCTTGACGCCGTCCTCGATCGACATGTCGAGCGGCACGACCTCCTCGTCCCGCACCAGCGCCAGCCAGCCCGAGGTGGGATTGGGCGTGGTCGGCAGGAAGACCAGGGAGCGGCCACGCACCGGTGACCCGCTCTCCCTCCCGAGATCGACCCCGCTCTGCGTCAGGAACCCGACCGTGTACACCCCCGGCCTCGGGTACTCGACCATGACCACGCGACGGAACGATGTCGACGTCCGGGAGAAGGCGTCGAGGAGCTGGCGGGCCGCGCCGTAGATCGGCTTGACCACCGGAAGCCGCATCATGAGGCGGTCGAACCCCTCGACCAGCCTCCGACCCAGGTAGTGGGTTGCGACCGATCCCACGATCAGGATCACGAGTACGGTCAGGAGAATGCCCGCCAGCGGGGCCACGAACCGGACGATCGCCGGCTCGCTGGCCAGATCCGGACTGAAGAGGCGCAGGATGGCGAGCACGACGGGCGAGGCGATCCCCTCCAGAAGCCGAACCAGGATCCCGAGCAGCCAGACCGTGATGATGAGGGGCAGGGTGATGACGACGCCGGTCAGGAAGACCTGCCGCAGCCGTTGCATCGCACCGGCGGGCGGCGGCGGGGCCTCCGACCTCCCGGCGGCGCGCCTACGAGCCATGTCGGCCCCCGTCCGGCGTCCGCCGGCCCGTCACGCCGAGCCGGCGTGAGAACTTCATGAAGTAGTCGGTCGCCGACAGGATCGCCACCGCCACGACGATCCACAGGGCGACGTCCCCCGCCAGGTCCCAGGAGCCGAGGTACTGGTTGCCGAAGATCAGCAGCACGATGGCGATGATCTGGCTCACCGTCTTGTACTTCCCCCAGACGCTGGCGCCGATCGTGATCCCCTGGCTGCTGGCGATCATGCGCAGCCCGTCCACGGCGAACTCGCGGCCCAGGATGATCCAAACCATCCAGGCCCGTGCCGCGCCGATCTCGATCAGCGACACGAACGCCGCCGAGGTCAGGAGCTTGTCGGCGATCGGATCGAGCAGGATGCCGAGGGTCGTGACCTGGTCCCGCCGCCGCGCCAGCCAGCCGTCGAGCCAGTCGGTGAACGAGGCGATCAGGAACACCGCCGCGCCGATCATCTGCCACGAGAGGCCCAGGTGCTCGAGGCCGGTGTTCCTCGTCAGGAGGATCACGACGAGCACCGGCGTCATGAAGATGCGGATGATCGTGATCCAGGTCGGAAGGTTGATCATCCCTCGGTTGCTGCGGGAAGGTGCGTTGGGTAGAATGCGCCGGCGCGACCACCCGGCGGGCGTGCCGAGACGCTCGCCAGTACTCTGCGGACATTCGGCCGCGCGGAACATAACACAGGCGCACAGGAGCGTCAACGGAATCCGGCCGGCAGGAGCCGGCCGTCAGGAAACCGGCCGGACGGGAGTCGGCGTGGCGATTCACTTCGGGACCGACGGCTGGCGCGGCATCATTGCCGACGACTTCACCTTCGAGAACGTCCGCGCGCTCTCCCAGGCGGTCGCAGATCTGATCCACGAGGAGGGACGGGCCGGATCCCCCGTCCCGGTGGGGCACGACGTGCGCTTCCTCGGCCGGAGGTTCGCCGAGGCGGTCGCCGGCGTGCTCGAAGGGAACGGCATCCCGACGATCCTGCCCGAGGCGCCGACCACGACGCCGATGGTCTCCTGCCAGGTGGTGGCGTCCGCGGCGCCGCTCGGAGTCGTCATCACCGCCAGCCACAACCCACCGCAGTGGAACGGCTTCAAGGTGAAGGCCGCCTTCGGCGGCAGCGCGCCGCCGGAATTGACGCAGCGCCTCGAGGCGCTGGTCGGCCGGCGCGCCCCGCGTCACGGCCGGGCCCCGACCCGGCGCCACCCGTTCCTGCCCTCGTACGTGCCGCGGCTGCACGCCGTGGTCGACCTCGAGACGGTGCGCCGGGCGCCCCTGCGCGTGGTGGTCGACAGCATGCACGGCGCCGGAGGGCGCATCCTGGAGGGACTGCTGCGCGGCCACAAGATCCGCGTCCACACCATCCGCTCCGAGCCCGACGTGCTCTTCGGCGGCACGCCGCCGGAGCCGCGGCCCGAGTACCTGGAGCCGCTGCGCGCCGCCGTGCTCCAGCACCGCGCCCACATCGGCATCGCGACCGACGGCGACGCCGACCGCATCGGGGTGTGCGACGACACCGGCCGGATGGTGCCGCCCCTGCAGATCTTCGCCCTCCTGGCGCAGCACCTGCTCGAGGGGAAGAAGTGGCGCGGGGGGATCGCGCGCACCTTCGCCAACACGCTCCTGGCGGAGCGCATCGCGCAGCGGCACGGCGTCCCCTTTCACGACCTGCCGATCGGCTTCAAGCACATCGCGCGCCTGATGCTCGAAGACGACATCCTGATCGGCGGCGAAGAGAGCGGCGGCATCGGCGTGAAGCGCTTCCTGCCGGAGCGCGACGGCATCCTTATCGGGCTGCTCCTGTTCGAGATGCTGGCGACCGGGGGCCGCCGGCTGAGCCGCCGCATCGCGGCGATGCAGAAGGTCTACGGCGCGTACGACTACCGCCGCGTCGACCTGCCGATCCCCACGGAGCGCGGCCAGCGAGCCGTCGAACGGCTCCGGTTAGAACCTCCCACCCGGCTCGCGGGGCTGACCGTGCAGCGCGTTGACACGCTCGACGGCGTCAAGCTGCTGTTCGGCGATCCCGGCTGGATCCTGTTCCGGGCCTCCGGAACGGAGCCCGTGCTGCGCGTCTACTGCGAGGCCCAGGGCGCGGCGCTGGTGGATCGGGTGATCCGGGCCGGCCTGTCGCGGATCCGCTCGCTCGCCTGAGCGCGCCTCACTGGACGCCGCGGGTCGAAGAGTAGATCTCGAGCAGCCGCCCGGCCGTCGCCACGCTGGTCAGAAGGAAGACCGACAGCAGGACGAACGCCCCGCCCCGCGCCAGCCGCCGCGCCCAGGGAGCCTCCTGCACCAGGAGAGGCAGGAACGGCAGCAGGGCCAGGGCGGCGAACCCGACCATCAGCGTGCGGCCCGAGGCCAGAGGCTCGGGCAGGGCGTAGAGCAGCCCCGTCGCGACCGCGGTGGCCGCGAACGGGAAGGCGCGCGGCAGATCCGCCTCCTCCAGCATCGCCTCGAGATAGAGTCCCGCGGCGACACACAGGAACGGGAAGAGCGGGATCCGGTACCAGCCGTAGACCACGCGGTGATCGGCGGTCAGCGCCAGGATCGTGGCGTAGAGGACGGGCGGCAGGAGCAGCGCCCGCTCCTTCCGGAAGGCGGCGACCCCGCCCGCGAGCAGCAGGAAGAGATACGAGCCGCGTCCGAAGAACTTCACGACCGCCTTCCCGGACAGGAGATCGGGAATCGTCTCGAGGCTCACCCACTTGCTCGTCGACTGCGAGCGCAGGACGGAGAGGAAGATGCCGAGATCGTAGCGCCACGCGTAGAGCACGTAGAGCACCGCGAAGCCGGCCGCGATCCCGGCCACCAGCGCCGCATCCCGCCAGCGCTTCGCGGACATCAGGAGGAGCAGGACGGCCACGGGCACAACGACACCGGTCGCCTTGGTCAGGATCGCGAGCCCGCCCAGGACTCCCGCCCAGAGCGCGGCCCGCCGTGGCGATCGGCGGTCCTGCTCCCGGACCAGGATCAGCGCCCCCATGAACAGCAGGCTCAGGAGGCTCTCGGCCTTGACCAGCCGGTGCCCGAGGATGATGACCGGCAGCGTGGCATAGACCAGCGCCGCCAGGAGAGCGGCGCGCTCGGAGGCGCCGTACGAGCGCGCCAGACGGACGAGGAGCGGGATCCCGAGGAGGCTGAGGAGGATCGGGACCAGCCGCATCGCCGGCAGGGTGCACTCCAGGAAGGACCCGGCGCCCGCGAGCGTGCAGACGAGCCCCACCGGAATGGAAAACAGAGGCGGATGATCGAAGTACGGCTGCACCAGGATGTAGCGATCGCCGAACCAGCGGAAGTCGCGCGTCTGCGCTTCGGGGTAGTTGTCCGGGAACGTGCTCCAGGCGGCGGGGACCCCTTCGTGGAGCAGGTGCCACCCCTCCCAGGCGTGCTGGTACTCGTCCGCGGTCTCGTGATGGAACGGGACCAGCGCATAGTCGTGGAACCTCAGGAGCGCCGCCAGCAGGACGATCGCGGCCACCCCCAGGCGGCCGCGGTCGTCCCAGGCGGCCTGCAGGATCGTCCCGGCGGCCCCTTCGGGACGGCGGCGCGCGGCGAGAAACAGGAGCGCCGCGCTCAAAGCACCCGCGAGCAGCAGCGACACGCCCCAGGCGCGGCGGCCGCGGC
>Ga0075418_10002691_pt1 | contig 20389 bp, 13 predicted proteins | sample SoiMetdeltSBSDD2_FD_81776 | JGI IMG/M metagenome (GOLD analysis project Ga0075418, IMG submission 81776) | Bulk soil microbial communities from a Populus tree surrounding site in Tennessee, USA - Soil MetaG P. deltoides SBSDD2 | ecosystem: Environmental > Terrestrial > Soil > Tree plantation...
ATCCGGTTCGTGACGCAGCACGGCGAGGGCGCTGTCGATCTCGATGGCGAAGGCGATGTTGAAGCTGACGACGCGGAGCGGTGCTTTGGGCGAGGGCGCTGCGGCCGGCCGTGCAGCGGCAGCGGCGAAACGGCCGCGGTACACGGGCCCGGCGGCGTCGAGATAGTTCGTGGCCGTGCAGCCCGCGCACAGGAACGCGAAGCTCACCGCGGCCAGGAACGCATAGCTCACCGCGGTTTGTGCGGAGCCCGCACGGGACCGACGTGGCCGCCCGCGGCTCGCGGCAGTTGGACGGCGGCGCCTCATGCAGGTTTCACTGCGTCGCGACCTGCACGTCGAGGTGCTCCGAGAACCAGCGGACGATGGCGACCGCAGATCGGATGCGATTCGGAGTCTTGCGCCAACCATGCCCCTCGTCCGGGAAAAGAACATACTCGACGGGCACGCCACGTGAGCGCAGCGATTCCACCACCTGCTCCGCTTCGACGACGGGAACGTTCGTGTCGTTGGCTCCATGCAGCACGAGCGTCGGTGCCACGACGCGATCCACGCGGTGAATCGGCGACAGCCGGCGCAAGAGATCCGCCTGCGTCGCCGGGTCGCCATATTCGATGGTCGAGATGGCCGCCATCCACGGCTCGGTGTGCTTGAAGAAAGTTTCGAAGTTGACGACACCGAAGAGATTGGCGCCGGCTGCGAACAGGTCCGGATACTCCGTGAGCCCGGCCATGACCATGTAGCCGCCATACGAACCGCCCATGATGCCGATGCGCTTCGGATCGGCGACTCCATTCGACACCACGTGCGCGACGGAGCTTTGGATGTCCGCGACCCCATCGACGCGCAGGGCACCGTTGTCGAGGTTGACGAAGCGCTTGCCGAAACCGGACGAGCCGCGCACGTTGGGCGCGAACACGGCGATGCCGCGCGCGAGCAACGCCTGATAGGTACTGTTGAATCCCGGGCGTTCCTGGCCTTCGGGGCCGCCATGGAAGCTCAGCACCATCGGATAAGGCGCCTGGCCAAGGCGCGGGCGATACAGCCACCCCGAGAGCTCGAGTCCGTCGTGCGCTCGATAGCGCACGATCTCCGGTTGCACGAGCTGCTCGAGATCGACGCCCGCGTGTGGGCTGCGCGTCAGGCGTCGCAAGGTGCCGCGCCGGATGTCGAGAGTCCATAGGTCCGTGGGTGCCGAAGCACCCGAACACCCGAAGGCAACGGATCGTCCGTCGGGAGAGAACACCAGGCCGCCCACGATCTCGCCGGGCAACGACGGCACGGGCCGCCGCTTCTCGTGCGCCAGGTCGAAGATCTCGAGTTCGCTGCGTCCGCCGACATTCCAGAGCAGCACCGCGGTGCGCCGTTTCGCATCGAGCTCGAAGCCCTGGAGCTCGGCGTCGTCGCGGACCGCGAGGAGCTGCGAGCCGAGCGGCGCACCGTCGGCAGAGAGATCGAGGCGGACGAACGCGCGCAGGTCGCGGTCGAGATCTGAAGCCAGATAAATCGTGCGCACATCGGCCGCGAAGGCGCCGCTCAGATTGGCCGGCCCTTCGTGCGGAGTGAGCAGAGTCTCGCGGCCAGTCTGCAGATCCACACGGAAGAGATCGTTGTTGCCGCGACTCACGGTGCGCGAAAGGATGGCGTGGCCGCCATCGTCGCTCACGTCCGTGAAACCGCCGACGCCGCGATTCTCGCTCACCAGGCGCAAGGTCCCTGCAACCGGATCGCAAACATATGCGTCGATGCCCTCGGGTGCGCGGCGGTTCGACCCGAGAGTGAAGAACCGTCCATCCGGCGACCAGCCGCCGAGGCGATTGTTCTCTTTGCCCCCATCGGTCAGCCGTCGCATCCCGGTGCCGTCCGGGTGGACGAGGTAGATCTGTTCGTTCATGCCGCCACCCGGTGCAAGCGAGTACGCGATCCAGTCGCTGCTCGGTGACCACTCGACACCGGTCACCGGGTCGTCGGAGGCGGTCACGGGCTCAGGCCAACCGCCCTCCACCGGAACGGTCCAAATCTGCGGCGATCCGCCGAGATTGGAGATGAAGGCGATGCGTTTGCCATCGGGAGAGAACGTGGGTCCCGCGCAGTAGCCGATGCGTGCCATGAGCGCCACGCTGCGCTCGAGGTCGGTGTCGGTCGCAACTGGTGTGTCGCCAGCGCGTGCGGGAGCAGCGACCGCGAGGATCGCTGCCAAGACGAGTAATGGAAGGCGCCGGGGGTTCATGGGGACCTCGACAGTTTGATCGCCGGACAACTACCCGCCGGACCGCGAATGGGCCCAGCCTCGTGGAGCGTGATGCCAGAGGCTACGAGTCCCCTCGCGGCCGGTCAAGTTCGTGGCGAGAAGGAAACGGCCCCAGGCCCCGATTGCCGAGCCTCCGCCAGGATCGGGCGCTCACGCGCGAGCTCCATCGTGTCTCCCGAGCGAGGTCTGCCACGGCCACATGAAGCGCTGAGCCGTTGAGGTTTTCGTCCATGTTCGGCGGCCGGCTCCCTATCACGCAGATGGCGAGGTGGTCATGCCGTCAACAGCGGAGACACGAACTGTCGCTTCTGTTGTCATTGGAAAGAGGCTCGATCGAGAGTCGATTCAAGAGATTCCTTGCCATCAGATTCTCATGAGCAGACTTAGCCATGACGATCTCGAACGTCATCTCACCGGCATGATTCCAGCATCGGCTTGGCACAACGCGGCAATCACGGCAAGGCACCGCGCCGCACGGCACAGCACAGCGCCGAATAGCACGCAGGGCACGGTACGAATATTGCACTAAAAATTTGCGTGTCAGGTTGAGTCTACTTGCCGACTACTTGACATTTGTATCGTGCTTCTCTATCTTGAACAGCAGACCCGACCACCGATTCCTCCCAAGGTCAGGTGTCGCAGGAACTCACAGACTGACGACGGCCGAGACGCTCGCGGGCTGAAACCGATCATGCCCGGTGCGCAGCCATTCCTCGATCTGCGTGCTGCAGACCGAGGCGATGACCTCCGGCTCGGCGGCCAGGACGAGAGCGACAAACGGAATCCATCGGTCGAAGGATCGATGGGCGACAAACGGAATCCATCGGTCGAAGGATCGGTGGGCGACAATCGAAATCCATCGGTCGAAGGATCGGTGGGCGACAAACGGAATCCATCGGTCGAAGGATCGGTGGGCGACAAACGGAATCCATCGGTCGAGGGACCGGTGCATCGGTCGAGAGATCGTGGGCAACATTCAGAATCCATCGGCCGATGGTCGCTCGACGGGCGACAAACCGGGCGAGGACGGCACCCTGGCACTCTGCCGAGGGAGAGCGCCGCTCGGCGGCAACGGGCTGGCGGGAACTGAGAACGGAACGCGGTGTTCTTCGGCGTAAGCGGTCCCCATCTCGCCGGGCCCGCCGTCCACCCCAGCCAGTGTAGGAGTCATGATGCGTCTCGAGCACCCCGCGAAGAGTGCCGCCCTCGTCCGACGGATCCCGTGGGTTCCGGCCCCCCTCGTGCTCGCCGTCCTCGCGGTGGGCGATCCGGCGAGCGCCGGGGTCTGGAAGGGTCAAGAAACCACCGAGAATGGTGTGGTTCACATACAGAACCCCGCCGAAGCCGTGGACAAGCCAATCACCGTCACCCTGAAGGAACAGTGGCGAGTCGGCGGGGAGAGCGAAGACGAAGGCGAGCTCTTCGGCCTCATCACCGACATCGGTGTGCATCCTTCGGGGGAGGTCTACCTGGTGGACCGGCAGCTGTCCGAGGTCAAGGTGTTCTCGAAGAGCGGCGGGTTCTTGCGCACGATCGGGCGTGAAGGCGAAGGTCCGGGCGAATTTCGCCGGCCGGGCGACGTGTTCTTCGATCCCGATGGCAACCTCGGTGTGGTGCAGACGCAACCGAGCCGGGTGGTGATGTTCAAGCCAGACGGCACACCGGCGGCACCGTTCAACCTCCCGAGCCCCGAAAGCGGCGGCTTCAACATGCTGCAGGGTGTCATCTATCGAGGCGGTTCTCTGGTCCTTCAGGGCGGCAACTTTCGCATGGCCGAGGGGAGCGTCGATCGCACCAACGCGCTCGTGCGCATCGATCGCCAAGGCACGGAACTGGCGCGCTTCACCGAAATGACCAGCACTTCCAACATGGCGCGCATGGTGATCAAGGAAGACGAGTTCGGATACCTGTGGACCGTCGGACCGCAGGGCGATGTCTACGCTTCGCTCGATCGCACCTGGAAGCTGCAGGTATGGGATCCGAGTGGCAAGCTGCAGCGCATCGTGACCCTCGACTACAAACCGGTCATGCGCACTGGCGACGAGATCGAAAAGCGCAAGAAGGCGCTCGGCAGCCGCATCCAGATCCGCGGCGCGCGCGGTCGCATCGAGCCCGAATTCGAAATCAGCGATCGGGATCGCGACATCCGCTGGTTCTCCGTTGCCGATGACGGGCACATCTGGGTGCTCTCGAGCCGCGGTGTGCGCGATCTCCCCGCCGGCACGATCGGCAATCTGGACGTCTTCGATCCGCAGGGGCGCTATCTGCAACGGGTCACCTGGAAAGGCGACTGCGATTTCGAGGAGGACCGGCTGGTGCTCGCGGGCGACCGCATCTTCGTCATCAAGCAATTCGAAGCGGCGTTGCGGGCCATGTCGGGCCGCGAGGGCGGGGAAGCAGAAGCCGCCGATGCAGCAGCAGTCCCGATGTCCGTCATTTGTTACGATCTGCAATGGACGAAGGGAGGCGCCGCAGTTCGGTGATCGAGAGGGTGTCGCAAGCGCCCGACGGTCGGCTGCCGTTCGGGCCGCCGGGGCCGGCGCTCGATCGCGGGGATGGTACACTCACTGCTCGCCGCAGGAAGGCGTGCGGGGCATCGGTTGTCGAACCAGAACCGTTCCCCGCGACACGCGAGCACGGACGACCGCGAGGCTGGTGCCATGGACGACGGCAAAGGGAAAGGGTTGGATGACCGCGGTGCGTGTCCTTCACCGGATCCCGACGCGCACCAAAGCCGACGCACGCGACTCGAAGCTCAATGCGCGATTTTGAGACTCTTCGGCGGTTCGGGACCGGCCGCCGCCGCGACTCCCGAATTCATGCGTCTGCTGAGCCAGAGCGCCCAATTCGAGATCGCGCTGCTCTGGCATGTCGACAGACCCTCAGGCGCATTGACCTGCCTCGCGTCGTCCGAGTCCGAGGACCCGCGCCTGGCCGCCTTCGTGGCCGCATGCCGCGCGTCGAACCTCGCGCGTGGCCAAGATCTGCCCGGTGGTGTCTGGGTCAGCGGGCAGACCACGTGGAGCGCCGACGTCGGCACGCCAAGCTCGAGCCCGCGCGCGAGTCTCGCGCAACGCGCCGGCTTGCAGGGATCTTTGGCCCTGCCGATTCATCTTGGCGAACGGTTCTTCGGCGTCCTTGAACTCGTGGGCTCGACCCTCGGTGAGCCCGATGCCGAGACCTTGCGGCTGATCGAGCAACTGAACCATGAAATCGCGGCCATCGTCGTCACCCGGCGCGCCGAGGACGAGCTGCAACAGCTCTTCGATCTCTCGGTCGATATGATGAGCATTAGCGGCTTCGATGGTTTCTTCAAGCGCTTGAATCCGGCGTGGGAGCGCACGCTCGGGTACACACGCGCTGAGCTGATGGCGCGACCCTATCTGGATTTCGTGCATCCAGATGACCGTAGCGTCACCTTCGAGCACGCGCAGGCCCTGGTCTCGGGTTCGGATCTCGTGCATTTCGAGAACCGCTACCGCACCAAGGACGGCGACTACCGCTGGATTTCGTGGAGCGCCAAAGCCTCTGCTGCACGGCGCGTAATCTACGCACTGGCGCGGGACGTGACCGAGAGCAAGCAAGGAGCGGTCGAGCTGTCCCAGGCCAAGGACGCGGCCGAAAGCGCCAATCATGCCAAGAGTGAGTTCTTGGCCAACATCAGCCACGAGATCCGGACGCCGCTCAACGCCATCATCGGCATGACCGAGCTCGCGCTCGACACACGGCTCACTCCGGAACAGCAGGAATACCTCGCAGTGGTGAAGGGCTCGGCGGAGGCGTTGCTGGGATTGCTGACCGATCTGCTCGACTTGTCCAGGGTCGAGGCGCGCCGAATCGAGCTCGAGCGCATCGAGTTCGACCTGTGCGACACCCTCGGGGGCGCACTGAAGGCGCTGGGTCTGCGTGCAGCGCAGAAGGGCATCGAGCTCGTCTGTGACTTGTCTCCCGGCGTGCCAGCGAAGCTCATCGGTGATCCAGCGCGCTTGCGCCAAGTGGTGGTCAACCTCGTCGGCAACGCGGTCAAATTCACCAATCATGGCGAGGTCATCGTGCGTGTCGAGTGGAACGGCACCGAGCGCCCTCAGCCCATGCTGCACATGTCGGTCATCGACACCGGCATCGGCATCGCATCGGAACGGCAGGAGGGTGTCTTCAAGGCATTCGAACAGGCCGATGCCTCGACGGCGCGCGACTACGGCGGCACTGGCCTCGGCCTGGCGATCTCCTCGCGCTTCGTCGAGCTCATGGGCGGACGCATCTGGGTGGAGAGTCACCTCGGGAGCGGCAGCACTTTCCATTTCACCGCCCCGATGCCCGCCGTGCCGGGAGTCGATGTGGTGCGCACGGGCAGCGAAGTGTTGCGCGGATTGCGCGTGCTGGTGGTGGACGACAACGCTTCCGCCCGATCTGTCCTCGAACGCATGCTGGCCGAGCTGCAGATGCAGGTGCAGGGCAGCGACAACGCCGAGGACGCTCGTCGATTGGCGGAGCAAGCTGCGCAAAAAGGCGCGCCGTTCCGGCTCATCATGATCGATTCACACTTGTCCGGCAGCGGCGGCACGGCCCTGGTGCGTAGCTTGCGCCGCATCCCGGGTGCCGCGCCGGGGATCGTGCTCCTGCTGCCTTCCATGGGCAGCATCCGCGATGCCGCCGGTGCGCGTCGCATCGGTGCATCGGGCTTCCTGGCCAAACCAGTCGAGCCACACGAGCTCTTCGCCTCTCTGGTCACGATCGTCGAAGGTCGTCCCTGGAACCAGGAAGCGCGGTCCGGTGCCAAACGGGGCGTGCGACCGCAGCGGTCGAAGTATCGCGTCCTCGTGGTGGAGGACAATCCGATCAACCAGCGGCTGGTGGAACGCATGCTCGCCAAACAGGGCCATGTCGTGCGGCTCGCGCGCCACGGGCGTGAAGCCCTGGCAGCTCTCGATCACGGCGACTTCGACGCCGTGCTCATGGACGTGCGCATGCCCGAGATGGATGGCATCGAAGCCACGCTCGCCATTCGCCGCCGCGAGATGGAGGCGGGAGGCACGGGCCGGCCCCGCGTGCCGATTCTGGCGCTCACGGCCTATGCGCAGGAGGAGGAGATCGACCGCTGCCTGGCGGCAGGAATGGATGGGTACTTGATCAAGCCCGTCCGTCCGGTCGATCTGGCACGCGCGATCATCACCGCGGTGCAAGCGAAGACGGTGGCCGTGGGGCCGCAGACGCGAACGCGAACAGCGCCAGGGCCTAGGGCATTCGGCGGAGGCACACGGCTCGACGAGGTCGCACTCCTCGAGCGCGTCGGTGGCAACCGCAGGCTGTTGCGCGAGGTCGTGGATCTCTTTCTGGTCGATTGCCCACAGCGGATGCAGAACATCCACCGCGCCGTCGCCGCCCGTGATGCCGCGAGCCTCGCCGCCGTCGCGCACATGCTCAAGGGATCCGTCGCCATCTTCATGCTCGAGGAAGCCACGGTGGCGGCGCAGGCGCTGGAAGAGCAGGCACGACGCGAAGCCTGGAACGAGATTCCTGCGGCGCTTCTGACCTTGGAAGCCGAAGTCACCCGACTGCACGGCGCATTACAGGATTTGGCGGCGCGGCAGAAACCGGCTGCGGATGGGGCACAAGCGCCGAAGGCCGCCGAAACCGCGCCTCTGCGCGCGGCCGCCGAGCCGAGGGCATCGACGCGCAAGCGCACTCGTAGCCGTCATTGACCTGACTTGGACGCGGGCCGACCCTCGAGATACTTCACGAACAGCACTTCGTTCTGCTTCTCGTTGAACAGCAATTCATCGACGAGGGAGCGCGTGAGCATGAGCCCATAGCCGCCGGCGCGCATCCCGAGCTTCTCGCGTTCCTCGAGATGCTGCAGCGGCTGATCGTCGGGGTTCGAGACCGCGGCATGCCGCAGTTCTTCGAAGTGGAAGCCTTGGCCTGGATCGGAAATCCGATACAGGATCATGCGTGGGGACCGAATGCAGGCGATGCGCACGCTGGCAGTGGGATCGAGCTTGCCGCCCCACTCGACGGCGTTGCGCAGCAGCTCGTGGAATGCGGCGCCGACGGATTCGCGCACATCGTCGGGAAGCTCGGCATCCAACTGCGACATGAAGTTGCGCGTGCGCTCGGCGGCCTCGATGTCGCATGGAACCAGCAGCTCCACCCACTCCGGCCGCGCCGACAGCACCTCGATCGGTCGCGGCAGAGGCGGAGACTCGAGCGCCGCGTTGACTGCCTCGACCAGCTCGCGCGGTTCCACCGGCTTGGACAAATAGCGATACGCCTGCTCGCCGACGGCGCGGAGCATCGTTTCGGGTGCATCGTCGGCGGTGAGGATCAGCACCCGCGGTGTCGGGCCCTTGGAACGCAAGCGCGCCAGGAAATCGAACCCGCTCATGCCCGGCATCCACACATCGACGACCAGAAGATCGAAGCTCGTGCGTGAGGCTTTTTCCAATGCCTCGGTCGCGTCGTTGGCGGTTTCCACGTCGAAGCCTTCGGCCACGAGCAAACCGCGCACGAGATGCAATGTCACGCGATCGTCGTCGACGACCAGGATGCGCACGTTCCCTCCCCGCGCGGTTTTTGGGTCCAGCGAGACGATGAGGCTCCCACACCGCGGGCGCCGAGGGCAAGGGGCACGCCCGGCTGGCTCGTGGGGGCCCAAGGGCGCTATGCTATGAGCCATGGCCGCGCGTGCACACGCCCCGCGGTCGCAATCCGAGTCTGGTCGGCAGAGTCAACGGCTCATCTGCAAGGGCCGGAATGGGGGAGCGGTCCATGCGCCTTCTTCCTGCTTTCGTCCTCCTTTTCGCTGCCGCATCGACTGCAGTCAGCAGCGCCGAGAAGGCGCAGTACAAGCAGCCACCGAGCGAAATCATCGAGCTCGTCGATGCACCGGTGCCGCCATTGACCCAGATCGACCCGCAGGGCAAGCGGCTGATGCAGGTCGACATCGAACCGAATCCACCGCTCTCACTCTTGGCTCGACCGTTCCACTCGCTCGCGGGCCTGCGCGTGGATCTCGAGCGGCGCGCACGGCAGCGCACCAAGCGTAACCTGAGCTTGAGCTTCGTCGATCTCGAAAGCGGCAAGACCGCTCGCGTGGCATTGCCCGCGGAGCGCGATTTCACAGTTCCCGTGTGGTCTCCCGATGGCACGCGCGTCGCCTTCGGCGTCGATACGCCGCAGGGCGTGGAGTTGTGGATCGCTGACGCCAGGGACGGCAAGGCCGCACGCATTGCCGGCGCGCAATTGAACGACCTCCTGGGTGAACCGATTCAGTGGCACGCGGGCAGCGCTGCCCTCCTGGTGCGCTTGATCCCCGAGAATCTGGGCCCGCTGCCGCAGCAGCCGCCGGTGCCCGAGGCGCCCGTGGTCGTCGAATCCTCGGGGAAACGCACACGGATGTTCACGTATCAAGATTTGTTGGAGAACGAGTTCGACGCCGATCTATTCGAGCACGTGGCCACGAGTCAGCTCGCCGTCGTCGATGTCGCCACCGGGGCGCTGACACGCGTCGGAGAGCCAGGGCTGGTTCTCGAATGCAAGTCGTCCCCCGACGGCAAGTTTTTGCTGGTGACCCGGCTGCGGAGGCCGTTCTCGTACCGGGTGCCCTACTTCTACTTCGCCCGCGAGATCCAAGTGCAGAATCTGACCGGCGCGGTGGTACGCACGCTCGCGTCGTTGCCAGTCTCGGACGAGGTCCCCGTACAGGGCGTCGTGAAAGGACCGCGCGACGTCGAATGGCAGCCGTTACACCCTGCGAAGCTGTTGTGGGTCGAGGCGCTCGACGAGGGCGATCCCCAACGCAAGGTGCCGCAACGCGAAAGCGTCCTGACCTTGGCGGCGCCGTTCGTCGCGCCGCCGACGGAAGTCATGCGGCTCGCGCATCGCTCTCGCGGCTTCGAGTTCGGGGCGCGGCAGGACGAAGTCTGGGTCACGGAATACGAACGCGAGCGCCGCTGGATCACGACGTACGCGGTCGATCTCGGTTCGCCGCAACACAAGCGCGTGCTCTTCGACCGCAGCGTCAACGATGCCTATGGGGATCCCGGACAGCCGCTCATGCGGACGCTCGACAACGGGATGCGTGTCCTGCGCCAGGACGGCAATCGCGTCTATCTCGCGGGGCGCGGCGCCACCCCCGAGGGCGCGCGCCCGTTCCTCGACCGTTTCGATGTCGTGACGAAGAAGACAGAGCGCCTGTTCCGTTCGAGCGAGGGTGCGGTCGAGAGCGCGCTGGGGTTCGTCGGTGACGGCAAGCAGTCCATCGTCACGCGATACGAATCGCGCAGCGAGCCACCGAACTACGCCGTCGTCGAGCTCGCAGGGGGCGATCGGCGCCAAGTCACGCATTTCGCCGACCCGTATCCAAGCTTGCAGGGGGTCGACAAGCGCCTGCTGAAATACACACGTGCCGACGGCGTGGCCTTGAGCGGCACCTTGTATCTGCCACCCGCACATCGAGCGGGAGAGCGCCTGCCATGCCTCGTCTGGGCCTATCCGCTCGAATACTCCGACCCCGCGACGGCGGGCCAAGTCCGCGCCTCTCCCGATGCGTTCACGCTCTACCGCGGCGCTTCACCGCTCTTCTTCGTCACTCAGGGCTACGCCGTGTTGATGGACGCCACCATGCCGGTCATCGGCGATCCCGAGACGATGAACGAGACCTTCGTCGAACAGATCGTCGCGGCCGCAACGGCGGCCGTGCACACGCTCGATTCGCTTGGTGTTGTCGATCCGCAGCGAGTCGTCGTGAGCGGCCACAGCTATGGCGCTTTCATGACCGCGAACCTGCTGGCGCATTCCGATCTCTTCGCCGCCGGCATCGCCCGCAGTGGCGCGTACAATCGCACCCTCACGCCTTTCGGATTCCAGGGCGAGCGGCGCTCTTTCTGGGAGGCGAGCGACGTGTACATGAAGCTGTCGCCCTTCGCGCACGCGCACCGCATCGACGAGCCGATTCTCCTCATCCACGGCCAGGCGGACAACAACCCCGGCACGTACACCATCCAGTCCGAGCGGATGTACGAAGCCCTGCAAGCACATGGGGCCACGGCGCGCCTGGTCCTGCTGCCGCACGAGAGCCATCAATATGCGGCGCGCGAATCCATCCTGCACACGTTGGCCGAAATGCTCGAATGGAGCGATCGCTACGTGAAGCAGCGCGTGACCACCACGGCGACGACGGAGCCCTAGGGTCCGCAACGCGCGCCGCGGTTCGACAGCGGGTGACGCTCCCGTCGCCGCCGCGTTCGACGCGGCGCAGGACTTCAGGCGGCGTCGACGCGGAAGTGGTTGCGCTCGAGCAGCGCGCGAAACTCGCTGCGCGCCACCGACTTGGCATAGGCTTGATTGGGCTCGACGATTCCCTGCTTGACCAGTTCGAGCAGGCTGTCGTTGAGCGTGGTCATGCCGGCGGCGCGCCCGGTCTGCATGATGGTGGGAATCTGGAACGTCTTGCCCTCGCGCACGAGATTGCTGACCGCTGCATTGACCAGCAGCACCTCGTGCGCAGCCACCATTCCGCCGCCCTTCTTCTTGCACAGGGTCTGCGAGATGACGCCTTTGAGCGAGTCCGCCAGCATGCTGCGCACCTGGTTCTGACGGTCGCCGGGGAATTGGTCGATGATGCGATCGACTGTCGACGCGGCCGTATTGGTGTGCAGCGTTCCGAAGACCAAGTGCCCGGTCTCGGCGGTTTCGATGGCGATCTCCATGGTCTCGAGATCGCGCATCTCGCCGACGAGAACGATATCCGGATCCTCGCGCAGAGCCGCGCGCAGGGCGCTCTTGAAATCCTTGGTGTGACCACCGACTTCGCGCTGGTTCACCAGGCATTTGCGGTTCTCGTGCATGAACTCGATCGGATCCTCGACTGTGATGATGTGATCCGAGCGCGTGTTGTTGATGTGATCGATCATCGCCGCGAGCGTCGTCGACTTGCCGGATCCGGTCGGGCCCGTGACCAACACCAGACCTTTGGAGAGATCGCACAGATCGAGCATCGGCTTGCCGAGGCCGAGGCTCTGGGCGTTGGGAATCTTCGCCGGAATGACGCGGAACACGCCCCCCATGCCGCGCCGATCCAAGAACAGGTTGCAACGATAACGCGCGAGTCCCGGGATCTCGTAGGAAAAGTCGGTGTCGTGGCGCGATTCGAACTCGGCACGGTGGCCGGCGGGCGTGATCTCGAGCAGCATCTCGCGCACGGTCTCGGCCACGAGCGGCGTCGCCGGGCCGAGTGTCACCATCGCGCCATCCTGGCGAAAGAGCGGCGGACAGCCCGAGCAAAGATGCAGATCCGAGCAGTGTTCCTGCACCATGCGGCGGAAGAACTGCTCCAGCCGCGGCGCGTTCGCCGGCGACGCGTCGACCGCGGCTCGGGCGGGGGACGGAGTGTTCCGCGAGATCGGGGCGGGCGTCACCCCGGAGGTTGGAGCGGCATTGACGACGGCCCGCGGCGCCGGCGCCGGGATCTTGCCCTGGCTCGGACTCGGTGCGGGAGTGGCGATGGTCGCAGTCGCGGCAGAAACCGGACCGTCCGCGCGTGCGGTCGTCGTCGGCGCCGCGTTCGCTGCACCGACGGATTCGATCTCGGGCGAGATCTCGATCCGCACGGTGCCGCTATCTTGCTGCACCAGCACGCGCACGAGGCCCGCAGGTGCGGTGTACTCGAACTCACAGGAGTCCGCCTGCGACATCGCTTCGGCGAGATAGGCCGGGGCGACCTCACGCAGGAGCTGCATGACTTGCGGCAGGGTCGTCGGCTGAGCCGTCACCGGCCGCAGGTCGTCACCGCTGGCGATCATGACCTTCTCGTCCGGACGCAAGACGAGACGCTCGGCTCCGGCGCGAAACACGACGTCGATGAAGCGGTCCAGGTGCGCCATGCGAGTCGCCGTCCCTTGCTGCGCGGCTTCGGGCCGCTGCGATCGATTTCCCGGCTCGTCGTTCCTCAGAGCTGTGGCAGCGAGGCCGTGCTCGGAGAATCGGTGTTGGCATTCTTGGCGTCGGCGTTCTGGCACTCCACCCAGATGACGCGGCGCCGATTGATCAAGTGCACACGCGGGCCGTCGTAGAGCGACAGGAAACGCTCCGGCAACCGCAAGTAGTTCTGCAAGCGCTGCTGGCCGTGGGGCAGGACGTAGCGCACATAACCGCGCAAGCGCAAGCCGCCCTCGAGAGCCACCACCACGTCCATGCATGCTGCTTCGCTGGCCTGGAATTCGAGCGAGCCGAGCACGCTCTCGTCCTTCGCGGCGACGGTGACGACGAGAATCGAATCGAGATTGAGCAAACGCATCGTGTTCTGCGCGTCGCGAGCAGGAACATAGGATTCACGTCCGTTGAGCACATCGCTCGGCCGCTCGGTGCCATCGTGGCTGGCGGCGTGGAGGCCGACGAAGAGCAGCAGGTCGCGCGGCGGCTCGCTCACCAGCGTCACCTGGGCCATGATCTGCCGTCGTGGGATCTTGTATTCCTCGCTCATCCGCTTCTCCCGCTCGTTGCATCGATTCCGGGGTGCGGCGGTTCCAGGCGCGCACCACGCGGGCTCGAACGGGCAAGATGCGTTCCTTCGCCGCTCCGAGAATGCCGGTGCCGGCCTGCGGAGGGCCGATCGCGCCGCGAACGATCGCCTGTCCACGCAATGCGTCCGTGCACCCGCCGGTGAACACTTTCCGTTCTCGCGCCGCAACGGCCTGGAAAGGTCTGGGCCAGGGGTGCGCACCGCGGGTTGCGGGTCTTGGGCGGGATGCGTAGCATGCGCGCATGGAACGAGCGCAGGATGCACCAGGGCTCGTCGCTCCACCCGCGACGCTCGCCACTCGACTGGCCCCGTGGGTGGCGGCGCTGCCGCGCGATTGCGGCGAGCGCTTCCGCGCTTTGTACCTGCATGGCAGCGCGCTCACGCCGCGGTTCGACGCGCAGGCGAGCGATCTCAATCTGCTGCTCGTGGTGACGGAGCTCCCGTTCGATTTGCTGTCCACGCTCGCACGCCGCGTCCACGCGCTCGTCGGCCACGGCCAGACAGGCCGCCGCACCGCGCCGCTGGTGCTCACGGAGGCGCAGATTCGCTCCTCCATCGATGTCTTTCCCGCAGAGTTTCTCGATCTCAGCGCACGACGCAGCCTGCTCGCGGGAGAGGACGTGCTCGGGGGTCTCGCGGTGGGGCTCGGCAATCTGCGGCACCAGTGCGAATACGAGCTGCGATCCAAGCTGGTGGGATTGCGCCAGGCGTATCTCGGCGCCGGCGACGTGCCGGATGCGGCGCAGCGGCTGCTGGCGCAAGCGGCGGGCGGGTTGGCCGCCGTGCTGCGCCAGCTGCTCGTGCTCCGCAGCAGCGTTCCGCCCGATGATCCGCAAGATCTCGTGCGCGCGGTGGCGCAACTCTATGGAGTCGATGGTGCGGCGCTCGGCGCACCCTTTGCCGCCCGAACGAATGTGAATGCGCCGTCGACCCAAGCCGATGCAGCGTTCGCTGCCCACGTGCGCGTGCTCGAATCCCTCATCCAGGTCGTCGATGCACACTCGAACCCCTGAGCGGAGCGACACCCCGGCCGTTCCGCGGCGCGCCACGCCAGCCGTTGCCCGGCGCGGCACTCCAACCGCTGCCCGGCGCAGAGACACGGCGCGCCGTGCCGCAGTGCTGGCTTGCACGGTCTGGGTGTTCGGGCTCCCGATCGCTGCCGATGTGGCGCATGGCTCGCGGCCCGAAGAGCTCGGAGCCCCGCAGGGTTATCTCACCGATCATGCCGGCGTTCTCGATGCCCCGGCCCGACGCGAGATCGAAGATTATTTGACGCAGATCGACACGGTGTTGCAGGCGCAGTTCGCCGTGGTCACGGTGCGAGCGACCGAGCCGATGACGATCGAAGAGTTCGGGGTGAAACTCTTCGAGCTTTGGGGCATCGGCCAGTCCAAGAGCGACGAAGGCCTGCTCCTCGTGGTCGCGGTCGAGGAGCGCGCCGTGCGCTTCGAAGTTGGATATGGCCTCGAAGGGGCACTGCCCGATGGTCGCGTCGGCGGCATCATCCGCCAGCAGATCCTGCCGCGCTTTCGTGGCGGCGATTACGCCGGCGGCATCCTCGACGGCATCACCGAAGCGGCGCGCCATGTCGCCGAGTCGAAGGGTCTGGCGGCGCCGGTTCCGGCGCGCGGAAACAGTCCGCGTCCGCCACCGCGACGGGAAACTTTTTCACCCGGACTGTTGGTGTTGGTGCTGATGGCGGTGATCGTTGTCGCTTCGCTTTCGCGCGGGAATCGCGGCCGTCGCCGCGGCCGCCGAGGTGGCTGGAACGACCCGTGGTATGGTGGCGGCATCGGTTGGCCGATGGGTGGCGGGGGATTCGGCGGCGGTGGTGGCGGTGGCGGCTTCGGCGGTTTTGGCGGCGGCGCCTCGGGCGGCGGTGGCGCCACCGGTCGCTGGTGAGCTCGACAGTGCAGAAGGAGACATTCGATGAAAAAGGGACTCGTCGCGCTGATCGTGGTCGTCGTGGTTCTGGGTGGCATCGCGTTGCGGCTCGTCTCAGGCTACAACGCGCTGGTCACGCAACAGACACAGGTGCGGACAGCCTGGGCCGAGGTCGACAATCTCCTGCTGCGTCGCAACGACCTGATCCCCAATCTGGTGGAAACCGTGAAGGGTTTCGCTGCCCAGGAGCAGGCCGTGTTCGGCGCCATCGCCGACGCGCGCGCGCGTCTGGCGGGCGCGGGGTCGACGCAAGAACGCATCGCCGCCGGTCAAGCCATGGACACTGCCTTGTCGCGATTGTTACTCGTGGTCGAGAATTATCCCGAGCTGCGCTCGAGCGAGAACTTCATGCGCCTGCAGGACGAGCTCGCCGGCACGGAGAATCGTCTCTCGGTCGGGCGCACGCGCTACAACGAGATCGCAGGCGGCTTCAACGCCGCGATCCGCCGCTTCCCCATGACGCTCATGGCAGGTCTGTTCCGCTTCCAGGAAGAGCCCTTCTATCCCGTGGCCGCCGAGGCGAAACAGGTCCCGCGCGTCGACTTCCAATCTCAGCGTCCCGACACGACACGCGGCTGAGGCCCCCCGGCTGCACGGGCGATGAGCCAACTCGGGGGCGGCCTGCCCCATGGTGCAAAGGCCGCGGACACAGACGCGATTCATTCTCGCGCAGCACCGAGTCGGAGTGAGATGGCCTGGGAGCAGCTCGCTCTCGTCGTCCAAGCGGCGCAACTGGAGCTCGTCGAAGGGTGGCTCGAGGTGCTCGGCGCGAGCGCGATCGAGTGCCAGAGCGCCGACGCCACGCCCTGGTTCGAGGAACGCGCCGGAGAGTCGAGCCCCTGGCAGTCGGTGCGAGTCCTGGCGCTGTTCGAATTACCCGTGCAGCACGCACACATTCGAGCGACATTGGCGCGCACCCTCGACGCCGCATCTCTCGAGAGCCTGCAGTGGAGGACGATCGAGGACCGCGATTGGGCGCGCGAATGGATGCAGGCGTGGAAACCGATTGCGATCGGAAAGCGCCTGTGGATCTGCCCGACGTGGCTCGTGCCCCCGCACCCGGATGCCGTGAATCTGTGGCTCGACCCCGGCAACGCCTTCGGCACCGGCACACACGCCACCACCGCGATGTGCTTGGAATGGCTCGAAGCCAGAGATCTCACCGGCTGCACACTGATCGACTACGGCAGCGGCTCGGGCATCTTGGGTGTCGCCGCTTTACTGCTAGGCGCACGGTTCGTCTGGGCCTGCGACACCGACCCCGCCGCCGTCCGCGTGACAAGTGAAACCGCAACCCGCAACGGCGTCGCCTCCCGCCTCTGGTGCGGATCCCCACAATCCCTGCCGCAACCCCCCGTCGACATCCTAGTGGCCAACATCCTGAGCGACCCGCTCATCGCCCTCGCCCCGGAACTCGCACGACACGTCGTGCCCGGCGGCCACCTCGCACTCTCCGGCATCCTCGAGTCCCAATCCCGGCAAGTCCTCGATGCCTATCAGCCAACCTTCGACCTCGCCGTGACCGCAACCCGCGACAACTGGCTCCGCCTAGACGGCTCCAAGCGCAATTGAGTGGGTAATGACTTCACTCTTGGCATCGCGACGGCGCAGTGATTCGGTCGCGGGCTTCAGACAACTCCGGGCGGGCTCCAATCGCGCGGGATCGCCGGAGTTGGCGGCCGCCCGTCGTAACTCGCCCGCGACCGAATCACTGCGCCGTCGCTCTTATTCGTATCGCAAGCACTCAACCGGATCCAACCGCGCCGCTTTCATCGCCGGAAAGATCCCGAAGATAAGCCCGACGAAGGAGCAGATCCCAAGCCCGAGAACCGGCGCGTAGGTAGGAACGCTCGCCGGCACCGGGCTCAAGCTGCCGATGAGCCAAACGACACCGCTCGAAACCGCGAGCGCCACGAGGCCGCCGAAGCTGGTGAGGACGATCGCCTCGACCAGGAACTGGCGCAGGATCTCGGAGCGCTTGGCGCCGACGGCCTTGCGGATGCCGATCTCGCGCGTGCGCTCGGTCACCGACACCAGCATGATGTTCATGATGCCGATGCCGCCGACGAGCAGCGCGATGGAGGCGACACCGGTGAGACCGGCGGCGATGGCGCCGGTGGCGTCGCGGAACATCTGGGTGAAGCGGTCGGAGGTCACGACGTCGAAGTCGTTGTCCTGGTCGGCGCGCACGCCGCGCCGGGCGCGCATGACTTGGATCACTTGGTCCATGCTTTCGCCGAGCGTGAGCGGCGTCATCGCCTTGACCACGATCCAGTGCTCCTGGCCGCGGCCGTAATGCTTGAGCAGCGCCTGCGCCGGCACCAGGGCTTTGGCGTCCAGGTCGTTGCCGAGCTTCTTGCCGCGCTCGCGCAAGACACCGATCACCTGGAAACGATGCTGCTCGATGCGCACTTCGCGCCCGAGGTAATCGCCGTCGGGGAAGAGCTTGTCGACGACGGTGCGTCCCAGGATGACCACCGGCCGGCCGCGCTCGGCCTCGAACTCGGTCCACAGCCGGCCTTCGGCGACGTCCAGGTTGATCACTTCCAGATACGCATGCGTGGTGCCGATGATCTCGACGCGCCGGCTGCGTTCGTTGCCGTGGTAGATGGGCTTGTAGATCCCGAGGTACGGCGCCGCCTCGCGCACCATGTCGCACTGGCGCACGGCGTCGACGTCCTCGTACGTGAGGTCGCGCCGCTCGCGGTACAGCCGCCGGCGCTCCTCGTCGCTGTGGTTGGGCTCGAAGAGCTTGCCGACCCAGAACGTATCGGTGCCGAGCTCCTCGTTGACGACGCCTTCGACGGTGCGGTTGACGCCTTCGATCAGGCCGATCATGACGATCACGGTGAACACACCGATGAAGATGCCGAGCGCGGTGAGCGTCGAGCGCAGCTTGTGCGAGCGCACCGCATCGAAGGCGAGACCGGCGTGACGCAGCATGAGAACCTCACTCGTAGCGCAAAGCATCCACCGGGTCGAGGCGCGAGGCGCGGATGGCGGGCCACATCCCGAAGACGAGCCCCACGATGGTCGACACGCCGAAGCCGAGCACGATGCTGGCGGTGGTGACGCGCGCCGGCACGGGCGAGGCTTGCGCCACCGCGAGCGCGATGCCACAGCCGAGCAGGATGCCGACCACGCCGCCCAGCAGGCACAGGATCACGGCCTCGATCAAGAACTGCACCACGATGTCGCGCCGGCGGGCACCGATGGCCTTGCGGATGCCGATCTCGCGCGTGCGCTCGGTCACCGACACCAGCATGATGTTCATGATGCCGATGCCACCGACCAGCAGCGCCATGCCGCCGATCATGATCATGACGGCGAAGAACCCGGCGCTGATGCGGTTGAACGTCTGGATGAGGCGATCCGAGGTGTTGATGGCGAAATCGTCGTTGGCGTCGAGCGGCACGCGGCGCACACGCCGCAGGGCGCCGCGGATCTCGTCGATGGTCTCCTGCATGCTGTGGCCGGTACTGGAGAGCGCCGAGATGTTGACGTCGCGCCGCGTGCTCATGCCCCAGTGCTTGGCGAAGCTGGTGTAGGGGACGTTGACGATGTTGTCCTGCGATTGGCCGAAGATGCTGCCCTTCTTCTCCAAGGTGCCGATGACACGGTAGGCTTGTCCGCCGATGCGGATGTCCTGATCGACGGCGCCGCCGTCGGGGAAGATGTTCTGCGCCACGTCGGCGCCGAGCACGACGACGGCGCGGGTGGCGTGCACGTCGTCTTCGGCGAGGAAGCGCCCATCCTGCACCTTCCAGTTCTCGATGGCCGGGTAGACGTCGTTGGTGCCGCAGATGGTGACGCCGCCGACGCGGACATTGCGGAAGACGATGTCCCGGCTGGTATAGACCGTGGGCGCGGCGGCCGACACCGAGGGCAAGTTGCGCACTGCCTCGAACTCGCGCATCGTCAGCGGTTTGCGCTTTTCGTAGTCCTCGTCGTCACCGTTCGAGGCCCAGTCCCAGCGGTTGATGGAGATCATCTCGGCGCCGATGGAGCTGAATTGGCGCGAGACGCTGTCGCGAATGCCGGACACGATGGCGAGGAGGCCGATCACCGCCGTCACCCCGATGATGACGCCGAGGCAGGTGAGCAAGCCGCGCATCTTGTGGGCGCGGAGCGTCGCGATCGCCACCTTCACGCACTCGTCGAACTGCATGCTTCCTCACCACGACGCTTGGGATTCACGCCGACGCGAAGGCACGATCGGCGGTGGTGTCGAGCTCGATGAGACCGTCGCGCAGGCGCACGACGCGCCGGCAGCGGCGCGCGATGTCGGCTTCGTGCGTCACCATGACGATCGTGTGACCCGAGGTGTACAGATCCTCGAACACCTGCATGATCTCCTCGCCGGTGCGCGTGTCGAGATTGCCGGTCGGCTCGTCGGCGAGGATGAGCGAGGGCTGCGTCACCAGCGCGCGCGCGATCGCCACGCGCTGGCGCTGGCCGCCCGAGAGCTCGTTCGGCTTGTGGTGCGCGCGATCAGCGAGCCCCACGTCGGCGATGGCTTTGGTCGTGCGCGCCCGGCGGTCACTCGCCCGCACCCGCGCATAGACGAGCGGCAGCTCGACGTTGTGAAACGCGGTGGCGCGCGGCAGCAGATTGAAGGTCTGGAACACGAAGCCGATCTCGCGGTTGCGCACGGCGGCGAGCTCGTTGTCGTTCAT
>Ga0075418_10002692_pt1 | contig 20385 bp, 13 predicted proteins | sample SoiMetdeltSBSDD2_FD_81776 | JGI IMG/M metagenome (GOLD analysis project Ga0075418, IMG submission 81776) | Bulk soil microbial communities from a Populus tree surrounding site in Tennessee, USA - Soil MetaG P. deltoides SBSDD2 | ecosystem: Environmental > Terrestrial > Soil > Tree plantation...
GAACGAAGTGAACGCGAATAGCGCAGGAGAAACGATCGGCGCAGAGTACCGGGGCGGGCACGCTTGCCAGTTTCGCGTATGGGCGCCGGCAAAGGTCCCGGTCGGCGTTCGCTTGCTCAGAACCGACCGCCTCATACCCCTGGAGAAGACGGGCCGCGGCTATCATGAAGCCTTGGCGCAAGACGTTGCGCCCGGCGATCTCTACCTGTTTCACTTAGCAGAAGCTGGAGAGCACCCTGATCCGGCTTCGCGTTTCCAGCCGCAAGGCGTGCATGGTCCATCCGAGGTGGTCGATGCGCGCTTCTCGTGGGACGATGAAGATTGGCGCGGCTTGGCGCTCGAGGAGTACATCAGCTACGAGCTTCATGTGGGGTGTTTCACGCCGGCGGGAACTTTCGCAGCCATAATTCCGTATCTCGATTATCTGCTCGAAGTCGGCGTCACGGCGGTGGAGCTCATGCCCGTCGCACAATTCCCCGGTGCCAGGAATTGGGGTTACGATGGTGTCTACCCTTTCGCCGCGCAGAATTCCTATGGTGGACCGGAGGGCTTAAAAAAACTCGTTAGCGCCTGTCACCGGCGCGGTTTAGCCGTGATCTTGGACGTGGTCTACAACCATCTCGGTCCGGAAGGAAATTATTTTGAGAATTTTGGACCCTATTTCACCGACCGCTATCAAACGCCGTGGGGTGCCGCGGTCAATTTCGACGGGCCGTGGAGTGATGAGGTAAGAAACTTTTTTATTCAGAACGCGCTTTACTGGGTCGTTGATTGCCATATCGATGCTCTCAGGCTCGACGCCATACACGCGATTCTCGACCATTCGCCGATCACTTTTCTCGAAGAATTGGGCGATGCCGTGCATCGAGAGGCGATGCGCCTCAACCGCCAAGTTTTTCTCATTGCCGAAAGCCCCGATAACGATGCCCGCCTGGTCCGAGCGCGAGAGCGCGGCGGGTACGGCCTGGACGCGCAGTGGAACGACGATTTCCATCATTGCCTGCGCACGCTCCTTACCGGCGAGCGACGCGGTTACTACCGGGATTACGGCGAATTCGCGCAGCTCGCTAAAGCTTACCGGGAAGGATTCGTCTATTCCGGTGAGTATTCCGAATATCGCCGGCGCCGCCATGGGAGCTCATCCCGCGATATCGCGGCACGCCGTTTTGTCGTCTTCGCGCAGAATCATGATCAGGTCGGCAACCGCATGTGCGGTGACCGGCTGAGCGAGTCGGGCTCCTTGGAAGACTTGAAGCTTGCCGCGGGCATCGTTGTGCTTTCGCCGTATCTGCCGCTTTTATTCATGGGCGAAGAGTATGGCGAAACGGCGCCGTTCCCGTACTTCGTCGAGCACTCCGATGGCGAGCTGATCGAAGCGGTACGGCGCGGACGCAGGATGGAATTCGCCGCGTTCGAGTGGCAAGGGGAGATGCCCGATCCGCAGGACGAAACGACTTTTCTCTCCGCCAAACTCCGTCATGAACTGCGCGCCGGCGGGACGCACCAAACTCTGCTGGAATTTTATCGCGAACTGATCAGGCTTAGAAAAACGCTTCCGGCGCTCGAACATTTGACGAAGGAGAGTATGGAAGTCGTCGGCTGCGATCATGACAAAGTATTAGTCGTTCAACGCTGGCACGGCACCGAGCGCGCGTTGCTGGTCGCCAATCTACACACAGACGAGGTCTCCTTCACGATCACCGTTGACGCGGGACGCTGGTGCAAGCTGATCGATTCGGCGGACGAGAAATGGCGCGGCCAACGCAGCGCTCTGCCTGCGGAGTTTGACGGCGGGGAAAATCACCGACTGACGCTCTTGGCGCGCTCGTTTGGACTTTTCTATTGTTCGGGCCCCAGGTGAAATGACGTAGCAAACCGCAACTGCATCAACATCATGAAAATCTGGCCGGGCAAGCCATATCCGTTAGGCGCGACTTGGGATGGCGCGGGAGTTAATTTTTCGCTTTTTTCCGAGAACGCGACCAAGGTCGAGCTCTGCCTTTTCGAAGGCACGGCTGCACAGCGCGAAACGCGCATCGCGATGAACGAGCAGACGCATCAGGTTTGGCATCTCTACCTGCCCGAAGCCCGCCTGGGCCAGCTTTATGGTTACCGAGTTTATGGTCCGTACGCGCCCCAAGAAGGTCATCGCTTCAATCCGGCAAAGTTGGTTCTGGACCCCTATGCCAAGGCGATCACCGGCACGGTCAATTGGAGCGACGCGCTGTTCGGCTACGCCATGGGTCATCCCGATCAGGATCTTTCGCGCGACGAGAAGGACAGCGCGGCGGGAATGCCGAAGTGCGTGGTTATTGACCGGGCGTTCAGTTGGGGAAACGATATGCCGCCGGCGACGCCGTGGCACGAAACCATCATTTATGAGTTGCATGTAAAAGGTTTCACCATGCGCCATCCCGGTGTGCCGCCGGAGTTGCGCGGCACGTACGCGGCGCTCGCTTGTCCGGCGGTGATGGATTATCTCAAGTCGCTCGGCGTCACTGCGGTGGAGCTTATGCCGGTGCATCAATTCATCGCGGATAAGCATTTGGAAGATCGCGGCCTGACCAACTACTGGGGTTACAATTCCATCGGCTTTTTCGCGCCCGATGCGCGCTATGCCAGTAGCGGCGTGGGCGGCGAGCAGGTGACGGAGTTCAAGAGTATGGTTCGGGCGCTGCATCGCGAAGGGATCGAAGTGATCTTGGACGTGGTTTACAACCACACCGGTGAAGGCAACCAGCTGGGCCCGACTCTTTGTTTTCGCGGCATCGACAATGCTTCGTACTATCGTCTGGTCGAGAAGGACCGCCGTTATTACATGGATTATACGGGCTGCGGCAATACACTCGACATGACCGATCCGCGGGTTCTTCAATTGATCATGGACAGCTTGCGCTACTGGGTGGTGGAGATGCACGTCGACGGCTTTCGCTTCGACCTTGCCTCTACGCTGGCGCGCGAGCTCCACGACGTCGACCGGCTCGGGGCTTTTTTCGACATCATCCAGCAGGACCCGGTCATTTCTCAAGTAAAGCTCATCGCCGAGCCCTGGGATCTCGGACCGGGCGGCTATCAGGTCGGCAACTTTCCCTCACTATGGGCCGAATGGAATGCGGCTTACCGTGACACGGTGCGGCGCTTTTGGAAAGGCGACGAGGGACAAGTCGGCGCCCTCGGCTTTCGCCTGACCGGCTCGAGTGATCTCTACGGTCACAATGGCCGACTGCCCTATGCGAGCATCAATTTTGTCACTGCCCACGATGGTTTTACGCTGCAGGATTTGGTGAGCTACAATGAAAAGCACAATGAGGCCAACGGCGAAGAAAATCGCGACGGCCACAACGAGAACCTCAGCTGGAACTGCGGCGTCGAAGGTGAAACCGACGATCCGAAGGTGGTTGCCTTACGCGACCGGCAAAAAAGAAATTTTCTAGCGACGCTGCTGTTGTCGCAAGGCGTGCCGATGCTGTTGGCGGGCGACGAAATCGGCCGCAGCCAAAAAGGCAACAACAATGCCTATTGCCAGGACAACGAAGTTTCTTGGATCGATTGGAAGCTCGACCGGCCGCGCCGCGACCTCCTGGAATTTACCCGCTATCTGATCCACCTGGTACGCACCCATCCGGTATTGCGCCGCCGCCACTTTTTCCAAGGGCGGCGCATTCGCGGCTCCGAGGTCAAGGACCTGGTTTGGTTTCGTCCCGACGGCAAGGAGATGACCGACGACGATTGGAACAATTCAGAGAACCGTATTTTCGCGCTTCGTCTCGCGGGAGACGCCATCGGAGAGTTGGACGGGCGCGGCAACCAGATCGTCGATGACACGCTGTTAATTCTCTTAAACGCGCACTACGAAGCGATCCCGTTCATTTTGCCCGCGCACCGTCGCAAAGTGCGATGGGAAGTCATTCTCGACACCCATAATCCGGCTGTGAGCAGAAACAAACCGCAGCCGATGCGCGGCGGCGAAGCTTACGCGCTCAAGGCGCGCTCACTGGTTTTGTTGCGCCTGCCGAAGCATGTTGAAGAGGAAAACGGCAATGGGGAACCCGGCGTTGTTTCGCGCCGAGGCCGGCGCGGTGCTAATGCTGTGAGCGAACCGACCCCATGAAAATCCCTTCCGCAACCTATCGCTTGCAATTCACGCCGGAGTTCGGCTTCAGCGAGGCCGTTGGAGTATTGCCGTATTTGCATGCTCTCGGCATCAGCGATATTTACGCGTCGCCGATTTTTCATGCCCGGGAAGGTAGCCAACACGGCTATGACGTGGTCGATCCCAATGAGCTCAATCCGCAGCTCGGCAGCGAGGAAGAATTCGAGTCGCTGAACGAACAGGCGAGGCGGCTTGGATTGGGTTGGGCCCAGGATATCGTGCCCAATCACATGGCCTACGATGGACAAAACCGCATGCTGATGGACGTCCTGGAAAACGGCGAAGCGTCACCGTTCTTTGATTTTTTCGATATCGATTGGCAGCATCCCTACGAAAGCATGCGAGGAAAAGTGCTGGCGCCGTTTCTCGGCGGCTTTTATGGAGAGTGCCTGGAGAAGGGAGAGATCGCGCTGCATTACGACCGGCACGGGCTCGGCGTTCGCTATTTTTCTTTGCAGCTCCCGGTCAATCTCGAATCCTACAGCGAGGTGTTGACCCAGAATCTCAACTTGCTCCGAAAACGTCTCGGCTCGCATCATCTCGATTTCATCAAGCTTCTCGGCGTGCTTTACGCGCTTAAAAATATTCCGCCGAAGCAGGAGAGCGCCGATCGAGCCGACCAGATCCTCTTCGTGAAACAAATGCTTTGGGAGCTCTACACAGGCACGCGGGAAATCAAAGAGCACTTGGACGCTAATATCGCCCGGTTCAACGGCATCCCCGGGAATCCGGAGAGTTTCAGCCTGCTCGACCGGCTGTTGTCGCAACAACATTATCGCCTGTCCTTTTGGAAAGTCGCGGCGGAGGAACTTGATTATCGGCGGTTTTTCAATATCAACGAATTAATTTCATTGCGGGTTGAAGATGAAAAAGTTTTCCGCCATAGCCATACGCTGATTTTCAAGCTCGTTCGGGAAGGCAAATTGAGCGGCCTCAGGGTCGATCACGTCGACGGTCTTTATGATCCCCTCGGGTATCTCAAGCGACTGCGCCAGGAAGCCGGCGATTTATACCTGACCGTAGAAAAGATTCTTGGCGTCGATGAAGAGCTGCCGTCGGCCTGGCCGGTCGAAGGAACGACCGGTTACGATTACCTGAATATTCTCAACGGCATTTTCTGTGCAGGCCAGCAGCGGCGCCGGTTCAACCAGATCTATGAGCGCTTTACCGGACTCGAGACTTCCTGGCCGGCTCTGATGCCGGAAAAGAAACGGCTGATCATTGGCAAGTACATGGCCGGAGATATCGAGAGCCTCGCTTACCTGCTCAAACGAGTATCGAGTCGCGACCGTCACGCCGCGGACGTCACGCTCTACGGACTCAAAAGGGCGCTGGTCGAGGTGCTGGCCTTTTTTCCAGTCTACCGAAGCTACGTCAGCCCCGGCTCATTTAGCGCCCAAGATCGAGACCAGCTGACGAAGGCGGTCGAGCGGGCCAAGGAAGCCAACGCCGGCCTGCTTCTCGAATTGAATTACATCGGCCGTTTTCTGCTTCTCGATTTTGCCGATCACGCCACCGACGAAGAGAGAAACCGCTGGACGGACTTTGTCATGCACTTCCAGCAACTGACCGGGCCGCTGATGGCCAAAGGCTCGGAAGATACCGCGTTGTATGTTTATAATCGCCTGCTGTCGCTCAATGAAGTGGGCGGTGCGCCGGATCGGTTCGGCGCCTCCGTCGAAGAGTTTCACGATTTCAACCTCCGGCGTTTGGCTCACTGGCCGCACGCCATGAACGCCACGGCTACCCATGACACCAAGCGCGGCGAGGATGCGCGCGCGCGAATCAACGTGCTCTCGGAGTTGCCCGCCGAATGGGAAAAGAATTTGCGAACGTGGAGCAGAACCAACCGGGCGAAAAAGACCAAGCTCAGGGGCGCGGAAGCGCCGGACCGCAATGACGAATACTTTCTCTATCAGACTCTGATCGGTTCCTATCCGCTCAATCAAGACCAGGATGGAGAATTTCTAGAAAGGCTCACCGCCTACTTGATCAAAGCCGTCCGAGAGGCCAAAGTTCATACTGAATGGCTCAAACCGGACGGCGCTTATGAACAAGCCTTTGTCGATTTTGCCCGGCAGATCCTCGCGCCGGCCGAAGGCAATCGCTTCATGGAAGAATTTCTTCCATTTGCAAAGAAGATCGCCTATTGCGGCATGTTCAATTCGCTGTCGCAGACGCTGCTCAAAATAGCTTCGCCGGGAGTGCCGGATGTTTACCAGGGAACCGAGCTTTGGGATTTAAGCTTTGTCGACCCGGACAACCGCCGGCCGGTGGATTACGCCAAGCGGCGCCACTTACTCGAAGAGCTCAAAGACGGAGAAGTGAAAGACCGCCCAGGCTTACTGCGCGATCTACTGTCGCGCTGGGAGAATGGCCGGATCAAACTCTATCTAATTCACAAGCTGCTAGACTTTCGCCGGGCGCACCGGGAGCTGTTCACTGACGGCGAGTATATTCCGCTTGAGGCCACAGGGGAGTCGAGGCAAGCGGTTTGTGCGTTCGCCAGACGCAAGGGCCAAACCTGGGCGCTGGCGGTCGTGCCGCGCTTGGTTGGCCATAGGGTCTATCACGGAACGCCGCCGCTGGGAGCCGAGGTTTGGAATTCGACCGCGCTCAGCCTGCGCGACGATATGCCAGGCCGATGGCTCGACATCATCAGCGGCGAACGTTTGGAAGCTTCGGACACAGCGCCAACGAAAAATCTGCTTCTGCGCGGCGTATTTAACAATTTTCCGGCGGCCTTGCTTTATCACGAAGACGCTTTGGCGGAATCACAGCTCATTGGGGAGACCTTGCATGCAGCCATCGTTTAACCCAGCGCGGGACGGCAGAAGCCGGGTGGTCATCGAAAACGTCACGCCGGAAATTGACGCCGGTCTGTTTCCGGTCAAGCGTACCTGCGGCGAGTCAGTGACGGTAGAAGCCGACATGTTCGCCGACGGCCACGAGGTCATTTCCTGCAGCCTGCTGTTCCGGCGCGAAGAGGAAAAAAATTGGCGCGAAGCGCCGATGAAATTGCTTGTGAACGATCGTTGGCGCGGCGTGTTTGTCGCTGCCGAGATCGGCCGTTACGTTTATACGCTTGCCGCATGGGTTGATCAGTTTAAGTCCTGGCGACGCGATTTGCAGAAGAAGGCCGAGGTCGGCGCGCACACGGAATTGGACTTTCTGACCGGTGCTCTGTGGATCGAAGAAGCGGCCAAGCGAGCTGCCGCCGCCGATCAAAAAAAACTCGCTGAGGAGGCAAAAAGCCTGCGCGCCAACGACCAAACTTTATCAGACAAGCTCGCCACGGCGATCAGCGATGATTTGCTGGGATTGGTCGGACGCTATCCCGATCGAAACGCCGAAACCCGATATTCCAAGGAACTCGCCGTGGTGGTCGACCGCGAGAAAGCGCGCTGCGGCGCTTGGTATGAGATGTTTCCGCGGTCGTGCGCGGCCGAGTCCGGCGCGCACGGGACTTTTAAGGACGGCGAGCGGCTGCTTTCCTATGTCGCCTCGATGGGCTTTGACATTCTGTATCTGCCGCCGATTCATCCGATCGGGTACATCCACCGCAAGGGGAAAAACAATTCGGTGACGGCCACGGCAAATGACCCGGGCAGCCCCTGGGCGATCGGTTCTGACGAGGGTGGCCACAAGTCCGTTCATCCGCGTCTCGGGACTCTCGAAGATTTCAAAAGATTCGTCCGAAAAGCCGAGACTCTTGGCCTCGAAGTCGCTTTGGATCTGGCCTATCAGTGCAGCCCCGATCATCCCTATGTCAAAGAACATCCCCAGTGGTTTCGCTGGCGTCCGGATGGTACCGTTCAGTACGCCGAAAACCCGCCGAAAAAATATCAAGATATCTACCCGCTGGATTTCACCTCGGATCAATGGCGTGAGCTCTGGCAGGAACTAAAAAGTGTCGTTGAATTTTGGCACGAACAGGGAATCCGCATTTTTCGGGTCGATAACCCGCACACCAAGCCGCTGCCGTTTTGGGAGTGGCTGATCGGCGAAATGAAAAAGGATCACCCGGAGGTGATTTTTCTTGCCGAAGCGTTCACCCGTCCCAAGGTGATGTACCGGCTGGCCAAGCTCGGCTTCAGCCAATCCTATAGCTACTTTGCCTGGCGCAACACCAAACCCGAGATCACGCAGTATTTTCAGGAGCTCACGCAAACCGAAGTGCGCGAGTACTTTCGCCCCAACCTGTGGCCGAACACGCCGGATATTTTGACCGAGTATTTGCAATTCGGCGGCCGCCCAGCCTTCATGATCCGCCTGATTCTGGCGGCGACACTGGGAGCCAGCTACGGGATTTACGGACCGGCGTTCGAGCTTTTCGAAGCGCGTCCACGCGAGCCCGGCAGCGAAGAGTATTTCGATTCGGAAAAATATGAGATTAAACATTGGGACCGGGAAAGTGCGGACAGTCTGAAAGAATTTATCGCGCGGATCAACGGGATTCGCAGGGAGAATCCCGCGCTGCAGAGCGATTGGAGCCTACAGTTCCACGAGGTCGATAACGAGCAGATCATCTGCTACACCAAGCAGACGGAAGATCTCGGCAACGTGGTCGCCGTCGTGGTGAATCTGGATCCGCACCATGTGCAGTCAGGGTGGGTCAAAATCCCGGTGGAAGCGCTGCGGCTCGATGCCGCGTATCAGGCGCACGATCTTTTGAGCGGCGCGCGTTTTCTTTGGCATGGCGAAAAAAATTACGTCGCGCTCGATCCGAATATGGCGCCGGCCCACATCTTGCGGCTGCGCCGGCGCGTGCGGCGCGAACAGGACTTCGATTACTTCATGTGACGATCATGAACCGAGAAAAAAAAGCCGCGCACGATTTTCCTTTAGCCAATGATCCGCTCTGGTATAGGGACGCGGTCATTTATGAGCTTCACGTCCGAGCCTTTTCGGACGGCAACGCGGATGGTATCGGCGACTTCGAAGGGTTGACACAAAAATTAGATTATCTTCAGGACTTGGGTGTCACGGCGCTTTGGCTTTTGCCGTTTTATCCCTCGCCGCTCAAGGATGACGGTTACGATATCGCGAGCTACACCGAAATCCATCCCGACTATGGCACGCTCAAGGATTTCAGAATTTTCTTAAGAGAGGCGCATCGACGCGGTTTGCGCGTCATCACCGAGGTGGTACTGAACCATACCTCGGATCAGCATCCCTGGTTTCAACGGGCGCGGCGGGCGCCGCCGGGGAGCAAGGAACGCAACTACTACGTCTGGAGCGAGAACCAGGAGCAATACAAAGAAGCGCGCATCATTTTTAAAGACTTCGAAACTTCCAACTGGGCTTGGGACCCGGTCGCCAAGGCGTATTTCTGGCACCGCTTTTATTCGCATCAGCCGGATTTAAACGTAGCCAATCCGGTGGTGCAGCACGCCATCTTCGAAGCCGTCGATTTCTGGCTCGACATGGGCGTCGACGGTTTGCGCCTGGACGCCGTGCCGTATCTTTTCGAAAGAGAAGGAACCAGTTGCGAAAACTTGCCGGAAACCCATCAATTCCTGAAAGAGCTGCGCCGCCACGTCGACGAAAAATACCAGTATCGCATGCTGCTCGCCGAGGCCAACCAATGGCCGGAAGAGGCGGTCAACTATTTCGGCGCCGGCGACGAATGCCACATGGCGTTTCACTTTCCCTTGATGCCGCGCATTTTCATGTCGGTGCACATGGAAGATCGCTTTCCGATCGTCGATATTCTCAGCCAAACTCCCGAGATCCCGGCGAGCTGCCAGTGGACGTTATTTTTACGCAACCACGACGAGCTGACGCTCGAGATGGTCACCGACGAGGATCGCGATTACATGTACAAGGTCTATGCCAGCGATCCCAAGGCCAGGCTCAATCTCGGCATCCGCCGGCGCCTGACGCCACTTTTAGCTAACAACCGGAGAAAGATCGAGCTGCTCAATAGCTTGCTCTTCGCCTTGCCCGGCACGCCGGTGATCTATTACGGCGATGAGCTCAACATGGGCGACAATTTTTATCTCGGCGACCGCAACGGCGTGCGCACGCCGATGCAGTGGAGCGCGGATCGAAACGCGGGCTTTTCCCAAGCCAACCCGCAGCGGCTCTATCTGCCGATCATCACCGACCCGGAATACCACTACGAGGCGAACAACGTTGAAGCCCAGCAGCAGAATCTGAGCTCGCCCTTGTGGTGGATGAAGCGGCTCATTCAGCTGCGCAAGCGTTATCAAGCTTTCAGCCGAGGCAGCACCGAGTTTCTCTTTCCCGAGAATCGACGGGTGCTGGTTTTTATCCGGCGGTTTCAGGATGAGATCATTCTCGCCGTGGCTAACATGTCGCGCTTTGTTCAGTGCGCGGAAATCAATCTTGCTGAATTCAAAGGGCGCGTGCCGGTGGAGCTTTTCGGTCAAACGGAATTTCCGCCGATCGGCGATTTACCCTACTTTATTACCCTGGGCCCACACAGCTTTTATTGGTTCAAACTCGAACCGGCGCAAGCGGCGCCGGCGCGCATGCCGGAAGAGACACAAGTGCCGATGCTCGAGGTGACCGGCCCGTGGGAGCAGATCCTGACGCGCGATGCCAAGTCGGCCTTCGAAAAAATATTGCCGGGATATCTGAAAACCTGCCGGTGGTTCGGCGGCAAAGCCCGGCGCATTCGCTCTGTCAACCTGGTGGATTTGGTGCCGGTGCCTTTCGATTCCGATCGAGCTTTTTTTACCACCGTGGCGGTGACCTACCGCGAAGGGGAGCCGGAAAGTTATTTTTTGCCGCTGGTGTTTATCGCCGGCGAGCGCGCCGTGGAAATACCGCAGGCCTACCCGCAAGCGCTGGTTACGCGGCTCAAAACGAAAAACCGCGGCGAGGTTGCTGAAGGCATCGTCGTCGACGCGCTTTACGATCGCGAGGTTCTCAAGATTTTGCTGGACAGCTTGCCGCGTCGGCGCAGCTTTAAAGGCAAATCAGCGGAAATCGTCGCGTCGCCTTCCACGCTTTTTCGCACTCTGCGCGATTCGTCGGAGGCAGCGCTCGAGCCGGTGCCGTCGAAACGAGAACAAAGCAATACCTCGATCGTGTACGGCGATCGGTTTATCCTCAAGATGTTTCGCCGCCTGCAAGACGGCGTCAACCCCGATGTGGAGATCGGTCGCTTCATCAGCGAGAAAACTTCTTTCGAGCATATTCCGAAGCTGGCCGGCAGCTTTCAATTTCATCAAGGAAGAAATCGCAGCGCCACGCTCGGTATCCTGCAGTGCTGGATCCGAAACGAAGGCGATGCCTGGCGCTACACGCTCGATCATCTTGCCGATTTCTACGAGGCCGGCTTCGCTAGCGCGGACCTGCCGGCGGATCTACGGCGGCCCGAAGGCCACCTACTCGATTTCATAGACCGGGAATTACCGCATTCGGTGCGTGACTTGATCGGGCCCTATCTCGAATCCGTGCGCCTTTTAGGCCAGCGGACCGGGGAGCTGCATATGGCGCTGGCGTCGGATCCCAACGACCCCGACTTCGCGCCCGAACCCTTCACGCCTTTTTATCGCCGTTCGGCTTACCAAAGCATGCGCACGCTTGCGGACCAGACCCTCGCTTTACTGCGGGACCGATTGAAAGCCTTGCCGGAAGACGCGCGCGCCGACGCCGACAAAACTCTCGCGCTCAAAAATGACATCTTGGCGCGCTTGCGTTTTATCGTCGATCAAAAAATCACCGCCCTGCGCATCCGTTGCCACGGCGACTATCATCTCGGCCAGGTGCTCTATACCGGCAAGGACTTTGTCATGACGGATTTCGAAGGCGAGCCGGCGCAGCCCCTGGGCGAGCGTCGCAGCAAACGCTCACCGCTGCGCGACGTCGCGGGCATGCTCCGCTCTTTCGATTACGCAGCGCTGTCGGTTCTGAAAAGCGGCGATGTGCACCGGGGAGATCTGGCCCGGACACAGGCTTTGACTAACAGCTGGGTATTTTGGGTATCGCTTGCATTTCTCCAGAACTATCTCAAAGCCACCCAAGCCGGTTTTTTGCCGGCCTCAACGGACGAATGCAAGAATCTGCTCGATCTCTATCTGCTCCACAAAGCGATCTATGAGCTCAGTTACGAGCTCAACAACCGTCCGGATTGGGTGCAGGTGCCGCTGCGCGGCATCCTGGAGATTTTACAAGCGCCGCATTAACCCTTGTCTTCCGGTTCGCGCGAAATCTTGCGCAGAGAAATTCTGATCGTCGTGGGATTGAGCTGTTGCAAGGTCAAATCCTGCGGATGCGGAATGTTTTGCTCCGAGAGCCTCAAGGTTCTGCGCCCCGCTTCCATGGTCGATGCATCGATGACAACTTTGAGTCGGGTCGGATCGAAGAAGTAAAAGGCGCGTTTTGGACCGGTGAACGTCGTGGTTACCTCTGGCGGCTGTACTTCTTCGAGCTGAGAGTCCGGCGGCAGGTTCTGCACTTGCACCGGTAATTTGTAAGTCACTTCGACGGTGCTCGAGCCAGGAACCAGAACGTACCAGAGTCCGAGCGCCAGGGAGAACGTCACCAGCTTGGCGAGCCAGTTTTCCCGTAGCAGGGAAATGGAAATTTTCCGCTCGCCGGGCTGGGGATACTTTTCCTGCAGAAATTTCCGCAACAACAAGCCCACTTCCTGCACGTTATCGACTTGTCGCAACCGGCCGTCCCGCGCCAGCGAGATAGTTCCTCTTTCTTCGGAGACGGCGATACACAGCGCGTCGCTCAGCTCGGCGAGCCCGAGCGCGGCGCTGTGGCGTGTGCCGACGTTGGCCAGTTGTCGGAAATCATTGGAAAGAGGCAAGTGGGTGGCGAAGCGGGAAATGCGCTCGTTGCCGATGATGACCGCGCCGTCGTGGCCGGGCGAATGAGGATCGAAGATGCTTTTCAGCAGCGGCACGCTGATTTTACCTTCCAGTTCGATGCCTCCCCGAATATGGCGAGCAATCGGATCTTTACCTTCGATCACGATCAAGGCGCCGATTCGATCCTTGGCCAAGTCCGCAAGAGTGCCGACCAGAACATCGACGGCATCGGAGCGCAGCGGCCGCATGCCTTTCGATGCCCAGCTCCATATGGCGATGCGCTCGAAAATCTGTCTGAGCTCTTCCTGAAAAATGACGACGATAATGATCAAGAAGATCGCAAAGAAGCCCTGAAATAGCCATGCGGTCAACTGCAGGTCGAAATAGCGCGCGATAATATAAACCGCCGCGAGGATGAAAATACCCCTGATGATAAACGCGGCGCGAGTCTGCTTGAGCCACGCAGTGACTGTGTAGAGCAGCACCGCGACCACGAAAACATCGGCGATATCGGCAATTCCGATATTGAAAAACGGCGTGAACATGATGTGACTGTGATTATCGGTAAAAGTTATTAAAACATGAACCGCAGCCGGGTCGCAATCCAACCGGGCGTGGAACCTATTTTCTCACTTGCGGTTACAGGGCTAGCAGCCGTCCCAGTAGCAGCTAGCGGCAGACCCGATCATTCGGCCAACTTGTCAGAGTGCTCATTGACCCGTAAGGGCGCGGGTGTTAGCGTTGATCCCGGTAGCGGAGCGGGCGCACAAAATGGTTGTGGAATAACCAAGGCCGTCGGTCGGCCGAGGAGGAACTTCCATGGCGCTTCAATCTGGCACCTCTCGTCCTAGTGTCATCGACTCATCAACCGCGGCCATCCCTGACGTATACCGACAAGGCATCGTAGCCGGTATCCTCGGCGCGGCCACGATCGCGGTCTGGTTTTTTCTCGTCGACGTTCTTAGTGGGCGCCCGCTCTTCTATACGCCCAATGTGCTGGGCACGGCGCTGTTCCGTCACGGCGCCGGACTCGATCAACCTCAGACGCTGGCTATTTCACTGGAGATGGTCCTCGTTTACACCTGGGTTCATGGACTCGTCTTCTGCGTGATCGGTGGCATCGCCGCCAAGCTGCTTGGGTTGGCGGAGCGTAATATCGATGTCGGTTTTGGTATCCTACTGCTCTTTGTGATCTTTGAATTCGGCTTCGTTGGCGCGGCGTTCATTTTCGCGGAGCCGATTCTCCACGCTTTAGCCTGGCCCTCGGTGTTAGTTGGAAATCTTTTGGCCGCCGCCGTGATGACGGCCTATTTCTGGCGCCATCATGCGTATTTGAAAGTTAGCCCCTAGGGAACCCGGTGATTGACTTGCGCGGCCGCGCTTCACTGTGCGAATACGATTAATGATTGCGGCCTATCTGAGAGGGAACATCAACTATGGCCATCATCACTGTCTATCAAGGCGCCTCAGGCAGCGGCGAAGAATTGGCCAACGCCGTGGCAGAAACTTTGGGATGTGAGTGTATCAGCCGGGAAGTGCTGATCGAAGCCAGCCTCAGGTACGGCATACCGGAGGCGAAGCTGAACGAGGTCGTCGAAAAAGGATCGAGCTGGTGGAATCGGTTCATAGAAAACCGGGAGCCTTACCGGATCGCCTTGCAGGCGGCCTTTTGCCAAATCGCCGTTGCCGAAGGTCGTAGCAATCTCGTTTACCACGGACATTTGGGGCACGAGCTTGTGCCTGGTTTCAAACATGTGCTGAAAGTTCTGCTGACCGCGCCGATGGAAAAGCGCATCGAGCAAATTAGGGCGCGCCATGGGTTCACCGACGCCGCAGCGCGCCGATTTATCGATGAAACAGACAAAGCTCGCAGCCGCCGTCTGATCGCCATGTTTGGGGTCGATTGGCGCGACCCGACTAGATTCGATCTCGTCGTTAATCTGGGACGATTGAGTGTCGCCACGGCAAAACAACTGATCTGTGAAACTGCGCGCTTGCCGGATTATCAGATGAGTCCGGCTTCGAAACAGGCGTTCGAGGATTTTGCCTTGGTTTCCCAAGTAAAGGCGGTGTTGGCAATGTCTGCGGACATGCCGCGAACTCGACTTGAGATCAAAGCATCGGCAGGCAAGATCGCAGTGTCCGGCTCCGTGCCCAGCTGGCTCTCAGAGCAAATGGTCGTGTCCAAGATCAGGCAGATTCCAGGTGTCAAAGACGTGAACGCGGATATTGTCAATCTGCCTGATCTCGGTGTCGCGGAGTGGCCTTGATCTTGAAATCCGACGGCTGACGACAAGTTGCGCGCAATGGCCTGTCTGATTCCCCGCAGGATCCTTTTAGAGCGGCGCCCACCGCGAAAATATTACTTATGGGAAGACTGATTGTGATGGGTTTTCTGGCATACTGCGTCGGCTGCCCTGCTCCGGCGATTGGCGCCGAGGCGGAAAAGTTCAAGCAATCCGTGCCCGAAGATCTGAGCGATGCCTGGGAGCGTCTCCAGCAAGTTTTGCAGGAATGGGGCGGACGTTTGAAGGAGCGCTTCGGCGCTCGCGAATCGGCCGAGAACCGGCCCGCGATTTCACAGATGCTGAGCTACAAAGAATATCTTGGTCTCTCGCCCGAGCAGGTGAAGAAGCTCGAGCAACTGCGCGATAACTTTCAGCGCCAGAGCATTCGTAACGAAGCGGATGTGCGGATCGTGGAGTTGGATATTGCCGGGTTGCTTGATAGCCCGACGGTAGATGTTGCGAAAGTGGAAGCGAAGATTCGTGAAGCGGAAAAATTGCGCGCTGATCTGCGCATCACGCGCCTCCGCACCTTCGAGCAAGCGAAAGCCGTGCTCACGGCGGAACAAAGAAAGAAATTCTCTGATTCAGTCGAATCGCGCCTGCCTCGCCCGCCGCGCAGCGGCCAAACCCCGCCGGCTAAGGAACGAGAAGCACTTTCCCCGTAGTCTTGCGCGCCTCCAGCTGGCGTTGAGCGTCGGCCACGTCTTTGAGCGGAAAAACGCGTTCGATGCGCGGCTTAAGCGCTCCCGATTGAATCCAGCCAAATAGATCACCGGCGCGCTGCAACAGCTCGGCACGATCAAGCGTGTAATGCGCCAGGGTGGGTCGAGTGAGGAACAGCGAACCCTTCGCCGACAATTTGCCGGGATCCAACGGTGGCACCGGACCGCTCGATTGGCCGAAAAGGACGAGGTAGCCGCGCGGTTTGAGACAGTCGAGGCTCTTGTCGAAAGTGGTGGCACCGACGGAATCGTAAACCACGTGCACGCCTTGGCCGCCGGTGATCTTTTTCACTTCCGCGAGAAAATCCGACTGCGTATAAAGAATAAGCTCATCTGCGCCTGCCTGGCGCGCGAGTTCGGCCTTGGTTTCCGTCGAGACCGTGCCGATCACTCTGGCGCCGCGCATTTTGGCGAGCTGAACCAGCAAGAGTCCGGCGCCTCCCGCTGCGGCATGAACGAGCGTAGTATCGCCCCTTTTTAACTGATAAGTGCTGTGCGTGAGATAGTGCGCCGTCATGCCTTGGAGCATGATTGCCGCGGCAGTCTTGGCATCGATGTTGCCCGGCACCGGAACGAGCTTGGCCGCCGGCACAATCGCGAACTCCGCGTAAGATCCCGGAACCATTGCGTAGGCGACGCGCTCGTCTTTTTTCACTTCGGTTACGGCGTCGCCCACGGCATCGACAATTCCTGCGCCTTCCATGCCCAACGTGAACGGAGTTTTCAGCGGATAGAGTCCCGTGCGGTGATAGATATCGATGAAGTTAAGACCGCTCGCTTCGATCTTCACGCGCGCTTCGCCGGTCTTCGGCTCAGGCATCGGAACGTCCTCGTAGGTCAAAACTTCCGGACCGCCATGATTGTGGACTCGAATGGTTTTCATGTGTTGACTCGCTTTCTATGCTTCAACGCGTCTGACTGCCTATCGTGTTAAGAGCAGATTATCAATCTTGTAAACTGGACCATAGATCTCAGGTCCGGTTTTTCCACGGACGAGCGCTTGACTTGGTTCAAAGCGGCATAAACGTGTTGCAATCGTCGGCCTGGTTGAAAAAACCGGCGCGGCCCGCACAGCCAAAAGAGCGTGAAAAGAAAAAAATCAGCAGGGCGCAACCGAGTTAGGGAGACAAGACCGCCTGCCGAGACCAACGAACCTTTCGAACAAGACACCAAACGGCGCATCGGACAGCATATCGGCACCGGTACACCGCCGCTGATGAGAAGTGATCTCAGCCATAACCTTCATGTCGGATGCGTTTCTTGCATAAGCAACAACCTAATCTTCCCATCCGTACTTTCCCGTTAGTTTTACAAAGTGACAGTCGCCTAAATACTCCTCTCGAATTCCTTCTGTGTCTTTACGAACTCGCACCAGAGTTTGCAGCTCTTTCTCGCCCATGGGGAATACGAGATAACCGGGGATCCTTAATTGTTCTATAAGCGGGCGGGGAATACCGGGTGCAGCAGCGGAAATGACAACCGCGTCGTACGGTGAGTGCTCCTCCCAACCGAGGGTGCCGTCGCCCAGGAGAACCGACACGTTCGTGTAGCCGAGGTGGCTTAAGAGAGTGCGCGCTTTCGACGCCAGTTCTTCCACTGCCTCAACGGAGAAAACCTCGGCACACAGCTCACTCAGAACCGCGGCTGCATAACCCGAGCCAGTTCCTACTTCAAGCACCCTTTCGGTTCCCTTGAGTGCCAGCGCATCAACCATAAGCGCTACCATATAGGGTTGCGAAATCGTCTGATGCGCGCCAATGGGCAGCGGATGATCCTCATACGCCTGGTCCCACAATTCGCTTTCAAGGAACAAGTGACGCGGTACCTTGGCCATCGCCCTAAGCACTCGAGGGTCCTTGATTCCTCGGCTTACGAGCTGTTCCTGTACCATCTGTTCGCGTGCCTTGAGGTAATCCACAAGCATTAAAGCTATCCGATCATGATTTCCCGGATGAATGCATTGTTTCCTCATCATTTCGCGAAGTGGTTGTGGCTCTTTCGGGTGCTGGTAATCTCGAGATCCTCAGGAAACGCATAGGTGGATGACTTGCCATCCCATTGCACCAAGATCAGCTTTCTTCCCAGATTTTCCACTTCGTAAAGGATCATGCCCTGATTTGCCGGTTGAATGGTGACCTTATGATTACGAATGATTTTTTTTGCGCCACAACGCATTCCGGTTCTTTTCCTGTCAATCATAATCCATGCCTCCTTGCTGTGTGCCGCTACTCGTGCAAACGGCAGGCAAATGAGATCTGCCAGACAACCAGGCAATGCGATGAATTGAAGTAACACCTACAGCGTTAAGTATAGAAACCGCACAGCGGCGCTTCAACTGGAAGATATCCGTCAAGACTCGTTCGTTTCCTCAGGCCTATTGTGTAAAAGAAAATCTTTTCCTGGCTTGGGCAATGCTTCATCGAGTTCTCCGGCGAGGCGCACCGAGAAGCATCGGGAGAAAATTGAGATGTCAGAAAATTATCTCATTGCAGCTTGACAAAAACAGAACGTGAGTCATACGTGCGGTATATATGGGAAACTCAAAAAAAGAGCCTGTCTAATTCTTCTTTTGCAAATCGATTCTTCTAATCGTCGTCCGGCAATGCAGTTCTGGCCGGCTCGATTCAATAGCGAGTTTTTCGCCTAGCAACCAACCAAGGGGGTCGCTCGGCGGGTGAGAAGTTTTTTCTAAGAAGTCATTTTTAGAATAATTTAAAAAAGGAGGAATCATGAGACAAGCAAAACACGGAGATACCGTCAAGGTTCATTATCGCGGCAAGCTGCATAACGGGTCTGTATTCGATGCATCCTTCGGTCGCGAACCGTTGGAGTTTACCATCGGTGAGGGCGAAGTTATCCCGGGTTTAGAAGACGCTGTCTTGGGAATGAATCCGGGTGATTCGAAAACGACAGAGCTGCCGGCAGAAAAAGGTTTTGGGCCGCGCAGAAAAGACCTGATCGGCGAGGTCGCCAAAAGCAAGTTCGCGCATTGGGAGCGAGAGCCGACAGTCGGTGAGCGAGTGCCAATCTCTCAGCCGGACGGAACTCCCGCAGATATAACCGTAACTGAGGTCACCGAGTCCAAAGTAATCGTGGATGCCAACCACCCGTTGGCCGGAGAAGAATTGACTCTCGATATCGAGCTGATCGACATCGTTCAAGGGGCGCATTGAAGTTATGCTGCAACTCGCTTCGCCATGGAGCTTAAGCACACCGTGTGCCGTGGATAGTTCATAGCGACGGAAAACTAAAGAGCGCGAACCCGTTGCTTACCTTTGTCCCCACGGCAATATTATCACTTCCGTCGGGGCCGGCAGTTCGGCTTTGGAGATTTTCAGCACCGGTGTGCTGAGCGTTTTTACTTTCGCCATTCCCTGCGCGTACTCCTGGACCGCTTGCTCCCACCAGAAGTGCATGGGGATGGCGATCTTGGGATTTACTTGCTTGGTGACTTCGCGCGCTTCGGCTGCGGTCACGGTGAAGTAGCCGCCGGCAATGGGCACGAGCAAGATATCGATTTTGCCCATCATCTTCAGTTGATCGGGGGTCGGGATGTGGCCGAGATCGCCCAGGTGCGCGATGCAGATGTCATCGACGCGAAAAACAAAGATGGCGTTCTTGCCGCGCTGCATGCCTTGGCTTTTGTCGTGAAAGGCGGGCACGGCGTAAACCGACACGTCGCGAATCGTCGTCGAGATTTTTTGCCAGTTGTCGCCGGATGGCGTGAGTCCGTGCAGCACCACCGGTGTGCCGGGAGCCATGTGAACGCTATTGTGCGGTCCATGCTGATGGCTGGTGGTGACGATGTGCTGCGGCAAAGTCGGCCGCGGCAAATCGAAGGCGCCGTGCGGATCGGTGAGAACGCGCGTGCCTTTTGACGATGTGATTTGAAAAGTCGAATGACCCATCCATTCCAGCGTGAGCGGCGGAGCAGGGCTTGCGGCGACTTGCAGGATGCCGGATTGAACGACCTCGAGCTCGTGGCAAAAGGCTAAGACGCGAGCGGGTGTCGCCCATAGGAGAATCACCACGGCTAAGGATCTTAGTCTCAACATCGCGTTCATTGTTTGATGCACGCGCGCGTAGTTTGACATCTCGAATATAGGTTTGCAGGGGCAATCCGGCGTGATTGCCCGTCCGGAGGGCAGACGCGTGGGCTGCCCCGAAACTATATCAATCCCCACTTCCGCCGCATCCACCATTCGACGCTAAGCAGAGCAAGGATCAGGCCGAATGGCCAGAGGTTGCTCCAAAGCCGGGTTTGGCGCTGTTCAACGATCTCAGACGGCGCGATTGTTTCGAGCCGTGCGGCGATTTTGTCGAAGGTCTTTTCATTCCAATCGTTGATCGAGATGTACTCGCCTTTGCTCGATTCGGCGATCCGTTTCAACAAATCGAGGCGCGGCAGGCCGTCATCGGTCTCGCCGTAC
>Ga0075418_10002693_pt1 | contig 20365 bp, 13 predicted proteins | sample SoiMetdeltSBSDD2_FD_81776 | JGI IMG/M metagenome (GOLD analysis project Ga0075418, IMG submission 81776) | Bulk soil microbial communities from a Populus tree surrounding site in Tennessee, USA - Soil MetaG P. deltoides SBSDD2 | ecosystem: Environmental > Terrestrial > Soil > Tree plantation...
CTTCATCACGTTATGGGAGGCGCCACCGGCGTTCGCGGTTTGTGGGGTTTTGTTCGTGGCGGAATGGGCGCGATAAGCGAGGCGATTGCCGGATCAGCAAAGTCCCGGGGTGCACAGATCAGGACCGGCGCCGCAGTCGAGCGAGTGCTAGTGCGCAACGGGCGGGCCTACGGAGTGGTGCTCACGGGCGGCGAAGAAATCAGTGCCCGAGTGGTGATTTCGAGCGCCGACCCCAAGATCACCTTTCTTAAACTGGTGGACGCCGGGGATTTGGATGACGAGTTTCGGCGGGATGTTCAGAAGATTCGCATGGAAGGCTGTTCGATGAAAATCAATTTGGCGCTCGATGCGCTGCCGGATTTCACAGCTTTTCCCGGATCGCAGCTCGGACCCCATCACCGGGCGACGATCCATGTTTGTCCTTCCATGGAGTATGTGGACCGGGCGTGGGAAGACGCAAAAGCAGGCCGGCCCTCGGAAAACCCTCTGGTTGAAGTAACCATACCGACGACCTATGACGATTCGATCGCGCCGCCGGGCAAACACATAATGTGCATTTTCGCCCAGTACGCTCCATACACTTTGAAGGATGCTGACTGGGATGGAATCAAGGAACAGTTTGCCGATCGATGCATCGACGCGTTGGCTGATTACGCGCCCAACATTCGAGAGGCGATCATCCACCGACAGGTCATTTCACCGCTCGATCTCGAACGCGAGTATTCGCTTACCGGCGGAAATATTTTTCACGGAGACATGACGCTCGATCAGCTTTTCTTTATGCGGCCGGTTGCAGGATGGGCGAAGTACAGAGCGCCGATTGAGTCGCTCTATATGTGCGGATCGGGAACTCATCCTGGCGGCGGTGTGATGGGAGCGCCGGGCTACAATGCGGCCCGTGAGATTCTGTCGGACTGGCGCGGCCGCTAGCTCGATAGCGCCTGAACGCGGAACTACAAAACAACTTCGAAGTTCTTTTCACAAACCCGAACCGCCTGAAGGCGGAACTACGAAGCTACGGGGCAGTCCACTTGATCCTCTTCGCCGCGTTTCCCTCGTAAACGGGTGACATCGCCGCTTCGATTCTCAGTACCACACAGAACATAACTTTCTAGGTTAGCAAGGACGCCGTCGTCTTTTTTTATTGCTATTGAGCCGGTTTATATTTATTATGTCGCCGACTACTGGTTGCGATCTCCTGGGTTGTCCTCCCAGCTAAAGTCACCCAAATCAAAGGAGAAGAACTATGAAGAGAATCATGATCTCTGTGTTAGCAGTGTTTCTTGCGACCAGTGTCGTTTTGGCGCAGGACAAAAACTCAAAGGCGGCAAAGGCTACGGCGGTGCCGGTTGACTGCTCGGCGACAACCGATGGTCAGATCACCGACAACGTACGAGCTAAGCTCGCCGCGACTCCGTCGCTAAAGGGCCAGGTCATCGACGTGGCAACAAGCGCCGGGGTCGTCACGCTCACAGGCAAAGTCAAAACCAGCTCCTCGAAAGGCGCGGCGACGCGGGCTACGAAAAGCGTCGACTGCGTTAAGAAGGTAGAAAACAAGTGCGAGGCGGAGGTCAAGTCCGTACCGCCTAAGAGGAATGGTAAACCGAAAAACTCTATGTGAGAGTTGTGTGCCGGCGTAGCGCGGGTACGAAAAGCGGGGAGGCTCTGAGCATGGGCCTCCTCGCTTAAGTCAGAGGTCGAAGGTCGGAAGGCAGAAGGCAGAAGGCAGAAGGCAGAAAGCAGAAAGCAGAAGGCAGAAGCGCGTAAAGGACAAGACTAGATTTTCCATTTTCGATTTGGCATTTTTCATTTGTCATTTAGCCGCTCGTCAACGTTAGCGCGGGATCTACTAGCGATATCAATTCCTCGATGGTGCATTCTTCTGCTTTCTGCCTTCTGCCTTCTGCTTTCTGCCTTCTGCCTTCTGCTTTCTGCCTTCTGCCTTCTGTCCTCCGACCTCTGCCTTACTCGATGAGCTTCCCCTTGTCCCCCGGCAAAAGCATCTGGCGGTGTACCCACAGCGGAGCGTTGCCGTTTGACAACAATCGATCGTGAAACTCCTGGAGCGAAAACTGCTCTTTGCGGTCACGCTTGTAATCAGCCTTCAGCTTCATTATCGCCAGCTTGCCGACTGAATAGACAAGATATGTCGGATCAAAGGTCCCTCGTTCCGCTTCGATGCGCGAGGGCGTTTCACCCATATACGCGTTGTCCATGAAAAATCGAGTGGCTTGATCTACGCTCATTCCACGAGTGTGTTCGCGGATGCCGACAACGAAGCGGCATAATCTGAGTAAGGCGTCCGCAAGCTGACCCATCCGCATCTTTGGGTCGCCCCCGCCAAATCCTTCGTCGATCATCATCTGTTCGGTGTAGTGAGCCCATCCTTCGACAAAACTGCCCGGAGCCATCGACCAGAGCCGTCGCACCGGTGAACCTACCTGCTTGAGATATGTTCCCTGAACAAAGTGACCCGGATAGACCTCGTGAATCGATGTCGTCCACAGCTGAGGGTAATTGACCGATCCGAGATACTCTTCCTTTTGTTTCTCGCTCCACTTCGGATCGACGTCAGTGATCAAATAACGAGCAGGCAGCGGCCGATTCTCTAAAGGACCAGGCGTCCACATGCTGGCGCTAGACCATCTGAGGAACTCAGGTGTCGGCGCCACAACTGGAGAGGCGGCTCGCGGGAGAGTCACCAGCTTTTTGTCTTCGATAAATCGCGTCAAAGCGTCCAGTTGTTTTTGCGCTTCTTGGACAAGCGTGCCTGCTTTCGGATGGTCACGCTGAAGATCTGCCCAAACAGACATCGGATCGCGCTTGGGGTCGATCAGCGCCGCGGTCTTTCGAAATTGCTCCTGGGTCTTTGCCAGCTCACGCTCGGCGATCTTCAGCAGCGTGTCGACCGGCACTTCGATGCCCTCTTCGTGCTTTAGTTTCGCCTCGTAGTTTTCTTTTCCAATCGCGAAACTCGCCTGCGGGTCCGGCTTGATTCCCTCGAGGTGTTTGATATATCGCGCCAGGGCTTCGGCGGCAGTCTTTGTGGACTTCTTGAATTCAGATTGGAGCTTCGCATCCACGACCGCCGAAAACGCTCGCGGCAGGTCGTTTTGCACAAAGCTCAGCGTTCCCTTGAAACTATCAATTGCCACCTTCAGAAACACGGCGGGCGGCTTGCGAATATTGAGGCGGGCGGAATCGAGCAACCGCGGAACGAGATTCTCTTTCGATATCACCTGACGGAGGCGTGTTTCGGCCGGCGCCGCCTCGAACATTGCCAGCTGTAACAGTCCGGTCGAGATAGGCTCGTTGTAGACCTGGGGGTTGCGTTCGTAGTTCTTGATCTGCTCAAGCTCGAGCAAACGAGCGCTCATGTTTGAGGCGATAATCTGATAGTCAAATGTGTCCGACAATCGCAGTTCAAGAGCGGGTATCTTTTCGAGTCTGTCCTGGAACAGTTTGATGGCGTTGGTCTCGGCGGAGAGTGCCGTATAGCTGTAATCTTCGAGCTGCTCGTCCCAGGCGTGGATGCCGCTCGCGGCCGCCAGCGTAGGATGCCGGGAGTGCAAATCGTTAAGGTACTCGGAGACGAATTTTGGAAACTTAGCGGCAGCCATTTCGGTTTTCGTCTCGGTGCGTTGAAATAGCGGTTCAGCTGACGATGTAACTACTTGAACCACGAGGCACAGCGCGATCGGAATTGCCCATGGGAGTGATCCAGTCTGTTGTTTTGCGCTGATGCCTTGTAGTTTCCTGGTGACTGCGATGACGTTTACCCGCATTTAGGTTTCCAAAAGCTCCTTTGCCCTTTGAGTCGCCTTCACAACCGCTTTGATCAACGTCACTCGCAGACCACCCTCCTCCAATTCAAGAATCCCGTCGATGGTGCAGCCGGCCGGCGTCGTCACCATGTCCTTAAGCTTTGCTGGATGCTCGGCGGTTTCAAGCACCATGGAGCCGGCGCCCACCACAGTCTGTGCCGCAAGCTCAGTCGCGACATCACGGGGCAGACCGACTTTCACACCGGCTTCGGCAAGCGATTCGATCACGATATAGATAAAAGCTGGTCCGCTGGCCGAGAGCCCGGTTATCGCATCCATATGCTTTTCATCGGCGACGATCGTCCGGCCAACAGCGTCGAAAATAAATTTGGCGAGGTCGAGATGCTCGCGCGTAGCATTGGCGCCGGCAGCGATACCGGTCATTCCCTTGTTCAACAGACACGGGGTATTCGGCATTGCGCGGATCACCGGAACCGGCGCGGCAAGGTGCTTTTGAATGAACGCGGTGCTCACCGACGCTGCAACCGAGATCAATATCTGAGAAGGTAGCAGCCCATCTCCGATCTCGGAGAGCACTATGGGGACAGTCTGGGGTTTGACCGCGAGAATAATAATGTCAGCGCCTGACGATGCTTCCTTGTTTGAAAGCGAACCGGCGACGTTGAAACGCTCTCTCATCTGGTCGAGACGCTTTTGATGCCCGGCAGTAATTCGCACATCTGCGATATTGATGACCCCGGCTTCAAGCAATCCTTTGATCAACGTTTCGCCAAGCTTACCGGCTCCCAGCACCGCGATCTTTTTGTCTTTCAACATTGTTTACTCCGTTAAGTTTGCGATCATAGCAGCCGGTTGCATGTAGAGGCTAGTCACGGATCATTTTAGCTAGCGGTGTTTGTAACTGGCGTGATAATACGTCTGTTACGTTCGCTTGGTACGGTGAACCCAACATGCAGAAGCCAGTATTGACATCAATATTATTCGTATCGCTCTTGAGCCGCGGTGCGCAGGCGCAAACACAAGAAGATTTCGACTGGGTCAACAAGCATTTTTTTTCAGTGCTCGAGGAGCTTATGCCCATCGAGCCGAGGTTAGGGTACTCTTTGGGCTACCGAAGTTATCGTGATCTACACACGTCCGAACCAGAATTCTCCTTTGTTTTCAATAGGGTTCTCCAGCAAAAGTTTATAACTCTGACAGTAAGACAGCCTGAGGGTATATCGTTGTACGACCAGATCATGATCGCACATCGAAACAATTCGAATGAGCCTATCGAAAACATCAAGAAGCACTTAAAAATAAAAGAGCAGCTTCTTTCGGAGCACACGTGTCGCGCAGTACGGACACAGTTTGATGAGTTCTACAGGTTGACCCTCCAGATGCTCTCAGCAAGAGATCGACGAGAACAAAGTAAAGGTGAGTTTACGATCACGCTGCATCCAAGAGTTCACATGTTCAAGGCTGACATTTCAGGAGGCAGCCTGAAGGTTGTGATAGGTGAAGACGATCATCCGTTTGTGAGATGGGCTAACAGGACTCGCAAGGCTGTGGAGAATTGCAGCTCGACGAGTGGCAACGAAAACCAGCCGAAGTGATGGTCCATGAGAATGAGTGATAGCCAGGTAAGGATCTGCGCAGTCATCACCGAAGAAACCGTCGCCCTCGCGCGCGCGGCGATGAACCAGGCGGCGACCGTCGCCGATTTGATCGAACTGCGGCTGGACTATCTTAGAGACTTCGATTTTGCGGACGAGCGTTCGCTAGCTTCGCTAGCCTTACTTTTAGACGACAAGCCTCTTCCGGTTATCATCACGTGCCGCGCGGCTTCAGAAGGGGGCCAGCAGCCAATTGACGATAGACATCGGCTTCGCTTGCTTGTAGAAGGTGCGCGACGCTGCGCCGACTACTGTGATATCGAGGCTGCGTATTACGCCGAAGCCGCGGCTCTATCACCGGACATTTCGCGACTGATCGTCTCTTATCACAACTTCGAGGAGACGCCCCCAGATCTCGATGACGTTTACGACCGAGTGACTGCTCTTCCAGCGGCGGTTCACAAAATCGTCACCCGCGCGAATACTATCACCGACGCGCTAGGAGTTTTCAAACTGCTCGCACGCGCTCGCGGCCAGGGAACGAACTTTATTGCAATGGCCATGGGACAAGCCGGTGTAATCACTCGAGTGATGGGTCCCAGCCGCGGCAGTTTTCTTACCTACGGATCACTTGATTCGGGTAAGGAGAGCGCCGACGGGCAACTCACGTGTGAAGAACTGATCGACGCGTATCGAATACGCCGCTTATCATTGTCGACGAAGATAACTGGAATAGTCGGATCCCCGGTTGGTCATTCGGCCTCCCCGGCGATGCATAACCGGGCATTCGCGGAACTCGGCCTCGACTATGTTTATCTTCCGCTCGAAGTAGACGGCCTCGCGGAATTTGTCGATCGGTTTGTTACCCCGGCGAGGCGTGAGATGGATTGGAATCTGCGCGGGCTTAGCGTGACCATTCCTCATAAGAGCAAAATTATTCCGCTGCTCGAGGAAGTAAGTGAAAGTGCCCGCCAGATCGGCGCTGTGAATACTGTTGTCATCGATCACCGCCGTCTTGTCGGTTACAACACCGATGTTCGCGGAGCGATGGAACCGTTGGAGCAAGCCTGCAAACTAACGGGTGAAAGCTGTGCAGTGATCGGCGCGGGCGGCGCAGCGCGAGCGGTGATCTCCGGGCTGTTAGGGCGCGGGGCTCGTGTTGAAGTGTTCGCGCGAAACCCAGCGTCGGCCAATTCACTGAATGAAGCCTTCGGCGTTACCGTATCGCCGATCGAGTCGCTCGAGTCTAACGATGCTCGAGTAATCATCAACACAACTCCTGTCGGTATGCGCGGACACAGTGAAGGCTCGAGCCCTGTTCCCGCAAAAGCCCTGCGGGGGCGCTTGATCGTCTACGATCTTGTTTACAATCCGCTCGAAACACAGTTGCTTTTGGATGCGCGCGCAGCGGGTTGCCAAGTAATTAGCGGGATCGAGATGCTGGTCGCCCAGGCGTCGTTACAGTTTGAGCTTTTTACTGGAGAGAAGCCGCCGATCGACGTGATGCGCGAAGCCGCATTCCGGAGGATCACTGGTGATTGATTTACTCATCTATTACCCCGCTGGTGGGATTTGTGAAGGAGGGGCAAGGTTTCATTCGTTATGTAGACTCCCAGAAATAGCCCACGGATTGGGCTGATCTGATCCGTGTTAATGTCCGATCCGCCCGATCCGTGGTCCATCACCCGGTTCAGACGGTATCAACACAGCTCTAGGACACTACGAATACTAGTAGAAATGACTCGATCATCCTGATATTCTTCCGTCGGAATTCCATACGTCCGCACTGGGTTGTAAGCTGACACCGATCCAGGTTGGAGGTAATCATGCGCAAGCTGAAATCCGCGGCAATCATCTTATTCGTTCTGTTATCCGCACTAGCTTACGACCGACCGGTTCGCGCGCAAACCCAGAAAGAACCCGGCACGATCACCGGGCGGGTTAAGCTCGAAGGCAAGCCAGTCAAGGGCATTACGATCACTGCGGCGCCGGAGTTGAGCCCCGACCGGATTGTGGAAGCAATGTTCAACTCATCCGCATCGATGAAGGCGGTAACTGACTCGGAGGGCGTTTACCGGCTCGAAGGAATACCGGCCGGCAAATATCGCGTTGCTCCGTCAGCTCCGGCCTTGGTCAGCGCTGACGCTAATTCAAGTACTGAGATAACGGTGTCCGAAGGCGCCACCGCTGAAAACGTCGACTTCGCTTTGTCGCTCGGCGGGGTTATTACCGGAAAGATCACGGACAGCGAAGGGCAGCCAGTTATAGGTGAACGAGTGTCTCTCAAGCAGATGGACGCCTCGCGGCCCGCAACTGGGCCTTCGATAGTAGGCATGTTTGGAAACAGGATGTACGCAACTGACGACCGCGGCGTTTATCGCATATTTGGCTTGCAACCGGGGCGCTACGTTGTAAGCGCCGGCAAGGACTCGGATGCGATGTCGAATATTTTCTCTCAACGCGCCAAAAGAGTTCAGACGTTTTACCCAGGCGTGACCGAGGAATCAAAAGCTAAACCGATTGTAGTGACCGCCGCGTCCGAGGCAGCCGGAGTAGACATCCAGTTCAGCGGCGCGGACAAGGGCTTCGTTATCAGTGGCCGGGTTCTTGACTCAGAAAGCAAAGCGCCGATCGCAAATGCGATGGTCGCTTATTCAAAGGCTATAAAAGATTCCACTGCCGACGACTTAAGGATAACGACCGATACAGGCAACGATCTAACGGGCATGCCTGGCGGATTTACTACTACAAATGACAAAGGCGAGTTCCGATTCGCTTTTGTCCTTCCCGGGAATTACAAAATGGAAGCCACGTCGATAGGGGCGTTCGCAGGATCGGGCGGTAGTCAGTTCTACGCCGATCCCGTTCTCTTCGAAGTGGAGTCTGCGAATGTAGAGAAACTTGAAATAAAAGTTCATCGCGGCGCGGGGATCAGCGGCGTCGTAGTCATTGAGAGCGCCGACCCTCAGGACAGTCTTGATCGATACGGCCAGCTGATGCTGATGGCGATGGTCATCGATCCGTCGAGTAAATCATTCTCATCCGGTAACTGCATCGTTGGCCCAGACGGGACCTTCCGTCTCGGCGGTCTCAAACCGGGCAAGGTAACCTTTCGCACGTTCTCCATGAGCGCAAGGAAACCAGGGATCTTGCGGCTCGAACGCAACGGCGTGGAAGTACAAGGCGGGATTGAAGTCCAACCTAATGAAGAGGTCCTCGGGTTACGATTGATTCTCGCGCCTTCGAACGGCGTTATCCGCGGACGGGTTACGATTCAGGGTGGCTCTCTTCCAAAAGGCGCAGAAGTTGTCGCCCTAGCCCGACCAGTGAACAACGATCAACCCGATATTGGCGACACGTACCGGCGCGTAGACGTGAGCTCGACGGGGGCGTTCCTCATTGAGAATCTCACGCCTGGGACCTACGAAGTACAGGTAACGAGTTCCGTGCCTCGCCAGAGTGGCTCACGCAGCGTGTCGTCGAAGCAGACTGTAACCGTAACCGGCAGCAGCCCGGTTGAAGTAGACATCGTGCTCGATTTGAGTGGGAAGGGTTCCGACAAATAGACGCTTATGCGAAGACTCACAATCGCCCTTACGATCTGCACACTCCTATTACTAGCCGTGGGCGGCGAGGGACAAACGCCAAAGGAGCCGGCTGCGCGCGCGCCTCAAGCCGCGCAATCGACGCCCGAGAAAGAATCACGTTCGGCGACGCGGCTAAGAGGACGGGTAATTACAGAAGGCGGACGCGCCGTGCCCGACGCTACCATAATGATCTTTCCGGTAAACATCGCCAGCAATGTGCAGGGAGCAGTCACCTCGTTGCTTCGCCCGGTTACCTCCGATGTCGATGGAAAGTTTGAAATGACCAATATCCGTCCCGGCGCATACTCACTCTCCGCAAGCTCCCCCGGATACGTATCCGCCGACAGCGACACAAAAGCGTTTTATCGTCCGGGCGATAATGCAACGATCACGATGGTCAAGGGAGGGGTCATCACCGGCAAGGTGACTAACTTGTCGGGTGAGCCCGTCGTCGGTGCTCTGGTACGGGTGATTAGGATACGTGACACAAACGACCGGCCGGCACGGGTGCGGGGAGATATAGGCTCGCAATTCGCCGAGAGCATGGAAATGATACTTGGACCGTTCAGGACCGACGATCGAGGAATCTATCGGATCTACGGACTCCGGCCCGGTTATTACCAGGTCGCCGCGGGAGGACGAAGCGGCCAGGGGTTTGCGATTGGGGGCGGCGATGCTTATGACGGCGACGCGCCGACGTACTACCCTTCAAGCACCATCGAGACTGCTGCCGACGTCAAGGTGCTTGCGGGCGAAGAAGCCGCCAATATAGACATTCGTTATCGGGAGAATCGGGGCCATTCGATAGGCGGCACGGTAACCGTGTCAGCCGGACCACCGCCACAGGCGATCACTGTCCAGCTCACCCGCGCCAATAACGGTATATTGGAAGCCACTACAATCGCGATGGCCGGTCGCGACCATTTCGGATTTGATAGCTTGCTCGACGGAGAATACATCGTCAGCGCGATGGGGACGTCAGGTAATTTGGCAATGGCCGCAGGTTCCGAGGGTATAACCGCATCAGTCTCTCAGCCGCGCCGGGTGGTGGTTAAAGGCGCCGACGTTTCGGGCATAAGCCTGGTCATTGAGCCGTTGGCTTCGATCGCTGGACGAATTATCCTTGAGACGCTTCAGGACGCTAAACAACGAGCGCTTTGCAAGGAGTTGCGCCCTGTACCTATCGAAGGGACAGTGCTCAGCACTTACGACGACCGCAAAGACTCTGTGGAAGCGATCAGCGGCCAGCTCGGAGCGTTCAAGGACACCACTCCAAATGAGAAGGGCGAGTTTATCATCAGCCTTCTTCAACCGGGCACTCATCGGCTGAATCTTCAACTACCCGCCGCGCATCTCTATTTGAAAGCGATCACGCTTCCGCAAGCTGATCCGGGAGCCAAGCCAGTCGATGCCGCAAAGAACGGCGTCAAGCTGAAGCCTGGAGACAAGATCAAGGGCATGATCGCAACAGTGAGCGAGGGCGCGGCGCGATTGTCTGGAAAGGTGATCTCCGGCCCGGAAAACAAACCGCCTGAGGCAAAGATGAGAGTACATCTGGTGCCTGCGGAACCCGAGGCCGCCGACGATGTGCTTCGATACTTCGAGTCCGATGTTTCGGCGGATGGCGAATTCACTCTCACCAACGTTCAGCCGGGAAAGTATTGGCTCGTTGGTCGAGAGATCGCTGACATAGAGCTGACCGAAAGCAATCACCAGCCGGTTGCTTTTGATGCCGGCTCGCGGAACGCGCTGAGATTTGAAGGAGAGGCTACAAAGAGTCCAATCGAACTGAGCCAATGTCAGTCTTCTACAGAGTATCGACTCAAGTACGTACCGTTGACTAAACCGGCAAAGCCGCCGGCGAAGAAAGCTGCTCAATAGTTCGCATGATTACTTCTTTGAGGTACTCCTGGCGTCCGGCACCGGAAGCGCGGACAACAGCTCACCTATCTTCGCTGCGAGATCTTCGCCGCGCAGACCCGTTGCCCGAATCACCCCGTCATGATCGATAACCACTGTGTGTGGGATGGCATACACGCCGTACAAACGAGAGAGCTTGTTCCCCCATCCGAGCCCGTCGTAGTACTGAACCCAGGTGATTCCTTCATCTTTCATGAACGCTTCGAACGGCGGGCGAGTCGAGTCAAGGTTAATTCCGATGATCGTGAAACGATCTCCGGCGTACTGTTTCCATATCTTTCTTACTTCCGGCATGTCGACGCGGCATGGGGTACACCAGCTAGCCCAAAAATCCAAAAGGACAATCTTGCCTCGAAGTTTTTCCAGCGCCAGGTCCGCACCCGTGTGCGATTTCACGGCGAAAGTCGGCGCAACCCTGGCATCCACCATCTTAATATTAGCGATCACCGCCCGCGCCTGACTCGCTTCGCTGGCTCCCGGTTCCAGTTCGAGGAATTGTTTTAGTACTGCAACTCCCTCCTGTTCTTTGCCCGACTTGATGAGAGCAAAGCCGAGATTGTAGTAAGCCTTCACTACCTTGCCCTTGCTGATCTCGATCGCTTTTTGAAGCGCGACCACTGCCTGCTCGAACGATTGCTTTTCGTTCTGCAAGTAAAGGGTCACTCCGAGGATGTTGTAAATTTCGGCTTCGTTGGGTGGCTTTAGTTCGGCCGCCTGTCGAAACGCCATCGCAGCTTCCTGCAGCCTTCGCATTTGAAGATAGACCTGGCCGATCCTCTGAAAGCATTCAGCGCACTTGTCGCCCTGAAGTTTAGCCGCGCGGCGAAACTCGTTTACCGCCTCGTCAATGCGGCCCTGCCTCAATAGCAGGTTACCGTTATCGAGTACCTGTCGAAAGTCCTCGCGATTATCGGCTGGCGGACTCTTCTGCTCCTGCGCTCGCGCGCCGCCGGGTTGTAAAACCAGGCACGCGAGCAGAGAGAGCAGTGCTATGAGGCCCGAGACTTTGCGTCTTTGTGGTCCTTTGCGACTTTGGGCGATCCAGCTGTCTTGAAATGTCGTCATCTCTTCAGATACTTCTCCAGCATCAATTCAACTTGAGCACGGCGCGGGCGTCCGATTTTGATTTCAGTTTGTCGATAACCAACGTCAGGCCGGTCTCGCGCGCGGCTTCGGCGGGTACCTCGAAAAACAACAGTCCCTGACGCGACTGATTACTCGAAAGCGCCGTCCCGACATCCAACACATGCGAGGTGAATGCTTCGAGAGAGTCATTGTAGCCTGACTTGCTATAGACCGAGACTCCATAATAGGTAAAGAGTCTCTTGAATGCCCTCCGAGCGTCAGCCGACTTGAATCTCTTCGAGGGTATTTCGATTTGGAAGCGCGCCTTCTTTAGCTCAATGGGTTCGCTACCGTTATTTGTGAGCCTGACTCTTACCGGCAAGAGTCCAGCGGCGATGAGGTTGGCATCGAAAGTATCGTACAAGAAATCCTCGTCGATTACCGGATGCGCCTCGATCATGAGCTCATCCAAGCTCGCCTTTGCGGCGTAACTTACCGGAGGAAGCGCCGGCGACGTCTTCACGTTGAACGGGCGTCCGCAACCAAATCCGGCGGCCATGACCAGCATCGCAACACTCACCGCCGTGGGTCGTAATTGAAATCGCCGCAACAAACGAAGCGTAGTCAGTACAGCCGCAAGCATCAAGCTGATGCTAAGTCAGCGGAAACAGTGTGTCAACTTGCGGCTCTAAAGAAGCGTATGTTAACGTCACTTCTTTCCGCGGACAGCTCGGTTCTTGCCTATGCGACGCATCGTGAGGCCGTCTGGGAGACGACGGAGGATATGACGGCGAATCGCGTTTTCAACCCGTACCCGTCTTGAGGTAGAGCATGATCACTTACAGGGGCGTGAGCCCGCAGGTAGCGGATAACGCTTTTGTAGCCCCCGGCGCGCAGATTATCGGCGACGTTCACATCGGGGCGCACTCCAGCGTGTGGTTCAACTGCGTCCTGCGAGGCGACTGCTATTTCATACGAATCGGCGAGAACTCAAACATCCAGGACAACACCGTTATTCACGTCACCCAGGGTAGGTTTGGAACGGTGATCGGGAGCTTTGTGACCGTGGGTCATTCTGCGGTGCTGCACGGTTGCACGGTAAAGGACAGATGTTTGATCGGAATCGGCGCCATAGTGCTGGATGACGTGACTATTGGGGAAGAATCGTTTATCGCCGCAGGATCGCTGGTTACACCGGGAACGGTGATACCGCCGCGTTCAATGGTGATGGGTGCCCCGGCGAAAGTGCGAAGAGCGGTGACCGACGAGGAGGTCGCGCGTATCGATGAGCATTGGCAGCATTATGTTGAGTATAAGAATCAATACCTGTTGGAAGGAGCTGAACCCTGAAGGGTCGAGAAGAATTACGAAATTGAAAATTGAAAATTGGAAATTGAAAATTGCAAATTGAAAATTGCAAATTGCAAATTGCAAATTTTACACTGGGTGGTTCTGGGTAACCTAAAATCAAACGAGGTAATGCCATGACACCCGATGAATTGTCTGAACGACTGATTAACTTTGCAGCGCGGGTTGGTAAGGTAGTCGATGCCCTTCCTGATACGCGGATGGGGCGTCATATCGCGGGTCAACTTATCAGATGCGGAACCTCGCCGGCCCCAAACTACGAAGAAGCGCGCGCGGCTGAAAGCCGTGCTGACTTTGTACACAAGCTTGGGATCTGCTTAAAGGAACTGCGCGAGTCCCGCTGCTGGATCCGCTTGATTATCAAAACCGAGCTGCTTCCGGAGCATCGGATGAATGAATTGCTTGAAGAAGCAACGGAGCTTTGTAACATAATCGGTCAGTCCATTGTTACTGCAAAGGAGAACAGAGACAAAAAGAGGCAGTAGAACGCAGATGTTCAATTTGCAATTTTCAATTTGCAATTTTCAATTTGCAATTCTTTAGAGCTTGCGACGTTATGATTTCAAAAGTCCGAGGAACACAGGATCTTCTTCCCGCGCGCTTTACCGAAAAGGTTGAAGGACGCATAGAGTGCTGGAACCTCATCGAGCGTACGGCTCGTGAGGCCTTCCGCCGCTATGGCTTTGAGGAGATTAGAACCCCGATCATCGAAAAGACCGATCTGTTTGAGCGAGGCGTCGGCACCGAAACTGATGTCAATAAGGAGATGTACACATTCGAAGATCGCGACGGTGAACGAGTCTCGCTTCGGCCCGAATCGACTGCGTCAACCGTTCGCGCGTACATCGAACACGGGCTATTCAATCAACCGGGTCTAGTGAAGCTCTTCTATATCGGTCCGCAGTTCCGTCGCGAACGCCCGCAGAAGGGACGCTATCGTCAGTTCGGTCAGGTCGGCGTCGAGGTGCTCGGACAAAGCGACGATCCGGCGATCGAAGCCGAAGTCATCGAAATGCTTGATTGGTACTTGAAAGAGCTTCGTATTACCGGAACTGAGTTGAAAGTGAACTCGATCGGGGACGAAAACTGCCGGCCGGCTTACATCGAACGATTAAAGGAAGCGATTCGCGAGCGTCTCCCGAATCTATGCGGGAGCTGCCGCCAGCGTTATGAAACAAACCCGTTGCGGGTGCTTGACTGCAAAGTCGAATCCTGTCAGCCGTACCTGGACCAACTACCGTCTATTAGCGACTCACTCTGCGATGCGTGCCAAACGCACTTTCAGCAATTCAAGTCGCTTCTCGAGCAGCGCGGTATCGAGTACACAGTGTCGCCGAAGCTGGTGCGCGGCCTGGATTACTACATGCGCACCGCGTTTGAGATCACCGGCAACCAGCTTGGCGCGCAAAACACAATTGTGGGTGGTGGCCGTTACGATGGGCTTTCGAAGATGTTGGGCGGACCGCCAGCAAAGGGGTTTGGTTTCGCGTTCGGCATCGAGCGTATGATAATGAGCCTGCCGGAGAGCAGCGCCGAACAGCAGAGACGGGCTCCAGATCTGTTTGTGGCGTACATTGGCGATCGAGCTCGCCAGCACGCGTTTGCGTTGGCCAGAAGATTACGCGAAGCTGGTGTAGGTACCGTTGTAGATCTGGAAGGCCGCAAATTGAAGAAGTCGCTGGCGATCGCAAACAGCATCGGCGCGCGCTATGCGTTGATCGTTGGAGATGATGAGATCGACAAGGGCAGTTATGCGCTTAGAGACATGTCTACCGGCGAACAATTGAATACGGAAGAAGAAGGGTTGATCCCGATATTAACAAAGTGATTCAGTAGAATCTTTATGCCAACACTCGACAGCTTAGGAAGCTTAAAACGCAGTCATTATTCGGGAGAACTCCGGCCTGAACACGCGGGTGAAGTCGTGCGGCTGATGGGTTGGGTTCATAAACGCCGGGACTTCGGGCCGCTCACGTTCATAGACCTCCGGGACCGCGAGGGAATAGTCCAGGTCGTGTTCGATGAGGAGAAAAACGCCGACGCTCATCGCCGTGCCAAGGAGCTGCGAAATGAATATATAGTCGCGATCATCGGCAAGGTGCTGATGCGGGACAAAGACAAGATCAATCCAAACCTGAAGTCGGGCCGCATCGAAGTAAAAGCAATGGAGCTCTATATCCTAAACGACGCCAAGACGCCGCCGTTTGAGATTGACTCAAGCAAGGCCAGCGAAGAGGTGCGTCTCAACTATCGCTATCTTGATCTTCGCCGCGAAAAGATGCAGTACAACATTGGGCTGCGTCACCGGGCAGCGTTGGCGGTACGTCGTTATCTGGATGAACACGGTTTTTACGAGATCGAAACGCCGATGCTGATAAAGACGACACCGGAAGGCGCGCGTGACTATATCGTTCCCAGCCGGTTGCAACCCGGACGCTTCTACGCGTTACCTCAGTCGCCGCAGATATTCAAACAGCTTTTGATGATCGCCGGCTTTGACAAGTACTTTCAGCTTGCCCATTGTTTCCGCGACGAAGACCTGCGAGCCGACCGCCAGCCGGAATTCACTCAGATCGATATCGAGATGAGCTTTGTCCGGCCCGACGATATCTTCAAAGTGATCGAACCCCTAATGGCCGAGTTGTCGCGGCTGATTGATATGAAGGTTGAGGTTCCCTTCCCTCGCCTGACTTATGCGGAAGCTATGCGCCGTTACGGCACGGACAAACCGGACACCAGATTCGGTGTGGAGCTGATCGATCTTTCCGGGAACTTGTCGGGCACTGAGTTCACACCGTATCGTGCTGCGCTCGACGCGGGCGGGCAGATAAAAGCCATTAATGTAGAAGGTGGCGCGAAGTACTCGCGAAAGCAACTCGACGAGCTAACCGAGATCACCCGTCGATACGGCGCAGGCGGAATGGGATGGATTAAGATTGCGGAGGCGGGAGAGATAAGCTCGCCACTGTCAAAATCGCTGGGAGACGATAAAGTCGCGGAACTGGCTCAATCTCTCGGTTCGAAACCGGGCGATTGTGCGCTGATCGTAGGAGGTAAACCCTCGGTAGTGGCGGCATCGCTGGGCGCGCTGCGAAATGAGATCGCAGAGCGTGAGAACCTGGTCGATCAGAACAAATTCAATTTCCTGTGGGTAACAGACTTCCCGATGTTCGAGTATCACGACGAAGACGAGCGGTACTATCCCATGCACCATCCTTTTACAAGCCCTCGCGAGGAAGATCTCGATAAACTCGAAACCGATCCTGGTTCAGTGCTGGCAAAGGCATATGATCTGGTTCTCAATGGTGTGGAGTTGAGCAGCGGGTCGATACGAATTCACCAGCGCGAAACCCAGCGCCGCATATTCAACGTGCTGGGGCTATCCGAGGAAGAAGCGCGGTCGAAGTTTGGGTTTCTGTTGGATGCGCTTGAATATGGAACGCCACCGCACGGCGGAATGGCGATTGGGTTCGACCGGCTGGTGATGCTGTTGGCCCGCGAGAAATCTATTCGAGAAGTGATTGCGTTTCCGAAGACCGCCAGCGCAATGGACCTGATGACCGACTCGCCAGGTCCCGTTTCGGATGAGCAAATTGCAGAGCTTCATATTCGAATCGTAGAGTAGGTTAGGCCAGCATGCTCGAGGTAGGGTGGCTTACCCCTGCCCCACTTCTCTTTTGGCACAGTCGGGAAGGAGCGGGGGCAAGCCACCCTTCCCTACCTCGAGCATGCTGGGGTATTTCTGTGTTCCCGCAATCCCAACAAATTTGAGGCTGTGCGGACATTCTCACCAGCCTACAAGGTCAGCCATCCTCATGCTTGAGGTAGGTTGGCTTGACCTCGCCCTTCCCGAGAGTTCCAAAAGGCAAGAGGAGCGGGGGCAAGCCACCCTACTCCGAGCATGCTGAGTGATCTCGGGCCTTCGTACCTTATGTGACCGGACATTGTCTGCTGTTCGGACATTGTCTGCTTGACTCTTATTCGTCCGGTTTGTAGAATGCGGTCGCTTTCATACTCGAAAAGCCGTAGAAAGCTTGAAGCTCAGAAAGCCGAAAGCCGACTAAAGCAATCCTCCAGGTATCAAACGTTTCAGGGATGTGTAGGTGAGGCGAGTGACAACACTCGTCTATTCATAAGCCTCAGCAGTGTGCCGGCACTCTTCGAGTGCGGTCTGATATGCAGCGGGCTCTAAAGCATCCGGCTCAGGCCTCAACTCGAGACTCACTAACTGACCAACGCTCATACTGACACTCTCCTGTCAGGCGAGGAGGAATGGAGGCGAAATGTTTTTAACAACGATCAGGCGCGGACTCAGGCGGTTGGCAAGGCATGGGTCCACAAGCATATTCAGGGAGGTTAATCACAGGCGAACCCGGGAGGTTTCGAAAGGTCGCGCCTTTCTTGGCGTGCTTCTCTCCCTCCTCATGCTTAGCGGGAGCGTTCGAGCGCAAAGCTCGACTTCTTCCGTAAGTGGCTCCGTGGTTGACCAGCAGGGTAAAGCGGTAGCAGGAGCGACAGTCACGCTCACAAGCAGTGAAACAAACACTGCGCGGACGACTACTTCCGGCGAGAACGGATCATTCTTGTTCAGCCTGGTTCAGCCTGGCGATTACCAGATTGAGGCATCCGCAGCCGGCTTCAAAAAGGCGGTGATTACGGAGGTGCGCGCGCTGGTAGCCAAGCCGACCAACATAACGGTTGAACTGGAAGTCGGCGGTGTAAGTGACACCGTCACGGTCAGCGCGGGCTCTGCTGAGGTGCTGCTCAATAAGCGTGATGCGAGCCTTGGTAACAACTTCGTGTCTCAGCAAATCACCCAGCTGCCGCTGGAGTCGGGCAATGTAGTGGCGCTGCTAAGCCTGCAACCTGGTGTAACGCGAGCTGGAAATGTCACAGGTTCGCGCACCGACCAGGGCAACATTACTCTGGATGGCGTTGACGTCAACGAACAGCAGGCCGCCGGCGCATTTCAGAGTATTCTGCGTGTAACGCCCTCCTCTGTTCAGGAGTTTCGCGTAACTACAACGAACCCAAATGCGGCGGAGGGCCGGTCCGCCGGCGCGCAGGTTTCGTTGGTGACCAAGAGCGGGACCAATCAGTTTCACGGCTCGGCGTACGAGTTCCACCGCAACACGATATTCACGGCCAATAACTTCTTTAACAACAAGGCCGGAACGTTTGGACCGAATGATCCACAGGTTATCGCCGGTCTAAAAGGCGTCGGACAAGAGAAACTGCCGAGACCGAAACTGATACGCAACCTGTATGGCGGAACGCTCGGCGGCCCGATTAAAAAAGACCGCTTTTTCTTCTTCTACAACTACGAAGGCCGAAAGGACGCCAGTGAAGAGGCGGTCGCGGCGCGGACTGTCCCTCTTCCAAGCCTTGGCCGTGGAGAGGTGAACTACCTGACCTCAACGGGCGCGGCTGTTACATTGAACGCGGCCCAGATAACCCAGATCTTTCCTGCGGTCGGGGTCAACCCCGCGGCGCTTGCAGTTTTGGCAGACGCGGCAAAGAGGTATCCTGCAAATTCGTCGGAAGTGGGCGATGGTCGCAACACCGGCGGCTTTCGTTTTAACGCATCTACTCCAGCGCGCTTCAACACGAACATCTTGCGGCTCGACTACAATCTCACTGAGGACGGCCATCACATCCTGTTCTTCAGGGGTAACTACCAGCAGGATGTCGCTTTGAACGCACCGTTCTTGCCAGACACTCCAAGGCCGGGGACTTGGAACCACCCCCTCGGATTTGCAATCGGCCACACCTGGTCCATAAAGAATTCTCTGGTGAACGACCTTCGGTTTGGCATGACCCGCAACGCATTCTCGACTTTTGGAGATTCCGGGGACAACAACATCCAGTTTCGCGCGGTCTTTTCGCCGGCAAATTTCTCGCGCACCTTCTCTCGAACAAACCCGACATACAACATTACCGACGACTTGTCGTGGACGCGCGGGGCGCACAGTTTCCAGTTTGGCACCAACATTCGGGTGATTCGTAATACGCGTACCAGCGTCCGTTTTGACTCCGCGATCACGAACGGGTTTTTCTATGATCTGTCGGGGGCTGTTCTTACCAACCCCCTGAGCCCGCGCGCCGGCTCAGCGTGGGTTACACCGATGAAGCATGCGTTAGCTGCAGTTATCGGGCGCTACTCTCAATACGCTTCCAACATCGATTACCAACTTGATGGAAGCATTCTGAATTCGGGAGATCCGATTGTTCGCACCTACGCTACTGACGAGTACGACTTCTATGCCCAGGATTCCTGGAAGATCCGTCCAAACCTGACGCTGTCGTTTGGGCTGCGGTACGGGTTGAGCAAGCCTATCTATGAAACGAAAGGCTTCCAGGCAGCGTCGACAGTTAATCTGGGCGAATTCCTGCAGAGGCGGCTCGCGGGCGCGGCCGCCGGCACGCCAGTACAGGAACTTATTACCGTTGACCTCGCGGGACCAGTCAATGACAAACCCAACTACTATGATTGGGACAAAAACAACTTCCAGCCGCGCGTTGCCGTCGCCTGGACGCCGAACTTCAGTGGGGGTTGGAAGCGCAAGATTCTAGGGGGTGATGGCGACCTGGTAATCCGCGGTGGGTTCACGATGCTTCATGACTTCCTCGGCCAGGCGCTGGCGACTAATTTCGACACGGCAAATACGCTCGGCTTTTCTTCGAGTACGAGCATCTCGGCGAACACTTTCAACGTCACGACTCGCCCGGCGCCGAAGTTTACGGGTTTCGGCCAGGATATCCGCGCATTGCCGAATCTCCCACCCGCTGCGGCGTTGAAGTTCCCTCAGCAAAAGGCGCCGGATGGCTCGACACGTATTGAAAGTTCTCTGGACTCGAGCATCGTTTGGCCCGAACACTATAGCTGGGACGTGTCGGTCGGCCGCAAACTGCCCGGTGGATTGTTCGTCGAAGCGGCTTACGCAGGCCGTAAGGCGCGCAAACTGCTCGCGGTCATCGACACGATGCACTTCAACAATCTGGTCGATACAAAGTCGGGGACCGACTGGTACACTGCCGCAGGCAA
>Ga0075418_10002695_pt1 | contig 20347 bp, 12 predicted proteins | sample SoiMetdeltSBSDD2_FD_81776 | JGI IMG/M metagenome (GOLD analysis project Ga0075418, IMG submission 81776) | Bulk soil microbial communities from a Populus tree surrounding site in Tennessee, USA - Soil MetaG P. deltoides SBSDD2 | ecosystem: Environmental > Terrestrial > Soil > Tree plantation...
CGGGCGATCCTGGGCCCAGCGTCGCACTCGCACGGACGGTCATTGGACGCTTCGACGCGTTACGCAGGGTGAAGGTCGCCGTGTACCGATCGCCTTCGCGAACGAGCGGCGCGAGGCCGGAGTGGAGCATGAGCTCCTGCGTCGTGCGGATGGTCGCGTGCCCGGTGCCGAAGTACTGGTCGCCGGCGCTTGCGATCGCGACCAGGCGGAAGCTCGTCAGCGAATCGTTGAGCGGGACCTCGATCCGCGCGCGACCCGCCGAATCGACTTTCACGCGGCCACGCCACGCCAGCAGCGTGTCGAATAGCTCCCGTGCGCCCGTACGCCCGCCGCCGCCGCCCGTTGGCACGGCCTTGCGACCATAGTGGCGCTTGCCGACCACCTGCATCTGCCCGGTCGAGGTCCAGACCTCGATGGGTCGCTCGTTCATCATCGCATCGAGCAGTGCCCAGGAATCATTCGGACGCAACTCCAGCAGACCTTCGTCTACGCCGGCGAACGCAAGCTCCGCCCCGGCCGGCAGACGCTTGCCGTTCTTGCGACGGACCTGCACATCGACGACCGCCTTGTCGCGCACGCGATAGGTCTCGGTCTTCGGCGTCACGCGGACCTGCAGCCGCTGCGCCGACCAGCCGACGCGCACCTGCGCGACACCAAGCCGGAAGGCGGGCTTGCTCAGATCGGCGAGCGCGGTGGCGGCGCCGCCCTCGAACCGCCACGGCAGCCCGAGCCTGCGGACAAGGTCCGCGAGCCAGGCCCGCCATCCCGCGACGCGCCCACGCACCGCGAGCACCGAGACGTAGACGTTCGGCGCGAAGGTGTTTTCGATCGGAACCTCGATCACCGGGTTGCGCCCCGAGAGACGCGTGACGAAGCTCTCGAGCACGCCTTCGCGCTCGATGGTGACCAGGGCGGTCGCGCTGCGGAACGGGCTGCGGACCTGGAAGCGAGCCTTCTCGCCCGGCTCGTATTCCTTCCGCTCGGGCAGCAGATCCATACGGTCGGCATTGCCGGGCGCGAACCACCAGTCGTCGCCGCCGGCGACCCAGGCCGTCGTGCTCGTTAGCGCGGTATTGCCGGTCTCGTCCGCGGCAGCAGCGCGCAGCACGATCTCCCCCGACACCGCCGGCTCGATGCGACAGCTCAGGAGTCCCTGCGCGTTGGTGCGGCCCTTGCAGGAGATGGGCAGTCGCTTCACCTCGGCCTTGCTCTCGTAGGCGTAGAAACCGCCGATCAGCCGCGTGCGGTACGAGTAGGTATCGCGCTTGAATACATCGACGACGATCGTGCGATTCGCGACCGGTTTGCCCCCGCTGCCGACGGCGACCACCTTGAAACGCAGATCGTCCTGCGTCGCGACCCAGCCGTCGGTTCGGATTCCGACGCTCAGTGCGGCGGGCCACAGCGCCACGCGGGTTGCGGTGGTGAGACGCTCGCCGTTCGGGTCGTCGTACTCGAGCTCTGCCACGAGACTGCGCGGGGCGTCGATGACCGGGAGCTTGACGGTCGCGCGCGCTGCACCCTGCTCATCGAGCACGAGCGGCTGAACCTGCGCAGGCGCCGTGGCGGCGTCGCTGGCGGGTCGGTCGTAGCCGAATCGCGACGCGTACCACCACTCGTCGTCGTCGCCCTGGTCGGGACTCGAGATGCCTTCCTTGACGTCCTCGCCGCCGAACGTGAAGTCTGCGTAGTCGCGGAAGCCGGGCGTGCGCGGCTCGACCATGGTGCGCAGTCGCGCCGGCGCGCCCGCGGCGCCGCCGCCCGACAGGTAGCTGACGAACAGGTCGAGGGTCACGTCCTTCGGCCGCACCAGGGGCTCCCGCGGCGGCTGGATCACGGCGCGCATCGTAGGCACGCGATACTGCTCGACGCGAAAATCGCCCGATCGGAAATTGGATGTTCCCTCCCGTTCGTCGCGCACGAGCTCGACCTGGTAATCGCCGAGCCGCGCGTCCTGCGGGATGGTCCACCGCGTCTCCGCGATGCCTGCAGCATCGAAGCTCACGGGCATGCGGTAGCTCTGCCCGCTGCCTGAGTGTGTGAGGACCACCTCGTGAGGTATCAGCGGTTGGGGCGGCCGCCTGGGCTCGCGCAGGTGTGTCGGGGGAATCTGCAATCCGGCGGAGACATGCTGACGGAAGAAGTGCTTCATCGACACCGTCTCGCCCGCGCGCAGCAGCGTGCGGTCGAACACCGTGTGTGCGAGGTAGGTGCCCTGTTCGCCCTGCCAGCCGAATTGCGTATTGAAATCGGACGGGCTGATACCCTCCTGCCAGCCTGAGAGCGCAAAGCTCATGTCGCCGTCGTGACGCGCACTCACCAGCAGGGGCTCGGGCGACCATTCGCTGCAGGCGGAGCCGCCGTGCGGCTCGCCGGGACCCACCGCGACGGTCGCAAGGCCATCGTCGTTCGTGTCGCCCTCCCAGAGTGTCCGCCCCGAGCAGTACCCGCTGATCCGGATCTGCGCGCCGCGTACGGGCCGGCCGGTGTCGAGCGCCGTGATCCAGACACGCGACGATTCGCGGCCCCACTTGAAGTGCACCGTCATGTTGGTGACCAGTGCGGAGGTGGTCACGTAGCGGGGCCGGTCCTGCCCGAGCAGCGCACGGCCGAGACGCGGACTCGCAAGCTCGACGACGTAGAACCCCGGTTCGCGGAGAGGTATGCCAATCACCTCGAAAGTTCGCCCGTTGCCGGAGACGGGCAGCTTCAGTTCGGTGGTGGCATCCGAGTCGGCGAAGACCGATTCCGATCCAGTGAGCTCCTTCCAGCTCCCGGGCTCGTCGCCGTCCGGCTCCTGCCATTCGCCGCGCCGCGCCATTACCGCATCGACGCGCTTGAGCCAGCTCGCGATGTCCCGGTCCTCCGTGACCTTGAGAGTCTGCCCCGGCATACCCTGCTGGAGCATCAGGGCTGCCTTGCGCCCCGCGATCTGCGGCTCGACGTTTCGCACCGTGACGGGCAGCGCGCCGCCGGTTGCGGCCTCGAGGATGCCGAACGTGGCCGAGAACTTGACGAGCGGTGGGGATTCGTCGAGGGCGACCTCGAGCGGGAAACGATCGGCGTTGCCGGGGGAACGGCCGGAATCGTCACGTAGCGCCCCGGGAAGCGTGACGGTCAGCTGGCCACGTTCGGGGAAGGGCGCGTCGAAGCGCAGCGACTCGACGGTCGGTCCGCCGTCCTCCGCATCCATTGCCGGTGCGTACGCTCGACCCGAGGCGTCGGCGACCTTGATGCGATGTGCGAGCTCGGCCGGGACCGGAGCGGAGAACACGATGCGCACCGGGCGGATCGGCAGGCATGGTGCGTTCGCGTTGACGCGCTCGCATTCGACGCGCACGGTGAAGTCGGGTCGCGTGCGGAAGTCCAGCACCTGGTCGGCGCGCGTTGCCTGTCCGGTCGCGGTCGCAATGCCGCGGCCCCAGATCAGGCTGATCCTGGTGTCCGGCGGCAGCGATCGCCGGCAGCGCAGCACGACCAGCCCGGACTCCGCGCGAGCGATCGCAGCACGTGCGGCGCCGCCGCCGGTACGCGAATCGCCTCTGGGCGGGCCGTCCGAGGGATTCCCGAAAAGTTGCAGGTACCGGTAACCCAGGCGGCGCCTCTGGGCGAGCACATCTTCGCGCGCCTGGCCCGTGAGCACGTCGATCGGGATTCGCTCGGCCACGTTCTCGACCGCGCAAGCGGCGTGTTCCACGATCGACGCGGGCGTCGCGGACGCGTCGAGCGCGAGGACAAGGACCTGTTCCGCATCGATCGCGTGGTCGCCCTCTATCGGCAGCGATGCGCGGATCGAAGGCCCGCCGGTATCAAAGGTGTACTGCCGCCGACCGGTCACGGCGGATCCCGCGACCGATTTCAGTCCCTCGTGCAGCGTGAATCGGCACGCGAGACCCGCCGGTAGATCGGCTTCGAAGTCGAAGACCCAGTTACGCGTGTCCGCCCAGCGACCTCGGCCGCGTGCGTCGCACGCAATGTCGAACGGATCGGGCAGACGCGGATCGCCGAACGCGACCATGGGCTCGGAGAACCGCACCGCGACCTGGCGGACGTCCTTGACGGTTCCCTGAGGCGAGAACACCTCGACGGTCGCTCCATGCGCACCCGCGGTGTGCACAAGCATTGCAAGCAGCGCTTGCCAGAGCACATGGATCCCGGGCGATCCCATCGGAGGCTTCATCGCCATCTTTGCTTCCCGACTTTTTGGACGAGCCCGCGGCGCATGATGCGATGACGCGAACCGCCGCTGCAAATCCGGTCCAGAACGGTGCTATCCGAGGCCGCGGCGTGCCCCCGCGGATGGACACGTTGCATTCTGCGGCGCATCCTCGTGCGCGTCCGATACCTATAAAACGTCGTCGCTGGAGGCCACAGGCTCACCAGCGTCACAACCAAAAGGGGGCATTCCATGCTGGTACGAGTCATTGCCCGTGCACCCGGGTGTCTGCTGCTTGCTGCGGTGCTTGCAATCAACGCCGGCTGTGTTGCCAAGCCGCAGTGCGATCTAAAAAATCCGCCGAAGAGGACCTTCAAGCTCAAGATTCAGACGCAGACCAACCAAGGCAAGGTCGAGCCAACGGGGGTCAATCACGGCGACGGTTCATCCGCCAACCTGCTCAAAACCTGCCCCGGCGATACCGTGAAGTGGGAGCTCAAGGATTACGACTTCGTTATCGCGTTTGACAAAGGCACAAGCTCGCCATTTTCGTGGACGACCAAGAACGCCGCGAACGACGGTGCAAACAACTGGTCGGCCGACGGCTCGGTCGAGGACAAGGAACCAAAGGACGTCGAACTGAAGTATTCAATCCAGATCGTCGATGGCGGCAAGCTCGACCCCATCATCATCGTCGAACGCTGATCCGCCGCGCGCGGGCGTACACTTGCGAGCCTGACCGGGAACCGGTGGACAAGGAGGACTGATGAAGCATCGAATCGAGTTTCCGTACGCGGTCGCGCTCGTGATGTGCGCCCTCGGATCGGGCTGCAGCACCTCGCCCGCGGGCGGCTCCGCACCAGGAAGCAGCCCCGCGCCGGCCAGCGGCGCGACCGGGCAATGGGTTTCGGTGGCGAAGGCGGATGCGCAGGAAGCATTCGTCGACCCGGGCTCGATAACGATCGCGGGCAACATGGTCGAGGCTCGCGCCAAGCAGAATTTCGCCAACCCACAGCCGGCCGCAAAGAAGGACAAGACCTATCTGTCCTCGCAGAGCACCTACCGTATCGACTGCTCCGGGCGCAAGGTGGCCTACAAGGATATCCAGGCGTTTGCTGCAGCCGACCTGCAGGGCGACGTCGTGCAAAAGGCGACGTTCTACGAGAAGAACCTGCAGTGGATGGACGCGCCGCAGAGCACGGTGTTCGGCAAGCTGCTCGACTACGCGTGCGAACACGCGCCGGCGTCCATGCCCGCACAGCCTCCCGGCTGAAGATCCGCCGTCCATGTCCGGCCTCGAGTGGCGCCAGATTATGTCCGGCGCCTCGCGGGGCCGCCTCCTTATAGAAGGAGTTCCGGCTGATGAATGATCTGCTCGGCCCGATCCTCGAAAACGTGGTCGCTGGGCTGCTCGGCTCAGCGATCGTCTTCGCGGGCGGCTTTCTCTTCGGTCGCTATCGCGAGCAGCGTCGGGCGAAGGGGCGCAATCTCGAGGACTACGACTTCTATCCGTTTGTCGTCGACCACGACAAGTTTCCGCAGTTCGATCTCGTTGCCTTTCGTCGCGGCGTCACTCACTTCCTGCATCATTCCGACCATACGGCAGCGCGCCAGCTCATCTTCATCGGCGAACAGAACGAGGTGCGGCACCAACTCGACCGCGATGCGCTAGTCGACTACGACCGGCTGTACAACAAGTACGGCGGCGCAGGGATCGCCGAGGATAACGACGAGTTCCTGGAGAACTACAAGCGGATCGTGCGTCTCATCGGCCGGACCTTCCACGACATGGGCATCGAGGTGCTGCTGCACAACCTCGCCAATCCCGCCAAGTCGATCTGCGCGATCGAGGGCGGCGTGGTCACCGGCCGCTCGCTCGAGCTGGGCACCACCAGCCTCGTCATCGACCTCAAGAAGCGCAGGCTCCTGAACCAGGACAAGCTCAATTACGAGCTCAACATCGGCGCACGGCGCTTCAAGTGCACCACGGTCCCGATCTACCGGCGCGAGTTCGGACTGGTCGCCGCGCTCTGCATCAACATCGACATCAATTACATCCGCGACGAGGTGCAACCCTCGCCGGAACGCACCGCGGAGTTTCTCGAACAATATGCGCGCACGGAAATGCAGCTCGAGGAGAACATCCTGAGCCGCGAGGAGTACGCGCACGCCACAAACGGCAAGCGTCACTGGCTTGACGGTGGACGCCTGGCGGGCCGGCCGGCTTGACGCAGGAGGCTGCTTCGGGACGACGGGTTCGCCAGACGGGCCGGTGGGACGTCGTCGTCGCAGGCGCCGGTGTGTTTGGCGCCTGGACCGCTTGGGAGCTGCAGCGGCGCGGGCACAGCGTCCTGCTGGTTGACGGGGCGGGGCCGGCGAACGCGCGTGCATCCTCCGGCGGAGAATCACGGCTGATACGAACCATCTACGGCGCCGACGCGATTTACACGCGGATGGCGCGGGATTCGCTCGAGGCCTGGCAGTGGTTGTCCGGGCGCGCCGGCCTCCCGGTGCTGCAGGGCGCCGGAGTGCTGATGTTCTTCCGCCGCATGGAGGCCTACGCCGCAGCGAGCATCGAGGTGCACCGGGCCCTGGGTCTGCCGCTCGAGCAGCTCGACCAGGCGGAGCTCGCGCGCCGCTACCCGCAGGTGGCCTGGGAGGGAGTCGAGTTCGGCCTGCTCGAGCACGGGCACGGAATCCTGATGGCACGGCGCGCGGTGCAGACGCTCGTTGCCGAGTTCGTCGCGGCAGGCGGGGAATACCGGACCGAAGAAGTGACGGCACGCGCGGGGGAGGGCGCGCTCTCAGAGTTGCGCACGGCAAGGGGTGACGCCTTGCCGGGACGGAGCTTCGTCTTCGCCTGCGGCCCCTGGATGCCGAAGCTGTTCCCGGAGCTGCTCGGCGCTCGCATCTTCCCCACGCGCCAGGAGGTCTTCTTCCTTGCGACCCCGCGCGGTGATGAGCGGTTCCTGCCGCAGCACCTGCCCGGCTGGGTGGATTTCAACGTCGGCGACATGTACTACGGCTGCCCAGATCTCGAGAGCCGCGGCTTCAAAGTGGGGAACGACCAGCACGGACCGCGGTTCGACCCGGACGACGGTGACCGCCGCGCGACCGCGGCCGGGCTCCGCGATGTCAGGGCGTATGTTGCGCGACGGTTTCCGGCACTGGCGGATCAGCCGCTGGTGGAGACCCGTGTGTGCCAGTACGAGAACACCTCGAGCGGCGACTTCCTGATCGACCGCCACCCAAAGGTCGAAAACCTGGTCCTGGTGGGCGGCGGGTCCGGGCATGGCTTCAAGCACGGGCCCGCCGTGGGTCGCTATGTTGCGGACCTGGTGAGCGGCGGGCTGCCCACCCCGGAGCCAAGGTTCTCGCTCATGAGCAAGGCCGGCGCGCCGGTCCGGAGCGTTCGATAATCAATGCGGCGCCGGCAACCTTCGCCGCCATCTCGGGGGACAATCGCTAACATCTGAAAAACGCATGAGGCCACCCGCGTGCTGAAGTGGAAGTTGATGCTCTCGACCCTGCCCATCGTGTTGGCGATGGCGGCGGTCAAGTTGATGCTCGACGTGGTGTTCCAGTTCAAGGGGCTGGTGCCGTTCGCCGACGTCGGCGTGATCCTGACCGCGTGTGTGTTCCTGATCGGCTTCCTCCTCGCGGGGACGATGGCCGACTACAAGGAAAGCGAACGGCTGCCGGCGGAGATCGCCACGACGCTCGAGGCGATCGAGGAAATCTTCGCCCTCGCGTCGACCAACCGCCCGGGCCTCAGCCTGCCTGTGCTGCGTCGCGGCGTCCTCGACCTGACCGACTCGATCAAGGCCTGGCTCGTGCAGCGCGACACGGACGTCTATGCGGCGCTCTCCCGCATGGGCGCGATGATCGGCTGGCTCGAGTCGGAAGGCGCTGGCCCCTACGCCTCTCGGGCGATTCCGCAACTGATGACGGTGCGCAGGAACGTGTCGCGGATCGACGTCATTGCCCGGACAGGCTTCCTGCCCCCGGCCTACGCGCTCCTCGAGGTGCTGGTCGTGATGGTGATCGGCCTGATGCTCGTCGCCGAGTTCAGCAGTCGTCTCGTCGAATCCGTGATCGTGCCCTTCGTGACGCTGGTGAACATCTACATGCTGCGGCTCATCCGCGACATCGACAACCCGTTCGAGTACTCGCCGGACGGCAAGCAGGACGGGCGGGCGGAGGTCGAGCTGTGGCCGATCGACGAATATCGCGCCCGGCTCGCCGCGCGGGTGGTGGCCGCGGCCCGCCCGGCCGGGTCGGAGCCCGGCGCGGCGCCGAGCTTCAGCGCCTCGCTGGTGACCCGGGACATCGTCGAGCGCTGAGCAAGGCAAGGCCTGAAGGCAGGGACGGCCCCGTCGCTATGGACGGGGCGGTCAATTGTTGGCGCATTTCGTCGCGCAGCCACCACAGTCCGGCGCATCAACCGGTCCCGTGGAACGGGCCGCTGCCAAACTAATCGAATCGCCGTGCCGGTGCATCCAAGGCATGCGGCCGCCCACTGGCGACAGGGAGAGCCCATGAAGATTTCGGAGCGTTGCGCGCAGAACCCCGCGGCGGTCGCGGCTGCGTCCGCGATAGTGCTGTTGTTCGGTCTGCTGTCGCTCCTCCGGCTGCCCATCCAGCTGTTGCCCGATACCCGGCGGCCCGAGCTCTTCATCAATGCGGAATGGCGCGAGGCCGCCCCCGCCGAGCTCGAGGAGGCGATGATCGAGCCGATCGAGGAGGCCATGCGTGGCCTGCCCGGCATGGTCGAGATGCGTTCCGAATCGAATCGCGGTCGCGGCGGCGTCGGTCTCACCTTCGAAGTCGGCACGGACATGACCCGGGTCATGCTCGACGTGGTCTCCCGCCTCAATACCCTGCCACCGTTGCCGCCTGATGCGGAGGAGCCGCAGGTGTTTGGCGGCGACAACTGGCAGGCCGAAAACGCGGGCTCGTTGCTCGTCAAGCCGCTGCCGGGTCACTCGGTGCCCGACATCGGCGCGGAGTACCAGAAGCTCATGGAAGAGGTGGTCGAGCCGCGATTGTCCCGGGTCGAAGGAGTGTCGCGAGTCAATCTCGAGAGCGGCCGGCCGCGCGAGGTGCAGGTGAGCTTCGACCCGCACCGCCTCGCGGCGCTCGGCATTACCCCGCAGCGACTCGCGCAGACCGTGATCGCGGCGCGAGACGTCTCGGCAGGGTTCGCGAACGTCGGGCGGCGACAGTTCACCGTACGCGTCACCGGGCGCGAGCCGGTGGTCGACCTGGGCGACCTGGTTGTCGGCTGGAGCGACGATCGCCCGCTCTACCTGCGCGATGTCGCAGACGTGCGCACCGAGCACGTCAAGGCGCGCTGGTTCTCCTTCCGCAGCGGCGTGCCCGCGTACTACATCACCCTGCAGCGCACGTCCGAATCGAACACGGTCGAGCTGATCGACGGGGTCAAGGAGGCGATCGAGGAACTGAATGCCGGACCGCTCGCCAGGGAAAAGCTCTCGATCGAACTGTCCTGGGACGCGAGCGTGTACGTGCGGCGCGCGATCGGCTTCGTCCAGGAGAGCCTGGGGATCGGTATCCTGCTCGCGGTCGGCGGCCTTTGGTACTTCTTGCGCGGACCGCGCGCGCTGCTCGTGATCGGCCTGTCGATCCCGCTGTCGCTCTTCTTTGCGGTGATTACCCTGCATCTGCTCGGGCGCACGCTGAACGTGGTGTCGCTTGCCGGCCTCGCGTTCTCCACCGGTATCGTGATCGACGCGGCCCTGATCGCGCAGGGCAACGTGCTTCGTTACGTGCAGATGGGCCACCCGCCGATGAAGGCGACGCTCGAGGGCACCGCCGAGGTTATGCCGGCGCTGCTGGCGTCGATGCTGACCAGCGTTGCCATCTTCCTGCCCATCCTATTCATGGAGGGGCTGGAAGGACAGCTCTTCAAGGATCTCGCCATCACGATGTCGGTGTCGCACGCGGCCTCGCTGCTGGTGGCGATGACGCTGATCCCGGCAGCGAACCGCTGGGCGCTCGCCCGCGGTATACCGGCGGACCAGCACCAGCACTGGTGGGCGGCAATGACCGAGTTCGCGATGCGGCTCACCAATACGCCGAAGGCCCGCTGGGCCTGGATCGGCGGGTTGACCGTGGCGAGCGCCGCCATCGTCGTGCTGCTCTCGCCGCGCGTCGACTACCTCCCGGTCGCACAGACGGACCTTATCTGGAACAACTTCCGCCTTCCGCCCGGTGGCAACATGGAAACGGCGCGCGACGAGTTCGCGCCCGTGATCATCGAGCGGCTGCGCCCCTACCTCGAGGGCGAGAAGGAACCCGCTATCAAGTACTACAATTTCTCGGCCTTCGAGGGCTTCGGCGCCACGGCGGTGGTTTATCCGAAGGATCCGCGCGACATCAAGGCCATGGTGCCACTGCTGCGCGACGAGCTGATGGCGGGTGTGCCCGACACGCCGGTCTATTCGCAGCGCGGGTCCCTTCTAAACGTCGACGGCGGCAACGACCGCGAGATCCGGCTCGACTTCCAGGGCGCGGACCTGGCCGCGCTGATGGACGCAGCGCGCGTAGCGGTCGACGAAATCCCGAAGTCGATACACGACACTTTCCCTCAGCCGCTCCCGGCGCTCGAGCTCAACCAGCCCGAGCTGCAGCTCGTGCCGGACGAATGGCGCATCGCCCGTTCCGGGCTCACGCGTACGGAGGTCGCCTCCAGCGTGCGCGCCTTCACCGGCGGTCTGTGGGCCGGCGAGTACTTCGACGGCAACGAGCGGATGGACATCATCGTCAAGGCGCGCGAGTGGCGCTCGCCCGAGGAGCTCGCGGAGCTCCCGATCGTGACGCCGACCTCGGGCGTGCAGACGGTGGGCGAGCTCGTGACCCTGCGCCAGACCGTGGGCCCATCGCAGCTCGTGCGGATCAACGGCCACCGCACGGTGAGCGTGAGCTTCACGCCGCCCGACGACATGACGCTCGACGAGGCGCTTGCGCGCGTGCGAGATGAGGTCGAGCCGAAGGTGCGTCCCGCCATGAAGTCGGGTACCCAGCTCACCTACGCCGGCACCGCGAACGACCTGCACGAGGCGCTGCGCGCGATGGCGCAGAACTTTCTGCTCGCACTCGTGATCCTGTTCGCATTGATGGCCGCGCTCTTCCGCTCGGTACGCGACAGCATGCTGGTGATGCTCGTCATGCCCGCGTCGATCGCGGGCGGCATACTCGCGCTGCGGCTGGTCGGTCTGTTCAGCTTCCAGGCGCTCGACCTGCTGACGATGATCGGGTTCATCATCCTCCTGGGGCTGGTCGTCAACGCGGCGATCCTGCTCGTCGACCAGACCCGGGCGCGCGAGCGCGCGGGGATGTCGCGACGCGAGGCGGTGCGCGAGGCGCTCGACACCCGAGCCCGACCGATCGCCCTCTCTACGCTGACCGCCGTCCTGGGAATGCTGCCGCTCATCTTCATGCCAGGTCTCGGCGCGGAGATCTATCGCGGCCTCGCCGCCGTCGTAGCCGGCGGCATGGTGGTCGGCACCACTTTCACCTGGGTGCTGATGCCGAGCCTGCTGCGCCTGGGCGAAGAGCGGGTTGTCAAAGCTGCTGCGGCACCGGAGCTCGTTCCGGCATACACAACGACCTCAACATCGGACAAGCCATGAACGTGAACCCGATGGCAAGCTGCCGTCACGCGATCGCCAGCCTCGCGCTCGTGGTCGCGGCCAGCGCCGCTGCCCAGCAGCAGGAGCGTCCCGCATCCGTGCAGGTCTCGCGCGCCGAGGTCCGCCAGCTGGCGCCCTCCGTCCACGCGACCGGCCTGGTGCAGTCGCGTGCGGCGGCCGATCTCGCGGCCGCGGTCTCCGGACGCCTGCAGTGGGTCGCCGAGCCGGGTACCGCGGTCTCGGCCGGCGACATTGTCGCGCGCATGGACGTTCGCGAGCTGTCGCTCGCCCGCGCCGAGCAGGCGGCCCGCGTCAAGCGCGCCAGCGTCAACCTTACCAGCCTCGACCGCGAGCTCGAGCGGCTGCGCGCGTCCGGCACCGCGGTGTCACGTTTCACCGTCGACCAGGCGCAAGCGAACCGCGACCTGGCGGCCGCCGACCTCGAGGTGGCCCGTGCGTTGCTCGCGCAGACCGACGATCAGCTCGCCCGCTCGCGCATCACTGCGCCGTTTGACGGCGTCGTGGCCGACCGGATGCGGCGAGCCGGCGAGGAGCTGGGCCGCGGCGACGTCGTGGCGCGCCTCGTCAACCCCGACGAGCTTGAGATCCGGCTTTTCGTGCCGCTGCGGCACGTACGGGCGATCCAGCCGGGGCATGCAGTCAATGTCACGGCAGACCGCCGCCGGTTCACCGCCGCGGTCAGCACGATCGTTCCGGCCGGTGATCCGCGCTCGCAGTCCTTCGAGGTGCTGGTCAAAGCACCGCCCGTCGATGGGCTCCTTGCGCCCGGCAACACGGTGGAGGTCGAGCTGCCGCTCGGTGAGCCGCAACGCAAGCTCGCGGTGCACCGCGACGCACTCATCATCCGTGCCGAGGGGCTCTACGTGTACCGAATCAACAGCGAGGATCGCGCGGAGCGGGTTGCGGTCAAGGCCGGCGTGGCGGATGGCGACTGGATCGCGGTGGACGGGAAGTTGAAGGCCGGCGACCAGGTGATCGTGCGCGGCGCCGAGCTGCTGCGCGGCAACGAGCTCGTTCAGGTTGTCGGCATCTTCGATCCCGAGCCGCAGGTCGCGGTGAAGTAGAACGGCTTCACAAACGAAACGGGCGGGTCGCAAGGACCCGCCCGCGTTTGCCTGCGTCGGCGGTTCAGGCCGCCTTCTTGAAGAGGCCGAGGGCCCGCAGAAGGAAGATCAACAGCGCCGCACCGGCGACGCCGACGATCAGACGGACGACCAGGCCGCCACCCGCCAGCCCGAGCATGCCGGCGAGCCAGAAGCCGAGCGCCGATCCGACGATGCCAACCAGGATGTTGGCGATTAGTCCCATCTGAGAATCCGCTTTCATCAGGATGCTTGCGAGCCAGCCGACGATGCCGCCGACGATGAGAGACCAAATGAATTCCATGCTGTTTCTCCCCTTGTTGTTTGCGGTTGCACCGGTCGCCCGCCTGGATGCGCGGGTGTGGCGGGACGCTAGCAGATCGGATGGCGACGGGGGATCGGACGAATTCCCACGTCAGAATCTCGTAGCTCGCTGTGGCGCGCCGCGTCTGGGGCCCGAGGGGCGGGAAATGGGATGTCCTCGACGGGAGACAGGTCACGCCTCAGCCTCGACTCGTGAAAATACGTGATTTCGCTGCCATCGTCGTCGAACACGCTAAAGCCGGGCGGCAATGGTCGAGATCGTCCGTGCCGCTGGCAACCTCGACGTTGACCAATCGCAAGGTGTATTCCGGGCATGAAGGGCGGCAAGCTAGATACGGCGCTCCGAGCAGGGCGCAACGGAGGCGGACGTGGCCGGGATCACGCGGCGTGATTTTCTCGACGGCGTTGCGCTCACGATTGGCGCGGGTCTCGTGCCCGAGCGGATCCTCGCCACCGTGTCTTCGCCGCCGGGTTACCCGCCCGTGCTCACCGGGCTCCGCGGTCAGCACGACGGCTCGTTCGAAGCCGCCCACACCATGGCGTTCGACGGCAAGCAGTACCGCGTCGGCGGCCTGCCGGTCGAGGAGGAGTACGACTGCATCGTGGTCGGCGCCGGCATCAGCGGGCTGGCCGCGGCGCACTACTACCGCCAGCGCTTCGGCAAGGATGCGCGCATCCTCGTGCTCGACAATCACGACGACTTCGGCGGGCACGCGCGGCGCAACGAGTTCGAGGCGGGCGGACGGCTCCTGATCGGTTACGGCGGCAGCGAGGCGCTGCAGTCGCCGGTGAACAGCTTCTCCGCGAACGTGAAATCGCTGCTGCAGGAGCTCGGCGTCGAGGTCGAGCGCTTCCGCACGCTGTTCGATCAGCAGCTCTATCCGGGTCTCGGGCTGTCCCGGGCGAGCTTCTTCGACCGTGAGCGCTTCGGCGTTGACAGGCTCGTGACCGGCGATCCGACCGACTGGGTGTCCGACGACATTCCGCGTGACCGGCGCAACGGCCGCGCGCTCGAGACCTTCATCGGCGAGTTCCCTATGTCCGTGGAGTCCCGCCGGCAGCTGCTCGAGCTCTACACCGGCAAGCGAGTCGACCTCGCGCGGCTTCCGGACGACGCGGCACGCGAGGACTATCTCTCGAAGATCTCGTACACCGAATTCCTGCGCCGCGACTGGCGTCTCTCCGACGAGGCGATCGGGTACTTCGACGGCCGTACCCGCGATTTCTTCGGCTTGCCGCCCAGCCTGCTGCCCGCGCTCGACTGCGGACTGTATGCGTACCCCGGTTTCGCCGGTCTGGCGCTGCCGGCGGACGAGGAATCCGCCGCGGACCTGAATGAGCCCTACGTCTATCACTTTCCTGACGGCAACGCTTCGATCGCGCGGCTCCTGGTCCGAAAGCTCGTGCCTGCAGCCATCCCGGGCCGCAGCATGGACGACCTGGTGCTCGCCAGGGCGCGCTACGAGGACCTCGACCGACCGGGTAACACGGTGCGCATCCGGCTCATGAGCACGGTAGTCCGCGTCGTCAACGGCGATGGCCTGGTCGAGGTCGGCATGGTCGCGAACGCCGACCGGTCGTTGCACCGCCTGCGCGCACGCCACGTCGTCCTCGCCTGTTTCAACATGCTGGTGCCGTACGTGCTCGGCGGCCTGCCGGACGGTCAGGCGGCGGCGCTCCGGCAGAACGTCAAGCTGCCGCTCGTATACTCGAATGTGCTCGTGCGCGACTGGCGGGCATGGCAGCGCCTCGGCGTGCACGAGATCTACGGGGTGTCGAGCTTTCATTCCCGGGTCAAGCTCGACTACCCGGTGAGCATGGGCGGCTACCGCTTTCCACGGGATCCTGCTGAGCCGATCGTGCTCCACATGGTGCACGTGCCGAGCGTCCCTGGCGTCGACGACCCGCGCGTCGCAGCGCGGGCGGCGCGCCGTCTGCTCCTTGGACGGCGGTTCGAGGACTACGAGGCGGCCATTCGTACCGATCTGACACGGATGCTCGGGCCGGGCGGGTTCGACGCGGCACGCGACATCCTCGCGATCACCGTCAACCGCTGGTCGCACGGGTACTCCTGGGGGGTGAACACGCTGGTCGACGACTGGGACGAGCACGAGGGCGTAAGGGAGACCGCGCGCCGCCCGGTCGGTCGGGTGACGATCGCCAATTCCGACTCGGGGTGGTCGGCCTACGCCCACGTCGCCATCGACGAGGCGAAGCGGGCCGTTTCCGAGTTGCCCGCGAGCTGAAGACGCCGGCCTTGGGGCAGGGCTCGGGGCTTGACGACCGAGCAGAAACGCGGCCAAACCTGTATGATCGCCGGTGACCGCCAGGCTGGGACGCCCGGCCCGCGGTGGCATCCGCGAGGTCCGCGCCAGGCCGGGCGTTCGCGACTGCTCGGCCAGGCGTCGAGCCGGCTGAGCCGCCAAGAAACGGCCCTGGACCCCGAATTAGAGACGCGGACCACACGCGTACCGCGCAGGAGAAGTGCTTGCAGACGACATTCGAGAGCCTCGGTCTCGGGGCGCAGCTCGTGCATAGCCTTGCCGAACAGGGATACACCGAGCCGACGGCACTGCAGGGGGAGACGATTCAAAACGTGCTTGCGGGACGCGATCTGCTCGCGCTCGCCGGCGACGGCGCGGGGCGCACCCTCGCGTACGGGCTGCCGGTATTGCAGCGTCTGCGCGACACTGCGACCGGGGAGTCGGCCACGGCACCACGCGCGCTGTTTCTGATGCCGACACGCGAGCTGGCCGCCCGCGCCGAGGACATGCTCCGCGGCTATGCGCAGCGACTCGAGCTCAGCGGCGTCCTGATCCAGGGCGGCGTCGATTACGCGGCCCAGGTAGAGATTCTCCAGCACGGCGTTGACGTCGTCGTCGCGACCACCGGACGCCTGCTCGATCACGTGGCCAAGGGGACGATCGATCTGAGTCGGGTACAGCTCTTCGCGATCGACGCCGCCGACCGGCTGACCGACATCCGTTTCCAGCGCGACATCCACCGCCTCATCGAGGCCCTGCCCGCCGAGCGGCAGACGCTCCTCTTCGCCACGACGGTCTCCGACGAGATCCGCGCGTTCGCAACGGAGCTGCTCAGGGATCCGGTCGTCGTCGAACTGCCGACCGTCGGTGCCGCGCCGCAACCACGCGCCGCGCGAACCGAGTCGCTGCCGCAGCGACAGAGGAATGGCGCACCGCCCCCGAACCAGAACCGCAACGTCAGCACGCAGCCCGGCAACACGCGCAACGACGAGGGCCGTGCGCCGATGCGCGATCGGCAGCCCGCGTCCCACGAGAGCAGCCTGTTTCCCTCGAGCGGTCCGGTTTTCGGCTACGGCGACGGGGGACGCGGTCGCCGGCCGCGATCCGGACCGCGCCGTCGCGACCAGGGCTGATTCCGCCGAATTCGAGCCGCTCGCCGCGGCGGGCTCACGCGAATGCGGCGAGCGCGGCAACCGCGATCGCGACGCACTGCACGACAACGGCCACGCGAACACGCATCCGGCGTTGCATCACGGCACAGGCGAGCCACAGTGTGATCGTCACTGAGAGCGACCACGCGACGATCACGCGCATCGGCAAGCGGTCCGCGAGCCACAGCAGGGGCAGCGTCGCTGCGATCGCAAGCACCAGGTCGACGACCGCGAACCGGCGCGCCGCACCGTCCGTCGGCGGGTCGTAGCGGCACACCGCCGCGATGTCGAACCGGGTGGCCGGCCAGCTGGCCGGATCCGCGTCGGCGGGCCGCCAGCCTGGCCGCTTTAACCAAACCTTGAGCTTGTCGCGCCAGCGCGGTACGCGCCACGACTTGCGCGCCAGGTCGACGTAGACCTCGAGATTGGCCCAGATCGGATCCCAGGAGTCGAGCGGCGCCCGGGTCCCGTACACGCATCGCTCGGTCTCGGACGCAAAGCTGCCGAACAACCGGTCCCACACGATCAGGATGCCGCCGTAGTTCCGGTCGATGTAGCCATCGTTGACCGCGTGGTGCACGCGATGATTCGACGGGGTCGCGAACACGCGATCGAGCCATCCGAGCCGGCCGACGTGCTCGGTGTGGATCCAGTACTGGTAGAGCAAGTCGATCAGCGCGGCGGCGGCAAACACCGGCGGCGGGAACCCGATCACCGCCATCAGCAGGTAGAAGAGCCACCCAAGCAGCGCGCCGCTGCTCGTCTGCCGCAGCGCGGTCGACAAGTTGAACTCCTGGCTCTGATGGTGGACGACATGCGAGGCCCAGAAGATCGCGCTCTCGTGGCCGAGGCGGTGATGCCAGTAGTAGCAGAAGTCGTACGCGACGAGGCCCGCCACCCACACCCACCAGGCGTCGGCGGGGAGCCGCCAGATCGAGACATACGCGTACACGAACGTGTAGAGACCCACGCGCAGCAGCTGCGTGAAGAGATTCGAGATCTGGCTCAGCACGCCCAGGCTCAGGCTGTTGACCGCGTCGTTGAGCCGATAGGTGTTACGGCCGCGCAGCCGCCCCCAGGCGTACTCGAGCCCGATCAGCGCGAAGAAGAACGGCGTCGCGACGGCGATGGCCCGGCCCATACCCATCAGTCCGACACGTGTTCCCAGCGGCGTGCTCGGTCGACCGCTTTCGACCAGCGCGCGAGGTGCGCTGCGGCGACGTCGCGCGACATCGCGGGCTCGAACCTGCGCTCGGCGCGCCAGTTGGCGGCCAGCTCGGCCGTCGATCGCCACAGGCCGACCGAGAGCCCGGCGAGACTCGCGGCGCCCTGCGCGGTGGTCTCGGTGTTCGCCGGTCGGACCACCGGCACGCCAAGCAGATCCGCCTGGAACTGCAGCAGCAAGTCGTTGCGCGCGGCGCCGCCGTCCACTCGCAGCTCGCGCACGGGAGCGCGCGCGTCCGCCTGCATCGCAACGAGGAGCTCGGCGGTCTGGAACGCAATCGACTCGAGCGCCGCGCGGGCGATGTGGGCACGCGTCGTACCGCGCGACAACCCCAGGATCGCACCGCGCGCGTACGGATCCCAGTGAGGGCTGCCAAGGCCAGTGAAGGCCGGCACGACGCAGACGCCGCCGGTGTCGGCGACGCTTCCGGCCAGCGCTTCTATCTCGGACGAAGAGTTGATCAGGCCGAGCCCGTCGCGCAACCACTGCACGACCGCGCCACCGGTGAACACCGAGCCCTCGAGCGCGTAGCAACGCGAGTCGAGATCCCAGGCCACCGTGGTCAGCAGCCGGTGCGACGAGAAGTGCGGCTCGGCGCCGGTGTTCATCAGCAGGAAGCAGCCGGTGCCGTAGGTGTTCTTCGCCATTCCGGGCTCGAAGCACGCCTGGCCGAAGAGCGCTGCCTGCTGATCGCCGGCGATTCCGCCGATCGGGATCTCGCGCCCGGCGATCCGCGCCGCAAGCTCGCCGCGCGGCAGGCGCGAGGAGACCACGCGTGGCAGCACGGCCGGCGGAATACGGAAAAGCTCGAGCAGCCAGGGATCCCACGTCCCGCTCGTGATATCGAGCAGCAGCGTGCGGCTCGCGTTCGTGATGTCACTCAGATGCGCGCCGCCGCCCGTGAGGTTCCAGATCAGCCAGCTGTCGATCGTCCCGAACGCGAGCTCGCCGCGCTCCGCCCGCGCGCGGAGCGTCGGGTCGCTGTCCAGCAACCAGGCGAGCTTTGTCGCCGAGAAGTACGGATCGAGAAGGAGACCGGTGCGGCGCGTGATCTCCGCTTCGTGACCGGCCGCCGCGAGCGCCGCGCAGGCGTCGGCCGTGCGGCGATCCTGCCACACGAGCGCCCGCGCGACCGGCCGGCCGGTGGCGCGCTCCCAGAGCACGGTGGTCTCGCGCTGGTTCGTGATCCCGATCGCGGCGATGTCGGCGGCGGTGAGGCGTGCGCGCGCCAGCACCTCGGCGATCGTGGCGGCTTGCGTCGCCCAGATCTCCTCCGCGTCGTGCTCGACCCAGCCCGAGCGCGGAAAATGCTGCGTGAACTCGCGCTGCGCGACGGCCACGACCTGTCCGTGCGCGTCGAACAGAATCGAGCGTGAGCTGGTCGTGCCCTGATCGAGGGCGAGCACGTGCGTGGTCAAGCGCCGGTCTCCGTTGCCGGCACTCTACGCCGGTGCGGTCGCAGCATTGGCGGGATGCGCGGCGAGCCATCCGGCGAGCTGCACGGGCGCCTCGGCAGGCAGGTGCAGGCCGAGCTTGCTGCGTCGGAACAGGATGTCTTCCTCGGTCACGGCCCACTCTTCGCGACGCAGGTACTCGATCTCGCGGACGCGGAGACCCGGCAATACCTCCGACCCGAGGTCATCCATGGAGGACGCTCCGGCGAGCAGCTGCTCGATACGCGTGCCATAGGCGCGCGAATAGCGTCGCAGCAGTCCGGTGTCGAGCCACGGCCAGCGGCGTGCGAGCTCGGCACGGAACGCCGCGAAATCGCCGCGCGGCATGTCGCCACCGGGCAGTGTCGCCGAGCGCGTCCAGGCGCCGCCGCGGTGCCTGAGCAGCGCCCCGAGACGATCGACCGCCTCCTCGGCGAGCCTGCGGTAGGTGGTGATTTTTCCGCCGTAGACCGACAGCAGCGGCGGGGAGTCGCACTCGAGCTCGAGCGAGTAGTCGCGCGTTACGCTCGCCGCGTCCGCCGACTCGTCGTCGAGCAGCGGCCGCACGCCGGAGTACGTCCACAGGACGTCGCGATCGGTGAGGTCGCGCGCGAAGTAGCGGTTCGCCATTGCCACAAGGTAGGCGCGCTCGTCGGCGTCGATGGAAGGGGCGCCCGGGTCGCCGTGATAGTCGACATCGGTCGTCCCGATCAGCGTGAACTCGTTCTCGTAGGGGATCGCGAACACGATGCGGCGGTCGGGGTTCTGGAAGATGTAGGCGTACGGATGGTCATACAGCCGCCGCACCACGATGTGGCTTCCCTTCACCAGCCGCAGACCGCGAGCCGTCAGCGTGTCGGCGATCTCGTCGATGAAGCGCGTTACCCAGGGACCGGTGGCGTTCACCACCACGCGCGCGAGGAGCGACTCGCGCGCGCCATCGGCGGCGACCAGCGTGGCCCGCCAGCGCGCTTCTTCGCGCTTGAGCTCTGTGCAGCGCGTCCGGGTGAGCACGCGCGCGCCGCGCTCGCGTGCC